>Ga0209415_10005471_pt1 | contig 22801 bp, 15 predicted proteins | sample PeaSoiSIISIP2007_FD_187696 | JGI IMG/M metagenome (GOLD analysis project Ga0209415, IMG submission 187696) | Peat soil microbial communities from Weissenstadt, Germany - SII-SIP-2007 (SPAdes) (version 2) | ecosystem: Environmental > Terrestrial > Soil > Wetlands > Peat | place: Germany... | reverse complement strand
GACCCCGGTCTTCGTCATGACCGATCTCGACCTGGGCATGAACAACTGGATGGCCGACCCCTTCGAGTACCCCGAAAAGCCCATCCATCGCGGCAAGGTGCTGAACGCCGAGGATCTCGAAAAGCTCGGCGGCTTCGCCCGCTATAAAGATATCGATGGCGATGGCGTCGGCTACCGCACCCTGCCCGGCACCAACCACCCCTCTGCCTCTTACTTCACCCGCGGCAGCGGCCACAACGATAAGGCCCAATACACCGAGCGCGAGGACGATTACATCAATAACATGGACCGCCTGGCGCACAAGTTCGAAGTCATGCGCCAGCACGTGCCCGCGCCCGTCGTCCGCATCGCCGACAACGCCAAGATCGGCTTCGTCGCCGTGGGAACGTCCGACTACGCGGTCCGCGAGAGCTGCGACCAGCTCAAGAACGAGTACGATATCGACGCCAGCTACCTGCGCCTGAAGGCCTATCCCTTCACCGAACAACTGACTGACTTCATCCGCAGTCACGAGCGCGTGTATGTCGTGGATCAGAACCGCGACGGCCAGTTACTCGGCCTGATGCGCCTGGAGTACGATCCCGAGCTGATCGCCAAGCTGCGCAGCGTGCGCTACTACGGCGGGCTGCCGCTGGATGCGCGCACCATTACCGACGAAATTATCCGCCAGGAGGGCAAATGAGCACCGCCGCGCCTCCTCCGCCCAAAAAAGTCAACCGCATCGGGCTGGAGGTTTTGAATTACAAGGGAAGCAAGACCACGTTGTGCGCCGGATGCGGGCACAACTCCATTTCCGAGCGCATCGTCGAGTGCTTCTACGAATTGGGCGTCGAGCCCTACACCGTCGCCAAGTTCTCCGGAATCGGCTGCTCCTCCAAGTCGCCCGCCTACTTCCTGGGCCTCTCGCACGGGTTCAACGGGGTCCATGGCCGCATGCCCGCCATCGCCACCGGCGCCCTGCTGGCCAACCACACTCTCAAGGGGATCGGAGTCACCGGCGATGGCGACACCGCCTCCATCGGGATCGGCCAGTTCATGCACCTGGTGCGCCGCAACCTGCCCATGATCTACATCATCGAGGACAACGGCGTCTACGGCCTCACCAAGGGCCAGTTCTCGGCGACCGCCGATCTCGGCTCCACGCTCAAGACCGGTGTGCACAACGACCTGCCGCCCTTCGATTGCTGCGCCCTGGCGCTGAAGTGGGGCGCGACTTTCGTCGCCCGTTCCTTCAGCGGCGACAAGAAGCAGCTCCAGGCGATCCTGAAGACCGCCATCTCGCACCACGGCCTGTCCGTGATCGACGTGGTCTCCCCCTGCGTCACCTTCAACGACCACGAGGGCTCCACCAAGAGCTACAGCTATATGAAGGAGCACGAATACATGCTGCAGGAATTGGATTTCGTGCCTTCGTATGAAGACATCTCGGTGGAGATTCCGGAAGGCGGGGTGATGGACGTCCAGATGCACGACGGCTCCCATCTGCGCATTCGAAAACTGGACCGCGACTTCGACCCCACCGACCGCTTTGCCGCCCTGAAGATGCTGGAAGAGGCGGAAAAGAAGCACGAAGTACTAACCGGCGTGTTGTATGTCAACACAAATAAGCCAACTTTCCTAGAACTACTAAACCTGGACGACGCTCCCGTCGCCACGCTGCCGCAATCCAAGGTACGGCCAGCCAAATCCGTCCTTGATGAAGTTATGGAAGAATTGCGTTAGCGCAAAATTCCCCTGGTTTTCGATTGATTTTAGGATGGCCGGATGTTAATATTTACACCGGTCTGTCATCCTCCGAGACAGATTGCTGTAGAACCTCAATGCTCCACGCCTTCTTGGCGTGGGGCTTTTTTTTGGTAGCACAGGCATTCCTGCCTGTGTTCTTCGGCCTGTCTTCCCGGGCAGTTACTTCTCCTCCCCCACCTGCTGCGAGAGATACCGTTCGTAACCTATCTCGTGAATCTGGTGTACCTGCGCCTCCAGCCAGTCGACGTGCTGCTCTTCGTCCTTGAGCAGCCGCTCGAACAGCTCGCGTGAGGCGTTGTCGCCTTCGTCGCGCGCCAATTGAACGAAGCGGTTGTACAGCCCGACTGCGTCTATTTCCAGCTTGAGATCGCTCTCAATCTGCTCCTTCACATTTTTTCCGACATTCAATTGCATTAATTCGGTCAAATTGGGAGTGCCATCCAGAAAAAGAATTCGCTCGATCAGCATTTCGGCGTGTTTCATCTCGTCGATGGACTGCTTCTTGATGTATCCGCCCAGCCGCCCGTAGTGCCAGTTCTCGCACATTTCGGCATGCAGAAAATACTGGTTGATGGCCGTCAACTCTTCCTTGAGCGCCTCGTTGAGCGCGGCGATTACCTTCGGATTGCCTTTCATATGGTGGGATTCTAGCACGCTGGTGGGGCAGCCGGATTTCGCCTGCCAACTCATCCCCAAAATTGTTGACAAGCGCACATTTAAAATCGTTAAATATAAACTATTGATATCGGAGTACTGGTACTTCGTTTAAGGGATTTCCGATGCGCCTTCTGATCTTCGCCCTCCTCAGCCTGCAACTGGTCCATGCCGCCGTCACCGTGACGGTTTCGCCCGCCGCTTCCTCCATCCTGGCCGGCGGAACGAAGCCATTCACCGCCCAGGTTTCCGGCGCCACCAACCATGCGGTCACCTGGTCCGTCAATGGCATTCCCGGCGGCAACCGCGTTTTCGGGCACATCAACAGTTCGGGCGTCTACACGGCTCCGCCCACGGTGCCCTCCGACAACATCGTGACCGTCACCGCGGTCAGCGGCGCCGACCACTCGGCCAGCGGATCGGCCACGATTAAGGTGTTGAATCCCCTGCTGGCCGTTCAATCGGTGAGCCCCAGCCAGATCAATATCAACCTTCCGTTCCAGTTGGTCGTCACCGGGACTGGTTTCGTTCCGTCATCCCAGGTCGCGCTCGCCGGGACGTTTCTGAATACCAGCTTCGTCTCCTCCACCCAACTGAAATGCACCGGGACTACGTCCGCGGCCCCCGGTTCCACCCTGGCTCTGACGGTGGTCAATCTCGATCCGGGCGGACCAGTTTCCAACTCCCGCAACATCACGGTCCTGGGTCCCATATCCGTGACCCTGAGCCCGTCCACCACCCCCACCCTTCACGCCGGAGGCAGCCAACAGTTTGCCGCGTCCGTGCGGAATGCCGTCGACAAGAGCGTCCGGTGGTACGTGAACGGAGTACCGGGTGGCGATGGAACCCACGGCGCCATCGATTCCACCGGCCTGTACCAGGCGCCCGCCAACGTTCCCACGGACGCTCCGATTGTCAGCGTGGCCAGCGTAGAGGATTTGGCCGCCGGCGCGAACGTGACGGTCGCGCTGCTCAATCCGCTGCCAGTCATCGCCGCAGTGACCCCGTCCCCGGTCAACTACGGGAACTTCACCATCACCATCAACGGCAGCGGGTTCGCCAGCGGGGCCCAGGTGATGTTCGGCGCCACAGCGCTCACCGTGGGCGCGTCGTCCGCCACCCAGATCACCGCCACGGGCACCGCGTCGGCGGTGGCCGGCGGAGTGGTGCCGGTCACGGTGTCGAATCCCAACCCCGGCGCGGCCGTTTCGAACGCGGCCTTCGTCGGCGTCAGCCCGGCCAATCCCAAGCTGACCTACAACCAGGCCTATCGCTTCCTCGAACAGGCGACCTTCGGCCCCGACCCCGCCGCCATCGCGCACCTCCAGCAGGTGGGCTTCGACCAGTGGTTCACCGAGCAGCTCGCCGCCACCCCGTCCGACTACACCGATCCGCCCGACACCACCACCGGCTACTCCCCTACCCAGAATCAGTTCTTCCTGAACGCCCTCACCGGCCCCGACCAGCTTCGCCAGCGCGTGGCCTTCGCGCTCAGCCAGATCTTCGTCGTCTCGGGAGTCAAGGTGCCGAAGGATGTCGCAGTCATCCCGTATCTGCGCATCCTCAGCAGCGACGCCTTCGGAAGCTACCTCACCCTGATGCACGACATCTCCTTGAATCCCGCCATGGGCAACTACCTGGACATGGTGAACAACGACAAGTTCAATGCCAAGACCGGGGTGGCTCCCAACGAAAACTACGCGCGCGAGCTGATGCAGCTCTTCACCCTCGGGCTGGTCATGCTCAACCAGAATGGCACCGCGACCACCAGCCCTCCCACCGCCACTTACGACCAGACCACGGTCTCCACGATGGCGCGCATTTTCACCGGCTGGACGTACCCGCCCATCCCCGGGACTATCACCGCGCACCACAACCCGGAGAACTACTTCGCGCCCATGGTGGCCATCGAGACCAATCACGATGGGGACTCCAAGACCCTGTTCGGATCCACCTTCAACGGGACCGCGGAGCAGGATCTGGATTCGGCTTTGAATCTGATTTTCAATCATCGGAACGTCGGTCCCTTCGTGGCGCTGCGCCTGATCCAGCACCTGGTCAAAAGCAATCCCAGCCCGGCCTACATCAACGACGTGGCGGCGGTATTCAACAACCCCGGCGATCGCGGCAACCTGCAGGCCGTGGTGAAAGCCGTGCTCATGCACACCGAGGCGCGGCAGGCCGACACCAGCCCGCCGGCGGCGTCCGAAGGCCATTTGCGCGAGCCGGTGATTTTCATGACCCACTTCCTGAAGTCACTCGGCGCGAGCAGCGCGGCCGGCAGCAATCCACTGACCTCGCAGGGGAACAACATGGGGCAACTGCTGTTCAATTCCGCCAGCGTCTTCAACTACTACTCGCCTTTCTACCGCACGGCCGGCGGCACGCTCGCGGGGCCCGAATTTCAGTTGATGAATCCGGCCACGTCGATCATGCGGGCTAACTTCATCGAGTCGGCGGTGACCTCCGGGCTGGGCCACAATGTCACCCTGGACCTGACCCCCTACATCGCGCTGGCGGCGCAACCCGGCGCCCTGCTCGACGCCCTGGATAACGCCCTCCTGCATGGCCGTATGCAGGCCGATCCGCAAGCGACCATGCGGAACTCGATCCTGACCGCTTTGAACGCCACCACCGATCCGAAAGTGCGCGCGCAGAACGCCATCTTTCTGGTGGCGTCGTCCTCGCTCTACCAGGTGGAGGAATAATCGCATGACACGACGAAGAGATTTCTTGCGGCAGGTGTGCGGCTCGGCGGCGGCCTGGGGATTCGCCGGAAGCCTGGGCCGTTTCGGGATGGTCAACGCGCTGGCGCAAAGCTCCACCCCCAACTACAAGGCGCTGGTGTGTATCTTCCTGTTCGGCGGCAACGACGGCAACAACCTCATCGTGCCCATGAGCTCATACTCGAGCTATGCCGGCATCCGCGGGCCGCTGGCACTGGCGCAGAATACCCTGCTGCAGGCCGCGGCGGTAACCGGCGGCGCCACCTACGGATTCCATCCCAACCTGCCGGGGCTGCAGCAGCTCTTCACCTCGAAGAAGCTCGCCATCGTGGCCAACGTGGGGACGCTGGTGAAGTTCCTTTCGCGCGACCAGTATCAGCAGGGCAGCGTTCCCGTTCCCTTCAACCTCTTCTCGCACGCCGACCAGCAGACCGAATGGCAGACCGGCATTCCAGCCTCGGGCGCGCGGTCGGGATGGGGAGGCCGCGTGGCCGACGCCATCTCCTTCATGAACCTGCCGGCCACCTTCCCCACGGGGCTCTCGGTGGCGGGCAACAGCTCGTTCCTGAACGGAGTGACCACCGTGCCTACGGCCCTCATCCCGGGTTCCAATCCGGGGCTCGCGGGAAGCACCGGATCGACCGCGGCCAACGCGCGGGACGCCTCGTTTCAGCAACTCCTCACCTTCAACAGCGGATTGACTCTGGTACAGTCGGCCAACGCGGTCACCACCGAGGGTCTGAATGTGGCCAACGTGCTGAAGTCGGTGCTCTCCGGTAACAACACGTTGACGACGGTCTTTCCCAACTCCACGCTGGGGCAGGAATTGCAGCAGGTGGCCTCCATCATCAAGGTGCGCGCGGCGCTCAACATGAACCGCCAGGTGTTTTTCGTCTCGCTGGGCGGCTTCGACACGCACACCAACCAGATCGCCGACCAAGGCGCGCTGTTCACCGACCTGAGCGCGTCGCTTCTGGCCTTCTACAACGCCACCGTGGAGCTGGGGGTAGACCAGCAGGTGACCACCTTCACGGAGTCGGATTTCGGCCGCACGTTCCAGCCCAGCTCGGGCGGAGGCTCGGACCACGCGTGGGGCAGCCATCACCTGGTGATGGGGAGCGCGGTGAAGGGCGGCGACGTGTACGGCTCGTTCCCCGAATTTGCGCTGGGGAGTCCCAACGACGCCGACAATCGCGGCGTGTGGATCCCGACCACGGCGCTGGATCAGTTTGGGGCCACGCTGGCGGCCTGGTTCGGGTTGGGGATGACGGATTTGAATACGGTGTTCCCGGACCTGGCGAATTACACTCCGACTACCAATCTCGGGTTTGTGTAGGGCAGCGGCAAAACCGCAGATTTCCCTGCGGTTTTCTAGAACTGAGATCGAATCCAAAGGACTTAACCTCTCTTCGACCGCAGATTTCCCTGCGGTTTCGGCACCATCGCGCGGCGATCGCCGCCGCACCGGGCGCAGCGAGCCACGCGGGGACCAGAGCTAGGCGGGCGGCAGCGGGCACTCGGGAGCCACCGCGAGCTATGATCTCCAGCGGTTGGCAGGCGGAAGCGCCGGCGGAAGCGCCTGCCCCACCTAAGGCTCCTGGCGCCGTCTCCAAAAAGGTGACTGCGGCCAGCGCTGCTCCTGGCGATAGAACGACGCCTTGGTCTCGCAGTAACTCTGGTATTCGCCATCCACCAGGCGTTGGTAGCGATCCAGCGATTGAGTTCGGCCATCCAGGCAATCCAGGGCGGCAAATGACGCCAGCTTGCCCGATCGAAGCGCCTTGAGAATGCCCTGCGAAGAGAGCGGGTCGAAGGTCGAGGCGGCGTCTCCGGCGGCAATCCATCCCGCGCCTGTGGCCTGGCTGAGTTTCTGCGATTGCGTCGCGCACACGCGCAGGGTGCCGGGAGGATCCGCGGAGACCACGCGCGCGGCCGTCAGGCTGCTTTGCCCCAGGTGCGCGAACCAGCGCCCGAGACGGTGGAGGCCATGGCTGCGGATCAGGTCGGCATCGCTCATCCAGGCCACCACTACCTGCCCGCCCGGAATCTCGGACGAGTACCACCAACCCTCCGGCCGGGCTTCGACCATCGTACAGAGGTCCGCGGTTCGCGGACGCGGGAAGACCGCCCAGGCGGCCATCAGTCCGTCGCCCGCGAGGCGCCGCGCGCCCTGCTCCACCGCAAAAGAGGCCGCCCGTCCGGTCGCGTCCACCACGAAGGCAGTGTCCAGCTCTTCGCCAGGGCCGCCGTCCAGGCGAAGATGCCAGCCGGCGTCAGTTCTCCGCGAGGCAACCAGGCGCGTGCCGGCAAATAAGTCGACTCCCGCGGCTTGTGCACACCTCGCCAGCATGGCGTCGAAGCGGCGGCGATCGAGACGCCAGCCATGTCCCCGCGCCGAGAACAGAAATTCGTTTTCGTACGGCTGAAGACCGCCCCACACCGCCCGCGTCCCGAAGGACTCGAGAAAACCCTCGCCGCAGAACGCCTCCCAGCAGCCCAAGCTCTGGAGAATCTCGCGGCTCCCCGGCGGCAGCGTCTCGCCTGCGCGCCAGAGGTTATCGCGGGAGGCTTCGATGATGGCGATGCGCAGCGCCGGCCGGAGGCGTTTGAAAGACAGCCCGGCGGCAGCTCCGGCCGGCCCGCCACCCAGGATTGCGACGTCGTAGCGCACGGCGGCTGCGGCCTAAGTGGCGCTCTTGGGCAGATCGCCCGAATTCCCGCTGGGCACGTTGACGAACAGAGGATCCGAGCTTCCGGGCTCCGCCGCGGCGGGGTTGCGCAACACGAAGCCGAGTTGCGCCCACTCCGTCACCATCTGCAGGTCGCCGCCGTGATTTTGGGGCGTCGGCGACCAGGGGCCGAATCCGTAGTTGTGCTGTCCGGGCGGGCCGAGAAACTGGTTGACTTCCATGGGCCGGTGAGCCGGCCACCAGTACGTGTTCTGCACCACCGGCACGACGGGATCTCCCGTGCTGTCGGGGTAAATGACGCTCCAGTCCTCGTAAGTGATATCGATGGGCTGGGTGGAGCATTCGTTGAAATCGGCCTGCCATGGAAGGGCGTCGTACTTGGTGATATCGCCGGGTTCCATTCCGGCGGCCAGTTCGGATGGCACGACGTTGCCTGCGGAGCGGTCGGCCACCACCTTCGGCTGGCTCAGCCCGCCGGGCGTGTACGCGGCCTGGTTGATGCGGTAGGCCTCGGCATAGATAGCCGGATTGCGCATGATCCAACAGGCCTCGCCGCCGGGGCAGAACGCGCCGCCCAAAGCACTGCCCAGAGCCCCGCGATCGAGCGCCAAACCAGGCTGGGGCACCTCGGGAGGAATGTCCTCGCGCTTCTCGTTGATGAATTTGCCCTCGGCCCATTGCCTCAGGATGAAGAGCATGGTCTCGGTGAGGCGCAGGAACTTGGAGGCGGCGGTGTTGCTGAGCGGGTTATCGCCGCAGAGATACGGCATGCCGTAGGGGTGCGATTGCGGCTCCAGGTTGTGGGCGGTGGGGCCGAGCCGGTTTTCGCCGCCCGGCTTGCGCAGCATCTGGTAGACGAACTTGCGGCGCTGGGTCCGGGTCAGCCGCTCCTGCGGGTTCTCGCCGTGGTAGGGAGGAATCGAGATCTGCTCGGGATCCATGTTGCCGCCCGAGCCGCGAGCGGTCTCGTGCGGATCGCCGCCGGTAAGGGGGTCGAAATCCATCACGTACTGGTAGTAGAAGGGGCGCGTGATGATGGGCCAGATGTCGCGCCAGAAGTACGGATAGTAATCGGGATTCCACTGCGCCTGCTTGCGCCACAGCGGCAGATTGGAGGGCAGCGCCTCATGGCAGCGGTACGGCGGGATGCCGTACATGTAGGTGTTGAAGGCGAACTGGCGGACCGAGAGGTCGTACACCAGATCGTCCATGGTGACGACGTCGACGATCTCCGGCGCGTAGCGGGGATAGCCGGTGATCACCCACGCGGGCGAATCCACGGCGATCGGTGGGACGCCAATCGTGGAGTCGGCAGGCACCTTCCGGCCATCCACGTGAGTGACATTCACCGAGAGCGCGGCGGTGACCGGTCCATCCGCGATATCGTCGAACCAGCCGTCGTTGTTGGCGAACGCGTGGATGTACGGCTCGCCGATTCCGTTGTGGACCGAGCCCGAATGGCCGTACCCGCCGAGGACCACCAAGCGTCCGTAATTGCCCTGCGGGTGGGCCATCACCTGCCCGAGCGTGGTGACCGAATGCGGGTCGAGCGAGGGTGGCGGGAAGGACTGCGGAAATCCGGGATTCTTCCCCAAGGCGAATTCCGCCGAGGTGGGACCGGCGGTTCCCATGACGGAAACCGTCTGCGGTCCGGGATCGATGATCAGCTTCTGGCGGGAGTCGGGGTCGGTGATCGTGGGATTGCGCAGGGGCTGGCCGGGAGCGTAGCCGTGCTCGCCGGCGGTCTCCTGAAACTGGTACCAACTGGCCTTCTTGTTGGCCAGGTAGACGGTCCAGGCGATATCGGTGAGGGTGCCGGTGAAGATCTGGCCGGAGTTTTGGTTCAGCACCTGGACCGTGTCGTTGATCTGCAATTCGCGGCCGCCGGGGCTCTGGTCGTCGTAGACGTAGACGCGGAAGCGCGCCGCCTGGCGCTTGATGCGCAGGGCGTCGTCTTTGAATTTGGTGACCGGCTGTTCTTCACCCGTGACCGTGCCATCGGGGTTGCACTGGATGGGCAGACCGCCGGTGGTCTCCGGGGCGAGATAAAACTCCTCGCTGTTGCCGAGGCGGGCGATGCCGATGGCCGGATGGATTTTGTACGTGGTTTTCATAGAATCTCCGCAGTCCCTTGTGCCTCCGCGTCTCCGCGTCGTGTTCTTTCTCGCCAATCCCCTACTCCTTGAAGACCAGAGAAACGGCGTCCAGCAACAAAGCGTCGGTTGCGGGGCTTCCGTCCGTGTTGAGCGCCACCAGGTTCACCTGGAAGGCCGTCTCGCCCTGCTGCATGAGGGCGGCCACCGCAGCGGTGGCGTCCAGACGGTAGTTGCCGGGCGTCTTGTGGGGGCGATGGCGCCGGTCGAATTTGCGGCGCGTCTCGGGAGGCGGATCGCAATGGCCCGGGCCGCCCACGCAGAAGCCGGTGAAGGTGTTCAGCATGCCCACGTAGCGGGGGTTGCCGCGCGTGGGTGTGGAGACGCCGGCGTCGGGCGAATTGAGAAAAACGCGGATGTGGAATCCGGCTCGCGTGCGGTATTTCACCTTGTGCAGGCGGACTTCGGCGGAGCTGTGGTCCGCCAGCACCTGCGGAGCGGCGGGCGTCATCGCGGATTTGAAGCGCGCCATGGGCACTTGGTTGTTGGTCTGGTAGAGGTGCGCCGATTTGAGGTACTCATAGCCGAAGTCGGCGATGTTGAACGTATCCCCGACGCTGAGCGACCAGGGAGGCAGAACGGCGCTCGGGTCATCGGGTTCGACGCCCGGATGCAGCGACTGCCATTCCGCCCAGAGGCGGTCGACGTTGCTGTGGTGGCCCCAGAAGATGGGGTCGTAGGCCGTAACGCCCGCCTGAACCATGTCGCCGGATTGCGGCTCGCCGTCGCGGTCCCACGGATTGTGGCCCATCTGGTAATTCGGGTTGGCGCCGCCCGAGAAGTTGTGGATGAGGTTGTGGATGTTCTCCAGCGCGCCGAAGAAATGGTTGTTCATGGGCCCGCTGCCAAAGCTGAAAAAGTTCGTGAGTTGCAAAATGCGCTGCACATCTTCGGGCGTGGGATAGGCTTCGAAGATCAGGTTCTGGTCGCCGCCCGGCCATCGCAGGCGGTGCCACAGAGGATTGATGACGCCCAACTCGTCGAGGATGGCGCGGTCGCTGACGGGGTTCTTGCCGTAATCGATTTTGGCTCCCAGGAACAGGCGAAGTCCGGAATTGAATTGCTGGTTGAGCACGCCGTCGAGGGCACCCAGGACGTCGGCGGGTACCTTGCCGCCGGCTTTCAGGCGGTCCAAGCCCGCCTGGTCGATCCAGCAGCGAAAGGCCGCGGGGACGATGCCGTTATCGGTCTTGGCGGAAGGGTCGGACTGAGTGGTATCGAAGATCGACGCCGGCACGTCAGCTTGATAATTGTCGGTCCAGTCCCAATAGGGCACGGTGACGGTGGGGTCGATGTCCTGCAACTGCTGCTCGAAATGGTAGAGGTACACGCGGTGCCAGGTCAGGAATTCCTCCCATCCGTGCTGGCACTGGTTGGCGTGGACGCGCGCCCAGTAGCCGAAGCTGCGCTCGTCCTGGTAGAAGCTGTCGTAAGACTTCATCTTGGCGATGGCGGCGCGGTAGCGGCTCAGCTCTTCCGGACTGAGGGCGTTGATGTTCATGCGCGCTTTGGGAGTGCCGGAATCGTCGTGATACTGGTTGACTGGCGCGGCGGAGCGCGGATGCTCCTCGTCGCCGCGGGCGCGCGCCATCACGGACGATTCGCCGGCCGAAGCCGGCGGAGCGTCGTCCGCCGGGCAGCCGGCATCAATCCAGTCCTGGATGAATTGGATATCGGAATCGGAGACGGGCGAGCCGTCCCAGGGCAGGCGCGGGAACTGCGTGCCATCGAAGGGGCACTGGCCGCGGAGCCCGATGATGAGGCCGGAAGCAGCGCCGCGGCCGGGCTTGGGCGGCGGAGCGGCGGGCGCCGCGGGCGCTGGGCCATGGCAGCAGGATCCGCCCGGCATCATGGGGAGGGCCGAAGGCTTGGCCGGCGCTGCCCCTGCAGGAGCAGGCGTTCCTCGCACCGGAGCAATCATGCGCACGCCATAGATGACTACTTCCAGGAATTCGGGAAGCGGTAGTTCCCAGAATCTGCCGTACCCCTGGTAACTCGGGTTCGTATTTCCGGAAGCCTGGTTCAGGATTTCTTTGACGCGCAGGTATCGCGTCCACTTCGGCGCCTGGTCTGGCATGGTATTGCGGCAGTCTATCATCATTTTTTCATTCGGTAAATAGGTAACATACCTCCGCGTGTTACCGAAATGTTATTGACACAGAAAGCCATTCAGAATACACTCTTCGAACAGGCATCAGGAGGTTTGTGGCAACCTATAAGATCAATATCGATCCGTCCGGACAGAGCGCTGTCTTCAACCCTTCCACGCAGGCGGTGGATGCCGGCGACCAGGTGAGCTGGACCAATAACGACAGCAAACCCCACTGGCCCGGGCTGTTGAACCCCGACGGGAGCTTTGTGGGGCTGGTGGATCGCGAGCTTACGACCAGCCCACCCTTCAATGTTTCTTCGGTATGGAGCGCTCCGGCCCGGGTGGATTCCAACGGGAACCAGATCTCTTATACATTGACTTACGTGGACCGATACGACCACAACATGCAGGGTATCTTCCAAATCAATCCCACTCCATAGCTTTTTCCGCTAAATGTACGTGAAGTTACAAGAGGAGCCAATATGTCGGACAACGAGACGCGCCGGGAGTTCTTCAATCGGACACTGGGGGCGGCCTCCGGAATCGCGTTGACCGGGCTTTTCCGGGAGGCTTCGGCGCAGCAACCACCGCAGTTCTGCCCGGCCGTTCCCAACGCCACTGCCGCCACCGCGGTCCCATACCCGGGGGGCGCCATGCCGCAAGTGGCGGGCCCGGGCCGCGAGATCAGCCGCGGCGCGGATGGCATTCTGCGCGCCACCATCGCGGTGATGGGCGAGCCCCGCTCGGTGTGGCAGGCGCAGGCCAACACGGCCACCTCGAACGGTTTCGCCATACCCGCCTGCCGGACCAACCAGGACATGCGCTACTTTGCCGGGTACACCGCCGACGGCGCCAAGGTCTGGCCGAAGATGATGGGAGTTCCGGGCCCGGGCCCCACGCTGCGCGCGCGCGTAGGCGATACAGTGCAGATTACCCTGCTGAACCAGGTAGATCCCAAGGAATTCGCCCTCACCCTGGATGTGGCCACCGAAGGCGGCGGCCACGGATGCGACACGGCCAACACCACCATCATCGACCCCGCTACCAACGTCGCCCGCAATCAACAGATCTATCCGATGAACGACCAGGCGCCCGACTGCTTCCACGGTTCGAGCAGCGCCAACCTGCACTTCCACGGGTTTCACGTGAGCCCGAGCACCATCTCCGACAATGTGCTGGTGCAGGTGCGCCCGTCTCCGCGCGATCCCAAAACCAACCAGCCGATCGTCACCGAAGCCACCGTGCACGCCTGGTTTGCCCAGGTGTTCGATGCCGCCATGCACGGCCACGGTCCGCAGAAGTGGGAGGACCTGCCGCAGGGCTACCGCGACCTGCAGAAAAAGTACCTGCAGGAGTACGACACGCAGGTTCCCGGAGCGCAGCTATGGACCAGCGATGAAGCCGCCATCGCCGCCGGCCAGTGGCCGCAATACTACGTGGGCGCGTATCCCAATTCGTTCAAGATCACGGAGTACAACCAGGCGCTGACCGCGCACGATCAGCCCCTGCTGCCGGGGCAGCAGGCGCCGAAGGCCAAAATGGGGCAGGCGCCGGGCACCCACTGGTACCACGCGCACAAGCACGGCTCGACGGCTTTGAACGTGTTCAACGGCATGGCCGGCGCGTTCATCATCGAAGGCGAGTTCGACGACCAGTTGAACGCGTTCTACCGCGGAAAGGGGCCGGGCGGCAAGGGCTTGACGGAGCAGGTGCTGGTAATTCAGCAGTTGGGCTCGCAGCTCAACCTGTTGAATGCGCCCCAACCCAACCGCGCGCAGACGGGCACCACCAAGGAGCAATTTGTTTTCGTCAACGGCTTCCCGCAGCCGCAGATGACCATGCAGCCCGGAGAGATCCAGCGGTGGCGGATTCTGAATCTTTGCACGCAGGTGGCCATCGGGTTTGCCGGGTTCCAGGCCAATGGCAGTCCGGCGCCTGCGGGCACGTTTAGCTGGAAGCAGATCGCCCAGGATGGCGTACAGTTCAACTGGGACAACTACAACGGCCCGGCCAACAGCAACCCGGCCTTTGTGATGACGGCGGCGAATCGCGTGGACCTGCTGATCCAGGCGCCCAACACCGCGGGCAATTACTCGCTGATGGTGTATCACGAGCCCTTCCCGCCCGGCTTCGCGACGGCCCCGCTGCTCACCATCCAGGTGGGAGGCGCCCGTGTGACCGACATGGCGTTTCCCAGCGAGGAAAACCAATATCCGAAGATGCCCGAGTACCTCCACGACATCGATCCGAAGACCATCCATATCCACCGCGAAGTCACTTTCAATACGGAGTATTTCGGGAACGACGGCAGGCGAGGCCTCGGTCCAGGCCGCGCCCAGTATCCCTCCATCAAGCCGAGCCGCCACACCATCGACGGCAAGCAGTTCGAGAACCAGATCATCGACCAGGTGATGCTGCTGAATTCGGCCGAGGAGTGGACGCTCATCAACACCACCCAGGTGAACAACATTCCCGGCTCGGGCGGCAGCGGCGCGACCCCCCTGGGCTACTACGCGCACCCGTTCCACATCCACATCAATCCCTTTCAGGTGATCGAGATCTTCGACCCGGTGACCATGTGGGAGCCCCGCAAATTCGACAAGAACTTCGTCTGGTACGACACCATCGGGGTTCCCCCAGCGTATAATTATTATCCCGACGGCAAGAGGCCGCGACTGGACAAGGACGGCAACCAGGTGTTTGTGCCGGGGTATGTGAAGATGCGGAGCCGCTTCGTGGATTTCACGGGGCTGTATGTTTTCCATTGCCACATCCTGGCGCACGAAGACCGCGGCATGATGCAACTGGTCGAGGTGGTGAGCAACGAGACCATCCAGCAGCATCATTAAGGATAAGGGCGATTTGACGCGGAGCCGCGGAGTCGCGGAGACGTACGCGGAGGAAGAGCGAGAGAACATAAGAGGAAGCGGAGAAGCGCGGGAAAGAGATTTGGCCGCCGATGAACACCGATGAACGCAGATAAACGAGGCGATGGACTTATCCGCGTTAATCGGCGTTCATCCGCGGCCGTTAATTGTTCGGCTGCAAATGCGGCCTCGTCTCCAGCCGTGGCGCACGCTCTCAGCGTGCCGCGTCGACACTCGTGTCGACGCTTGCTCCGCGCCTCCGCGGTGAGTTTTATCTTCCTATGCGTGCTACTCTCTGCCCGCATGCAAGCCTCCCCCGCCGGCGGGATCGCCGGGATCATTCAAGATCCCTCCGGCGCCGCGGTATCGAACGCCCGCATCACCGCGGTGCGCGCCTCGACCGGCGAGCAGCGGGTGGCGCTTTCCGGCGCAAATGGCGAGTACCGCCTGGCCCAGCTTTCTCCCGGCACGTGGTCGCTCACCGTGACGGCGGACCATTTCAAAACCGCGCGGCTGGCCGAGACGATCGTCCAGGTGGATGAGATCGCGCACGCCGATTTTACGCTCGAGATCGGGGACGTCTCGGAAGTCATCGAGGTCTCGTCCACGGCTCCGCTGATCGAGCGCGACCGCTCCACCCTGAACAGCGTGGTGGACGCGCGTTCCATTCAGAGCGTGCCGCTCGACGGGCGCCAGTTCCTGGACCTGGCGCTGCTCACTCCGGGAATCGTGCCGGCGGCGCCGGGCACGCAGGGCAACGGATTCAGCGCGGCGGGCGCGCGCTCGCAATCCAACGTCTACCTGCTGGACGGCATCAGCAACCAGGACACCCAGACCAACCAGCCGCTCAATCTCTTTCGCATCAGCGACGCGGTGCAGGAGTTCGCGGTCCAGACCAGCGTGCCTCTGCCGGAGTTCGGCCGGGGGGCGGGCGGACAGGTCAACATCGTCACCAAGAGCGGCTCCAGCCAGTTTCACGGGTCGGCATTCGAATACGTGCGGAACACCGTCTTCGACGCGGCCGATTTCTTCACCAACAAGCTGGGCGGATCGAAGGCGGTTCTCAATCGCAACGAATTCGGCGGGACATTGGGCGGGCCGTTGGGGGGCGGGCCACTGATCGACCAGCGGACCTTCTTCTTCGTGTCGTACGAGGGCTTCCGGCAGTCGGCGCCTACGGTGAGCGCTGCGCTGGTGCCGTCCGAAGCGCAGCGGGCCACCGTCACCGATCCCATTTCGCAGCGGCTCCTCGCATACTGGCCGCTGCCCAATGCCGCGGGCACCCTGAACTACATCGCCAACGTGCGCAACCAGAACTCCGACGACACCGGCCTGGTGCGCGGCGACCGGCGCCTGGGCGAGCACGATCAGCTCTCGGCGCGCTGGACCGAATACTGGGGATGGAGTTTCGCTCCCGGGCCGACGCCGCTGACCGGCGGAAACCAGGGGCCGTTCTCGCAGGTGTCCGCGATGCTGAACGAAGTCCACACCTTCACGACGTCGCTGCTCCACGAAGTGCGGCTGGGGTACTCGCGCGATTCCGAATACCGCAGCACGCAGGACAGCGGCCTGGACGCCTCGGCCATCTTCACGGGGCCGGGAGGAGTTCCCATTCCGGGGGTGGTGCAGGCGGCCACCGATCCGCTGAACTCCGGGCTGCCGATGATCACGGTGGGCGGCGGTTTCGCGGTGCTGGGCACCAACATGAATTTCCCGCAGGGGCGCGCTTCGAATACCACCGAGTGGTTCGACAACCTGTCGTGGCAGCGGCCGCTGGGGTCGGCGCGGCACAGTTGGCGGTGGGGCTTCCACATCCGCCGCGAAGACCTGGGCCGCTACCTGGACCGCGCAGAGCGGGGCACGGCGACCTTCCAAACCTTCGCCGACTTTGCCAAGGGCACCCTCATGACCTCCACGTTCCGCACCGGCAGCACGCAAGCCTACTGGCGGCGCTACCCGTGGGACCTCTATTGGCAGGACGAGTTCCGCGTGCGCCCGGACCTCACGCTCGACTTCGGCGTGCGCTACGAGTATCCCGGCGCTGCGGCGGAGTTGCAGCATCATGCCTCGAACTTCGTTCCGGGGTACGGACCGATGGTGGTGGGCACCAACCAGGTGCTGACCATCAATCCGGCGGCTGTGGGGCCATCGGCGCTGGTGTTTCAGACGGCGCCCTTCACGCTGCCGGCGAGCGGAGTGCACGCCGACACCAACAACGTGGCGCCCATGTCAGGCTTCGCCTGGGCGCCGCGCGGCGGCCGGACGGTGCTCCGCGGCGGCTTCCGCGTTGCCTATGACGACCTGTTCAATAATGTGCCCTCCGCCATGGCGCTGAACGCTCCTTATAATCTGCAAACCACCCAGACGGCCAATGTGACCCAGCCTGCAAAATTCCCCTGGGCGCTGGCCTTCAACCAGGACGTTCCGCTGATTTCGAATTACCAGAAGCAGGGGCCGGGAACGCCCACTGTGGGCTTGCTGACGTTCCAGGGCATCGACCCCGATCTGAAGAGCGCCTACGCCTACCTTTATCATTTCGGCATCCAGAGGCAGTTGGGCGGATGGCTTTCGCTGGAGGCGGACTACCAGGGAAGCTCGGGCCACCGGCTGGGGATGTTTATCGACCTGAATCAACCGCAGGTGATTGTGCGCGACCCGACGAAGCGCGGACCGGTAGCGCCCAACGAGCAGGTGTATCCGTACAGTGAGTTCGGCCAGTCGCAAGACGCCCGATCGATCGGCAGCTCGAACTACAACGGGATGGTTCTGACCGCCAAATACCGGAGGGTGCGCGGCGTGTTTCTGCAGGCCGCTTACACGCTGGGCAAGTCACTCGACTATAACTCGTCTTACTTCGGATCGGGCAATCTGCCGGGCGAGCCCGGCGCACCCATCGATGCTACCAACCTGCGCATCGAGCACGGCCCTTCGGCGTTCGATATCCGGCAGCGTTTCGTGCTGCTCTACGTGATCGATCTTCCGTCGCCGCGCTTCGGGCGGATGGCGTTGGGCGGATGGAAGCTCTCGGGAGTGACTACTCTCCAGACCGGGACCCCGTTCACCGTGACCACCGGCGGACCCGACACCAGCGGTTTCAACCAGACCAATCCGGGGATCAGCCCCGATGGCGGAAACCGGCCGAACCTGGTCAAGCCGGGGCCTGTGCCGCAGAATTCCCGCAACCCGGACGCGGCCTTCGACACGAGTTGGTTCGCTGCGAACCTGGCCGGGCAGGACGGCACGTCGGGACGCAACCAATACCACGGCCCGGGGCTCCAGAACTACGATGTGGCGCTGGTCAAGAGCTTTCCGGTGAACGAGCGGGCGCGCTTCGAATTTCGCGGCGATTTCTTCAACTTATTCAATCACACGAATTTCTCGAACCCCATTGCCGACATGAGCAACGCCAACTTCGGGCGGATTACCCAGACCCTGGGTTCGGCGGCGACGACATCTATCGGCACCACCGGCGGGGCGGTAGGCGGTCCACGGCTGATTCAACTCTCGCTCCGGCTGCAATTCTGACACGCGGCCCGCGACGGCGCCCGATCGCATTACAATGAAGGAAGTTTGGGTCCCTCAAGGAGTTTCGAATGACTGCACGGCTAGCCATTCCCGCCATCTACTGCGCGCTCGCCCTGTACGGGGCGTCGGCGCAAACCGCAGAACCGCCGAAACCCGCTCCCGAGGCCGCCGCCAAGCCGGCCGAGGAGAAGAAGGCGCCCGAGACTCCGCCGGACCTCAAGGCGTATCGCGAGGCCACCAAGGAGACGGACCCCGAAAAGAAGATCGCGGCGCTCGAGAAGTGGAAGGCCGATTTTCCGGAAAGCAACATGAAGGATAGCGCCGATAGCGCCATCCTGAATACCCTGGTCACCAAGCTGCCGTCGCAGGAAACGCGCATCCGCGAATTCGCCGCGCAGATGTACAAGCACGCCGCTGAGAAGGACAAGGGCGCCACTGCTTACGACATCGCCGACGACTTCCTCACTGCCAACCTGCTGCTCAAAGAAGCCGAGGGCTACGCGAAAAAGGCCCTCGAAACGATGCGCCTCTCCACGTACCTGCGAGACCAGTTGGCGAGATACGAAAAGCGCAAGGAGAAGCCGCCATCCTCCGAAGAGTTGCACAAGCGCTTCCGCGAAAGCCGCGCCCCCCGGCTCGCCGTGCTCGGCCGCCTCGAGCTGAAACTGGGGCATGAGGCCAAGGGCCAGAAGTTGCTGGAAGACTCCTACGCCGGGAACCCGAACAACGGGGCCGTCCTCAGCGAGCTCGGGGTGCTGGCCGCCAAGTCCGGCGACGAGCAGAAGGCGTTCGAGTACCTGGTGCCCGCCAAGCTCTCCGGCCGCGCAACCAAGGAAGCGGGCGCGGCGTTCGAAGACATTTATAAGAAGCGGCACATCGGGTCGGCCGACGGGATGGAGGCCATGCTGGACGCCGAGTACCACAAGCGCTACCCGAATCCGGTGAAGGTCGAGCCGTACAAGCCCACCGAAAAGCGTAGCGACCGGGTGATTCTGGCCGAGGTCTTCACCGGCTCCGGGTGTCCGCCCTGCGCCGGCGCGGACATCGCCTTCGACGCCGCCATGGAGCGGTACCCGCACAAGGATTTCGCCGTGCTCATGTATCACCAGCACATCCCGCGGCCCGACCCGATGACCACGGTCGAGACGCAGGCCCGCGCCAAGGCATACGACGTGAACGGCGTCCCGACGTTCGTCATAGACGGCAAGAAAGCCTCCGGCGGCGGCGGCCGCGACTATGCCCAGAGGGTCTACGACCGCTTTAATAAGGACGTCGAGAAGGACCTCGAATCGCCCGCCGAAGCGCACATCACGATCGGCGCGTCGCTCGGGGAAAAGACGGTGCGCGTGAACGCCCGCGTGGTGGGCGTCAACAGCGAGTCGAAGGACCTCAAGGTCCAGATGGTGCTGGTCGAGAAGGAGCTGCGGTTCAACGGGGAGAACGGCATCCGCTTCCACCCCATGGTGGTCCGCTCCATCCAGGGATTCGACCTGGTGGGCGAGGGCTACCAGCACAGTTTCGACCTGGACGAAATCAGCAAGGCGATCAAGGATCACCTCGATGATTACGAAGCGAAGGGCCATCGCGGCGAGTCGTTCCAGTTCGCCGAAAAGAAATACCAGATCGATCGCAACGATCTCGCGGTGGTGGTCTTCGTGCAGGACGACAAGACCAAGCACGTGCTCCAGGCCGCGTATGTGGACCTGAGCGCCGAGAGCACGCACCCCACTCTGGAAGCCGAAAGCGCAAGATGAGAAGCATGATCTGCGCGGCGCTCGTGGCACTTTGCCTCGGCGCCGCTCCGCCCGACCCGGTCGCCTGGAAGGTGCAGGATGCGCCTGCCAAGCCGGTGAAAGCAGGCGCGCGCTTCGCCGTGAAGCTGGTGGCCCACATTCAGGACGGCTGGCACATGTACGGCTTGAAGCCGATTGCCGACGGTCCGATCCCCACGCGCATCTGGGTGGCGGAGGGGCAACCCGCGCAACTCGCCGCCGCCGTGCAGGGCAGCGAGCCGGTGACCATGCAAGATCCGAGCTTCAATATGGAAGTGCAGCTCTACGAAGGCGAGGCGACGTTCACGATGCCGCTGCGCCTCGCCGCCGCCGCACACGAAGGCGCGGAGAAGATTGTGGTCAACGCCAGCTACCAGACCTGCGACAACAAGATCTGCCTGCCGCCGAAGACCGTGAAGGTCGAAGTGCCGGTGACCGTTTCGAAGTGACCCGCACGCTGCTAGAATTGCCGGTAGAGATTATTTTCAACGTGCCCGGGTGGCGAAACCGGCAGACGCAAAGGACTTAAAATCCTTTTCCCGGCAACGGGAGTGCGGGTTCGATTCCCGCCCCGGGCACCATAATATTTGGCGTAATATCGAGTGGCGTTCGTTCGAGCGCAACGATCACGGTTGCACGGCCAGTCCCGAATGGATCCGCGGACCAGGAGCCTGGTCCGCCAGGATCCGCGCCTCGGCCGCCAGCATCTGCTGCCATCGCGCCTCCACGATGCCTCTCGGCCCTATCTTGTACGCCAGCTTCAAGAACACTTTGTAATGTCCCAGCTCCGACGAGAAGAGAGCGTCGTAGAACGCCGACAGTTCCAAGTCCTCGGCTGCAGCCGCCAGAACTGCGAAACGCTCACACGACCGCGCCTCAATCAGCGCCGAAACCAGGAGCCGGTCTACGATCTCCGGCTCGCCCCTCCGGACCAGCAACCGTAGCGCGTTGGCGTATGGATTCCTGTGATTGCGATCCAGCCGCCCGCCCCGACGCATGAGAAGCCGCACAACCTGCGCGAGATGGGCGGCCTCGTCGCGCGCCACGCCGGTCATCGTCTCCACCCAGCCGGGGAACCATTCGTTGGGCCACTGGGTCATCAGTTCCATGGCGTTGTTGGCGGCCTTCTTCTCCAGAAAAGCGTGATCTACCAGCAGGGGAATTGGATTCACCAAAGCGGCGCGGCCCCAATCAATGGGCGTCCGCGAATGGAGCGGGAGGCTATCGACCTTGTTGAGAACGGCGGTGATCACAGCTACAAGATACCGTAGCGGCCGATCCGGCGTGACGTCACCGCCTTCGATGGTGCCGGCGGAATCGATGTGGCGACGATGTTCTCCACCTTCGTCCCTCAAAGCGAGTAGAATGAGGAAATGGCTCACGTCGACTCAGATACGGTGGCAAACCACGAAGATCCGGGTCGAGAGCTACCACTCGTATTCTTGGATACGAGTGTCATACTCGCGTACCTGAGCGGTGACAGTTCCGCAGGTCAATTGTTTTCGGCCGATGAATCAGGCCGCATCCGTCTGGCCGTTAATTCCATCGTGCTGCAGGAATTACTGCTGGGGGCCGAGGCAGCAAACAAGCCGGCCTTCGAACGCATCCGGGACCATTTGCGAGTGCTCCCCTTGGATCCGGCGAAAGCCGAAGCGCTAATCTCGCGCATCCGGGATCTCCGCAACCGGTTTGTACACTCAAATGACGTTTTGATCCTGAGCAGCGCCGGCGAGTGTGATTTCCTGGTCACTAGCAATCGCCATATGAAGGAGCTCGCGACGGGTGACAAACCCAAGGTCGTGACGCCTGAGGAACTCGCCAGCCAGTTGCGAGCCGCATAGTGCGCATTTACCTCGATACGGGAGTCTTTATAGACTATCTCAGTATCCGCGGAAACGCGATTCTGAGAACTGCGGATCGCAGGGGGCGAGCGTTGGCACAGATAGCTGCCGACGCGGAGCGGATTTTTGAGAAACTGCGCCGGCCACACATTCGAGCGACATCTTGTTTGAGCTACTACGAAGTTGAAGAGGCACTCTACAACTTGCTTTCGCGTTCTGCGAAAGGTGTTTCCCACGCGGATAGGTTGCTAATCCCTGCAGCGAGATCCATCACGACCCAGGTTCACGCCGTGGTCGAACTGTTCGAAATCTCCGTGCTGGATTTGACACCGGCGACGATCCGCATTCAATTGCAGCAACTCGAACTGCAGACGCGAGGTGTTCGAGCCGCTGACGCGCTGCACGCAGCCACGGCCATCGCGTTCGACGCCGAGCTTTTGATTTCTACAGATGAGGCATTGCTCGGACTGGACCGGATTCTCGTCAACGCGAGCGGAAACAAGATCAGTTGCCGCGACACAGATCAAGCGCTCGCACTCCTTTGATTGGCGCGCACCAAAAAAAACGCCCGTGGCACAGACCGTTCGCCAAGTCGTGCCACGGGCGGCGATTCTCCCATCGAGAGAGCAAGGAGGAAAAATTTTAACTGCAGCCCGATGTCCCGCCGCAATTGCCGCACTTGTAGCAGCTTCCGTTGCGGGTCATGATGGAGCCGCACTCGGCGCACAACGGGGC
>Ga0209415_10005470_pt1 | contig 22808 bp, 22 predicted proteins | sample PeaSoiSIISIP2007_FD_187696 | JGI IMG/M metagenome (GOLD analysis project Ga0209415, IMG submission 187696) | Peat soil microbial communities from Weissenstadt, Germany - SII-SIP-2007 (SPAdes) (version 2) | ecosystem: Environmental > Terrestrial > Soil > Wetlands > Peat | place: Germany... | reverse complement strand
GGGGGGGGGGGAAGGCGCCATTTACGACTCCGTTGGCAGCTTCCCCCTCCCCCCGCCCCCCTCCCGCAAGGGGAGGGGGAGGTTCATTTCCATGGCAAAAAGGCGAGCAAGGCGAGAAGGATACTTACAGACAGGGAACCAACTGAAGGGGGGAAAACTACTTGCGCCATTCCAGGGGAACGGCCGCGCGGGAAGCTTCCAGGTCGAGTTCGTCCAGCTTTTTTTGCAGCTCGGCAATCCGGGTCTGGTCGGCGGCGATTTCCGCCTCCAGGGCATTGGCCGCGGCACGGTCGCTGCCGTGCTCGTAGATGGCGTGCTTGCGCCTGAGTTCGGCGAGCTTTGCCTGTTTTGCCGGCAAGCCATCCTGCAGCGCCTTGGCCTCGAAACGCAGCGAACTGAAGCTGCGACGCCACCACCCCTCGTCGTGCCCGCCAGTGGACGATTGCGACGGTCCGACCGTTTGCGGAACCGGCTGAGGCATGCCGGATGCGGGGAACGCCACCGCAGGTTCTTCGGTATTTTCCACTTTACGGGCCTTTTTGCGGTAGCCGGCAGGAATGGAGCCGTGGTTGTCGGTGAAATGCACTACGCCGTCGGCATCGGTCCACTCGTAAATAGCGCCCCGCGCATCGCTTGCGGCGGCCAGCAGCAACACCAACAGTAAAGGTTTTATTTTCATCGGAAGGCACCTCGAAAAACCACTAAGACCGTAAATAAACATAAGAATCGCATTGACGATGCTGTATACAATGTGTATAGTGTCTCGGCTGAACGACCTGCAAATTAAAATACCCTAGTTGAAGGAGTGTACCATGCAGTTTCGCCTTGCCATCCTGGCTCTTCTCATCATTTGTGCGTCGCCGGTCTGGGCGGCAGAAACCAAAGACATCAAGTTCCCCATCAAGAATGCGGAGCCGGTTGTCTTTAGTCACGACTTCCACCTGCAGAAATATAACAACAATTGCAAAGTATGTCACAATGCAATTTTCAACCTGAAAACCCGCCGTCACTACACGATGGCGGAGATGGAGAAGACCAAATCCTGCGGCGCCTGCCACAGCGGGGTCAAGGCCTTCAGCGTGTCCGACGAGAAGAGCTGCCTTAAGTGCCACAAGGGCAAACCGCGCAGCATCGACTTCAAGGTCAAGGGCGCAGGCGACGTCACCTTCAGCCACGCCAACCATTTAAGCAAGCTCAACGGCGCCTGCCGCGCCTGCCACAACGGCAAGACCATCACCGGCAAGGACGGCCGCGTCACCATGGCGCAGATGGAGAAGGGGAAGACCTGCGGCGCCTGCCACAACGGCAAGAAGGCCTTCACCGTGGCCGGCAACTGCGGCAACTGCCACAAAGGGATGAAGCCTAAGGAGATCTCCTTCAAGCCGAAAGGGATCAACCCGGTCACCTTCAGCCACAAGGTGCACCTGGCCAACTTCAACTGCAACGAGTGCCACACCAAGCTCTTCCCGTTCAAGGCGGGTGCCAACCACAACACCATGGCCCAGATGGCAACCGGCAAGTCCTGCGGCGCCTGCCACAACGGCAAGGAAGCCTTCTCCGTCGCAACCGGCGACTGCGCCAAGTGCCACGCAGGCTTCAAGCCGGGCATCATCGTCTTCAAGAACGACGGCGGCGAAGTGAAGTTCAGCCACCCGTTCCACCTCGACATGTTCAAGTGCGCCGACTGCCACACCAAGCTTTTCCCCTTCCAGGCCGGTGCGAAACACAACACCATGGACGACATGGAAAAAGGCGCCAAGTCCTGCGGCGGCTGCCACAACGGCAAGGACGCCTTCTCCGTGAAGGGCGACTGCGAGAAGTGCCACAAGATGTAAACGCACGATAAACAGCAACAGCAAAAAGGCGGAGCCCGCAAAGCTCCGCCTTTTTTTGTGCCGGCAAAACTATTAAGATATAATTAGCAGCTTTAAGATGCGCACCTTAGTCTCGTACGTCCTGAACTCGTAGGGTGGGCACTCCGTGCCCACGCGTTCATTTTGGATCGGTGGGCACGGAGTGCCCACCCTACAAGGCTACAAGGCCGGAATAGGTATTAGGGGGTCCGGGTATGGCAAAGCTCTTTATCGGCTGCAGCGGCTTCAGTTACAAACACTGGCGTGGCAATTTCTACCCCGAAGGGCTCTCTCAGAAGGATTGGTTCAACCATTACCGTAAAGTCTTCTCCACAGTCGAACTCAACGTCACCTTCTACCGGATCCCCGGTTCAGAAACTTTCAGACACTGGCACGACGAGAGCGAAGCCGACTTTTCCTTCGCCGTAAAAGGAAGCAGGTACATCACTCACGTCAAACGGCTGCTGGAAAGCGAAACGCCGCTGGAGAGGTTCTTTGCTCCGGTCAAGGAGTTGAAGGAGAAACTGCAGGTCGTGCTGTGGCAGTTCGCCCCGAGTTTCCAGTGTAACGCCCCCCGCCTTTCCGGCTTCCTCGACCGGCTTCCCCCCTGCGGCGTGCGCAGCACCCTCGAATTCCGCAACGAAAGCTGGCTTACCCCGGAAGTGATCGAAATGTGCACAGAGAGGAAGGTGTCGATCTGCATGGCGGACTGGCCCCCCTTCATCGACGAGGCGCCGATCACCGCCGACTTCGTCTATCTCAGGCGACACGGCAACAGGGGAAGCTACAACGGCTGCTACTCGACGGCAGAACTGCAAAAGGACGCCGAGCGCATCGCCGGTTACCTTCAGAAGAGACTGGACGTATTCATCTATTTCAACAACGACGCCGGCGGCGCCGCCCCGCAAAACGCCGTCGAACTGATCGGCATCCTGCAGCAAAACCACTTCTTGACATTGTAAACTCGCCGGTTTATTGGTAGGGTGGCTTTTCAGGTCCAAAAACCCTACGAGGCGAACAATGTTCACGATCCGCAGACTCAAAAAGCCCCTTTTCCTATCGTGCGTACTGCTGATGACTTCAGCCTGCTTTCCGTTCACGAGGTCGGCGCAGCAGACCGGGCAGAACGCCCCGGCAAACCGTCCGCCTGTGGAAATCACGGCGCCGGACCCGAGCCTGTGGCGAACCAACAGCGAAGCGGCCACCGCGGAAGCGCCGAAAGAGCACAAACCGGAACCGGCCGCGACCCCGGCCAAAGCACCCGCGACTGCCGAAGCGAAGAAGGAAAAGAAGGCGGCTGAAGCCGAAGCGAAGCCGGAAGAAAACCGCTGGCAGAACAAAGGGAGCCGGAACCTTCAGGCGGCAGCCAAACCGGAGAAGCCGGAGGGCAAACCCGCCGCCGCCGCAGCCCCTGCCGCGACCGCACCGGCACAGGCTAAGGCCGCGCCGGCGCCGGCCAAGGCCCCTATCAAGGCAACCTTTGTCCCGCCCGACGATTTCCCCTCGCAGAGCAAAGTGGCGCGTCTGCCGGCCGCCACTGCCGGCGAAGCCAAAAAAGAGGCCGCCGCGCCCGCCAGTATCCCGCCCCCGCCCCCGCCCGGAGCGCCTGCGCCGGCTGCCGCTGCCGCCAAGCCGGCTCCGCCCGTCGAGGAGGTGGAAGCGCCCATCAACGTGCCGTTCGACCCCTACCCGCTGAGCGTGGACGAGGTGCGGCGCATCCTGGCCGGGACCAAGGACTTCCGGCGCAAGAACCTCGCCAACATGGAGCTGCAGGATTTCGATTTCTCCGGCGCCGACCTTGCCGAGGCCACCCTGGAAAACGCCGACCTGTACCGTGCCAACTTCAGCCGCGCCAACCTGACCCGGGCCAACCTGAAGGGCGCCCTGCTGGAAATGGCCAACTTCAACCACGCCCGCATGAAAGGGGCCAAGCTCTCGCGCGCCAGACTCTTCCTTACCGACCTGCAGGGAGCGAACCTCGAATCGGCCCAGTTACGCGACTGCTATGCGGCCGGCGCCAAGTTGCAGAATGCCAACCTGAAGAACGCCGACTTCCAGGGGAGCGTTTTGACCGGCGCCGTATTCGACGGCAGCGCGCCGGTCGAGGACGCAAGCGGCAAGCAGAAGGCGAAGGACTCAGGCGGTGAGCAGCCCGCAGGCGGCACCGCGCCGGCGCAGAAAAAAGGCAAGCAGTAGCCGGGGGATGACGACATCAAAGAGCTGACCGGCAACATCTGGGACTTCCTCGGCAAGGCGGTAGTCTGCATCACCACCAACGGCCATGTCACTAAAAAGGGCGAAGCGGTTTTGGGAAGGGGGTGCGCCCGGCAGGCGCGCGAGCTGTTCGAGGCCCTGCCGGCGCGGCTCGGCGCCCTGCTTACGGCGGGGGGGAACCATGTGCACCTGGTTGCCGAGGGGCTGGTGAGTTTTCCGGTGGAGGAAAATCCCTGGGCCAACCCCGACCTGACCCTGATCCGGCGCTCGGCTCACGAGCTTAAGGAGTTGGCGGACCGGCAGGGATGGACCGAAGTGGTGGTGCCGCGCCCCGGTTGCGGCGGGGGCGGCCTGAGTTGGCAGGACGTGCGTCCGATATTGACAGAGTTTTTCGACGACCGCTTCATCGTGATCAGCGCAGCCTGCTGACCGCCCCCCTCACTCCACACACCTGGCAAAGCGCGGTTCCATCCGCCCCTCGACCGGGACCTCCTCCTGAAACATCCCAAGCGGCCTGACCCACAGCCCCCGCTCCCCGTAGAGCGGACGGTAGACGACCAGCTGTTCGTCCGTCTCCGAGTGCCGGGCGACGCCGACCACCTCGTAGTAATTCCCCTTGTAGTGCCGGTAACGGCCAGGTACGACTGGCATAGCAGCTCCTTTCCAGCAGCGAGTGAAATAACCTCCGATCGGGTGTTTTTTAAGAAAAAGTTCCATTTCTCCTTGAATCGGAGAAAGTAACGCGGAAAGGTTCCTTGCCGTTCTGCTCCCCGGAGAAAATTTTCCCGGAAAAGCTCCTTGCTATCCCTACCAGGAGAAAGTAACGCAGGGAAAAGTTCCTTGCCGTTCCAATCCGGAGAAAATTTTCCTGGAAAAGCTCCTTTCTACCCCGATCGAGAGAAAGTAACGCCGGGAAGGTTCCTTCCAGCTCCAATCTGGAGCAGGTGTTTCTTGGAAAAGCTCCTTCGGAAGGCCGTCAGTAGTGCGGCGGCGGCTCTTCCTCGGAAGGAAGGCGGTTGTTGGAGGAAATAAGTCCCTGCAGGTGGTCCTTGATCATCTTCAGCTCTTTTTCCATTCGGTCGATGCTGCTCTGGTGCCCGGTGACCACCTCGTTCAACTGCTCGATGACATGTGCCTGATGCATGATGAGCATCTCCATGTCGGTCAGACGCTGTTCCATCGTCGTTTTCTCCTCGTGTCGATCGTTTTCGCCCCGGCAGAGCGCGCTTTGGCGTTTTCCGTGGCCGGCCAGCTGATTCTAACCGCAACGCTGCGGCGATCCAAGACAAATCGCTTCAAATGCCGTGCGGATTCTGGTACCTTCGGAATCCGTGCCGCACCCGGGAGGTGTGGCTTGAAGGGAGGATACGCATGAGCGATGCACCTAAGTCCGGTGGCGAACGCCATATCGAGAAGATCATGGACCAGTTGGAACCGGGTTCCGAGCGTTACGAGGTGCTGGACAAGGCCAAGCGCTTCAAGTCGTCCTGGGTGGAGCTGGGAGAGAAACTTCTGGAGGTAAGCCACCGGGGGAGTTTTCGGCAGTGGGGTTACCAGAACTTCGAGGAATACTGCGTCCAGGAGATCAGGATCAAGCGCGGCACCGCCGAAAAGCTCACCCTCGCCTACCGTTTCATGGAAAAGGAGGAGCCGCAGCTGTTGAACCAGCGCGAGGAGCTGCGCCCTCTCCCCGACTACCGCTCCATCGACCTGTTGCGCAAGGCCAAGGACGAAAAGGGCTTTTCCGAGGAGGAGTACGGCGACCTGAGAAAGAGCGTGGTCGAGGAGGACCGCAGCCACCCGACGGTGCTCAAGAAGTACAAGGAGGTGGCGGCGACGCACGAGGAGCCGAACCCGCTTCTGCCGCTCAAGGCGACCCTGTCGACGGCACGGCGGCTGGAGGCGAGCCTGCGTGGCCTGCCGGACGCCCCTACCCTCTTCCTGGAGCAGGTGGCCGAGCTGGTGCAGTACCTGGCCGGCGAGCTGGAGACGCTGAGCGGCGAAGGGGGCCAGGAGGCGGGCACCCTCCGGGAACTCTAGCGGGGACCTGCTCCACAGGTGCCTTTCCCCCTCTCAGCCCGAAGCTACCTCTTGCCTGCCTTGGACTTCCCGAGTTCCTTGCGCTGCAGATAGGCGTGGTAGCTCATCTCGGCGATCCCCATCATCAGCGGGATCGCCTTCAGCGGCACCTCGGCGTCGGCCACCGCTTCGGCCACCGCCAACATCCGGTACCACGGCACCGGCGCGCGCACGGACGACTTGAGCCACAGGGTCAGGAGCACGAGCCGCTCCAGCCAGACCGGGCGCCGCTTCTCCAAAAGCTCGCTGCCGATCCGCCCGATCACCTCCCCCGCATCAGGCGACCTCCGCTTCCCCGAGGCAGCCTCCACCGCACGATCCAGCGCAGCGTCGTCCTCGAACCAGGAGCCGAGCAGCTGCTTGTTTTCCAGCCATTCAGCCGACTCCTCCAGGGCCGAGAGGCATTCCTCCCGGTCGGCAAGCCCCGGGCAAAGGGCCGCGGCCTGCTCGCGCAGCTGGGCGAGTTCCCGTCGCGGGTCGAAGGAAAGGGCCTGCCAGCGGTCGCAGCCGGTCAGTTCGGCGATCCTCAAAAGCCAGAAGTTCGGGGCGCCTCCCCCCCGCACCCCGTCGGCCAAACCCTGGCAGACCCGCAGGTCCAGGTACTCCGGGCTGCTCTGAATGAAGGAGGCCTCTTCCTTTAGCATGGTGAGGAACTTGTTCAGCTCCCGCTTGCTGCCCAAGGGCATCACGAAGGCATCCACCACGCCGATCCGCTGCTTGATGAGGATGGAACAGCTGGCATACGCCTTGCCGCTTTGGATCACCACCTGGAAGGACTGGGTGCCGGCGCCGTCCACGGTCGAGGCATAGACCGTAAGGGCCGGGGGCTTGCCGAGCGGCGCGCACTCAACCCGCGCCCGGCGCGCGTTGTGGACCGTACGGTCGATCTGCTTGCGGATCTCTTCGGGGAACCAGTTGCGGCAGACGATCAGCCTCCTGAGCGTCTGCGGCGCGAGGTCGCTCCCCTGGCAGGACGCCAGCACCCGCGACACCCCCAGACGGACCTCGGGGTTCGGGTGGAAGAGCAAAAGCGCCGAGACCTCCCGCAAAAGGGGGTGGTCGGACTCCAAAAGCTCGGCGAGCACCGCCATCTGCATGGTCGGTTCGGAGAGCGCGAACAGCTGCAACAGCGCCTCCGCCCCGTCGAAGGGGGAGGTAAGCCCCATCGACTCCAGGCTGCGGGCGATGCCCGTCACCATCTCCTCCCCCGCGTCCTCGACCAGATCGCCGCGGGCCGCGCCGGCGGCCTCCATGAGCCGGTTGTTGGCCTCCCGCAGCACCGGCAGGATCTCCACCCGGCTCTGCAACAGGGCGTTCGCCACGGCGGCGCGCAGGTCGGGGTCCTCGTTCTCGAGGTACACCCGGCGCGCCAGCGCACCCTGCAAACCCGCCATGCGCAAGGTCGCCGCCGGGCGCCGCCGGTCGATCTCCAGGCGCAGCGCGTTCAGCGCGTCGAACAAAAGCCTCAAGCCCGCCTCGATCCGCTCGTCGTCCTGGGGGGATTGCCGGTAGAGCCCGGGCAATAGCGCGACCAGTTCCTCGACCGATTGCGGGTCGGAAAGGAGGTAGAGTTTCAGGTCGTCCTGCAAAAGGTCGTGACGCGCCACCGCGTGCGCCCCCTCGTCCAGGTAGAGGTAACGCTCCAAAAACGCCGTCATCCTCGCCCCGGCCGTCTGCGCGGGCGCGCCGGCTTTTTTCCCTTTCCCCGCCGCCTTGGCGCCGTCCTTGGCATGGATGCGGCGGACCGGCTGGCCCGGCGGGGCGCTCAGCTCGCTTAACGTCTGTTTGATCAACCTGTCCGTCTCCGGCGCGTCCTGCGCACGGTAGCTCAATTCCCCGGGCGCCGGGAGCGCTTTGCCGCGGTAAGGCTTGCCGTCCGCCACCTGCCGCACCGCGCGGTAGTGCCGGTACATGAGCTCCAGCCACTGGCTGCGCTGGTTGAGGGAATCGACGAAGAACTTAAGGAGGGCAGGCGCGTAGGGGGCCTGGGCGGCGGAAGGCTCAAGGTACGGGCCGTCCAGCCCGTCCACCTGGTCGAAACCGAAACAGATGGCAGCCTTCTGCTTCATCTTCTCGTTGAAGACCACGAGCAGCACCCGCCGGCAGTCGCACCCCGGATCGGTGCAGTAGCATTCGAGGAAACCGTACTCCCCCTTGGGGACGCCGCCGGTCTTGCGTGCAAGGACGATGGTCATGACGGGGTCTTGACTGGCGGGGATGATCTGGCGGAAAGGCACCATGGACGACTCCGGAATAAAAAAAAGGGAAGGTCCCTCAGGACCTGTCCCCTTAGCTTTGACTGTGACGGTTACTCTGCGCGCTGTGCGCTGCGTTCAAGGACCGCGTCGGCCGCGGCGGCCAGGTCGGGATAGCTGGCGACGCCGGGGGGAAGCTTGGCGGCGACGCCGCTGCCGTAACCGGTGAGCACGAGAAGCGGCGTGCAGCCGGCGTTGATCCCCGCTTCCACGTCGGCCAGCTTGTCGCCGATCATGAAAGAGGCGGCGAGGTCGATGTCCAGATCGGAGGCCGCCTGCTCGAGCATCCCGGGGAGCGGCTTTCGGCAGGCGCAATCGAGGCGGTAGTCGCCGACGGCATGCTCGGGGTGGTGCGGACAGAAGTAGCAGGCGTCGATGGAGGCGCCCGAGACGGCGAGCTCGGCGTGCATGTGGGCGTGGATGGAGGCGAGCGCCGCCTCGTCGTAGTAGCCGCGGCCGATACCCGACTGGTTGGTGACCACCACCAAAAGGTACCCCGCGTCCTTCAGACGGCGCAGCGCCTCGGGGACCCCGGGGATGAAGCGGAAGTCGGCAACCTTGCTTAAATACTCCACTTCCTCGTTGATGGTGCCGTCGCGATCGAGAAAGACCGCCCTGTGCTTGCCCATGCCGCCTCCCTAGGCCGCCGGTTTGGCGAAGAGGCTTTTTTCCACCAGGTCGCAGACGATGTGGATGATGGCGATGTGCGCTTCCTGGACGCGCGGGGTGTCGAAGGTCGGCACCACCAGCGCGATCTCGGCAACGGACTTGATGCTGCCGCCGTCCTTGCCCAAAAGCGCCACGGTGCGGCAGCCGAAGTCGGCGGCCAGTTCCAGGGCGGCCTGGACGTTGGGGGAGTTGCCGGAGGTGGAGATGCCGATCACCACGTCGCCGGCCGCGGCCAGCGCCTCGACCTGGCGGGAGAAGACCTTCTCGAAGCCGTAGTCGTTGCCGATGGCGGTCAGAGCCGAGCTGTCGGTGGTAAGCGCCACCGCCGGCAGGGCGCGCCTCTCCAGCTTGAAGCGCCCGACCATCTCGGCGGCCATGTGCTGGGCGTCCGCGGCCGAGCCGCCGTTACCCATCACCAGAAGCTTTTTCCCCTGCCGGTAGGCGTCGATCACGGCTGCTGCCGCCTGCTCGATGGCAGGGGTGAGTTCCCGGCTGACGTCTGCCATCACCTGGCAGTGGCTCTCGATCTGTGCGGCGATTTCCAATTGCATTGCATGCTCCTGTAAAGTTATTACCCCGGCAGGTTACCTGCGGCAACAGAGGTTCACCCTTCGTAACGCTTGGCTATCCGCTGGGCGAGATCGGAGAAGGAGAGGTAGCGGTCGCTCCAGGGGAAGGCGATGCCGTCCACGGCGGTGACCGCCTGGCAGCCGGGCTCCTCGGCCACGAGCTTCTCGTAGCAGCGCTTGCGGCCGGCGTTGCCGGTCAGGCGCGGCAGCGGCACCAGCCGGACGTTCTCGTGCAGAAGATCGAGCTTCGCCTTTTGTGCTGCCTTGTGGAGTGCTGCCGGCATAAGCAGGGTGTAGCGGTCGTCGTGCCGCGCCCCTTTCAGGAGCACGTCGAGCTTGCTGCCCAGAAGATCGGACTCGACCCCCTTGGGAACGTGCAAGAGGTAGCTTTGCCCCTCGCCCCAGCGTTCACGGAACAGGGCGCGGCTTTTCTCCAGGGTCTCCTGCCGCCTTAGCTCGGAGCCGAGCGCCTGCTCGTGCGTGAAGCGCACCGCGGCTCCCGGGATGCGGTAGCTGCGAAAGCCGCGGGAGGTGGCGCGCCGGGTGTAATCCCTCAGGCACCAGATGCCGCCGTCCAGCCCCTCGTCGAAACCGCCGATCTCCTGAAAAAGCCGCCTGGTGATCACCAAGGCGGCAAAGGAGGCGTTTTGCAGTTCCATGGGGCCGCGGCAGTCGCCCCCGTCTTCGTCGACCAGGCAGGGCTGCAGGATGCCGGCGTCCGGGTGCGCCTGGGCAAAGGCTAGAATCGGCTCCAGCCAGCCGGCGCTCACCTGAGTGGTGTTGCGCACCAGGGCGAGGTAGGGGGCCTCGGTCCGCGCCAGCCCGCGGTTGGCGGCGCGCACGAAGCCCAGGTTGGCGTCGTCGCGCATCAGCAGCGCGCGCTCCTCCAGCCCGTCGGCGAACTCCTGCAGAAGCTTCTCGGTGTCCCGCTCGCTGCCGTTGTCGTACATGACCAGCCGGGCGCCCGGCGAGTAGTTGATCAGGTTGACCAGGCAGTTGCGGGTCTCGTTGGGCCTGTTCCATACCGGTATGACGACGTCGATGGTGGCTTCTGACATGAAGGTTGCAGCCGCGCCTATGAGCTCACCGCCACGTTACGCAGCAGGGTCAGTTCGTCCAGCACCTTGCCGGAACCGAGCACGACGCAGGAGAGCGGGTCCTCGGCGGTCACCACGGGGAGGCCGGTCTCCTCGCGCAGGAGCACGTCCAGGTTGCGCAAAAGCGCGCCGCCGCCGGCCAGTACGATCCCCTTGTCCACCAGGTCGGCGGCCAGTTCGGGCGGGGTCCTCTCCAGGCAGTTCCTCACCGCGTCCACGATGGCGGTCACCGGCTCGGAGAGCGCCTCGCGGATCTCGTTGGAGTCGATCTCGGTGGTCTTCGGGATGCCGGAGACCAGGTCGCGCCCCTTCACTTCCATGTGCAGCACCTGGTGGCCCGGGTAGGCCTCGCCCAGCTCGATCTTGATCATCTCGGCCATGCGGTCGCCGATCAGAAGGTTGTACTTGCGCTTGATGTACTGGACGATCGCCTCGTCCATCTTGTCGCCTCCCACCCTGACGCTCTTCGTGTAGACGATGCCGGCCAGGGAGATCACCGCCACTTCGGTGGTGCCGCCGCCGATGTCGACGATCATGTTGCCGGAGGCCTCGGTGATGGGGAGGCCGGCGCCGATCGCCGCCGCCATCGGCTCCTCGATCAGGTAGACCTCGCGGGCGCCTGCCGACTCGGCCGATTCCTTCACCGCCCTCTTCTCCACCTGGGTGATGCCGGAGGGGACGCAGATGACGATGCGCGGACGGACCAGGGTCTTCCTGTTGTGAACCTTATGGATGAAGTAGCGAAGCATCTCCTCGGTGATGTCGAAGTCGGCGATGACGCCGTCCTTCATGGGACGGATGGCGGTGATGGAGCCGGGGGTGCGGCCGAGCATCTTCTTGGCCTCCATGCCCACCGCCAGCACCTTCTGCTGCCCCGTCTGCATCTTTTGCACGGCGACCACCGAAGGCTCGCGCACCACGATCCCTTTCCCCTTGAGGTAGACCAGCGTATTGGCAGTGCCTAAGTCGATGGCAAGGTCGTTGGAGAACATGCCGAACAGGGAATCGAATATCTTGATCATCTTCGTTAACTCCTTTGGTAATCGCTACGGGGGTGATCCCGGCCAGCAAAGCGAGAAATATAACAAAATCGCCATACCTATGCAACAAAAAAGCCCCTGCCGCCAGCGGCCGGACGGGTCTAGCCGGGGGCGGCAAACTCATTCTCCTGTTGCTTTTGCTATTAAACTATATTAGTATTCGCAATCTTCCCGCACCGGGCTTACCCTACTTTCCGAACAAGGAGTCGAAACGCAATGCTTGGCATCATGAGAAAGTACAAAGAATCAATCGTGATCAAGATAGTCTTCATCGTTATCGTACTCTCTTTCGTCGGTACTATCTTCCTCGTCTGGGGCCGCGGCAGCGACAAGCAGTCCGGCCAGGGCGCCTTTGCCGCCAAAGTGGACGGGACCAAGATCGGCCTGGACGATTTCCAGAAGGCATACTACCGCAACCGTTCGCTTTACGAGCAGATCTACGGCCGCTCGCTTCCCCCCGAGATGGAAAAACAGCTGGGGCTCAAAAAGCTGACCCTCGACGGCCTGGTCGACAACCTCCTGGTCCGCAAGGCGGCCAAGACGATGGGGCTGGCGGTGAACAAGGACGAACTGGCCGCCGAGATCGCCAAGATCCCCGCCTTCCAGAAAAACGGGGTCTTCGACTTCAACCAGTACCAGGCGATGCTGAAGACGCAGCGCATGACTCCCGCCAACTTCGAAGAGGAGATGGAGGACGACATCCTGGTGCAGAAGGCGCGCACCAAGATCAAGGACGCGGCCCGGGTCACCGACCAGGACGTTCTGGCCGCCTTCAAGAAGCAAAACGACAAGCTGAGTCTGGCGTACGTCTCCTACTCCCCCGCCGACGTGAGGGGGAGCATCAAACCGGCCGAGCAGGAACTGACCGGCTACCTGCAGGATCACCAGGCCGAGTTCAGGACCGCGGAGCAGATCTCCGTCGCCTACGCGCTGGTCTCGCCGGCCGCCTTCGTCTCCAAGGTGAGCGTCACCCCCGAGGAAGCGCTGAGCTACTACCAGAAAAACGTCGACCGCTACCAGGACAAAACCGGCATACTTCCCTTCGACAAGGTGAAGGAGCAGGCCACCGCCGACGCACTCAAGCTCAAGGCCGCCAAGGAGGCCTACGAGCAGGCTGCCGACGCCGTCAACAAGTTCCGCGCCAAGGGCGAGCTGGAGGCTGCCGCCTCCGCCATCGGCGGCAAGATCGAAAAGACCGCGCTCTTCAGGGCGGACGCGCCGCCGGCAGCGCTTGCCTCGGAGAAGGAAGTGGTTTCCCGCGCCTTCGCCCTCAAGGAAGGGGAACTGGGCGGACCGGTTGAGACCTCGAAGGGTATCTACCTGATCAAGGTGCTGCAGCGCAAACCCTCCGTCGTCCCCCCCTTGAGCGAGGTGCGCGGCCAGGTGGAGCAGAAGCTGATCACGGCGAAAGCCGCCGACCTCGCCAAGAAGAAGGCGGACGAGGCGCTGGCCCAGCTCGCCAAAGGCGGCCTCTCCGCCAAGGAGACCGGCACCTTCGGCTACGCCGCCGCAGGCCTCGTGCCGACCATCGGCACCTCGCCCGAGCTGATGGAACTCGCCTTCACCCTCACCCCGGCCGACCCGGTCGCCAAGAAGACCGTCAAGGTGGGCGAGCGCTGGTACGCGGTGAAGCTGAAAAACCGCGTCGAGGCCCCGACCAGCGCGCTGGCCGCCTCGAAGGAGAAGATCAAGCAGGATCTGCTCCCCAAAAAGCAGCAGGAAGCGATGGAGAACTGGCTCAAGGAGCTCAGGGGCAAGGCCAAGATCGAGGTCAACCCGACGCTGCTCGCCGACTGACCGTATCTTCCCTCCCCCGCGGGGGAGGAACTCGGCAACTGACAATGCAAGGTGAAGGGTGCAGCCGCACCCTTCACCTTTCGCTTTTCACCGGCAAACTTACGTTCGGCACACTCATTATTTGCGACTGGACAAGGAGAAGCTCATGGCTAACAAACTCGTGCTCACCACCGATTTCCCCGATCTCAAACTCGCCGCCCGCGGCAAGGTTCGCGACATCTACGACCTGGGCGAGGCGCTGCTCATCGTCACCACCGACCGCATCTCTGCCTTCGACGTGATCATGAACGAGCCGATCCCCAACAAGGGGTTCGTACTCACCCAGATCTCCGCCTTCTGGTTCCGCCAGATGGAGGACATCATCAAGAACCACGTCATCTCCACCGAGGTGGCCGACTTCCCGAAGGAGTGCCAGCCCTACGCCGAGATCCTGGCCGGCCGCTCCATGCTGGTGAAGAAGGCGAAGCCCCTGCCGGCCGAGTGCATCGTGCGCGGCTACCTCTCCGGTTCCGGCTGGAAGGACTACCAGAAGACCGGCGCCATCTGCGGCATTAAGCTTCCCGCGGGCTTGAAGGAATCCGACCGCCTGCCGCAGACGATCTTCACCCCGTCCACCAAGGCCGAGCTCGGCACCCACGACGAGAACATCGACTTCGAGACCATGGCGAAGCTCTGCGGCCAGGAGATCGCCACCCGGGTGCGCGACGTCACCATCGCCATCTACGAGAAGGCGCGCGACATCGCCGACCAGAAGGGGATCATCATCGCCGACACCAAGTTCGAGTACGGCATCTACAACGACGAGCTGATCATCATCGACGAGTGCATGACACCTGACTCCAGCCGTTTCTGGCCCAAAGACAGCTACCGGCCGGGCGGCCCGCAGCCCTCCTTCGACAAGCAGTTCCTGCGCGACTACCTGGAGACCCTCGACTGGGGCAAGACCGCGCCCGCGCCGCCGCTGCCGGCCGAGATCGTCGAGAAAACCGCCGAGAAATACATGGAGGCGCTGGTGAAGCTGACCGGCAAGGGGCTGTAAGCCGCAGACGACCCTGCGACTGAAAAAACTCCCCCCTCCCCTGGAGGGAGGGGACTCATTGAAAAAAAGCCCCTCCTCCTGCGGCATCTGCGCAGGGGAGGGGCGTACTTTTAGGGAGCAAAGAAATGCGGCACCTCTTCGTGATAGCGGCACTGCTGCTTGCCTTGAACGCCATCACTGCTGACGCCGCCACAAGCGGCACCCCGGCCGGCCCCGCTGCCGGCCACAGCCACCTGGCCGACACCCCGCCCGCCAATACGGACTCAGGCGCCGTCGTCCCCCCTGCCACTGCCCCGGGGAGCGCGCCCGTAACCGCACCGGGCGCGTCCCATCAGCCGGCCGGGCACGCGCCGGCCACACCGGCCACACCGGCCGCACCGGCCGCAGCCGGCAAGGGGGGCAGCGCCCACGGCAAGAGCGCCAGGGTCACCGAGATCCCGGTGGCACGGTTCTCAAGCGGCGACCTGGCCGGCTGGTACGACAAGGTCTACAGCGGCAAGACCGTCTACACCCTGGACAACGGCGCGCTCAAGGCGCACGCGGTGAAATCGGGCTCCGGCAAGATCAAGGAAATTTCGGTCGATCCCAAAAAGTACCCGAGGCTCACCTTCAGCTGGAAGATCGAGCACACCCTCAAGCGCGAGGACATCAAGAAGAAAAGCGGCAACGACTTCGCCGCCCGGGTGTACGTCATCTTCCCGCGCACCCTCTTCTGGCGGATGCGGGCCATCAACTACGTGTGGGCGGCCAAGATGCCCAAGGGGAGCGATGCCCGGAGCCCGCACGCGGCGGGCTCCGCGATCGTGGCGGTGGAAAGCGGCGAGGAGATGGCCGGCAAGTGGGTAAGCGAAGAGCGCAACGTCTACGAGGACTACAAGAGGATTTTCGGAGAAGAGCCCCCCCAGATCGGGGGGGTTGCCATCATGACCGACACGGACGACACCCAGGACGAGGTCACCGCCTGGTACGGGGACATCACGCTGCACGCCCCCTGACGCACCTACCCTATCATCTTGCTGAGCCTGGCCCGCTCCTTCTCCAGACGGGCCTCGCCCTCCTGGATCGCCCGCAAAAGCCCCTTCTTGGCGCCGTAGGCCATGTCCTTGCCCCGCTCCAGGATCTCGGTGGCGCGCTCGCCCACCGACTCGGCCATTTCGGTTACGTGCTCGGAGAAATCCTCCACCGTCTCCATGGCCTCGACGGCCTTGCGGCGGGCCTTCTTGCCGTAGCGGGTCAGATCCTTGCGGGTCTTGGCGCCTGATTGCGGGGCATACAGCAGCGCGATCCCTGCGCCGAGGATGCCGCCTGCTACCAACAGAAGTGCTCCGATGCTGACGTTGTTACTATCTCGGTCTGACATGAGTCCCTCCTTTGTGGAACATGCTTGTAGTTTGGCTGCCCTAAATAGTACACTAACCGATGCGTTTGCCAAGGCAGGGCCGACGCCCGTACTCTTTATTTTTTTACAACTGCCCCACGACCCGCAGAGAGCGAGTCGACTGCCATCACCGGTATTCTAGAGGATTTGATCATGAATGAAAAGTACGATGTTGTGATTGTCGGCGGAGGCCCTGGCGGTATCGCAGCAGCCTACCTCTGCCACAAACACGGACTTAGCCACCTGCTGATAGAGTCCGGCAAAGCCGTTTTCCAGGGAATTGCCAACACCTATCCGGAAGGAAAGAACGTCTACCCATCCAAACCCAAGGAAAACCCCGAGCCGTTCCTGGTGGAAGAGCTCAGGCCTCCCGACAAACCGGTCACGGTGGAAAAATACATCCAGTACGTGCAGCACTTCGTCCAGCACGAGGGGCTGAACGTGCTGACCGAGACCCAGTTCGAGAACATCGAGGATGCCCGCGACCATCTCAAGATCATTACCTCGAAGGGGACCTTCCTGGGCAGGAAGGTACTGCTTGCCTTCGGCAGCTCCATCCCCCGCGAACTGTCCGTCTACGGCGATGCCAAGATGGTGGCCAAGGGGCTCGACGATCCCAAGAAATACCTGGGGCTAAGGCCGCTGGTGATCGGCGGCGGCAACAGTGCTGCCGACGTGATCATCTCCATCCTGAAGGAAAAGCGCGCCGCCAACGACAAGGAACCGGTGTACTGGGCGCACGTCTCCGAGACCTTCGACGTGAACAAGGAGACGGCCCAGCGGCTGGGTGAGGAAATTCTTTTGGGCGGCAACATCAGGCTCTTGCCGGGGGCGATCCCGAGGATCGGCGAGGTGGACGAGGAAGGGGTGGACCGGCTGGTGATCAGGATCTCCGAGGACTCGATGCCGGGCGGCATCCAGCGCTACTCCTCGATGAGCTTCCCGATGAAGAACGTGATCGCCTGCATCGGCAGCCAGGGACCGACCTCCATCTACGACAGTATCGGCGTGCAGACCATCGCCTGCGCCGAGGGGGTCTGCCAGGTGGCCAAGGAAGGTGACCGGCTGCTGCTGTTGACCGGCGAGTTCGAGTCGACCAGAAAAGGGGTCTACGTGATCGGCGGGGCCATCTCCCCCTCCTACATGCGCATCAACAAGGGCGCGATCCAGGAAGAGCGTCATCCGAACCTGATCTACACCGCCGTCAACGACGCCCACCACGTGATCGAGGCGATCCAGGGGAAATTGAAGAAGTAACTATAAAAAAAGGGGGCCGTTAAGGCCCCCTTCCCTGCTAGTTTCGGGCTTTTTCAGCCGCGCATCTCTTCCCTGAGCCCTTCGACCACCGCCTTCACCTCGGCGATCATCTCCCGCGCCTGCGGCGAACGCTCCTTCTTCAGGTACTTCTCGAAGAAGGTAATGGCGTCGGCGGTGCGGTCCTGGTCGATGCAGATGTTGCCCAGCGTCAGGTAGCTCATGGTGAATTCCGGGTCGAGTCTGACCGCCTCCAGAGTCTCCCGCTCGGCAGCCTCCAGGTCGTCCATGTCGTAGTAGAGCTCGCCCAGGTTGAAGCGGGCGGTGGCATCGGCGGGGTCGATCTCGATCCCCTGACGGTAGGCGGCGATGGCCTTTTCGTTCTCCCCCAGCCCGTAGTAGAGATCGCCGATGGCGTTCAGGGCGAAGACGTTCTTGGGGTCGATCTCTAAAGCCCGGTTGAAGGATTTCAGGGCGTCGTCGGCGCGCTCCATGGCGTTGTACACGAGCCCCATGCTCACGTAGCCGTCGCACTCCTTTGGCTGCAGGTCGGTCACCTTGCGGTAGCAGGCCAAGGCGTCCTTGTGCTTGCCCGACTCGAAATAGATGTCGCCCAGGGCGGTCAGTCCGTCCAAATCTTCAGGGGCGATTTCCAGCCCTTTTTTCAACGCGGCGATCGCCTCGTCGGCCTTGCCCATTTCGGAAAGCGCCTCGCCCAGATAGAAATACCCTTCGGCGTTGCCGGGCTCAAGACTCACGCACCCCCGAAAGGCACCGACGGCCTCGGCGTATTCGCCCGTCTCCATCAGGGCTATGCCGTTCGCCAGTTTTTCGTCAAAGCTCGTTCCCATTGCTACCTCCGGTGTTTTGCTCTTAAGCGTAGGGGGATCACTATAGCAGAGAACCGGCGGCTTTGCCAACTAGTGAAGTAACAAAATAACATTAAAATGCTTCACATTTGCACCTCAAGCTTTATACTGCGCGAGGATCAGTTAACGAACGAGGAAACCGACGATGCCCGAGGAAAACGGCGAACAACTGGGACTGAGGACGCTGGAAGACATCAGCGCCCTGATACTGCACTCGCACGATCTGCAGGAAACGCTCGACAACATCGTCACCCTGGTCGCCAAGCGCATGTCCTCCGACGTCTGTTCCATCTACCTGCTGGACGAGGACGGCGAGACCCTGCGGCTGCACGCCACCCGCGGCCTGGCCCGCCCCTCGGTCGGCATCACCATGAAGACCTGGGAAGGTCTCTCCGGCCTCGCCATCGAGCAGCGAGCCGTGGTGGCCACCGACAACGCGCCCCTGCACCCGCGCTACAAGTACTTCCGCCAGACCCGCGAGGAAAAGGTCCTCTCCTTTCTGGGCGTCCCCTTCTTCGAGCGCAACAACCCGATCGGCGTCCTGGTCATCCAGACCCGCGAGCCCCGCACCTTCACCCCGGAGGAGATCAGCGCCGCCACCACCATCGCCTGGCAGATCTCCTCGATCGTCTCCAACGCCAAGCTGCTCGACTCGATCAGGAAGAAGGAGGAGGAGCGCGCCTTCTTTGCGGCCGAGGTCGAGCGCCTCAAAAAAAGCGGCGTGCTCAAGGACGGCGGCAGGCCGAAGAAGGAGACAAGCCACGCCCCGACCGTCCTGACCGGCATCGCCATAGCACCCGGCTTCGCCTCGGGCAAGATATCCGTACTGCAGCGCGGTTCCGCCGACGAGGCGGTCCTGGAGCGGGTGCTCCCCCGGGCCGAGGAACAGAAACGTTTCCAGCACGCCCTGGAAAAGGCGCGCATCCAGACCATCTATCTGGAGAAGCGGATGGGCGAGATCCTCACCGAGGCGGACGCGGCCATCTTCCACAGCCACCTGATGATCCTTGAGGACCGCGGCTTTTTGAGCAAGGTGAGTACGCTTATCGACTCCGGGCTCGGCACGGCGCGCGCCGTGAACGAGGTGGTCGGCCAGTACGTGGAAGCGTTCTCCAAGATGGAGGACCCCTACCTGCGCGAGCGCTCGGCGGACATGGAGGACATCGGCCGCCGCATCTGCGACTCGCTCGACGGCAACCAGCGCCAGCCGGAGCGGCTCAGGGACAGCCGCATCATCGTGGCGCGCGAGCTTTTGCCCTCCGACCTCGCCATCATGGACCACGGCAAGGTGATCGGCATCGTCACCGAGCGGGGAAACTCCAACGCCCACGCGGCGGTCATGGCGCGCGCGCTCGGCATCCCGGCCGTCTTCGGCGTGGAGGGGGCGCTCAAGCACGTAGGCGTGAGAAGCGAATTGATCGTGGACGGCACCTCGGGCTGCGTCTACATCAACCCGGACACCAGCATCCGCGCCGAATACCTGAGGCTGCAAACGGAACACGACCTGAAGCAGCGCGCCCTGGAGGGTATCCGCGACCTCCCCGCTCAGACCACCGACGGCTGCCGGGTGACCCTTCTGGCCAACGTGGGGCTTTTGAGCGACCTGAGGGTCGCCCAGTTGCACGGCGCCGAAGGGGTCGGCCTCTACCGCACCGAATTTCCCTTCATGACGAGGACCAGCTTCCCGAGCCGGTCGGAACAGGCCCACATCTACCGCCGGGTGCTGGAAGGGTTCCCGGGGATGCCGGTCTCGATCCGCACCCTCGACATCGGCGGCGACAAGGCGCTCTCCTACTTCCCCCATCCCAAGGAGGACAACCCGTTTCTGGGGTGGCGCTCGATCAGGGTGTCGCTTGAGCGCGAGGACATCTTCCGGGAGCAGCTGGCCGGCGTGCTGCTCGCCTCGGCCCACGGCAAGTGCAACCTGATGTTCCCGCTCATTTCCGGCGTGGACGAGGTCAGGCGCATCAAGCGTATTTTGGAAGAGGTGAAAGAGGAATTAAGGAGAGAGGGGAAACCGTTCGACGCATCCATCGGCTTCGGGGTGATGATAGAGCTCCCCGCGGCGGTGATGGGCGCCGAGATGCTCGCCAAAGAGGTGGATTACTTCAGCATCGGCACCAACGACCTGATCCAGTACACCCTCGCCTGCGACCGCAACAACCCGCGGGTGAAGCAGTGGTACGAGCCGTACCATCCGGCCGTGCTGCATTCCATCAAGCGGGTGGCGGACGCTGCGGCCAAGGCGGGAAAACCGGCCACGATCTGCGGGGAAATGGGGGGCGAACCGGTGAACGCGGTACTGCTCATGGGGCTCGGCATCAGAAGCTTCAGCCTCTCCGCGCCGAACATACCGCGGGTGAAGGCGGCCATTCGCAGCGTGTCGCTCAAAAAGGCAACCGAGATCGCGGACCGGGTGTTGGCGATGGAGAGCGCGGAGTCGATCAGGCAGTACCTGGAAGGAATCGAGGCGGGGATCGCGGGCTAGAGAGCAGGGGAAGCGGCGCCTCCCCTGCCCCGGGCAGGCTCAAATCCAGCAGTCGCCGCCATCGTAGTCCAGGGAGTCGCCCTTGGTTTTCTTGGCGCCCGCGACCTTCTGCTTGATTTTTTCCAGCGCCCCGTCCTTGGCTTCGCCCAGCTTCTCGCGTACCTCGCGGCCGGTTTTGGGGGTGAAGAGGAGTGCGGCACCAGCCGCTACCACGGCTCCTGCCAGAAAAGCCAGAAACGCCGCTTGTTCGCTTTTTCTCGACATGATTTACGGCTCCTTGCCATCGAAGTTGAGAAACGAGTCCCGTGAACAGGACCGTCATCTGCTAGTTAGGCAGTATTCTTACCATATTCCGCGAGGCAATAAAACCCCCAACGTGAAATAAAAGCCATCGAGCGGCAATTTTCCCTAAGCGACGTTTCCCGCTGGCGCGCTCAGGACGACGGCCTGCCGTTTTCGGTTTAAAAATGGCGGCAAGGGTGTTAATATCCGCCGAAAAAATCAGCCAAGGAGCTTGCGCATGTCTTTCCTGAAAAAATCACTCCCCGCCGCGCTGGCCGCCATTCTCGCGACCGCGCTCGCTGCCCCCTCCTCCTTCGCCGACACCGCCGCCCAAAAGCCCAAGGTCGAGAAGGCGCCGGCCGCCGCTCAGCAGCAAAAGAGCGCCAACGACGCGGTGGCGCGGGTGGACGGCACCGTCATCACCAAAGGCGAGCTGGACCGCGCCGTCAAGGTGCTGCTCGCACAAAACCAGATCGAGCAGCAGCTTCCCCCCGAAGTCATGAAACAGGCAGAAGGCGCCGCGCTCGACCAGCTCATCTCCGCCGAGCTCCTTTACCAGGAAGGGTCCAAGCTCAAGATCAAGGACCTGGACAAGCAGGTCGACGAGAAGATCGCCGCCAACCGGGCAAAGTTCGCCACCCAGGAGGAACTGGAAAAGGCGCTGAAGGAAGTCGACATGACCGTCAAGGACATGCGCGACTTCACCCGCAAGGACCTCGTGATAGCCAAGCTGATCGAGACCGAATATGCCGCCAAGCTGGCCGCGCCGAGCGACGAGGAAGCGCGCAAGGTCTACCAGGAGAACCTCGACAAATACTTCCGTCGGCCCGAGACCGTGCGGGCGAGCCACATCCTGGTGGGAGTCGAGGAAAACGCCACCGAGGCGGAGCGCAAGAAGGCCAAGGAAAAGGCCGAGGCGCTCTTGAAGCGGGTGAAGGCCGGCGAGGATTTCGCAGCCCTGGCCAAGTCCGACTCCACCTGCCCCAGCAAGGAAGAAGGGGGCGACCTGGGAGCCTTCCCGCGGGGCAAGATGGTTCCCGCCTTCGAAGAGGCGGCCTTTGCCCTGAAAGTCGGCGAGGTGAGCGGCGTAGTCGAGACCCAGTTCGGCTATCACATCATCAAGCTGACCGACCGGCAGGAAGCCTCCACCGACAAGTTCGAAGACGTGAAGCCCAAGATCGTCCAGTTCCTGAAGCAGGAAAAGCTGCAGAAGATCGTCGCCGAGCACGTCGAAGCCCTGCGCAGCAAGGCCAAGATCGAGAAGCTGTAGGGATCGTCAATTTAAAAGTAAAGGGCCCGCACCAAAGTGCGGGCCCTTTTTCGTTTCCTTCAATCGCTGCGGCTGTGCCTTTTTATCCCCCCTCCCCCAAGGGGGTCAGGGGGTGGGGGAATCCACCTGCCGCCGGCCGGACTACGCCGCCGTCGTCGGCGGCGGCACGAACACCCTCGTCCCCAGCTCCGCATCCAGCATCAAAAGCCCCTGCCCGTTGTCGCCGATCAGCCTGAGCTTACCGATGATGTCCCTGACGTTCTCCTCTTCCTCGATCTGCTCGGTCACGAACCACTGCAGGAAGATGTTGGTGGCGTGATCCTTCTCGCCCAGCGCCACGTCGGTCAGTTCGTTCACGGCGGCGGTGATCCCCTCCTCGTGGGTCAGCACCTGCTCGAACATGTCCAGGGGAGTTTGGAACTCGTTGGGGGGCGCTGCGATCGCGCCCAGCTCCGTGTGCACGCCGCGGCTGTTGATGAAGCCGAAGAACCTCATGGCGTGTACCATCTCCTCCTGGTACTGAACCATGAACCAGTTCGCGCTCCCTTTGAGACCGATCGAGGCCGCGTACGAAGACATAGAGAGGTAGAGATAGGCAGAATACAGTTCCTTGTCCAGATGTTTGTTCAGTGCGACTTGAACCTTCTTGCTCAGC
>Ga0209415_10005468_pt1 | contig 22811 bp, 21 predicted proteins | sample PeaSoiSIISIP2007_FD_187696 | JGI IMG/M metagenome (GOLD analysis project Ga0209415, IMG submission 187696) | Peat soil microbial communities from Weissenstadt, Germany - SII-SIP-2007 (SPAdes) (version 2) | ecosystem: Environmental > Terrestrial > Soil > Wetlands > Peat | place: Germany... | reverse complement strand
CGGGTGACGTCGAAGACCTCGGGGTCGTCGTGCTCGTCGAGGAAGCGCTCGACCTCGGCGACGAAGGAGAGCTGCTCAGGCGAGAACTCGAAGTCCATACTGCTGCCTTCCGGGCTGGATTCCTGACTGGTCGTCAGATCGTATCGGCTACCATCGCCGCCGTGCCGGGTGCGCCGGGGGCAGGTGAGGCTGGGGCGTTCGTGTCCGTGCTCGGCACCGAGCGCGGCTGAGCCCGGTCGAAACCGGTGTCGTTCCTCGATGAGCGGGCCGGCCTGGCCGGCAAGGTGGCGCTGGTCGCCGGGGGCGGCGGTGGCCTGGGCCGGGGCAGCGCCCTCGACCTGGCGCGCGCCGGGGTGGCGCTGGCGCTGGCCGACGTCGACGCCGAGGCCCTGCGCGCCACCGCCGACGAGGCCCGTGCGCACGGCGTCGAGGTGCTCGACGCCGTGATCGATGTGCGCGACGGCGACGCCCTGGCGGGGCTGTTCGACTCGTGCGACGAGACCTTCGGCCGGCTCGACGTCCTGGTCAACGTGGTGGGCGGGACGTTCCGCTCGGCGTTCACCGAGGTGAGCGCCAAGGGCCGCGACGCGCTGGTGCGCACCAACTTCACCTGGGTCGTCGACGCCACCCAACAGGCGGCCCGGCGGATGGCGGCCGGGGGCCACGGCGGCAGCATCATCACCATCACCTCCATCGAGGCCCATCGAGCCGCCCCCGGCTACGCCGTGTACGCGGCGATGAAGGCGGCGCTGGCACATCTCACCCGCACCCTGGCGGTCGAGCTCGGGGCGGCCGGCATACGGGTCAACTGCGTGGCCCCGGACTTCGTCCCCACCGCCGGCATGGCCGGCGTGGCGGGACGGGCGGGCTCGGCCGGACAGCGCGCCGCCGCCGCCGGGGACGGGACCGACCCCGGTGACTGGCTCACCATCCCGCTGCGCCGCAAGGGCGAGGTCGCCGATGTGGGCAACTGCGTGCTCTTCCTCGCCTCGGGGCTGTCCTCCTACATCACGGGCACGACCTTGCACCCCGACGGCGGGGCCCTGGCCATGTCGGGGTGGATGGCCTGGCCCGACGACGGGTTCACGGCCCGACCGCCGGCCTGGGTGCTCGATCGGCTCGAGCCGCCCGGGACGTGAGCGCCCCGCCACCGTCACCGGACAGTGACGACGCCCTGTTCCGGCCCGAGGGGGAGCACCTCGTCCCCACCGAGTTCGCTCGGGGGCCGTGGACGCCCGGCGCCCTGCACGGGGGCCCGGTGGCGGCCCTGGCGGCGCGCGCCGTCGAGTCGGTCCCGACCGACGAGCCCATGCACGTCACCCGGCTCACCGTCGAGCTGCTGCGGCCCGTGCCCGTGGCCCCCTTGTCCGTCTCGGTGTCGCTGGCGCGCCCGGGCCGCAAGGTCCAGCTCGTCGACGCCCGCATCTCGAGCGGCGACCGCGACGTGGCGTGGGGCCGGGCGCTGCGCATCCGAACCCGTCCCCGTGACGACGACGGCGGGCTCCCCGACCCTGTCGGGCGCGGCCCGGTGCCCGGCACCGCCCCGGGCGCGCCGCCGGCCATCGACACCGGCTACGAGACGGCCGCGCCGCCCATCGGCTTGTACCGGGCCTTCCACAGCGCGGGAGCGGAGCTGCGCTATGTGGCCGGCGCGTTCGACACCCGGGGACCGGCGACGGTGTGGGTACGCCTGGCCGTGCCGGTGGTGCCCGGCGAAGACCCCACGCCCCTGCAGCGGGTGGTGGCCGCCGCTGATTTCGGCAACGGGGTTAGCTCGGAGCTCGACTTCGACCACTACGTCTTCGTCAACCCCGATCTCACCGTGTACCTGCACCGGCCCGCCGTGGGCGAGTGGGTGTGCCTGGACGCCTCCACGAACATCGGCATCCCCGGGGTGGCCGTGGCGCAGTCCGCCCTGTGGGACGCCTCGGGACCGATCGGGCACGCCCAGCAGAGCCTCGTGGTCGAGCCCCGGGCCTGAGTCGTCGGCGTCGGCGGCGGAGCCGTCGGAGTCGGGAGATCGGCGGCGGCCGCGAGATCAGTCGGAGGAGCCGTGGTCGGCGGCCTGCTGGCGGGGGCGCTTGCCGCGCAGCGACGCCATGAAGGCGCGCACGTCGCTGGCGCCGGTGCACAGAGCCACCAGGTCGGTGGACTGCTGCAGGTGCATGCGCATGCCCATCATCTCCCACGCCCGGGTGAGGCCCTGCTTGGTGGCGAGGATGGTGGTCAGGGGCATCTTGGCGATGGTGGCGGCGATCTCCTCCACCGTCTCCTCGAGATCGGCGCGCGCCACGATGCGGTTCACCATCCCCCACTCGAGGGCCTGGGTGGCGCTGATGGTGGGCGCCAGGAACAGGTACTCGGCGGCGCGCTTGAAGTTCATGAGCACCCAGGGCTCGATCATGGTCTGGGCGCCGGGCAGCCCGAAACCCTGCGGGAGGGGCATCTGGAAGTAGGCGTCCTCGGACACGATGGTGAGGTCGGTGAGCAGCCCGTAGACGGTGCCCCCGCCCACGCAGTAGCCGTGGACCTGGGCGATGGTGGCTTTGGGGAACTCCCACAACCGCAGCGGCGGCCACAGGAACAGGCCCTGGTGATGGCGCCGCCACGTGCGCTCGGGGGTGGGGCCGGTGGTCGGGTACACCTCGGGCATCTCGTCGACGCCGACGATGGCGTGCCCGGCGCAGAAGCCCTCGCCGTTGGCCTTGAGCACGAGCACCTTGACGTCGTCGTCGTCGTCGGCCCGGACCAGGGCCTCGTCCATGTCCCAGACCTGCTGGGCGGTCTGGATGTTGGCCTTGTCGGGAGTGTTCAGGACGATGCGGGCCACGGCCCCGTCCTTCTCGTAGACGATCGTCTCGAACTCCACTCGCTCCACGTCACCCTCCCGTCGGCTCGGCCCTGGCGCCCCGGTCGCGACCGACGCGGGCCCGATGCTACAAACGCCGGGCCCGGAGGCTGAAGCTGAGCGGCACCCGGGGCTTGGTGGCGGGAAGGGAGAAGTGCTGGTCAGCGTCGCGCACGAGCCAGGTAAAGCGGGCGAAGGATGTCCAGTCGTGCTCTTCGAGGCGCTCGAGGACCAGGCCGCGGCCCACGACGGCGCTCACGATCTCACCCAGGCTGTGGTTCCAGGAGTAGGTCCGCTGCACCGACAGCGAGTAGGTGCCGTCGGTGTAGGTCACGTCTGAATCGTCGACGACGGGGTCCTCCTCCTCGAAGTAGGTGTGCTCGACGACGAGCCCGTCGTGGCTGAGCGCGTTCGACAGCGGGTGGACGTCATGAAGGAACAGACGACCCCCGGGGCGGAGCAGCGAGGCCACCACGTGCGCCCACCGGTCGACGCTCGGGAGCCACGACAGCGCTCCCAGGCTCACGTAGACCACGTCGTAGGTGGCGTGCTCGAGCGCCTCGACGGCGTCGTACACGTCGGCGCACACGAAGGTGGCCCGGTCCTGCAGGCCGGCCCGCCGGGCCAGGGCGCGGGCCTGGTCGATGGCGGGCCCGGAGAAGTCGAGGCCGGTGACCCGGGCCCCGACGCGCGCCCACGCCAAGGTGTCGAGCCCGAAGTGGCACTGCAGGTGCACGAGGTCGAGGCCCGACACGTCCCCCAGCGCGGCGGATTCTTCGGGGCGCGGTCCGCGCCCCTCGCGCAGCCACCCCTCGACGTCGTAGAACTCCGACGCCACGTGGATGGGCACCCGCTCGTCCCAGCTGGCCCGGTTCTGGGCGACGGCTTCGTCGTGGCCCTCCCCGCTCCGGTCGTCCACGGGGCGTGACTCTACGGCGCCGTTCAAGGAGCGCGGTTCGAGGCGCGGCGCTGTTCAAGGAGCGGGGGGCGCCCGCCGATACCAGTGATCGCACTTACTGCGCAGGACCCGCCTCAGGCGACACCGGGCGAGTGCGGGCGGGACCGCCGACCCCCGGCGCCCGTCCGCTCCGTCCCGGGTCCCGCCGTGCCGGTCACGGTCGGTGTCGTTAACGTGGGCCCATGCCCGTCACCGACGCCGACACCGTCGCCAGCGACTCCGTCACCATCGACGAGGGCCTCGTGCGCTCCGCCCTCGCCGACCTGCTGGCCGCCCATGACCCGGCGTCCACGCCGACGGTGGAGTTCCTCGGCGCCCGCTTCGATGCCGGCCTGGCCTGGGTGTCGTTCCCCCCGGGGCTCGGGGGCCTCGGCGTGAGCCCCGATCTCCAGGGCGTGGTCGAGCGCGAGCTGCGGGCCGTCGGCGCCCCCAACGAGGCCGACCGCAACGTCATCGGCTACGGCATGGCGGCGCCCACGGTCCTGACGCACGGCACCGACGAACAGAAGGCGCGCTACCTGCGCCCCCTGTTCACCTGCGAGGAGATCTGGTGCCAGCTCTTCAGCGAGCCCGGGGCCGGATCCGACGTGGCCGGGCTCGCCACCCGGGCGGTGCGCGACGGCGACGAGTGGGTGGTCAACGGCCAGAAGGTGTGGACCACCCTGGCCCACACCGCCACCTGGGGCCTGCTCCTCACCCGCACCGACCCCGACGTCCCCAAGCACCGGGGCATGACCTATTTCATCGTCGACATGCACGCTCCGGGCGTCGAGGTCCGTCCCCTGCGCCAAATCACCGGCGACGCCGAGTTCAACGAGGTGTTCTTCACCGACGTGCGCATCCCCGACACCCAGCGCCTCGACGCCGTGGGCGCGGGGTGGCGGGTGGCCACCACCACCTTGATGAACGAGCGCGTGGCCATCGGCGGTGGCGCCGTGCAGCGCGGCGCGGGCCCCATCCACGAGGCCCTGCGGATCTGGAAGGACAAGCCCGACAAGACCGGCGCCCAGCGCGACCGGCTCATGGCGCTGTGGGTCAAGGCCGAGGTGGCCCGGCTCACCAACCTGCGCGCCCGGGCCCTGCGCCGGGCCGGGACGCCGGGGCCCGAGGGGTCGGTGGCCAAGTTGGCGGGCACCGAGCTCAACCAGTCCGTCTACGAATTGTGCGTCGACCTCATGGGCATGACGGGCACGTTGTTCCCCACCCACTACGAGATGCACCGGCCCGACCGGGCCGTGTTCTCCGGGGGGGCCGACGCCCGCAAGACCTTCTTGCGCTCCCGGGCCAACTCCATCGAAGGCGGCACGTCGGAGATCATGCGCAACATCCTGGGCGAGCGCGTCCTCGGGCTTCCCGGGGAGCCCCGCACCGACAAGGACGTGGCGTGGTCGCAGGTGCCCCGCAGTTGACCGGAACCCTCGCCCCCTTGCACTTCGGATCCGACACCGCCGCCAAGGGGGTGCGCGAGCGCAGCTTCGTGGTATCGGGCGCCGAGCGCGCTGTCCCCGGCCTGCTGTGGACCCCGTCGGACGACGACCGCCCCCGGCCCGTGGTCATGCTGGGCCACGGGGCGGCGGGTTCCAAGCGCCAGGACTACATCGTGGCCCTGGCGCGCGGGCTCGTCCGCCACCGGGGGCTCAGCGCGTGCGCCATCGACGGGCCCGTGCACGGCGAGCGCCGCGCCGACGGGGGGACGGTCCCCGGCCTCGACTTCGCCGACTTCGTGGCGCGCTGGTCGTCGGACCCCGACCTCATCGACGACATGGTGGCCGACTGGCGCGCCACCCTCGACGCCGTGCAGGCCCTGCCCGAGATCGCCGGGGGGCCGTGCGGCTACTGGGGCCTGTCGATGGGGACCATCTTCGGGCTTCCCGTGGTGGCCGCCGAGCCCCGGGTGGCCGTGGCCGTGCTGGGCCTCATGGGGATCGCCGGGCCCACCCAGGACCGCTTCGAGGCGGACGCCGCCGTGGTGACCTGCCCGCTGCTGTTCCTGGTGCAGTGGGACGACGAGATCTTCCCCCGCGAGCGGGCCTTCTCGCTCTTCGAGGCGCTGGCCAGCACCGACAAGCGCATGCACGTGAGCCCCGGCATGCACGCCGAGGTGCCGGCCGAGGAATTCGAAGCCAGCGGGCGCCTGCTGGCGTCTCACCTCACCGTCTGAGGGCGGTCGCGTCCCACCATGGCGGCGGCGGCGCGCGCCGCCAGGGCCACCAGGGTGAGCGTGGGCCCGTAGCCGGCCGAGGTGACGAACACCGAGGAGTCGGCCACGACCACGTTGTCGAGCCCGTGCACCCGGCCGTGCGCATCGACCACCGAGGTCCGGGGATCGTCGCCCATGCGGGTGGTGCCCATGACGTGGCGGCTCATGGGGATGGCCGACAGCGGGCCGCGCCGGTCCTCGCCCTCGGCCAGCGGCGAGGTGGAGGTCATGGTCCAGGTGGCGCCCATGTCCTCGAGCACCCGCACCAGCCCGGGGGCGTGGTGGGCGGAGGCCACCAGCTCGTGTCGATGGGGCCGGTAGGTGACGCGGGCCACGGGGAAGCCGCGCACGTCGCGCACACTGGGGTCGAGGTCCACGCGGTTGGTGAGCTGGGGGAGGTCCTCGCCCTGCATGGTGAAGGCCCACATGCGGTCGCGCATGGGCGAGGAGCGCATGAACGTCTTGTGCTTGGGGCCCCAGGGGTACATCTTCGCCTCCATGACCGGGAGGTGGGGCCCTCCGTGCTCGACGAGGCCGCCGCGGATCCACGGCAGGCCGGCTTCCGCCGCCGCCGCCCGGGCGGCGTCGTCCACGATCACGGCGTCGTCGTGCACGTGCGTCACCGCCCGGCCCTTGTGGGCGTGGACACGTTGAGGGAGGATCCCGATGACGAAGGTCTGGAAGTGGACCATGAAGTTGCGGCCTACCAGCGGGTGGTCGATGCCCGACAGCAGCAACAGGCGCGGCGTCTCCACCGCGCCGGCGGCGACGACCACGTGCCGGGCGTCGATGCTGCGGCTCGCACCGTCAGGCCCGATCACGTCCACCCCCGTGGCCCGGTGGCCGTCGGTGCGCACCCGCGCCACGAAGGTCTCGGCCAGCAACTCGGCGTTGCCCGTCGCCATGGCCCGCGTCAACAGGGCCACGGGGTCGCCCTTGGCGTGGATGGGGCAGCCGGAGAAGGCGCAGAAGCCGCAGTTGTTGCACGCCGGGCGCCCGTCGTAGGGCACCGAGTTGGCGGCCGTGGGCGCCGCGTAGGGGTGCAGGCCGATGCCCTCGGCGGCTGCGCTCGAGAGCACCGCCCCGTACATGGGCGCGCCCGGGGGCATGGGGTAGGGGCCCGAGCGCCACGCCGCGAAGGGATTGACCTCGGCGTCGCCGGCTACGCCGATGGCGCGCTCGGCCTCGGCGTAGAACGGCTCGAGGTCGTCGTAGGAGATCGGCCAGTCGGCCACCTCGGCGCCCTCGATGGGCCCGTGGGTGCTCAACAGGGAGAAGTCCTCCTCCCGAAAGCGCGGCACCTTGCCGTCGGCGTGGGTGCCTCCCCCGCCAACGGTCGTGGGGATGGAGTTGACCTCGCCCACGTGGACGTGGTCCCCCTCCTCCTCGCCCCGGCGGAAGGTGCGCGGCTCGATGAGGGGGTCGGGCCCGAGGAAGTGCCGGGACACGAACTTGAGCTCGTCGTTGGAGTAGTCGGCGGCCGGGCGCGTCAGGTCGTCGGGATCGAGCAGGTGGTTGCGGCCCTTCTCGACGATGACCACGCTCCAGCCCGCCCGGGTGAGCACGTCGGCGGCGGTGGCTCCGCCGGGACCGGACCCCACGATGACGGCATCGAGGGTCACGGGCCTGACACCTCGGCGTCGCTGAAACCCCGGGGCTGGACGTCGCCGGGGTACCCGATGGCCTGCCATCCCACGGTGTCGCGGTTGCCCCCGTACTCCGGGGCGCCGTACATGCCCTCGCAGCAGTGCTCGTAGAGCAGCGCCGTGAAAGCCCGAGCGCGGCGCAGCCGTTCGTCCTGCTCGTCGGGGCTCAGGTCACAGAAGTCCTCACCGAGCTCGGCCAGTCCCGTGCGGTAGCGCTCCTGCAGCCCCCGCACCGGTCCGTTGAACTCGCGCTCGGCCATGCCGCGCGAGCCCTCGATACGCGTGCGCCACGCCAACTCGTCGAGCCGGCTCAACCGGTGGAACCGGCCGAAGGCGGCTTCCCCGCCGTGGCGCCCCGATGTGGGGCCCCCGGCCCAGATGCGAGGGGGGTCGGACAGAAAGGCACCGAGCAGCCCGTCGATGTAGTCGGGCACCCCGGCACTCGAGGCCCCGGGCGTGTCATCCTCGGGGATGAGCCGGTCACACGCCGCGCCGAGGACGGCGAACTCGACGTCGGTGAGCCACCGCGGCATCAGGCCGGGCCGGGGGTCGAGGACGAATAGGGCGCTGTCGCCGCCGCCCCCGTCGCTGACATCGGCGTCACCATAACATCGGTCCCCGTGCACGTCGGCGCCCTCGAGATGGAGCTCCACATCGGTGCCAGCGACTCGCTCAAGGCCAAACGCTCGGTGGTCCGCCATCTGGTGGACACCGCCCGGCGGCGTTACGGGGTGTCGGCCTCCGAGGTCGACCACCACGACCTGTGGCAGCGGGCCGGGCTCGGGTTCTCCGTGGTGGCCCCCGACGCCGGCCACGCCGAGGAGGTCCTGGACTCGGTGGAGCGCTTCGTGTGGTCGCATCCCGAGGTGTCGGTGATCTCGAGCATGCGACACTGGCTCGACCTCGAACCATGACCGCAGCGCGCCGTCACGGGACCGGGGGGAAAGAGACGTGCGGCCCATGACGCCTTCGCACCCGGCGGGCTCGCACCCGGCGGGCCGGCGCCTGGCGGTGCCGGCGCTGCTGCTGCACTCGCTGCACGGCTACCGGCGCCAGTGGTTCGGAGCCGACCTGTTGGCCGGGCTGACCCTGCTCGTGATCGCCGTCCCCGAGCAGCTGGCCACCAGCCGGCTGGCGGGGATGCCCCCCATCACCGGCCTTTACGCCTTCGTGGCCGGCACGGTGGCCTTCGCCCTGCTGGGTTCCGCCCCCCAGCTCTCGGTGGGCGCCGACTCCACCGTCGCCCCGCTGTTCGCGGCGGGGATCGCCCGGGTGGCGCCCATCGGGTCGGCCCACTTCATGGCCCTGGTCTCGCTGCTGGCCGTGGTCGTGGGCGTGCTCGTCGCCGTGGTGGGCCTGTTGCGCCTGGGATGGATTGCCGACTTCCTGTCGGCCCCCATCATCACCGGGTTCCTCGGCGGCGTGGGCGTGATCATCATCGTGCACCAGCTCCCCGACCTCCTCGCCCTGGCGCCGGTGTCGGGGTCCACCGTGCACCGCGTGAGCGACGTCGTGCGCCATCTCGGCCAGGCCAACGGGTGGGCGCTGGGCATCGGCGTGGCGGTGTTCGCCGCCGTCGTGGCCGCCGAGCGCATCGACCGCAAGCTGCCCGGGGCGCTGGTGGGCCTGGTGGGATCGACGATCGTGGTGGCCGCCGCCGGGCTGCGCGCCCATGGCGTGCCCGTGCTCGGGACCGTGGCCCACGGTGCGCCCCATGTCGGTCTGAGCGCGCTGACGTGGACGTCGCTGGGCCAGGTGATGCCGGTCGCCGCTGTGGTGGCGCTCGTCGTGCTCAGCCAGACGGCCGCCACCACGCGCGCCTTCGCCGACCAGGGCGGCTACGAGGTCGACGTGAACCGCGACTTCGTGGGGGCCGGCGCCGGGAGCGTGCTGGCCGGCGTGGTGGGGTCCTTTACCACCAACGCCAGCCCGGCCCGCACCGGCGCGGTGGCCTCGGCGGGCGGTCGCACCCAGCTTACGGGCCTGGCCGCCGCCGCGGTGGTGGTGCTGGTGGTGCCCGCCGCGGGACTGCTCACCGACGTGCCGCTGGCCACGCTGGCCGCCATCCTCATCTTCGTGGCCACCCGGCTGTTCCACGTGGGGCAGCTGGTGTCGGTGTACCGCTTCGACCGCTGGGAGTTCGGACTGGCCATCGTCACGCTGCTGACGGTGGCCCTCGTCGGCGTCGAGCAGGGCATCGGCGTGGCCGTGGGGCTCGCCATCCTCGACCGCACCCGGCGCTCGGCCCGCCCCGAGAGCTACGTGCTCGGCAAGATCCCCGACACCACCAGCTGGGCGCCCCTCGACCACCCCCAACAACCCGTCATCGTGCCCGGCGTGGTGGTGGTGCAGTGGCTGGCGCCGGTGTACTACGCCAACGCCGCCGTGTTCCGAGCCGAGATCGGCAAGGCCATCGCCGCCGCGACGACCCCCACCCAGGTCCTGGTGCTCGACGCCGACGCCATCACCGACATCGACTACACCGGCACCCGCACGGTGCGCGCCCTGGTGCAAGAGCTGGCGCGCTCGCACGTGGTGGTGGCCGTGGCCCGGGCCGTGGGCGGGGCGCCGCAGAACCTGGCCCGCAGCGGGCTGCTCGAACTCATCGGCCGCGACAAGATGTTCACCACCGTGGACGAGGCGGTCAGCGCCTTGCAACCGGGGGCGGGGAGCAGCCCGGGGACGGGCCCGTGACGCGCCCCTACCATCGCCGGTCAGAGGAGGCCTGATGCTGCTCGACGGGTTCAACCACGTCGCCGTGCTCACCAACGACACCGAGCGTCTGGTGGCGTTCTACCGCCAGGTGTTCGACGCCGAGGTGGACGGCACCGAGCAGGGCGGCGACGGCGTGCGTCTTACCTTCATCCGCGTCGGGGTGGGAGCCGAGCTGAACGTGTTCGAGGTGGCCGGGAACACCGAGGCGCAGCGCCAGACCCCGATGTTCGGGCGAGGCCGGATCGACCACCTCGGGCTGCAGGCGGCGTCGGTGGAGGCCTTCGAGGAGGTTCGCGACCGCCTCATGGCGCGCGGCGCGGCGGACAGCTTCGTCACCGACTTCGGCCCGATCCTGAGTGTGTTCTTCACCGACCCCGACGGCCTCGAGGGCGAAGTGTGCGTGGCCAACCCCGACGCCGTCCCCGGAGTGACCAACCCCCCGGGGACCCCCGCCGCCCGCTACGCCGCGCGCTGACGCCGCACGTCGCCGCGCCCGCTCAGGAGCCGGCCGGCGCGCCCACGGGGACGACGCGCGTGGTGGGACGCGACGGGGTGCGCTCGGGAAGGAACCACCGGAACCAGATCCGGCCCCGGGAGTGCCCGGCGGTGGAGATCCAATTGGGATGGCCGGGGTCGCGCCGCGCCACCACGAGACGCCACGAGCCGTCGGGCTCGTAGACGACCTGGGTGCCGTTGAGGGTGACGCGCTCGTAGGCGTAGTCGTAGGTGTGGAGGAACTGGTTCCACAGGCAGACGTTCCAGAAGGCGCACGGGGGCGAGCGGCCTTCGATGACGAGGGCGTCGTCCTCACCGAGCTCGTAGGAGCCCATGGCGTAGGCGGCGTCGCCCGCCGCCCACCCGAAGGTCTGGCTGGGGACGCCGTAGGGCTCGTCGACGGTGTTGGGCGTCCCCAGGGGAATGGGCACGATGCGCGCCTGGTCCCGGATCCACGTGAGTGCCCCCCGGAACCGGCGGGCGAGATCGGCGTCGTCCTCGCGCCGGGTGGCGGGCGGGTCCTGGGCGGCGATGTGCCACCGGGCCCGGCGCCCACCCACGGGGTCGGCCAGGTAGTCGCGGGTGATAGCGCACACGGCGTCGGGCTCGAGCGCCAACCACGCGCCGGGATGGGGGCGGGGGCTGAGCACCACCGAGAAGGTGCCGTCGTCGGCGAAGGTGAGCGAGCGGTCGTTGACGGTCCCCACGATGCGCTCGGAGTAGCGGCCGTCCGAGGGCCCGCCGTAGACGGTGAGCGAGAGGTAGTCGGCGTCACCTTTCTGACCGGTGACCACGTAGGTCCGGTCGGGGTCGATGGGGGCGTACTGGTAGAAGGCATCGGCGTTGTCGCCGCCCCACTTGCGGTAGGGGCCGACGATGTCGACGAAGCGGGGACGGGCCGGGTCGGCCCACACCTGGGCGTCGAGGCCCACCGCCAGGATGGAGAAGATCCACTTGTAGCCCTCGAGGACCGACAACTCGTCGAGGGGGACGTCGGGCAGCGACAGACGACCTTCGAGGGCGAGCAGCTCGTCGACGAGCTCGTGGAACACCGCCGCGGTGAGCGGTGCCGAGGTCGGTCCGGGCTGGTCGGTGTCGGGCATGGGCTCAATCTACGGTTCGGTGGTGCGCGGGTCGGGAGACGACGGGCTCGGGGAGCGCGCCTCCGACTCACGGCGATAGAGGACCCAGATCAGTCGCGTCCCGGTCTCACCGGGCGCCTCCGGTGGGTGGGCGACGCGTCCGTTGAGGTGGTACCCCAGCTTGGGGGGCACCGCCGCGCTGGCCCGGTTGGCCTCGTCGCAGTGGATCTCCATGCGCTCGATGCCCCGCAGGGCGAACCCGATACCGGTGAGGGCGCCGACCGACGCGGTGGCGAGGCCCTTGCGGGTGTGGTCGACGTGGACCCAGTAGCCGATCTCGAGGGCGCGGGGCCCGATGCGGCGGTGCAGTCCGCACCCGCCCACCATCGACCCGTCGGGGAGGAACATGCCGTACTCGTACCCGCTCGAGGAGCTCCACAGAGTGGCGGGGCCGAGCAGTCGTTGGCGTTGGGCCTCGAGCGAGGTGCCCTCGGGGGTGGCCCACGGCATCCACGGGGCCAGGTGCTCGAGGCTCTCGGTGGCGGCCCTCGACAAGGCGGGGGCGTCCTCGACGGTCAGGCGGCGCAGGGCCACTCCGTCACCGTCGAGGTGTTCGGGGGGAAGCAGGGCGCGATCGCGCTGGCGGGTGCGTCGGGTGCGTCGTCGCACGGCCGGCGTCCTCAGCGCCGTCCACGCAGCGTCGGGAGCGGCGCTGGGTGCCGCGCCGGCGTCAACCCCTCGAGGGTCAACACCGAGAAGGGCTCGCACTCGACCACGCTCCCCGACACGGGGACCTCGACCCCGTCGGCCACGGCCCGCTCGGGCCACAGCCCATGCAGGACCACGCGGGCCACGGCGGGGGCCGGGTAGTCGCCGGTGCGGTCCCAGGTGACGGTGGCGCTCTCGCCCGGCATGGCCCCCTCGACGCGCAGCCGGTCGTGGCGCCGCGCCCCGTCCCCGTCGCCGGCGTCGTCGATGCAGACGCCCTCGGCCCCGCCGTCGTCGTCGGCCCAGCAGTGCAGGGCGAGGAGCCGGGGGGCGTGGTCGGGGGCCAGGCGCCCCGGCGGCCCCGCCGGTGCCCGGTCACCCTCGAGCGGGCACGGGCCACCGTCCTCGGCCCAGCCGTCGTCGAGGGGCACGATCGACCCGGCCCGGACGAGCACGGGGATCCGCTCCAGAGGGGCGGGGGCGGTCTCGCCCTCGGGGTGCTCGTCTGCCCACAGGCTCCTCCACCGCCCCGGGGGCAGGGCCAGGGCGCGCCGGCGCTCCCCGGGACCGGTGACGACGGCCACCAGTAGGCAGTCCCCGAGCAGGAAGGCGTCGTCGACGTCCACGGGCGCAGCATCGAGGGGCGCGGCTCCGGCCGGCCACCACAGGGGGCGGACGAGGGGGGCGCCGTTCTGCGAGGCCAGATGGGCCAGGGTGTAGAGATAGGGAAGGAGCCGGTAACGGAACCTGATCCATCCCGCCACCATGCGCCGGGTGTCCTCGGCGAAGCACCACGGCTCGCGGGGCGGGACGCCGCGCACCGAGTGGGTCCGGCAGTAGGGCATGAAGACGCTCATCTGCAACCACCGGAGGTACAGCTCGTCGTCGGGGATGCCGCTGAAGCCGCCGATGTCGGACCCCGAGAACGGCACGCCCGACAGGCCCAAGCCGAGCACGGTGGCCACCTGCTGGCGCATCGACTCCCACGTCGAGGCCACGTCCCCCGTCCAGTTCCACGCCCACCGGGCCATGCCCGCCCAGCCCGAGCGCGACACGATGAAGGGCCGGTGCTCGGGGCGGGCCAGGCGCAGGCCCTCGGAGCCGGCGCGGTTCATGAGCAGGCCGTAGAGGTTGTGGCCCTCGGCGTGGTCCCCACCGCGGCCGTCGAAGTTGTGGCGGGTGGACGTGGGCAGCGTGGGGTCGCCGAACAGCGCGATCGAGGTGGGCTCGTTCATGTCGTGCCAGATGCCGGCCACACCGGCGTCGGTGAGCGTGCGGTACTTCGAGGCCCACCAGGCGCGCGTCCCGGCGTCGGTGAAGTCGGGAAAGGCGCTGCGACCGGGCCACACCACTCCCTCGGCGACATGTCCGCGCTCGTCGGTGCAGAAGCGACGCTGGTCCCGGCCTTCACGGAACACGTCGTAGTCGGCGTCGATCTTCACCCCGGCGTCGACGATGGTGACGACCCGGGTGCCGGTGCGGGCCACGTGGGCGGTCAAGCGCCCGAGATCGGGGAAGCGTTCGGCGTCCACGGTGAACACCCGGTAGCCGCGCATGTAGTCGATGTCGAGGTGGACCGCACTGAGGGGGATACCGAGCTCGGCGAAGCCGTCGGTGATGGCACGCACGTCGGCTTCGTTGTCGTACCCCCACCGGCTCTGGTGATATCCGAGGGCCCAACGCGGCGGGAGGGCGGGACGCCCGGTGAGCTCGCTGTAGCGGTCCAGGAGATGCGGCGGCGCTCCCACCACGAGGTAGCGCCGCAGGACGCCGCTGGCGAAGCACACGGTGGCGGTGTCGGGCTCGGTGAAGCAGAACGTGGCCCGGGTCGAGTTCTCGTGGAACGTGAGGATGTCCCCGTCGCGATGGGTCGACATCACCACGGGGATGCCGAGGTACAGCGGACCGTCCCCCGGGCCCCACGAACCCCCGGGGTCGGTGTTCCACAACGTGTAGGCGCCGCCGCGCAGGTCGAGGCCCGACGCCTGTTCACCCAGCCCCGACAGGCGTTCGCCGGCGCGCATCGAGAAGGACTGCTCCCACGTGGTGCCCCGGCGCACCGGGGGTGACTCGTGGCGCAGCAGCGTGCCGTCGGGCCGCGCCGTGCGCAGCGCCCCGTCGGGCGCCACCGTGACCTCGAGCGCCGCACTGCGCAACACCCAGGCGCCCTCGGCCCGCAGGACGTCGATGGGATGCGCCTGGACGGCCGGGACCGGCCCGGCCAGGTCGCCGGCGATGGCGTAGGGCACGGGATCGGGGCCCGGTCCCCACGACGCCCGCACCACGTCGGCGGCCAGGAACGACAGCTCCAGTCGGGCCTCTTCGAAGTGGAACACCACCGTGCCGGGCCCCGGGTTCCACACCTCGACGCGCTGCAGGGGCCCGGGTGCCACCGCGGCGGTGTCTTGGCCGGAGCGGGCATCGGGGCGCGTGTGATGCCACTGCCGGCGCACCGAGTTGGCGAGGATCAGGCCGACGGTGGGCAGGCCGAGGTGGTGCACGGCGTGGGCCGTGACCCGGACCCGGGACGCGGCGCGGCGAAATGTCGTTCGGGGCCCGACCACAAGGGCCGAGGCTAGGTGGCGGGCACGGTGACGCGCCGCGCGTCGGTCCCGGTGCGCGAGCGTGCCGGACGACGGTGCGTGCCCGCGAGATCACGTACCGCGGGTAGGGGCCCGCGCTGAGCTAGGGTCGTCGCGTCACTATGCAAGCGCCCGCGCTCCCCTCGCGTCGTCACACCACGCCCCCTCGAGGCGCGCCGGCCCCCATGCCGGGCCGCGGGCCGGGCACCCGACGGCCGGTGCGCATGATCCCTCACAAGCTCACCGTCGACGGACGGCGCGTGCGCTTCGCCATGTCCGACAACGAGCACGCGCAGGGTCCCGAAGGGCCGGGGAGCGAGCCGGTGTGGGCCGTGAACCTGCACGGGTACTTCGCCGGCGGGGGGATGTACTGGAGAGAGAGCAGCCACCTGGCCCAAGCGCTCGGTTGGCGCGTGCTCAACCCCAGCCTCCCGGGGTTCGCCGGCAGCGACCCCCTGCCGTGGGAGCGCGTGACCATCACCGAGATCTCCGACGTGGTGGGGCACCTGCTCGACCACGTGGGTGCCCAACGGGCCGTGATCCTGGGGCACTCCATGGGAGGTGCGGTGGCGATGCAGTACGCCGATGCCCATCCCGAGAGGGTGTTGGGCATCATCTACCGCGACGGCGCGGCCACGCCGGGATGGAAGCACCGGCGGGGCGTGATCGTGTCGTTGCTGGCCCCGGTGCTGCCCGACATGGCGGGTGTGGCCGACCTCCTGGTGGCGGCCATCATGGACACCCCCGACCTGTTCATCGGGCGACGCCTGGCCTCCACCTTGCGAGGACTGTGGCCCGACGCCCGGCGCAACCTGCGCTCCATGGGCCGCACCTTGCCGGTGGGGTCGATGCTCATGGCCATGGACCTGCGCCCCGAGGTGGAGCGCGTGGTGGCCGGGGGCATCCCCATCCTCCCGGTGTGGGGCTGCTTCGACCGGATCGTGAGCCCCGACACGGCCCGGGAATTCGCCGAGCTGACGGGCATCGACATCGTGTGGGTTCCCGGCGGCCACTCGTGGATGCTGCCCCGTCCGCAGGGTCAGGTCGACATCCTGCGCCACCTGACGCGCGGCCGGGAGTTCGTGGCCGCCGTGATGGACCGCCGCCGGGTCCTGGTCGAAGCGGCCGCGTCCGGCGCCGCGCCCGGCCCGGCCCTCGGTGCCGCCCCGGCGTCGCCCATCCATCTCGTGCGCTGAGGACGCCGGGCAACCGAGGAGACACCGGTCATGCGTTGGACGAACGAGGACACCCCACAGCAGCAGGAGTTCCGGGCCGGGTTTCGCGCCTGGCTGCACGACAACCTGCTGGCGGGGTGGATGGAGGCGGCCGACACCGGCGACGACGACACGCTCGAGAAGCTGAAGGCCGGCGCGGGGTTCAACCCCTTCACCTGGCAGGGGATCATCGGGCGCAGCCCCTACGCCGCGCCGCTGTGGCCCGAGGAGTTCGGGGGGCTGTCGGGCGAGGTGTGGATGCAGCAGGTCATCCGGTCCGAACTGGTGCACTACCGGCTCCCGACGGTGTCGATCAACCTTCTGGGCGTGGGCCTGGCCGGCCCCACGCTCATCGCCCACGGGACCGAGGCGCAGAAGGAGCGGTACCTGCGCAAGATCCTGTCCGCCGAAGAGATCTGGTGCCAGCTCTTCAGCGAGCCGGGCTCGGGCTCCGACCTCGCCTCGCTGTCGACGCGGGCGGTGCGCGACGGCGACGAGTGGGTGGTCAACGGCCAGAAGGTGTGGACCACCATCGCCCAGTTCGCCAAGTTCGGGATGCTGCTGGCCCGCACCGACCCCGACGTGCCCAAGCACGAGGGCCTCACCTACTTCATCCTCGACATGAAGGCCCCCGGGGTGGACGTGCGCCCCCTCAAGCAGATGACGGGCTCGTCGGAGTTCAACGAGGTGTTCCTGTCCGACGTGCGCATCCCCGACGCCAACCGCGTGGGGGACGTGGGCGACGGCTGGCGCTGTGCCCGCACCACGCTCATGAACGAGCGGGTGGCACTGGCGGGCATCTCGCTCGACCCGGTGTCGTTCACCGGGGGTGTGCGGCGCGACCCGTGGCAGTCGTACCTCGAGTCGATCCCCGACCGCAGCGACCCGCGCGTGCGCCAGCGCCTGGCCCAGTTCTACATCGAGTCCGAGGTCAAGGAGATGACCGCCTTCCGCGCCAACTCGGCCAGGCTGCGCGGCCAGCAACCGGGGCCCGAGGGCTCGGTCAACAAGGTCTTCAACGCCGAGTACAACCAGCGGCGATCGAACTTCGCCATGGACGCCAACGGCGTGGCCGCCACGGCGTGGATGGCCGGTGACACCCGGGCCGAGGCGCGCGCCGTGACGTTCCTGCGGGCCCGGGCCAACACCATCGAGGGGGGCACCTCGGAGATCCTGCGCAATCAGATGGCGGAGCGCATCCTGGGCCTGCCCCGCGACGTCGAGGTGGACAAGGACACCGCCTGGGCCGACGTGAAGCGCAGTTGACGACGGTCGGCGAAGCCGGACGAGACGGGCCGGCCTCGGCGTCTCGCATCGACGCCGCCGGCGCCCTGCGGCGTCTGGGTCACGCCGTGGTGGCCCACGAGGTCGACGACGAGGTGCTCGATCGCATCAGCGCGCGGGCCCGGGAGCTGACCGAAGTCGTGGAAGCCACCCCCGAGCGCGTGCGGGCCCCGCTCGACATGGTCCACGCCGTGTTCGTGCGTCCGCCCCCCGACGGTGGGGGGCGCACCAACTTCCCCGACGACATCGTCACCGGGAAGGCCAACCCCCTGGGCATGGCGGCCGACATCACCCGCCAGGACGACGTGGCCGTGTTGCGCATCACGCTCGGGCCCGCCTTCGAGGGCGCGCCGGGGCGGGCCCACGGCGGCGCGGTGGCCGCCCTCATCGACGAGGTCATGGGATTCGTGCTGTCCATCAACGCCACCCCGGCGTACACGGGACGCCTCACCATCACCTACCGGGCGCCCACGCCGCTCGGCGTCGAGATCGAGATGCGCGCCAAGTTGCGCTCGCGCCAGGGCCGCAAGCTCCTGATCGAGGCCGAGGCGCGTCACGGCGACACCCTCCTCGCCCTGGGCGAGGGCCTGTTCATCACCGTCGAACCCGAGAACTTCGCCGCCGGCTGAGGCCCGGCGGGACCGCGGCGTTGTTCAGCCCGGCTCGTCGAGCACGGAACGGTCGCCCGCCCGCAGGCCCTCGATGATCCGCCGATAGGCACCGGCGGCATCCCCGCCCATGGCGTCGGTGGCCGAGACGCGCAGACCCCGGGCGCGGTCCACCCCGTGGATGCCGAAACGGGGTTCGTAGCTGCCCCACTCGTAGTTGTCGGTGAGCGACCAGTGGTAGTACGCGCCTACCGGCACGCCGGCGTCGAGGGCGTCCATCAAGGCGCCCAGCATGGACCGGAGGTACCGGGTGCGGTCCCACCCGTCGAGGCGCCCGAAGCTGCGACCCCGGCGGACCCGGTTGCACAACCCGTTCTCGACCACCCACAGGTCCAGGCCGGGCGAGACGTTGGCGCGGCAGTACTCGACCAGGCCCTCGGCGTCGACGCGGTCGTCCCACAGGGCGTTGCCGGGCTCCCACGTCCGGCCTCCCGCCGTGCGCCGCCCCGGGAGCCCGGCGTGGTGGGCGACCACGGGGTCGTAGTAGTCGATGCCCACCACGTCGAGCGAGCACTCGTGCGGGCTCGCCCACAGCGCGTCGAGGGCGCTCGGGAAGCCGTCGGGGCCACCCAAACGGCGCCGTGAGGTCCGGCGCAGGGCCCGCTCGAGGGGCCCCGGCGGTGACAGCGCCGCATACCACTCGGATCGTCGGTGCTCGGTCCACGTGCCCAGGTCATCTCTGGTCACCCCGGCGCGCCGGGCCACGAGCACGTCGACGAGCATCCGGTCCAGCTCGTAGAGGCTCAGCGACACGTTGTTGGTGGTGACCGTGGCGCCGGGCTGGAGGCGGTGGACGGCGTCGTACCCCTTGATGTGGGCGGCCAGGAGGTGGTCGAGCGCCACGGTGGCGTCGGTGAAGGCGAGGGTGCGACCCGGGGGGAACAGGGCCAGCAGGTACGACCCCAGCGCCACGGCGTTGATCTCGTTCAACGTCACCCAGGTGGCGCACCACGGGCCCAGCCGTCCCACGGCGGTCTCGACCCACGCCGCGTACCGGTCGGGCGAGTCCCCCGACAGCCAGAAGTCCTCCCCCAGCCAGGCGGGGTGGGTGAAGTGGTGCAGGGTGACGAGGGGCTCGAGGCCCCGGGCCCGACACGCCTGGAGGATGGTGGCGTAGTGCTCGAGGGCGCCGTCGTCGATCTGCCCCGGTGCGGGCTCGACCCGGGCCCATTCGACGCTGAGGCGGAAGGCGTCGCACCCCATGGCGGCGGCGAGGTCGAGGTGCTCCTCGTACCGGGTCCAGAAGTCCACGGCGAGCCCCGAGGGCTCGACGAGCCCCGCCTGCTCCCAGCGGACCCAGTTGTTGGCCGGCTCGCCGGGGCCGTTGTACCCGCCTTCGGTCTGGAACCCGGCCGTGGCCACCCCAAAGCGCACGCCCGGCGCCGCCGGGACCGACGGGGTGGGCGCGGCGCGCCCCGTGGCAGCGTCGTGGTCGGGCACGCGGCCAGCATGGCACGCGCCGCGCGCCGAAACGTAGGGTGACCCGGCCGTGGCACTCGACGAGACCAGGACGCCGGTGGTGCTGTCCACCGGCCAGTGCATCGAGCGCGACGCTTCGGCCTCCGCGCTCGAGCTGGCCGCCCGGGCCGCCCACGAGGCGCTGGACGCCGCCCCCGGGCTCCGAGGGCGCGTGCAGCGGGTCTCGGTGGTGAACGTCATGTCCCCGGTGGGCGTCGCGCCGGCGGCGTCGCTGGCCCGGCAGTTGGGACTGGCCCCGACGCGGACCGAGGTCACCACGGTGGGCGGGAACTCGCCGCAGTGGTTGGTCACCCGGGCGGCGGCGGCCATCTCCGCCGGCGAGCTCGACGCCGCCCTCGTGGTGGGGGCCGAGGCTCAACACTTCGCCAAGGTCCACCCTGGGGCCGCTGCGCCGTCGTCGGCGCATGCCCCGCAGGATGGGGCCCTGGCGCCGGACCCGGTGGTGGGCGACGACCGGGCCGGGGTGGGCGGGGCCGAGCTCGCCGTCGGGCTCATCCTCCCCGTGCACGTCTACGCCCTGTTCGAAAGCGTCCTCGCCCACCGAGCGCGTCGGACACCGGCCCAACAACGCGCCGCGCTGGGTGCGCTCATGGCGCCGTTCACCGAGGTGGCGGCGCGCCATCGCATCGCCTGGTTCCCAGAGGCTCGCACGCCCGCCGAAGTGGCCGAGGTGACACCGCACAACCGGTTGGTGGCCGAGCCCTACCCCAAGCGCATGTGCGCCTTCTTGCACGTCGACCAGGGCGCCGCCGTGCTCGTGTGCTCCCTGGCGGCCGCCCGAGCCGCCAGCGTGGCCGACGAGGCGGTGTTCTGTTGGTCGGGAGCCGACGCCACCGACGTCTGGTTCCCGACGGCGCGCCCCGACCTGGGCTCGTCCCCGGGGCTGCACGCCGCGGTGTCGGCCGCCACCACGGCGGCCGGGCTCGGCGTGGACGACATCGGGGCCTTCGACCTGTACTCGTGCTTCCCGTCCGCCGTCGAGATGGCCCTCGAGGCCCTGGCGCTGGCGCCCGACGACCCCCGGGGGCTGACGGTCACCGGGGGACTCCCCTACTTCGGGGGCCCGGGCAACAACTACTCCCTGCACGCCATCGCCACCATGGTCGAGCACCTCCGCCAGCGCGGGGGCACCGCCCTGGTGAGCGCCATGGGGTGGTACGCCACCAAGCACGCCGTCGGCATCTACGGCGCCACGCCGCCGGCCCGGGGCTGGCACCGGGCCGACACGGCAAAGGCCCAGCGCCACGTCGACGAGACCGCGCTGGCGGTGGCGACCGAGGCGCACGGACCGGCCCTCGTGGTGGCGTCGACCGTCGAGGTCGGGCCCGACGGCGTGGTGCGTTCCGCCCCGGTGATCGCCCGGCTCCCCGACGGGCGCCAGATCGCCGCCGCGGCGGCGCCGGGGGAGCTGGCCGCGCTGGCGGGGCGCAGTCTGGTGGGACAACCCATCGAGGTGTCGGGCACACCGCCGCGTTACCGGGTCACCTCCTGAACGGGGCCGCACGTCGGGTGGCGGCACCGGGTGGGGCCCGGTCAGACTCGGGCGCACCCAGGAGAAGGAGCACCCATGGCCGCAGTCGAACGTGAACGCCGAGGTCGGGTCGAGGTCCTCACCATCAACCGGCCCGAAGCCCGCAACGCCATCAACGGCGACGTGAGCCTGTCCATGGCGGCGGCGCTCGACGAGCTCGAGGCGGACGACGCCTGCTCGGTCGTGGTCCTCACCGGCGCCGGCGACAAGGCCTTCTCCTCGGGCATGGACCTCAAGGCCTTCGCCTCGGGTGAAGGGGGGTCCATCATGGGGGGCTCGGGGGGCTTCGGCGGGATCACCCACCGGCAGTTCCCCAAGCCCATCATCGCGGCGGTCAACGGGGCCGCCCTGGCGGGCGGCTGCGAGATCATGCTGTCGTGCGACCTCGTGGTGGCCGCCGACCACGCCACCTTCGGCATCCCCGAGGCCAAGCGAGGGCTGGTGGCCGGGGCGGGCGGGCTCATCCGCCTCCCCAAGCGCCTCCCCATCGCCATCGCCCTCGAGCTGGCGCTCACCGGGGACTCGATCGACGCCGCGCGGGCGTTGCAGCTGGGCCTGGTCAACCGGGTGGTGCCGGCGGCGCGACTCATGGACGAAGCGTTGGCGCTGGCCGACGTGATCGCCGAGAACGCGCCCCTGGCGGTGCGGTGGTCCAAGCACGTCATGGTGCGCGCCGCCGGCGTCTCGGAGGAGGAGGGCTGGAAGCTCAACGCCGAAGCGGTGGCGTCGGTGTTCTCGTCGGCCGACGCCATGGAGGGGCCCGTGGCCTTCGCCGAGAAGAGAAAGCCCAACTGGCAGGGCAAGTGAGCGGCGGCCTTGCACCCGCGCTCGACGCGGTCCGGCTCTCGCTGCACGTGCTGGCAGCCACGGTGTGGGTGGGTGGCCAGTTCACCATGGCCGGGCTGGTGCCCACGGCCCGCTCTCTGGGTGAGGGAGCGGCCAAGGCCCTGGCCCGCGCCTTCGGGCGCATCCAGTGGCCGGCCTACGGCGTGCTCGTGATCACCGGGGTGTGGAACGTCTCGGCCGTGCACGCTGGACAGACCCATGCCTGGCAGGCGGTGCTCGGAGTCAAGATCGTGGTGGTGGCGCTGGCGGGGCTGTCCGCCTTCCTCCACACGCGTGCGACCACCAAGCGGGGGCTGGCGCTGTGGGGGGCGCTCGCCGCGCTGTCGTCGATCGCCGCCCTGGTCATGGGGGTGTTCCTCGCCGGATGACCTCTGCTCCCGGACCGGGCCCGACCAGGCGCGGCTGTCGCGGTCCACGGCACAGGGTCTAACCTTGGGTGGACGACTCCGCTCCTGAGCGGCGGTCCTAGAAACGAGATGCCCATGGTCGGAATTATCGATAGCGAGTGGGGGATCATCATCGTTCTGGTGGTGGTGGTGCTCGTCTTCGGCAGCA
>Ga0209415_10005467_pt1 | contig 22811 bp, 22 predicted proteins | sample PeaSoiSIISIP2007_FD_187696 | JGI IMG/M metagenome (GOLD analysis project Ga0209415, IMG submission 187696) | Peat soil microbial communities from Weissenstadt, Germany - SII-SIP-2007 (SPAdes) (version 2) | ecosystem: Environmental > Terrestrial > Soil > Wetlands > Peat | place: Germany... | reverse complement strand
GAGCACACCAAGGGGTCAAGGCGGGGGCAGCGTAAGTCGACGCCTCACAGCGCGCAACCATCTCCCGCTGGGCGCGGAGGCCCGCCACCGCAGGCGATGACTGCAATTCGTCCCCCGATTGTCGCGGAGCGCGCGCACGACGTCGCAACGTCCGAACAAAACGTCGGCCCTCGACGGCACGAGGACAACGTCGACACAACTACGCCTCGTGCATCAACGACCGAACAATGTTCACGACAAGCGAGGGTTCGGGCGCGCGCGACAAGGCGCGCTCGTCCAAATTGAGGGGCAGCGCGCCACAGGGGTGCGCGGCCCCCGCTACCACCGATTGCCCCCGTTGCGCGCGGCGCGCGCCCCGTTGCGACTGGCCAAGCTCCCCAGCGAGTGCACCGACACCACGTGGCTGACCGTGAGCCAGATGCCGATGATCAACTGGGCGGTGTCGACGTACTCCTGGAGCCCCACGGGCTTGGTGACATAGCCGTGGGCGCCGAGGGCGGTACATGCCGCGATGTCGCTCTGGGCATGCGACGCTGTCAGCACGATCACCGGGAGCGAGCTCCATGGGCTGGCGCGCAGGGCCGCCAGCAGCTCCCGGCCGTCCATGACGGGCATGGTGAGATCGAGAACCATCAGGTGCGGCATGGTCTCGGGGACCGTGGAGGCGAGGAACTCGAGCGCCTCCTTTCCGTTGCGCACGCGCGTGATCTCCGCCCGACAGGTCGTGCGCCGAAAGGCCACGATGGCCAGGATGACGTCCGGGTCGCTGTCATCGACGTACAGGATCCGTGCGGGCCAACGACCGGCGGCGCTGCTCTCGGCGGACTCGGGGACGCAGTCATCGCTCCCCGCACTCAGGATTCCCACTCGGACCTCCGGTGCTCTTTGGGGAGGGAGACGACCGCCGTGACCCCGCCCAGGCGGGAGTCGGTGAGCTCGATGCTCCCGCCGTGGCTCTCGGCGATCTTGCGGCATGTGGCCAGACCGATCCCCGACCCGTCGAACGCGCCGCTGCGGTGCAAGCGGTGGAACATCTGAAAGACCTGAGCGCGCTCGGGGGCGGCGATGCCGATGCCGTTGTCGGACACCGTGAGCGCCCAGTGCGTCCCGCCGTCGGCGGCACCGACCTCGATCCACGGAGACCGGTCGGGGTGGCGGAACTTCAAGGCGTTGGCGACAAGGTTCAGCAAGAGCTGGTGCATCGTGACGGGATCGGCGCGCAACGTCGGGAGCGCGTCGACGACCGCGAGCGTGCCACACGTCTCGCCGAATCGGCACCCGAGCTCCTGGCGCACCTCCTCGAGAACGAGCGCCACGTCCACGGGGACGATCCGCATCTCGAGCGGCCCGATCCGCGAGTAGGCGAGCAGCCCGTCGATCATCGCCCGCATTCGACAGGTGGCGGCGACCACGAACCCCAGGTACTCGTCGGCCGCGGCGTCGAGGCGCTCCCCGTAGTCCTGGGCCAGCAGGTCCACCAGCCCGGCGATGGTGCGTAGCGGCTCCGACAGGTCATGCGAAGCGACGGACGCGAATCGCTCCAGCTCGCGATTGGAGCGCAGGGCGTCGTCGCGCTCGCGCTCGAGCGCCGCCCATTGCGCAGTGCGTTCGGTGAGGTCTTGGAACTGGCCGAAGAGGTAGAGCGGCGCGCCGGCCTCGTCCCTCCTGAGGCCCACGGTGAGCGACACGGACACGACCTCCCCGTCGGGGCGCAGGTATCGCTCTTCGGTTTCGAGGGAGCTGACCTCGCCCGCGAGCAGCCGTCGCCGTGCTTCGGAGCTGACCGCCTCGTCGTCGGGATGGATGACGTCACGAGTCGTGTGGCCGCACAGCTCCTCGACGCTTCGTCCGAGGATCCCACAGAGCACGGGGTTCACCTCGATCCACCGGTCATCGGGACTGACGAGGGCCATGCCGATGGGGGAGTGCTCGACGACCATGCGATAGCGCCACTCGTTCTCGGCCACCGCCCGCTCCGCCGCCACGCGCGCGGAGACGTCCCATGTGGTCTCCCTGAGGTGCACTGCCGACGATCCTGTGCCTGTGTCGGTGGCGCCTCAAGGGACCAAGGTCCCAACCTTACGGAATCAGGTCCTGCGATCACGCTCTGTGGTTTGGGGCCGGGAGCGCGGCGCGCGCACCTGGCGCGATGGCGCGGCCCGCCCGGAGTCGACGGGGCCTCGGATCGTGCCGGGGGCGTCCCGTGGGGGCGAAGGACGTCTCCGCTGCGCGGCCCGGCACGGGACACGAGGGCGACCGACCCAGGCGACGCCCACTGCATCGGTGGCCGCGGCGTTCGCCTCGCTCGAACCTCTCGGCCCCCTGGACGTGCTCGCGAACAGCGCGGGGATCACCGGGGGACGGGTCGCTGCGCTCGAGACCGGGCCCGAGCACTGCCCGGCGTGCTTCGCGGTGAACCTGCTCGGCCCGGTGCGCGTCACCCGGGCCATGCTCCCGCTGCTCGAGCGCTCGGCGCACCCCCGGATCGTCATGGTGTCGAGCGGCATGGGATCGGTGACCGCCACCTCCGACCCGCACCGGCTCGAGTCGGGCATCGTCAGCCCGGTGCACCCGTCGTCGAAGGCCGCCCTCGACATGGTGACCACGCAGTACGCCAAGGCGCTGCCCCATCTGCGCAGCAACGCCGTGGACCCGGGCTATACCGCCACCGATCTGGACGAGCACCGTGGGCACAAGACCGTCGAGCAGGGCGCGTCGACCATCGTGGCCATGGCCAACGTGGCCCCGACGGTCCCACCGGCGGGTTCTTCGACGACAGCCGTCCGGTTCCGTGGTAGCGCCGGTTCCGGCCGAGGCCGGAGCAGGCATCCGGGGGTCGACGCCCGCACCGGAGCGCCGGTCAGAGCATCGTCACAGCCCCTTGGCGGCCATCGACGACTGGACGAACAGGGCCATCTCGGCTTCGCCCGTCGGGTCTGGGTGCACCGAGATCCCCCCGTTGGTGGCGACGATGGGATTGACCCACCGCACCCTGGTCGACTTGCAGGCGTCGTGCCCGATGGAGGGCGTGTAGGTGTTCACGAACGTCGCCCCGTTCGCCGCCGCCTGCGCCTGCAGCATGGCGTTGAGGTCTTGCTCGACCCCGTTCAGGTAGGAGACGTCCCCGGTCGTGAGCGGCATCGTCGGGTAGCAGTTGCCCGACTGCGGGAGGATGTCGGGGTAGCCGACGACGAACACCGTGGCCCTCGGGGCATCGCCGTGGATGCCCTGGATGACCGCGGCGATGTTGGGCGCATCGCTTGTGACGTCGTCGGCGAAGGTGTTCCCGAACACCGCCTTGCACGGCGCCCCGATGTTGAGGAAGTCCGCGATGTCGAGGACCCCGCACGAGACGAGGGCGCCGAGGAACAGATCGTTGTCATTTCCGCCGATCCCGACGGTGACGACGTTTGTCGAGCTCGACAGCGCCGTGAATTGCGGTGGAACGCCGGGGTACTGGGCGCTCGTCATGTCCGACGAAGTGGCGCCCGAGCAGCTCGCGTCGGTCAGGTTCCAGTCCTCGGCCGCCGCCGTCAGATGGGGGTAGTTGGCGGCCGACTGCAGGCACAGGATCGGCGCGGTGGGTGACGGCGGCGAGATGCCGGGTCCCGCCGTGTAGGAGTCGCCGAGGGCGACGTAGTCCAGCCGCGTGGTGGCGCCCGCCGTCGACGCGGTGACGCCCAACGCGAGCACCGTCGCCGTGAGCAACGCCACCGCCGCCCCGTGCAGGCTGGTTCTCCGAGCAGCGCCGTCATGGCGCGCGGTGTCGAACGTCATGGTGCGACCCCCTGTTCGTCGTCGGGCGGGGCGGCCGTGGGCCCGGCCACATCGGGCGTGTTCTACCACCCGTCCCGCCGCCGCGCACGGGAGCGGCAGCGCCGAGCGTGGCCGCGGGCGCAGCGCTGGCCACCACCGCCGGCAGGGGGGTGCGAGGTGCAGGTACACGAGGCTGCCCAGCGTCCGGCCAGGCCGACGAGCGCCGCCACACCTGCACCGCCACCGTGGCGCTCGTTCACCTCGGGGCGCTCATACTCCTCGTTGCGCGCAGGCGACGACGTAGCGACTGGTCAGCAGAAAGGCATCGGGATCCTCGTTGGCGTCCGCGAAGAGCTGGAGGGTGCGGGCGCACACCGACGGCCACGTACCGAGCGGCTCCAACACGGCGCGGGCCCCGACCCACAGCGGGTGGTCGCGCAGTTCGCCTTCGGCGAAGTCCTGCGGACTGGCGGCCACGAAGGCCACGGTGCTCTGGCGGACGGCGATCGAGAACCCGTGCGGCGCGAGGAGTGCCTCGAGCGACTGTGCGTCGTGCCAGGCGAACGGCGGGATCCTGGCGGGTTCGCCCCGGGTGGCTGCCGTCGCCGCACTGCGCAGTCTCGCCTGGTCGGCGAGGGCGCCCGCCGGGAGCCATGCGCTGAGCACGATCCTGCCGTGGCGAGCCAGCACCCGGGACATCTCGGCGGCGGCGGCGGCGGCGGCGGGGGCGAAGATCACACCGAACACCGACACGACGGCGTCGACCGAGCCGTTCGTCAGGGGCACGGCGCCGGCCTCGCCGACGACGAAGTCGGTGTGGCCTGGTGTCCCCGCCACGCTGGTGCGCGCCACGTCCAGGAGGCGGGGCGACGGGTCGACCCCGGTGACGCGGGCGCCCAGTGCGGCGGCCAGGCGAGCGGCGTTCCCGGTGCCGCACCCGAGGTCGAGGATGTGCTCATCGGCCCGGGGCGCGGCGCGCGCCACGACCGCATCCGCTGCGGGCAGGAGCTGGGCGGCGGTGTGCTCGTAGTGACCCAGGTCCCAGTCCATCGAGACCCCACCCTACGAGGCCCACTTCCGGCGGGGGCGCAGGCGAAGGGGTGCGGGCACACTGGGGCGCGCCGCGCCTCGCCGGCTTCGCCCCGCGCGGCGCGTCGGCCACCGAGCCGGAAGGAGCACCGGTGCGGCGCGCCTGCCGGGCGCCGTGGTCGGGGGCGTCACCAGGCGGTGGCCCGCCGCGCAAGAGCGCGGCCCGTGCGCAATGCCCGCGTCTCCCGCGTGATGTCGGCAAAGCGGTGCTCGGCGAGGATGTGGGTGACCGACTCGGCCCAGTGGGGAAACGGCGCCGCCTTCTCGACCGCCCCGGCGGGCGTCATCGTGACGAACATGGCGTCACCCCGGATCACGCGGGCGACCTCGGGCGTGGCCGCCTCCAGGGCTCCAGGGCTGGATGCAGGTGCCGGCGATGACGGCGTCGAAGGCATTCGCCGGCGAGGGGATCGCCTCGGCCTCCGCCCCCGCCCGGTGGGGCACGACACGACCGGCGTCGATGGCCCTCGCCGCCCACTACTTGAAGTACGCTTCAAGTCAATGGGGGAGTTGCTCGACATCGCAGACGTGGCCCGGCGGTCGGGCATGGCGGCCTCGACGCTGCGCTATTACGAGCACGAGGGCATCATCGCCAGTGGCGCGCGCCACGGGCTGCGCCGGCAATACGCGGTCGACGTCCTGGACACCCTCGGCGTCGTCGCCCTGTGCCGGCGAGCGGGCTTCTCCCTGGGCGAGATCAAGGCCCTGCTCGCCACCGGTGGTGATCCCGCGTGGAAGGACCTGGCCGCCAGGAAACGAGACGAGCTGCGCGACCAGGTCCGACACCTGGCCGCCGTCGCCGATCACCTCGATCACGCGCTGGGCTGCCCGAGCCCCAACGTCTTTGACTGCGAGCACTTCCGTGCAGCGGTGCGAGAGGCTTTGCCGGTGGCCACGGGATCCTCCGCCCCGTCCGATCAGTGAGGTCCGCCATGTCCGACACCGATCCGACGCCGAGCGAGGCGGGCGTCGTGACCAAGCGCAGCCCGAGATCCGTACCCGACACGGTGGCCCGCTTGCGCGAGCTGATCGGCGCCCGGGGGATGAAGCTCTTCGCGGAGATCGATCAGAGCGCCGAGGCACACCAGGTGGGCCTGCAACTGCGCGAGACCGTGCTGGTGATCTTCGGAAGCCCGGTCGGGGGGACGCCCGTGATGGTGGCCTCGCCGTTGGCCGCCCTCGACCTCCCGCTGAAGGTCGTCGTGTGGGCGGACGGGGGACAGACCAGCGCCTCGTACTACGCGCCGGCCGCACTCGCCGCCCGCCATCACCTGAACGCCGATCTCGCCGGCAACCTTGCCGGCATCGACGCGATCACCGACGCCCTCGTGGCCCCCTAGCTGCGGCCGCGCCACGCCGAGGGCGCGCCGCACGCCGCTGCACGTCAGGCCATGGGCGCGGGCACCGGCGGCGTTCAATTGGCGTTCAATTGACTCGCCTCGGGTCGACCTCGAATTCGACGGGGTCGAGGTCGGGCCGGGCCAGCCATGCCTGGTATTGCCCGAATTCCATCAGCACCCAGCGTTGTGCGTGATCGGACCACACGCGGCTGGCGGCCGGGATCCACGAGGGCTCCCAGGCTGCGTCGGGCCCGCGCACGTCTCGGTCATCGACGGTCACAGCCGTGCCCGCCCGTCACCAGCGCGTCCCGGCGCACGACCGGCGGCCACGGGCCTCGGACCTCGGCGTCGGTGACGCGCCGCGGCGCGCCGTGCTCGAACAATCCCCTCTGTCCGCATGCTCCGCTCCCGGCGAACAGCCCTGTTGACGGAGGGAAGACCCCTCACCCCTCCGACGACGTGTTCCCACACACCACGTTGCGACAGGCGACAGGAGCGGCGCTAGGGCCATCGGTCCCTACCTGTGCCGGAGCCAAACCTGCTGGTCAGGACCGCTCCGAGGGTGCCCGGTCCCGGCGGGGGAGACCGAGGACGCGGTCGCCGTCGAGCAGGCGTGATCGCTCGATGCCGGGGCCAGGGCACGTCCCTGAGCGGTCGAAGGCGTGGGGCGGGGCAGGATGGGGCGATGGTTGACAGCGTCTACGACAAGGCCCTGGTCCGGCTCCAAGAGGAGCTGGTGCGGATGCAGCAGTGGATCCGTGACGAGGGCAAGCGGGTCGTCATCGTGGTCGAGGGTCGCGACGCCGCCGGCAAGGGCGGCGTGATCAAGCGCATCACCGAGTACCTCAACCCCCGGTGGTGCCGGATCGCCGCCCTCCCCGTCCCGAGCGACCGGGAGAACACCCAGTGGTACTTCCAGCGCTACATCGCCCACCTCCCGGCGGGCGGCGAGCTCGTGGTGTTCGATCGCAGCTGGTACAACCGGGCGGGGGTGGAGCGAGTCATGGGGCTGTGCACCGACGAGGAGTACCACCGCTTCCTCCGGCAGTGCCCGGCGTTCGAGCGGATGCTCCTCGACGACGGCATCATCTTGGTCAAGTACTGGTTCTCGGTGAGCGACGAGGAGCAGGAACGGAGGTTCAAGGAGCGCCTCAACGCCCCGCTCAAGCGCTGGAAGCTGAGCGAGATGGACATCGAGGGTCGTAACCGCTGGGTCGAGTACTCCAAGGCCAAGGACGAGATGTTCGCCCACTGCGACCTGCCGGACTCGCCGTGGTACGAGGTGGAGGCCGACGACAAGAAGCGGGCCCGGCTCAATTGCATCGCCCATCTCCTTTCGGTCGTCCCCTACCAGGGGCGCAAGCCGCCGAAGATCAAGTTGCCGCCCCGGCCACCGGTGGGCAACTACCAGCGACCGCCGCGCGAGCGCTTCCGCCACGTCCCGGACTACGCGGCCACCCTGTGACGACAGGCGCCGGGAAGGTCAGTCGCCCGGGCGGGCCCGCGTCGCGGGCCGTAGGTCCGTGGGCGCCTCCCGGGCGCCCGGGACACGCGTGGGGGTGAGGCCGACCCGCTCGAGCGCCAGGGCGAACCGGTGGGCGTCGCGCACCGCACACCCCCCGTGGTCGTTGTTGAAGTACACGTACAGGTCGTCGGTGTCGGCCCAGAGGTCGGCCAGGCGTCCGGCCCACGAGCGCAGCGCGCTCCGTCCGTAGCAGGGGAACGGGCTGGCGCGACCTTGATGGAAGCGGAGATAGCCCCACCCTGCCGTGCGCCACAGCGGCGCCCGCCGTGACGGGTGGTCACTCAGGCAGAACGCCGCGTCGTGGCGGGCGAGCAGCGCGGCGGTCTCCTCCTGGTGCCAGGATTCGTGGCGGGGTTCGAAGGCGATCCGGACGTGACGGGGGAAGGCCTCGAGGGTGTCCTGCAACGCGCCGAGGTCGACACGAAAGTTGGCGGGAAGCTGCACGAGCACAGGGCCCAGCTTCCCCCCGAGGTGCTCGGCGCGACTCGTGAGGCGTTGGACCGGCTCCCGGGGATCGCGCAGGCGCCGGACGTGGGTGAGGTAGCGGCTGGCCTTGACGGCGATCACGAAGTCGTCGGGCGTCCTCGCTTTCCAGCTCTCGAACGTGCTCGCCTCGGGCAATCGGTAGAAGGCGTTGTTGACCTCCACCGTGCGGAAGCGGGCGGCGTAGTGCTCGAGCCAGTGCGCCGAGGCGAGCTCGGCCGGATAGAAGCGGCCCCGCCAATCGTCGTACTGCCACCCCGAGGTCCCGATGAGGACGGGCATGGCGCTGCCGACCTCACCCCCGCACGAGGCCCGACGCCAGGCGCGCACGGATGGGGGACGCACCCGAGAGCGACACCGACTTCGGGCGGGACGGGTGACCGAGGACGAGGGTGTCGCCGAGCCGGGGCCCGGCGCCGGCGAGGTTGCCGACCCTCAGGTGCACGGAGATCTGCGAGCGGGCGGGTTCGAGGGGAGCCCGTGGCCGCCGATCACGGAGGCGAGGATACGGTCCGGGCCAGGGGCGGCGGTCTCGACCTGGGCACCATCCGACGGCGCCGGGCAGCCGATTCCCCTCGGCTCCGACGGGGCACGGGTCATCGCCGTGTCCTGGGGGGCAGCGGGAGTCGACACGAGGACGCGGTCCTCGTGTCGTGCGGGGATGCGGTGCCCACCGGCGGGCACCGCGCCGCCCCTGAGTGCGACAGCGCGCCCCGGGCCGTCCACCGGGCCCGGGCGCGAGGCGAGGGGATCCGGAGCGAGGCGGGCAGCGGCGCTCGGGCGCGCCCGGCGCCGGAGATGGAGGGCGACGAGCCCCAGGAAGGCGACGAGCAAGAAGAAGTAGGCGTTCCCGGCCACGACCTGCCAGGCATTCCAATGCAGCTCCGGTGGATTGGGGCTGGGCCTCCACGTCGTGGGCACCCACCAGATCGGCGCCGCCCAGAACAGCACGGCCACGCCCGCGGCCCACCATCGGCCGTGGAGGGGTGCGTCCTCCGCCAGGGCCAGCCACGCCAGAGTGGGGACGATCCACACCAGGTGGTGCGTCCAGGTGATGGGGGAGATCAAGAGCCCCGTGGTGGCGCACACCAGCAGCCCGAGGAGGCTCGAAGCCTGTCGGTGCGCCCGCACCGCCAGCCAGAGGCCGAGCACGCCGACGCCCACGCCGATCGGCAGGAGCAGGGTCTGGGGCAGCGGCGCGTGGAACAGGCGCGAGAGCGCACTGTCGATGTTCTGGTTGCTCACCCCGAACAGGGCGCCGGCGCGCTTCGCGTCGAAGACATAGCGGGTCCAGTACGCCCACGACACCTGGGGGTTCAGGGCGAAAGGGACGGCCGAGCACGCCAGGAACGTCACCGCGCCGGTCAGGGCTCCGCGTCGGCGCTCGGTCAGCACCAGATAGACGAGGAAGATGAGCGGCGTCAGCTTTACGGCGGCCGCCATCCCGGTGGCCACGCCGAGGGGGGCGGTGAAGCGTCCGATCCGCCGCGGTCCTACGAGGTCGAACAGGACGAGCAGACACACGATGAGATTGACCTGGCCGAGCCCGATGGTGAGGAACACGGGCGCGAGCAACATCGCCGGCAGCATGGCCACCAGTGCCCAGCGCACCACGACCGAGCCGGTCATCTTCGGGCGGGCGGCGCGCAGCGACATGGCGATCAGACCGAACAGCGCAACGACGTTCACGAGCGTCCACACGGTCTGGGCCGACATGAGCGAGAGCGTCCGCGCCATGGGCCAAAACAGCAGCGCCGAGAAGGGCGGGTACGTGAAGCGCAGGTAGGGGAGGGCGAACTGGACCGAGTACAGGTCGGGCCGCAGGGCGTGGTTCCCCCCTTTCAGGTAGACGTCGATGTCGACCTGGTAGCTGCGTCTCGAGAGGAACAGCGCGATCCCCACGACGGCGAGCGACGAAACCGCCGGGAGCAGTCGTCCGGTGCGCAGCGCGGCCCAGCGCCCGGGGCGCAGTGCGTCGGGCGAGTGCTCCGAACGCTCCATGGTCTCCGTCGCCACCATCGCGCCCACGCGCGTTCCTCCGTGGAACAGTCCAACGGGCCCGTCACCGCCTGGCGACCCGGCCCACGATACCCGGTATGCCCAGTACCCCCGTGCTCTCGGGCGCCGTCGTTCGAGAGGCCCCCCCACACGCGCCGGCCGACCTCGGGGCCGGGGGAGAGCCCCTGGTCACATCGTGCCCGACCCGCGCAGGATGGCCGAATCGCCCGGCGGCGCGGGGGGCGAAACTCCCGGACCGTCGGGGGCGCAGCCAGGAGCTGCGGGGCCTCGGACGTGGTCATGCGCAGCGCGTCGCCTCGGCGGTGACCCCTGGGGTTCCCCGCGGCAGGCCGGCAGCGTCCCGCCCGTCCTGGTCCCTCCACCCGCGCCCGGCCGCCATGACCGATCGGGCGCCGACGACGGGGGCAGGGTCCCCCGGTGGCGGCATGGGCACACCCAGCGCGCGACCGATAGGATTCCTGGTCGGGGGTCTGGGTGAGCTGGACGGATAGCAGGCGATGTCGACGCAGGGGAGTCGGGCACCCTCGCGGCGCACCCGCCCACATCGGCGGGTGGCGACCACGGGCGCACCCGTGAGACGGCGTCTCTTCGCCGCGGTGGTCGTCGTCGTCACGACCTGCCTGGCGCTGGCCGTGGCCACCGTGGCGTTCGCGGGCAACATCCCGGGTCCCAAGCTGACGCCGACGGACGCCAGCTTCGCTATCCCGAAGAGCTCGTCGGCCAACTGGACCATCAACCTGTGGTCGGCGGGCCAGCTCCTCGGCACCGAGTCGGGGACGGGAGGTGCCGGGCCGCTGACCGTCGCCGTGCCGGCGGGCACAGATTGCCACCTGCAGGCCGACGTCCTGCGCAATGGCACGTACTTCGCCGGCGTGGCGAAGAAGTTCGCCAGTTGCGGGCCGTCGACGGTGGCCAGCACCACCACGACGGTGGTGCCCACCCCCCCCACGACGACGCCCACCTCGCCCGGGGGCACCACCACGACCAGCGTGATCCCCGTCACGGGTCCGGGAGGCTCCGGTGTCCCTGGTGGGACGACGGGATTGCCCACGCCGGGTCCGACGTCCTCGCTGCCGTTCACCGGGCCGGGCCCGGGGCTGTGGCGGATGCTGTTGGCCGGCCTCGTCCTCGTGGACGTGGGGACCCTCGTCTTCCTGGTGCAACCGGCAGGGCGGCGCGTGCAGGCGCGGCGACGCGGCGCGCCGGCCACCGCCAGGGGCGCGTCACGCGGGCCGGACACCACCGGCCATGCCGCCCTGTGGTGGGACGCCACCCAATCCGACGCCACGCGCGCAGGCATGTTGTGGAGCCCGCGGCCGCCACACGACACTCCTGGACGCGACACGCTCTGGCTCGAAGGCTCCTGAGGAGGGGTCGCCGTCCCAGGGCTGCGTCCACGCGGTGGCCCGCTGTCGATCCGATCCTGTCCGGTGGTGGCCGGCGCGCCACGGCGGGGCAGACACCGCCACAGCCCGCACAGCGCCGCGTGGTCGTGGGCGGACCTCTGCCGTGCCTGGGGCCCCGGCCCCGTTGGACGGGTCCCCGCCGATGTGGGCACGCGCATCGCGGGGGCTGAGGCGGCACCACACATCGCGGGGGACCCCCACGACTACGACCGACGCCCCCGGGGCGTTCACGGCTTTCTCCACCTTCTGCTCGGCCAGCGCTTCGACGTCCCGCCGGGCTCGGGGACCGGCGCCCGACGAGGTCTTCGGGCGCCAGCCCCGCCGGCGACATGACGAACGAGCCGGTCTCGGGCGCGGGGCGCGAAGGGGCGGCGACGTCCGACACGGGCGCCTGGCGAGCTCGGGCTCGCGGCGCCGGCCGGCCCGACGTGCACGGGTGCGGTGGCAGAGTGGGCCGTCGGGCCGCACGGGCGCGGCGACGGGGAGAGGGAGGGGCGCGTGCAGGCACTGGACGAGGGATGGGAGCGTGCCGTGGCCGTGGTCGCCCACCCCGACGACATGGAGTACGGGGCGGCGAGCGCGGTGGCCCGCTGGACGGGCCAGGGCAAGGACGTGGCATACGTGCTCGCCACGCGCGGGGAGGCGGGCATCGACGCCGTGGCCCCGGCCGACGCCGGTCCCCTGCGCGAGGCCGAGCAACGGGCGAGCGCGGCGCGCGTGGGCGTCCACCACGTCGAGTTCCTCGGCCACCCCGACGGGGCCGTGGAGTACGGCGTGGCCCTGCGGCGCGACGTCGCCGGCGCCGTGCGGCGCCTGCGCCCCGACATCGTGCTGACCATGAACTTCGACCTCACCTGGGGGGAGGGCAGCGCCGTGAACCACGCTGATCACCGCGCCGTGGGGCTCGCCACGCTGGACGCCTGTCGCGACGCGGCCAACCGGTGGATGTTCCCCGAGCTCGGGGAGCCGTGGTCGGGGGTGCGCACGGTGTACGTGGCCGGGGCGTCGACGCCGACGCACTTCGTGGACGTGACCGCCAGCATCGACCTCGGGGTGGCGTCGCTACGCGAGCACCGCGCCTACATCGAGGGCCTCGGGACCGAGTTCGACCCCGACGAGTTCCTGCGCACCATCGCCGGCTTCGGGGGCATGGCCGCCGGCTGCGAGTACGCGGTGCTCCTCCAGGCGTACCCCGCCGGGTAGTTGCCGGCGGGGGTCCCTCCCCGGTCAGCGGCGCCGCACCCTGCCGCGCAGGGCCAGCAGCGCCAGTGACAGCGACACGGCGCCGAAGGCGGCGATGGCCACCAGGGTCTCGCCCAGGGCGGTGAAGTTCCACACCGGGCCCGGCGTCCCCCCGGTGATGTCGTTCGACACCAGCGAGCGCAGCCCCTCGAGGATGTAGGTCATGGGGTTGAAGGTGGCCACGGCGCGCAACCAGCCCTGGAGGGCCGCCTTGGGCACGAACGTGGTGCTCAGGAACGTGATGGGGAAGAACAGGATGAAGCTGGCGTTCACCGCGCCCGGGCTCCCCGTCTTGAGGGCGATGGCGTAGGGGAGCCCGGTGAAGGTGAGCCCCCACACCCCCGACAGGACGATGAACAGCGCCATGCCGGCGATGCCCGTCACGAAGTGCACGCCGAGGGCCAGCCCGACGAGCAGCACCGGGATGGCGAGCGCCATCACCAGGGTCAGGTCGGCCGTCATGAGGCCGAGCAGCAGCGGCAGGCGTCGCACCGGGGTGATCATCAGGCGGTCGAAGTAGCCGTTTTGGATATCGGTCACCAGGGCCGACGCCCGTGACACGCCCGTCACGGCGAAAACCACGGCCACGGGCAGCTCGAACGCCTTGAAGTCGATGTGCGCCGCGCTCCGGGTGACGTTGGACAACGCCCCGATGTTCAGCACGTAGAAGAAGATAGGCACGATCAGCGCGGGCACCACGGCCTCGGGCTCGCGCGGGATCTGGCGGATGGCGCGCCGGGCCACCGACGCCACATCCGTCACGAATCCGGCGGGACGGGCACGGACGCGCGCCACCGCGGCGGTGACGGGGGGTGCGGCCGACGTCGTCATGCGGGCTCCTCGGAGGTCTCGTGGCCGTGGGGGGCGCCGTCCTGGTCGACCTCGAGGTGCGTGCCGGTCAGCTGCAGGAAGACGTCGTCGAGGGTGGGGGTCCGCAGCGTCAGGCTCACCACGGTGGCCCCGGCGTCGTGCAGGGCGATGGCCACGGGGCTCATGGCCGCCGCCCCGTCGCCGGCGTGCACCATCACCTCGCCGCGGGCGGCGACGACCTCCTCGACGCCCGTGACCCGGCGCAGGGCATGGAGGAGGTCGTCGGTGACCTCGGCCAGCCGAGCGATGATGACGTCGGTCCCCACCGTCTTCTTGAGCGCGTCGGGCGTGCCCTCGGCCACGATGCGGCCACGGGAGATGATCCCCACCCGGTCGGCGAGCTCGTCGGCCTCCTCGAGGTACTGGGTGGTGAGGAAGATCGTGGTGCCCTGGGCCTCGTTGAGGGTGCGCACCTCGTCCCACACCGCGGCCCGGCTCTCGGGGTCGAGCCCGGTGGTGGGCTCGTCCAGGAACACGATGTCGGGGTCGTGGATCAGCGCGGCGGCCAGGTCGAGGCGCCGTTTCATGCCCCCGGAGTACGTTGCGATGCGGCGGTCGATGGCGCTGCCGATGTCGACGAGCTGGAGCACGTGGTCGATACGGCCGTGGCGTTCGTGACGGGCCAGGCCGTAGAGCCGCGCCTGGAGGTCGAGCAGCTCCCGCCCGGTCTGCTTGTCGTCGAGGGCGGCGTCTTGGAGGGCCACGCCGATGCGCAGGCGCACCAGCTCCGGGTCACGGGCCACGTCGTGCCCGGCGACGACCCCGCGGCCGCGGCTCGGGCGCATGAGGGTGCACAACATGCGGACCAGGGTCGACTTGCCGGCGCCGTTGGGGCCCAGGAACCCGTAGATCTCGCCGACGTCGATGCACAGGTCGACGCCGTCGACCGCCCAGAAGTCGCCGAACTGCTTGGCGATGTCCTCGGTCACGACGGCGGGCTCGGTCACGGGCGGCCACGCTACCGGCCGGCGCACGGGCGCCCCGACGCCGGGGGCGGGGCGCGGCCGTTGGTAGCGTTGCCCGATGGTGCCCCCCCGCCTGGCCCCCGTCGTCGCCCGGGGCCGGGCGGCCCTCGAACGCCTGGCCGTGGCCGACCCTCGCGCCCGTCGCCTCATGGAGAAGGTGGGCCGCGAACTCACGGCGGTGGCCGAGCGCGCCTACGCCCGGGCCGACTACTACGGCCCCCGGTACTTCGGCGAGGGCCGCGATCCCTCGGGGGACCGGGCCGGGTGCTCGGGTTATGCCACCTACGACCGGCTGAGCTCCAACGCCGACGTGGCCGGCTTCGTCCTGTGGCGCACCTTCGGCGGGGCGCGCCGGACCCTGGACGTCGGGTGCGCCACCGGGTTCGTCGTCGAGGTCTTGCGCGAGCTCGGCGTGGCGGCCGAGGGCTGCGACGTGAGCCGGTACGCCGTCGAGCACGCCGCGCCCGGGGCGCGCGGGCACGTGCGCATGGGCGACCTGCTCGCCGGCCTGCCGTGGGACGAGGGGGCCTTCGATCTGGTCAGCGCGCTGGAGACGCTCGAGCACCTGCCTCCCGTGCACGTCCCCGGCGCCCTCGCCGAGCTGCGGCGGGTGTGCTCGGGCTTCGTCTACGCCACCATCCCGTCGTTCGGCGAGAACGGCGGGGGCGGCCCCGACGGCTTCTTCGACGGCAAGATCCGCCCCGAGCGCCTGGCGCACTACCAGGCGCTGCCCCCCGGGTACGAGGGGCCCGTGCCCTTCGCCGACCTGGCCCGCGACGCCGCCGGGGAGCCCGTCGAGGGCCACCTCACCATGGCCTCGTACCGGTGGTGGACGGCGCGCTTCGCCGACGCCGGGTTCACTCGACGGGCGGACGTGGAGCGCCGCGTCTACGCCGACATCGAGCCGGCGGGCCTGGCCACGTTCTGGAACGTCTACGTCTTCTGCGCGCCGGGGGCCCAAGACGAAGTCGCCGAGCCCCGCGAGCCGGCGCGCTCGCTGGTGGAGCTGGGCTTGCGCCACCCGCTCTTCGGCACCTGACGGGGCCCGCCGCCCGCCCGGCGTCCGGTTCCCGCCGGGCACGGCGTGCCCCGGCGAGGCGCACGGGGGGCCGTCGCGCCCGGCGCCCCCGGGCCCGGTCTGGCCCCCGGTGCCGCCCTATGGTGGCCGGCATGCGACTGGTGGACTACGAGGATTTCGAGCACGTGCGCTTCGACCGCCGCCCCGACGGCGTGGTGGTCGTGACCCTCGACCGTCCCGACGTGCTCAACGCCGCCAACTGGCGCCTCCACCGCGAGATGTCCGCGCTGTGGGCGGTCATCGATGCCGACGACGCCGCGCGCGTGTCGGTGGTCACCGGGGCGGGGCGGGCCTTCAGTGCCGGCGGCGACCTCGACATGATCGAGGACATGACCGATGACTACCAGGCCGTCCTGGCGCAATGGCGCGACGCCCGGGCCATCGTGGAGTGCATGCTGGCAGCGGAGAAGCCCGTCGTCTCGGCCGTGAACGGGGTGGCCGTGGGCGCCGGTCTGGCGGTGGCCCTGCTGGCCGACATCAGCATCGTGGGGACGTCGACGCGCCTGTCGGACGGGCACGTGCGCCTGGGTGTGGCCGCCGGCGACCACGCGGCGCTGCTGTGGCCGCTGCTGTGCGGGATGGCCAAGGCCAAGTACTACCTGCTCACCGCCGACTTCCTCGACGGCCCCGAGGCCGAGCGGATCGGGCTCGTCACGCGGTGCGTGGCTGACGACGACGTCTTGGAGGAGGCCCTGGCGGTGGCCCAGCGCCTCGCCCGGGGCAGCGCCACCGCCGTGCAGTGGACCAAGCGGGTCATGAACCAGTGGCTGCGCCAGGCGTCGGCCACCTTCGGGGAGTCGGTGGCCCTCGAGATGCTCGGGTTCCTCGGGCCCGACGCGCGCGAGGGCGTGGCGGCCATCCGCGAACGGCGCGAGCCGCGCTTTCCCTCGGCCCCACCCGGGTAGTCGGCGACCATGAGCCTGTTCGCGCAGGCCTTCGTGACGATCCTGGTCGTCATGGACCCGCCCGGAAACGTGCCGGTGTTCCTCGCCCTCACCCGGGGCCAGCCCCGCAAGCAACGTCTGCGCTCGGCGCTGCAGGCCACGGTCGTCGCCGGGTCGGTCGTCTACGCCTTCGCCCTGTTCGGCCAAGAGATCCTGCACCTCCTCGGGATATCGGTCGCCGCCTTGGAGGTGTCGGGCGGCCTCATCCTGTCCCTGGCCGCCTTGGAGCTGCTGCACCCGCCGAGCGCCGAGCGCTCGACGCTGCGGGGCTCGGCCAACGTGGCGCTCGTGCCCTTGGGGACACCGCTGCTCGCCGGCCCCGGGGCCATCGCCGCCACCATGGTGTACGTGCGCCGGGCGCACGGGGCGGGGGAGGTCGCCGCCGTGCTCGGGGCGCTCGGGGCGGTGCTGGTCATCGTCTACCTGGCCCTGCGCTACGCGGACGGCCTGGGCCGCGCGCTGCGTGACAGCGGCATCGAGGTCCTGTCGCGCGTCGTGGGCCTCCTGCTGGCGGCGATCGCCGCCCAGATGGTGGCCACGGGGGTGCAGTACTGGGTGCACCACGGGGTCTGACCACGCGGGTCGCCCCGCCGGTCGATCAGTCGACGGTGACGAGGGTGCCGAGCGGCGTGTAGGGGAACACGATCTCGGCGTGCGAAGGCGGCAACTCGACGCAGCCCAGGCTCTGGGGGTAGCCGTAGCTCGAGCGGATGAATCCGTGCAGGGCGTCCCCGCCATGGAAGTAGCTGACCCACGGGACGCCGGGGTCCGCGTAGTGGCTGCCGTCGGGGTTGGTCCCCGACATCGTCGTCGACACGTAGCGCGCGTACACCGGCCAGGTGCCGATCTCGGTGGGCGCGGCCTCGATGCCCGTGTTGGCGAGCGTGGTGTAGGCGACCTGGCCGTTGCGCCACACGACCGCCTGCTCGGGGACGTGGGTCGACACGTCGACCCAGTCGTAGTTGGCGTCGGAGTCGACTTGGTTGCTCTGCGCCGCCGCCAGCAGCTCGCCCCACACCTTGGGACCGGCCACCCCGTCGGTGGCCAGGTTGTGCTGGCTCTCGAACGCCATCACCGCACCCTCCGTGACCACGTTGGGCACGCCCGGGGACCACAACGACAGGAAGGTCCCCGGGAAGGTGCTCCAGCGCCAGGCGAAGGTGCCCACCTGGGGGTTGGCCATCTCGTCGGGGGCCACGGTCGCGCCGGTGGCGGGGGTGAAGGTGACGGGGAGGTAGCCGAGGGTGGCCAGCAGCTGCTGGGTGCGCAGGGTCGTCATCTGCGCCACGGTGAACTGCGTGGTCGTGGACTGCGTGAGGACCTGCCCGTTGGCGCCACGCACGCCGTCACGGCCCCCGGGGATTGACACCGAAACCGCCACCCCCGGCGGGAGCGGGCCGGAGGCCTGGAACTCGAGGGTGTTCGGGGCGCTGTGCACCCACGTGCCGGCCACCGCGGGGGTGAGCGTCGGCATGGGGCTGGCGGTGGCCAGCGCCGTGGTGAACACCAGGCTGACGACGGCGTCGGTCGGTACGGCCGTGGCACCCGGAGGTGGGCTCGTCGACGCCAGCTGCAGGCGGACGACGGGACCGTGCTTGGGCTCGGTGGCCGACGCCGTGGCCGACTGGTGGACGACGACCAAGGCGGCGGACGCGCCCGCCAGGGCGACGACGACGAGGACGATGGCAGCGATCACCCAGGGATGCCGGGCGTCGCGGCTGCGCTTGTGGAGGGCGTCCGACATGGCGAAGGGTTCCACGGCCGAGCCTACCAGTGGGTTCACACGGCTCTGGCAACAGGAAAAACCATTCTAGGCCGTTTCTGGCTGCCAGCGGCGCCGCTCCCCGTCATCTGGTGCGGCGCGGCGCATCCTGCGTGCCGCTGTCGACGAAGGGTGTTCGTCGCTCGAACGCTGTCCGCGTCAACCGGTCCCGACGGCGTCGTCGCGCATCGGGGCGTCGGTGCCGTCGGGCACGGCGCCGTCGACCTCACCGGGGAGGGCGACGGCGCCACCCCCGGCCTCGGTGGGGGGCGACGTGTCGGGTCCGGACGCGTCCGGCAGCGCCCCGACGGCGCGCACCAGGCCGTCGTCGAGCTCCCTGATGCGCTGGGCATCGGTGACTTTGCCCCCCGTGGCGCGGTCGCGCACGTAGAAGGCGTCGACCACCTCGTGGCCGAGCGTCGACACGCGGGCGGTGACCACGTCGAGCCCCTGGCGGAACAAGGCGTCGGTGACCCGGTGCAGCAGCCCGGCGCTGTCGGCCGCCCGCACCTCCACCACCGTCGAGGTGGCCGACTCGTCGTTGCTCACCACCACGGTGGTCGTCGCCGGCGTCGGCGACGCCGCCCGGCGCCGCCCGGCATAGGCACGCGCCTGCGCGGCGAGTCGCTCGTCGAGGGGGAACGTGCCCCGCAGCACGGCGTCGAGCTCATCGGCCACGAGCTTCCAGTCGGGCCAGCGGCCCCTGGCCGACTCCACCACGAACGACTCCACGGCGAAGTCACCTTCGCCGGCGACGTCCGCCGAGCGGACGTCGAGCCCTCGCAGGGTGAACACGCCGGTGACGGCGGCGAGGAGCCCGGGACGGTCGCGGGCCACCACGGTGACGTGGGGGGGCTCGGCGGCGACCAGGGATCGTCCCAGGCGCTCGACCTGGCGCATGAAGCTGCGGTGGCGTTCGGTCACGAGCTCGGGGACGGGCAGCACCTCTCCGGCGAAGCGCCGAGCCACGCGCTGAACGAGGTCTGCGACGAGCCCGGCCTTCCACTGGCCCCATGCGGCGGGCCCGGTGGCCAGGCTGTCGGCCTCGGTCAGCGCGGCCAGGAGCTCCAGCTGCTCCTGGTCGCGCACGGCGGCGGCCACGGCGTCGACGGTGGCCGGGTCGTCGAGATCGCGTCGCGTGGCCACGTCGGCCAGCAGGAGGTGGTTGCGCACCAGTGCGGTGAGGACGGCCACGTCGCGTTCGGCCAGCCCCATGCGCCGGGCCAGCGCGTCGACCACCACGATGCCGGCGTCGGTGTGGTCGCCGGGGAAGCCCTTGCCGATGTCGTGGAGCAGGGCGCCGAGGAGCAGGAGGTCGCCGCGTTGCACCCGCCCGACGAGCCGGGCGGCCTGGGCGGCGGCCTCGAGGAGGTGACGGTCGACGGTGAAGCGGTGGTAGGCGTTGCGCTGCGGCCGGTTGCGCACCGCCTGCCACTCAGGGAGCAGCCGGGCGAGCAGGCCGCGCTGGTCCAGGGCCTCGAGGGCCGAGATGGCGGGTGCACCGGCGGCGAGGACCCGCACCAGGGCATTGCGCACGTCGCCGGGCCACGGGTCGGGCGGCGGCACGCCGGTGGCCGCCAGCGTCTCGAGGGCGGCGCGGCTGATGGGGAGGGCGTGCTCGGCGGCCACGGCGGCCAGGCGCAACGCCAGCCCCGTGTCGTGGGCGGCGTCCACGGTGCCCTCGAGCACGACCTCGCCGCCCCCGTCGGGCCCGCCGGCGATGGCGATGCCCGGCTCGACGGGCGTGGCCGCCCCCGGCGCGGCGGACCCCGGACTCCCGCCGGCGGCCCCGCGCCGCCGCCACCGGCGGCGCGCCGAGCCGGATCCCGCCCACAGCGAGCGCCGCCGCCAGGCGTCGTCGGCCACCCAGGCGATGGTCCTGCCCGCCTCGGCGATCGCCGCCATCAGGACATCGGCGTCCTCGTAGGCGAGCGCGGACGCCACCTGGTCCTGCTCCTGGAGGAGCAGGCGGTCGGTGGCCCGGCCCGTGGCCCGGTGCAGCTCGACGCGGGCGGCGGTGAGCGTGGCGCGCGGTGCGTCGAGCGATGCCAGGTCCACCTGCTCGCTGATGGCGGGGACGGCCCGGGCGGCGGCGGCCACGACGTGGATGTCGCGCAGGCCCCCGTGCGCCTCTTTGAGGTCGGGCTCCAAGAGGAAGGCCACGTCGCCGTTGGTCCGGTGACGCTCCTCCACCTGGGCGGCGAGGACGGGGAGCCAGTGCCCGGCCCGGGCACGCCACAGTGCCTGGGCCCGGGCGAGCATGGGCTCGGCGACCGAGCGGTCCCCGGCGACCACCCGGCCGTCGAGCAGCCCCAGCTGGGCCCGCAGGTCGTCCCCGGCCACGGCGAGGGCCTCGGCCGGCGTCCGTACCGAATGATCGAGGCGCACTCCCTCGTCCCACACCGGGTACCACACGGCATCGGCCACCTGCTCGACCCGGCGCCGGGCACGGTGGACGAGCACCACGTCGAGGTCGCTGAACGGGCACAGCTCGCCGCGGCCGTAGCCGCCGACGGCCACCAAGGCCACGCCGTCGGTGTCCCCGCCCGTGGCCTCGGCGAGCAGCCCGGCCAGCCACTCGTCGGATGCGGCGGCCAACGCCGCGCAGAAGGCGTCACCGTGCAGGTCGGGCCGCTCGAGCAGCACCTGGCGCGCCGAGCTCAGCCCCATGAGCGACGGTACACCCGGCATCGCCGGCCCTCCCGTACCCCTGGCGCCGGCGCCCGCCGCCGGTGCGCGCGCCTCTGGACCCGACAGGCGTAGCGTGGGAGGTGCGGACGGGCGCCGCCACGGAGATGGAGGCTCACATGGCCACCGGCGACACCAAGGGATCGAAGCTCAGCCTCCTCGACACCGCCCTCGTGGCCGCCGCCGTGGTGGGCGGGGTGCTCGTCTTGCTGTGGCTGGTCCACGCCGTGGTCGGCCTGGTCCTGTTCCTGTTCAAGCTGGCGATCGTGATCGTGGTCGTGGCGGTGATCGTGCGCCTCGTCCACGTCCTGACGCGCCGGCACTGAGGCCGGGGGCCTCACGGGCCCAGCGCCCCCGGTCGTCGCCCGGCTCCTGGCGCTCAGCGGGCGGCGATCTCCTCGTACAGCTCGACGTGCTGGGCCACCATGCGCTCGGTGGAGAAGTACCCCTCGACCGCCGCCCGGCAATCGGCGCGCGACAAGGTGTCGAGGCGCCCGATGGCCTCGACCATGGCGTCCTCGTCGTCGCACAGGAAGCCGGTCTTGGCGTCTTCGACGACCTCGGGGGCGGCGCCCTCGGGAAAGGCCAGGACGGGGGTCCCGCACGCCATCGACTCCAGCATGACCATGCCGAAGGGCTCGTTCCACCGGATCGGGAACAGCAGCGCCCTGGCGTTGGCGAGCAGCTCGAGCTTGCGTTCGTGGGGCACCTCGCCCAGGTAGACGGCGTCAGGCCCGAGGAGCGGCCCCACCTGGGCGTCGAAGTAGGAGCGCTCCCACGGCTCGCGCATCTTGGCGGCAATGAGCACGCGGATGCCCGCCTTGCGGGCCACGGTGATGGCGCGATGCGCGCCCTTGTCCGGTGCCATGCGCCCGAGGAAGAGCACGTACTCGCCCTCGGCGTCACCTTTGCCCCCGCCGAAGGGAAACGCCGACGCGTCGAGCCCGTGGTGGATGACCCGGGCAATGGGGATGTCGGGGGCGTCGCGGTGCTGGGCGTGGGAGATGCACACGATGGGGACTCGGGGGGCGAGCACGCGGTAGAGGTCGGTGAGCTCGTCGTTGAAAGGGCCGTGGATGGTGGTCACCACCGGCAGCCCGGCGTAGCGCTCGGCGTAGAAGGGACCCATCACCGTGTGGTCGTGGACGACGTCGTGGTCCGCCACGACCTCGTAGGCGTGGACGACGTGGCGCAGCTCGGGGACGGCCATGCCGATGCGCATGCCCTCGGCGTGCTCGAGCGCCCAGGCCCTCGGGACGGGGCACGTGGAGTCGCCGGTGGTGAACAGGGTGAGGTCGTGTCCGGCGGCGACCAGGCCCCTGGCCATCTGGTCGACGACCAGCTCGATGCCGCCGTACAGCGGAGGCGGGATGGGCGTCCATGGCGGGGCGATCAGTGCGATCCGCATGGGGACGATTCAAGCACCTCGGTGGTCAGGATCCGACGATCATGAACGGCGGTGCGTCGAGCACGGCTGCGCGCCCGGGACGTCGAGCGGGTGCCCCGCCGCCGAGGTGCTCGGACCCGTCGGGGCCCCGTGGTCACAGCGGATAGGCTCGCCGGGCGCCGCGGCGGCGTGGCCGAGTGGTTTAGGCAGGGGCCTGCAAAGCCCCGTACGGCGGTTCGATTCCGCCCGCCGCCTCT
>Ga0209415_10005466_pt1 | contig 22814 bp, 22 predicted proteins | sample PeaSoiSIISIP2007_FD_187696 | JGI IMG/M metagenome (GOLD analysis project Ga0209415, IMG submission 187696) | Peat soil microbial communities from Weissenstadt, Germany - SII-SIP-2007 (SPAdes) (version 2) | ecosystem: Environmental > Terrestrial > Soil > Wetlands > Peat | place: Germany... | reverse complement strand
GCTTGGGAGCGACCGCTGCCGCTCCCAAGCCGATAACCATTCGCCCCGCCGTCGTCTTCAGAGCAGCCGTCTGCTGCGACCGTATCACCAAGTATGCATTAAGCGTCTTCCCGGCAGTTTAAGAGATAGCGTAAATTCGCCGTAACCCGGCGGTCTGTTTTAGCGCCGCCGATCAAAAGCGGGCAGCAGGCGCATGCGGCTTGCACCAGCCCGCTCCTTCCGGCAGGAAACGCTTAAGGGCCAACGCAATGCTATCCGTGAGGGGACAAGCCGAATGACTGCCGAGAAGAAGCCGACGAAGCAATTGCTGCACCTTGTCTTCGGTGGCGAGCTGACCACGCTCGACGCCGTCGAGTTCCGCGATCTCCACAGCCTCGACATCGTCGGCATCTACCCGAACTATGCCGAAGCGTTCTCCGCCTGGAAGGCCGCGGCGCAGGGCACCGTCGACAACGCCATGATGCGCTATTTCATCGTCCACATGCACCGGCTTCTCGACCCCGACCATCCGTCCGCCGCGGTCGACGCCAAGGCGTCCTCGTGACGGCGAACGGCACGCAAGCGGCGGCCAAGCCGGCGCCCAAGACGCTGGCGCTCGACGAGCACCAGCGCGGGCTCTTGAAACGCTTCACGCGCGAGTGGGTGGCGCCGCGCTGGCGCGAGCTCATTTGGGCGCTCGTCCTGACCGCGCTGCTCGCCGCCGCCACCGGCGCCTACCCCATGATCATCAAGGCCTCCTTCGACACCCTGATGAAGGAGCAGAACTCGGCGCTGCCCTACGTGCTCGGCGGCATCGTCACGGTGACGATGCTGCGCAGCCTGTTCCTCTACCTGCAGACGGTCGAGAGCAATCGCATCGTCATGCGCATGACGACCGACATGCAGAAGGACGCGTTCGAGCACCTCGTGTGGTCGGACCTGGCGCGGCTGGCGCGAGAGACGCCTGGCCGGCTCGTGTCGAAGCTGACGAACGACATCACCTTCGTGCAGCAGGCGGCGCTGGCCGCGCTCAACACGGCGGTGCGCGACGTGCTCTCGGTCGTCGCGCTCGCCATTTCGATGTTCTATCTCGACTGGGTGATGTCGCTCATCGTTCTCGGCGTCTATCCCATCGCCGCGATCCCCGTGGCCTCCTTGAGCAAGCGGCTGCGGCGCGTCGCCAAGCGCACCCAGGACGAACTCGGCGACATGACCTCGCACCTGACCGAGAAGCTGTCGAACGCGCGCCTCATCAAGTCGTTCCGGCTCGAGCGGTACGCCGGCGAGCGGCTCAACCAGAGCTTCGAGCAAGTGTACGAGCTGCGCATGAAGGCCGTGCGCAACCGCGCCCGCATCGACCCGATGCTGGAGGCGCTGGGCGGCCTCGCGGTGACGGGCGTGATCGCGTTCGCCTACTGGCGCATCGCCAGCGGCATCTCGACGGTCGGCGACTTCATGGGCTTCATCACGGCTCTGCTTATGGCGGCGCAGCCGATCCGCGCGCTCGGTGCCCTTTCGGGGCGCATCAACGAGGGCCTCGCGGCGGCCGAGAGCTTCTATGGGCTCGTCGACGAGATGCCGCTGATCGTCGACGCGCCGAACGCCAAGCCGCTGGCGGTTGCCACGAGCACGATCCGCTTCGAGGACGTCGCCTTCGCCTACGACGGGGCGCAGGGCCTGCACGCGATCCGCCATTTCTCACTCGTGGTGCCGGGCGGCAAGACGGTGGCGCTGGTCGGGCGCTCGGGCGCCGGCAAATCCACCGTGCTCAACCTGGTGCCGCGGCTGTTCGACGTCACCGAGGGCCGCATCACGGTCGACGGCCAGGACGTGCGCGCGGTGACGCTCGCCTCGCTGCGCGACGCCATCTCCATCGTGGCGCAGGACGTGGCGCTGTTCGACGAAACCATCGGCGCCAACATCGCGCTGGGCCGGCTCGGCGCGCCGGAAGCGGCCGTCGTCGCCGCCGCCAAGGCCGCCGCCGCGCACGACTTCATCATGGAGCAGCCGCACGGCTACGCCACCCAGATCGGCGACCGCGGCTTGCGCCTTTCGGGCGGCCAGCGCCAGCGTCTCGCGCTCGCGCGTGCGATCCTGAAGGACGCGCCGATCCTGCTGCTGGACGAGGCGACGAGCTCCCTCGATACCGAATCGGAGCGGCTGGTGCAGGGCGCGCTGGCGAAATTCACCAAGAACCGCACGACGCTCGTCATCGCCCACCGGCTGTCGACGGTGCAGAACGCCGACCTCATCTGCGTCATGGACCAGGGGACGATCGTCGAGACCGGCACCCACCGCGAGCTGATGGCCGAGGGCGGCAGCTACGCCCGCCTCGTGCGCTCGCAGGCGCTCACCGACACCGGCGAGAGCGTGGCGCCGGCGACCTAGCGGCCGCGCTACTCGCGCCGCAGCACGCTGTCGACGATGCGGTTGGCCCAGCCCTTCGATTGGAACGTGCGCTTGAGCTCGTCGGGGTCGTACATAGTGTCGACCCACTCGAAGAACGGCATCGGGCGCCGGGCGTTGTCCTCCAGGTACTTCTCGAAGAAGTAGTCGAGGATGCCGGTGTGTGCCTGACGGATGTGCCCGTACTTGAGCGACAGCTGCTTCTTCGCCTCCTTGAGCGGCACGCCCTCGTGCACGAAGCGGTAGAGCACGCTCATGAGGCCGGCGCGGTCGGCGCCAGACTTGCAGTGCATGAGCATCGGGTACTCGATGTCCTGAAACAGCCGGCGGGCCCCGGCGATCTCCTCGCGCGTCGGCGCGGCGCGCGAGCGGATCTGGAAATTGACGAGCTTCAAACCGTGGCGCGCGCACGCCTCCTGCTCGAGCCAGTAGCTGCCGCACTGGCGCTCGCCGCGCAAATTGACGATGGTGCGGATGCCTTGACGCGCGAAGCGGCCGATGTGATGGGGGGCCGGCTGGGCCGAGCGCCATGCGCGGTCGGAGATCTTATGCACGTTGGCGTACGCGAGCCGGAAGATGCCGTGGTCCACCAGCAGCATGTCGGCGTAGCTCGCGGCGGGGCCGAGCCCGCGGCGCAGCCACTGCGGCGAATGGCGTACGACCGCTTCCCGGGTGCTCCTCGTCGCCCGCCGCCAGGAGCGCTTTGCCCGCTTCACCAATCCGGCCATAGGTCCGCTGAAATTCGATTGATCCCGGGAATAAGCAACCGAACGAGCCGGCCGCTCCCGGCCAGGCTCACGCGCCCCGATGTCCCAGTTTGCCATCGCTAGATATTCGCTATAGGAACCAGCTGCAAGTGGTTCGCCCGCGGACCCTTCGCGTGGAGCGTTTCGCGCCGAGGCACCCTACCGGATGGCACGTTCGCCCGAGACGAAAGCCAGGCTCAGCTGTCTTGCAGGCCGCGGCATCGCCAGCCTGATCGGGACCGTGGGCCGCACTTCGCGCATTGTCTACGAGCCGCCCGACCTGCTGGCGCGGCTGGAGGCCGCCCACCCCGTCATCGTCGCCACCTGGCACGGCCAATTCATGATGACCTCGGGCTTCTGGCCCTCCAAGCGCGTCAAGGTGGCGGCCATGGTCGCCCGCCACGGCGACGCCGAGCTGATCGGTGCCGCCATGTCGCACCTGGGCGTGGAGCTGATCCGCGGCGCCGGCGCCGGTGTGCGGCGCAAGGACCGCGGTGGCGCCCACGCGCTGCGCCAGGCCGTGCGGGCGCTGAAAGACGGCTATTCCCTCGTGATGACCGCGGACGTGCCCCCTGGGCCCGCCCGCCGCGCCGGCACCGGCATCGTGATGCTGGCGCGCCTCTCCGGGCGCCCGATCGTCCCCGTCGCCTCGGCGACGTCTCGTTTCGTGACGCTGCGGACCTGGAGCCGGATGACGATCAATCTGCCGTTCTCCAAGCTCGCCTACGTCATCGGCGATCCGATCAGCGTGGCGCCCGACGCCGACGAGGCCGCCCTCGAGGCGGCGCGATTGCAGCTCGAGCGCTCCCTCCATGCCGCGACGGCGCGCGCCTACGAGCTCGCCGGCGCCGACGTGAAGCGCATCACGCCCTTGAGCCTCGACGATCCGAACGCTCCGCCGGCCGAACCCGATTTTCGCCTCAAGGCCTACCGCGCCGGCATGAGCATGCTGCGGCCGGTGGCGCCGCTGATCCTCAAGCTGCGCGAGCGCAGCGGTAAGGAGGACCCACGCCGCCGCGGCGAGCGCTTCGGCGAGCCGAGCGCCGCGCGCCCGGAAGGCTTGCTCGTGTGGATCCACGCGGCGAGCGTCGGGGAGACCAACTGCGTGCTCCCCGTCATCGACGCGCTCAGCGCCGCCCGGCCCGACCTGAGCTTCCTGTTGACCACCGGCACCGTCACCTCCGCCGGCCTGGCCGGGCGCCGGCTGGGCGAGCGCGCTTTGCACCAGTACGTTCCGCTCGATGCGCCCGAGTACGCCGCCCGCTTCCTCGACCATTGGCGGCCCAATCTCGCCGTCTTCACCGAATCGGAAATCTGGCCGTCGCTGATCCTGGCGACCTCGGCGCGCGGCATCCCGCTGGCGCTGGTGAACGCGCGCCTGTCGCACCGCAGCCGCCGCCGCTGGCAGCGCAACAGCGGCATGGCGCAGCCGCTGTTCAACCGCTTCGACGTGGTGCTGGCGCAGAACGACCGCCTTGCCGTCGGCTTCGCCACGCTGGGTGCGCGCAACGTCGTCCCCGTCGGCAACCTCAAGATCGACGCGCCGCCGCCGCCCGTGGACTTGAGCGAGCTCGAGCGGCTCAAGGACGCGCTGCGCGACCGCGCCGTGTTCCTCGCTGCCAGCACGCACGAGGGCGAGGAGGAGATCGTCGCCGATGCGCACCGGCAGCTCGCCCGCAACTTCGAGGGTCTGTGCACCATCATCGCGCCGCGGCATCCGGAGCGCGGCACTGCGATCGCCGAGCGCCTGAAGGACCTTGGCTTCACGGTGGCGCAGCGCTCCCTCGGAGCGGTGCCGGGCGAGCGCACCGAGATCTACGTCGCCGACACCATCGGCGAGCTGGGCACGCTCTACGCGCTCTCCCCGCTCGCGTTCATCGGCGGCTCGCTGGTGGAACGCGGCGGCCAGAACCCCATCGAGGCTGTGCGCCACGGCGTGGCCGTGATCACCGGGCCGCACTGGCAGAACTTCACCGACGCCTACCGCGCGCTGCTGCGCCACCAGGGCGCCATCGAGGTAGCGTCGGGCCGCGCGCTCACCGACGCCGTGTCGCGGCTCCTGCAGAGCCCGTCCGAGCTCGCCCGCATGCGCGCCGGCGCGACGCAGGCGCTGACCGCCTTGTCGGGCGCGCTGGAGAAGACGGTGGCGGCGCTGCTGCGCTATCTCCCAGACGAGAGATTGAAGCGTGCGTCTTGAGGAGCCCGGCTGGTGGTACGCAGCGGCGCCCGACGTGCGCGCCCGCCTGCTGGCGCCGCTCGGCCGGCTCTACGGGCGGATCGCGCAATCGCGCTACCATCGCCACCAGCCGTATCGGTCGCGCATCCCGGTGATCTGCGTCGGCAATTTCACGGCCGGCGGTAGCGGCAAGACACCGCTCGCCATCGCCATCGCCCGGCTGCTCATCGAGCGCGGCGTGGCGCCTGTGTTTCTGACGCGCGGCTACGGTGGCAGCGACGCCGGGCCCTCCTGGGTCGAGGACGGCGCCGGCGCGGCGCGCCGTTTCGGCGACGAGCCGCTGCTGCTCGCGCGTATCGCTCCCACGATGGTTGCGCGCGATCGCCCCGCCGGCGTGCGTGCGATCGAGGCGAGCGGGCGCACGGTCGGGGCCATCGTCATGGACGACGGCCTGCAGAACGGTTCGCTGGCGAAGGATCTGGCGATCGCCGTGGTCGACGGCGGGCGCGGTCTGGGCAACGGCGAGGTCATCCCGGCGGGACCGCTGCGCGCGCCCATCGATTTCCAGCTTAGACTCGTCGACGCCATCGTCGTGCGCGAGCCCGACGAGGACGGCGCGGCCGCGGCCGGTGTGCACGAGCGCATGCGGCGCGGCTTCCTGGGTCCCGTACTGGTCTCTCGCGTCGTCGCCGGCGGGGACGCGACGTGGCTTTCCGGCCGCTCGGTCGTCGCGTTTGCCGGCATCGCCAATCCGGAGCGCTTTTTTGCGCTCGCCGAGAAGCTCGGCGCCCGCGTGCTCGAGCGCGTGCCGTTCCCCGACCACCACGCTTATTCGCGCGCCGATGCCGGGCGCCTGCTCGCGCGGGCGCGGGAGAAAGCCTGCGATCTCGTCACCACCGACAAGGATTGGGCACGGCTAGCCGGCAATGAACGCTTGCGTGAGCTTGCAGGCAAAACGCGCGCGCTCGGCGTCGAGATGGTATTCGACGAGCGCGACCGCATTCGCATTGTATCGCTGATCGAGGCGGCGACGCTCAACCACAGCTACCCGCGCACGCGCCCGCCTCAGCCCTGACGCCTGGTCTCGCAATAGCGCTTCATCGACACCTCCGGCGACACGTACGCCTCCTGCAGCTCGACGCTCCAGTAGCGCAGGTCGGGAAGCATGATCGGCTCGCCGGTCACGGCGCAGCGCACGAAATCGCCCGGCGAGATCACCTGGAACTCGCCGTCGAGGAATTTCACCTTGGCCTCGCCCCGGAGGCCGAAAAACCTATCGATCCGGTTCATGAACCCTCTGCTTGCCGCGCCGCGCGGACTGTCCAGCCATGACATTGCCAATCGCCGGGGCGGCGTCAAGGCGGCGCTGCGTCCTTGCCGCCAAAAGAGCGAGCCTTAGAACAGCGAGCCTTAGAACAGTGAGCCTTGGCCGCCGCCGCGCGGGCGCCGGATGCGGCGCAGCTGTGGATCACGCTTGGCGGCGGCAGGGCCGTGCGCCCTATCCCCGCTTGCGCGCACCGAGCGCGTCTCGGCGTCGACGCGGCCGTCGCGGAACTCGAGCTCGATGGCGTCGCCGGCATGCAGGGCCGCCGCCTCGCGCACCATGCGGCCGTCGGCATCGCGCACGAGCGCGAAGCCGCGCTGGAGGACGCCCTGGTAGCTCAGCGAGCCGAGCAGCTTTCCGCAGCTTTCGAGCTGGCGGCGGCGCGCGGCGAGCCGGTTGAGGAGGGCTTGGCCCGCGCGCGCCTGCAGCGCGGCCGCGCGCTCGCCGCACACGGCGATGCGCTGGCTGATCGGACCCGGGCGCAGCCGCGAGGCCGTGCGGATGTAGCGGGTGTGGTGGGCGCGCGTGTTGGCGAGGAGCGCGCGGGCGAGTCGCTTCTCACAGGCGTCGAAGCGCTGGCGCGGCAGCGCGACGATATCCTGCAACCGCGGCAGCCCGCGCGAGGCGGCCTTGAGGTGCGTGCGCGCCGACTGCAGCGAGCGGCGCGCGGCCGAGGTCAAGCGCAGCCCGAGCTTGCCCGTGCTCTCGGCGAGCTCGGCGAATTTCGGCACCGCCCACTCGGCGGCCTTGGTCGGCGTGGGCGCGCGCGCGTCCGCGACGAGATCGATGAGCGTCCAGTCGGTCTCGTGCCCGACGGCGGAGATGACCGGGATGCGGCTCGCGGCGACCGCGCGCACGACGATCTCCTCGTTGAAGCCCGACAGATCCTCGAGGCTGCCGCCGCCGCGCGCGACGATCAGCACGTCAGGCCGCGCGATGCGTCCGCCCGGTACAAGCGCGTTGAAACCAGTGATCGCCGCCGCCACCTCGGCGGCGCAGGCCTCGCCCTGCACGCGCACCGGCCACACGATGACGCGCGTCGGGAAGCGCTCGGCAAAGCCGTGCAGCATGTCGCGGATGACGGCGCCGGTGGGCGAGGTGATGATGCCGACGAGGCGCGGCAGATAGGGCCGCGGCTTCTTGCGCGCCTCCTCGAACAGGCCTTCGGCAGCGAGCTTGCGCTTGCGCTCCTCGACGAGCGCCATCAGCGCGCCGACGCCCGCGGGCTCCAGGCTCTCGACGACGATCTGGTATTTGGAGGAGCCCGGGTAGGTCGTGACGCGCCCCTGCACGACGACCTCCATCCCCTCCTCGGGCTTCACCTTGAGGCGTGCCCACGTCGTCTTCCAGACGACCGCGTCGATCTTGGCCCGGTCGTCCTTGAGGCCGAAATAGCAGTGGCCGGAGGCGTGCTGGCCGCGAAAGCCCGAGATCTCCCCGCGCAGGCGCACGAAGCCGAAGCCTTCCTCGAGCGCGCGCTTGATGGCGCCGGCGAGGTCGGAGACGGTGAACTCGATCAGGTTGGCGCCGAGCGCCGGCTGGGCTTGTGGCTGCGTCACGGTTTCCCGCCCGTTTGTGGAGGGGCGATTCGATGATACATCAGGCCGCGCGCTTGGGCGCAGGGCGCAACCGCGGTGCCGGCGTTATCCAAGAGAGATCCCCTTAGAAAGTCTGGCGATGAACGTTCTCCTCATCGGCTCCGGCGGACGCGAGCACGCCTTGGCGTGGGCTCTACGGGCGAGCCCGCTGCTGACGAAGCTCTACTGTGCACCGGGCAACGGCGGAATTGCGGAGATCGCCAGCTGCGTGTCGATCGCCGTCGCCGACCACACCGCCGTCATCCGCTTCTGCAAGGACAACGCCGTCGATTTCGTCATCGTCGGCCCGGAGGCGCCGCTGGTGGCCGGGCTCGTCGACGATTTCACCACCGCCGGCATCAAGTGCTTCGGGCCGCGGCAGGCGGCGGCAATGCTCGAGGGATCGAAGGGCTTCACCAAGGATCTGTGCCGCGCGGCGGGCATCCCGACCGCCGCCTACGGCCGCTTCGACAACGTAGGTGCGGCCAAGGCCTATCTCAAGGGCCAAAAGGCGCCGATCGTGGTGAAGGCCGACGGGCTCGCCGCCGGCAAGGGCGTCACCATCTGCGAGACGCTTGCCGAAGCGGAGGCCGCGGTCGAGGCCTGCTTCGCGGGCGCCTTCGGCAGGGCGGGCGCCGAGGTGGTGATCGAGGAGTTTCTCACCGGCGAGGAGGCGAGCTTCTTCGCCCTCGTCGATGGGAGGAATGCACTTGCGCTCGCGGCCGCCCAGGACCACAAGCGCGCCGGCGACGGCGACACCGGCCCCAACACCGGCGGCATGGGCGCCTACTCGCCGGCTCCGGTGATGACGGAGGCGATGGTGCGCCGGACCATGGGCGAGATCATCCGGCCGACGGTCGCGGCCATGGCCGCGCGCGGCACGCCGTTCAAGGGCGTGCTCTTCGCCGGGCTCATGATCACGGCCGACGGCCCCAAGCTCATCGAGTACAACGTCCGCTTCGGAGACCCCGAGACGCAGGTTCTCATGCTGCGCCTGAAGTCGGACCTGCTGGCGGCGCTGCTCGCCACGGCGGACGGCGTGCTCGATAAGTTCGACCTGCGCTGGCGCGAGGATGCGGCGCTCACCGTCGTCCTGGCGGCAAACGGCTACCCCGGCCCGCCGCGGCTCGGCAGTGAGATCAAGGGGCTCGAGGCGGCGGCCGCGGTCGAGGGCGTCGAGATCTTCCACGCGGGGACGCGGCGTGAGGGCAATCGCTTCTTCGCCAGCGGCGGCCGCGTGCTTTCCGTCACGGCGCTGGGACGCACGGTCGGCGAGGCGCAGGCGCGCTGCTATGCGGCCATCGCCAAGATCGACTGGCCCGGCGGCTTCTGCCGCCGAGACATCGGCTGGCGCGCCATCGCCCGCGAAAAGTCGCATGCGTCGTCATAAGATGGGTCCCGGTCACGAACGATCAAAGGGTTCGGGGGCATGGTGCCCTGGTGCCCGACCCCCGAAGCGCGCCCGATGAGCAAAAAGCCGGTGTCCCTCCCAGCATCCCCGCACGCCCACGCAGCCAAGCCGGCGCTGCCGTCGCGTTCCCCGACCATCGCGCTGGCGCTCGGCGGCGGCGGCGCGCGCGGGCTCGCCCACATTCCCATCCTCGAAGCCTTCGACGAGCTCGGCCTCAAGCCGAAGATCATGGCGGGGACGTCGATCGGCGCCATCTTCGCCGCGGCCTACGCGTCGGGCCTGACGGGCCGGCAAATCCGCGCGCACACGCAGGAGGTGCTGCGCAACCGGCTCGACCTCGTGCGCGACCTCTACGCCGCGCGGGTGCGCAGCACGCGGCGCATCTGGAACATGTTCCCGGCGAGCTCGGCCCTGCTCACCGCCGAGCGGCTGCTCGACATCATCCTGCCGCCGCGCATCGCCCGCGATTTCGCCCACCTTGCGATCCCGCTCAAGATCGTCGCCTCGGACTTCTACGCGCAGGAGCCGGTCATCCTCGAGTCTGGGCCCCTTCGCCCGGCGATCGCCGCCAGCATATCGCTGCCCGTCATCTTCGAGCCGGTCGTGCTCGAGGGCCGCGTCTTGATCGACGGCGGGCTCGTCAACCCGCTGCCCTTCGATCTGTTGTGCGGGGAGGCCGACCTGACGGTCGCCGTCGACGTGAGCGGCGCGCCCGTGCGGCGTGCCGATCGCGAGCGCCCCAACGTCTGGGAGGCGCTGTTTGCCGCGAACTTCATCTTCGAGCGCACGATCATCAAGGAGAAGCTGCGCTCGCGCCAGCCCGACGTCTACGTCGACGCTGGCACGAGCCGCTACCAGGTGCTCGATTTCCTCAAGCTCGACGAGATCCTCGCCGCCGCCGCGCCGGCCAAGGAACGCTTCAAGGCGCAGCTCGCGCGCGTGCTCGAGGCCGAGACGCTGCCGACGCTGGAGGCGCACGAGGCCGTCAAGGAGATCGCCGCGCCACGCCGCTCGCCTCGCCGGATGCTCTTGAAGCGCCGCAGCAAAGGCAACGCCTAGCGCTTGGCCTGGAAGAATGTGCGCAGCAGCGCGGAGGCGCGCTCCTCGTCGAGGCCCGCGTAGATCCCCGGAGCGTGATGGCAGGTCTCCTGGCTGAACACGCGCGCGCCGTGCTCGACCCCGCCGCCCTTCGGGTCGGGAGCGCCGTAGTAGAGCCGGCGAATGCGGGCAAACGAGATGGCGCCCGCGCACATGGCGCAGGGCTCGAGCGTCACGTAAAGGTCGCAGCCGGTAAGCCGCTCCGAGCCGAGCTTGGCGCAGGCCTCGCGAATTGCCAGCATTTCCGCATGCGCGGTCGGATCGTTCAATTCGCGCGTGCGGTTGCCGGCGGAAGCGATCGGCGCGCCATCGGGCCCGGTGACCACGGCGCCGATCGGCACCTCGCCGCGCGCCCCCGCGGTCTCCGCCTCGGCGAGCGCCCGCTGCATCGGAGACTGGGCGGGGGACATTGTGGGCGGCATATGGTCCAAGTCCTCGTGCGGTGTCATAAGGGGCCGGAACACGATTCCACCAGATCCCATGGCAAACAACCACGCTCGCAAGCGGCCGCGCCCTCAAGGCCGCAATAGCCCTGTCGAACCGGCTCCGGGCGAGCCCCTGCGCATCGCCAAGGCGATGGCACGGGCAGGCTTGTGCTCGCGCCGGGAGGCGGAGCGATGGATCGGCCAAGGCCGCGTCAGCGTCAACGGCAAGGTGCTGACGACGCCCGCCTTCGAGGTCGGCGGCAAGGACCAGGTCGTGGTCGACGGCAAGCCGCTCCCAACCGCCGGCACGGCGCAGTTGTGGCGCTACTACAAGCCGAAGGGGTTGGTCACCACCCACAGTGATCCGCAAGGCCGTCCCACGGTGTTCTCGAGCCTGCCGCCGGAGCTGCCGCGTGTCATCTCGGTCGGTCGCCTCGATTTCAACAGCGAGGGCCTGCTGCTGTTGACCAACAGCGGGGCGCTCGCCCGCCACCTCGAGCTGCCCTCGACGGGGTGGCTGCGGCGCTACCGCGTGCGCGCGCACGGCCGCGTCTCCCAAGCGCAGCTCGACGCGCTGCGCAACGGCGTCGAGATCGAAGGCGTGCGCTATGGGCCGATCGAGGCGACGCTCGACAGCGTCCAGGGCGCCAATGCCTGGCTGACCATGGGTCTACGCGAGGGGCGCAACCGCGAGGTGCGGCGCATCCTGGCGAGCCTCGGCGTCGACGTGAACCGTCTCATCCGCGTCTCCTACGGGCCGTTCCAGCTGCTCGATCTCAAGCCCGGCGCCGTCGAGCCGGTGAAGCGGCGCGTGCTGGCCGAGCAGCTCGGCGACAAGATCGCCACCGAGCTCGACCTCGACGCTCCCGTGGAGGCGGAGCGGGTGCGCCGGAAGGAGCGCGCCAAGACAGCGCGCGGCAAGCAGCCATGAGGATCGTGGCCGGGCGCTTCCGCGGCCGTGCCATCGCGAGCCCGGGGGGCGAGGCCGTGCGTCCGACCTCCGACCGCGTGCGCGAGTCCATGTTCAATATCCTGGAGCACGGCATCGAGGGCTTCGCGCTCGCGGGCGCGCGCGTGATCGACCTGTTCGCGGGCACCGGCGCGCTCGGGCTCGAGGCCCTGTCGCGCGGCGCCGCGTTCTGCCTGTTTGTCGACGAGGGCGTGGCGGCGCGCGCGCTCATCCGCACCAACATCGAGCTGTTCCAGCTGACGGGCGCCACCCGCATCTTCCGCCGCGATGCGACCAATCTCGGGCCCGCGGGCTCGATCGCGCCGTTCGCGCTCGCCTTCCTCGATCCGCCCTACGGCAAGGGGCTCGGTGAGCGCGCGCTCAGCGCCCTGGCTGGCGGCGGCTGGCTGCTGCCGGGAGCGGTGGCCGTGCTCGAGGAGCGCGCGAACGTGGAGATCGCGCTGCCGCCGCCGTTCGAGGAGATCGACCGGCGCACCTACGGCGACACGCAGATCGTGCTCGCGCGCTACCGGGGCTGAGCGGCCGCCTACTCCGGCTCGCGCGGCATCAGGATCCATAGGATGATGTAGATGATGACGCCCGGGAACGCCGCCGACAGCAGCGTGAGCGCGGCGTAGACGAAGCGCACGATGGTCGGATCCCAGCCCAGCCACTTGGCGAAGCCGCCGCACACGCCCCCGAGCAGCGCGCCGCGGCGCACGCGCATCAGCGGCTTCGACATCGGGTCGTCGTCATCCAGCATGGCGCGAAGAATAGGTAAGATGGCCTGCGAAGCAAGGTCATAAAATTCGGCGACGACCGCGTTTGCGCGTCACGGCGGAAGGCTGTTGATGTAGGCGATGATGGTGTCGATCTCCTGGTCCGACAGCTGAAACTTCGGCATCTCATCGTGCGGGCGGGCGATGCCGCGCGACAAGGGCTCGCGCAGCGCCAGCACGGGGTGCTGCTTGTAGAGATCGCGCCAGCGCGGCGCCCGCGGGTTGGGGCTGTCGCCCGTTTCCCCGATCGCGTGACACCAGGCACAATTGCGCTCGGCCAGCACCTTGCCCTGGGCGATGAGCTTGTCGCTTTCCGCCGCCGTCGCTGCGGGCTCGCCCAGGCGTGTCAAGCCGTTCTTGGCGCCGACGAGAGCAGGGTCGAGCGAAAGCGCGCGGCGGAAATCGGCGGCGGCCGCCTGCTTGTCGCCGCGCGCCTCGTAGACGTAGCCGCGGTTGTTGTAGGCGAGCGCATAGATGGGGTTGAGCTGAATGGCCGCGCTGTAATCGGCAATCGCCTTCTCCAGATCGCCCGTCTTGCGGTAGGCGAGGCCGCGGCTGTTGTAGGCGGCGGCGTTCTTGGGATCAAGGCGCAGCGCGACCGAGAAGTCGGCCACCGCTTCGGCCGCGTCGCCCTTGACGAGCTGGGCGTAGCCGCGCGCGATGTAGAGCCGCGGCGCCGGCTCGCTGTAGCGAATGGCCTGCGTCAGATCGGAAACGGCACCCGCGGCGTCGCCCTCGGCGAGCCGCGACTGGCCGCGCCCGAAGTAGGAGGCTGCGTCGTCGCCCTTGAGGTTGATGGCCTCGGTGAAGTCGGCGATCGCCTGCTTGTGGGCAGCCTTTTCGGAATAGGCGGCGGCGCGAATGCGGTAGGCCTCGGCCCGCGGATCGGAGGGGGCGGGCTTGGCGCCGATGATCTCGCCGCAGGCGCGGATGCGCACTTCGATCGGCTTTCCCGGCGCGCAATCGGACGATGCGTCGCCTCCGCCCGCGGCCGCGCTTGCCGCCAAGATGAGAACGCTGGCCAGCGGCGCAAGGCGCAGCGGATTGGTGTCTCGGCCCATGAAAAGCTCCCCGGCTCAAATCAGTGCACGAGCTATGGAGCTAGCGCGGCCGGGGTCCGGCGCAGTTGCGCAAGATCAATCGGGGCGCGATTGCAAGTGGATTACCGGCGCCCGAACAGGCGCTCGATGTCGGAAAGCTTCAATTCGACGTAGGTCGGCCGTCCGTGGTTGCATTGGCCGGAATAGGGCGTCGCCTCCATGTCGCGCAGCAGCGCGTTCATCTCCTGCGGCGTCAGCCGGCGGCCCGCGCGCACGCTGCCGTGGCAGGCGAGCGTCGCGCACACGGCCTCCAGCCGCTCTTTGAGCGCGAGCCCTTCGCCGTCGCCCGCGATGTCGGCGGCGAGGTCGCGCACGAGGCCGTGCACGTCGGTCTCGCCCAGCAGCGCCGGCACCTCGCGCACGGCAACGGCGCCGGGGCCGAACGGCTCGAGCGCCAGCCCCAGCTCGGTGAGCTCGTCCGCGCGCTCGGCAACGGCGGAGGCTTCCTCGGGCGATAGATCGACGACGACGGGGATCAGCAGCCCCTGGCGGGCAACGCCGCCCTCAGCGAGCATCGCCTTCATGCGCTCGTAGACCAGGCGCTCGTGCGCGGCGTGCTGATCGACGATGACGACGGAGTCGCGCGTCTGCGCCAGGATGTAGGTCTCGTGCAGCTGCGCGCGGGCGGCGCCGAGCGGGCGGTCGAGCAGCGCCTCGGGGATCGGCCCAGCGTCGGCACTGGCGTCGGCGCTCGGGGTGGCAAAGGCCTCGAACGGGGCCTGCAGCGCCTCGGCGAGGCCGAGCGCGCCGGAGGATCGCGGCATCGCATAGCCGCCGCGCGGGCGCTCGAAGGGAACAATGTTGGGTCGCAGCTCGCCGACCGTCGCCGCGCCGCCCGCGACGGAGGCGCGGTGGCCGGCGCCGTGCAGCGCGGCGGCGAGCGCGTTGACGATCAGCGAGCGCACGAGCCCCGCATCGCGGAAGCGCACCTCGGCCTTGGCCGGGTGCACGTTGACGTCCACCTCCTGCGGCGGCAGCGTCACGAACAGCGCGAGCAGCGGGTGGCGCCCGCGCGGAATGAGGTCGCCGTAGGCGGCGCGCACGGCGCCGATCAGCAGCTTGTCCTTCACCGGACGGCCGTTGACGAAGAGGTACTGCTGGCCCGCGTCCGGGCGGTGCAGCGTCGGCAGCCCGGCGAAGCCCAATACGCTCACCGCCTCGCGTGCCCCGGCCACCGAGAGCGCGTCGGCCATGAACTCGCGCCCCATGATGCGGCCGAGCCGCTGCAGCAGGCCGTCGGCGACCGGCGCCTCGCGCGGGAGCTGCAGCCCGGCGCGCTCGCCCGTGGTCAGCGTGAACCCCACGTGCGAGTGGGCCATGGCGAGCCGTTTCACGACCTCGGCGACGGCCTGGTTCTCGGCGCGCTCGGATTTGAGGAACTTGAGCCGCGCGGGAACGCTGGAGAAGAGATCGCGCACCTCGATGATGGTGCCGGGGTTGCCGGCGGCGGGCCGCGCCGTCTCCTTGGAACCGCGATCGACGGTGATGGCGAAGGCGTCGGGCGCGTCGCGCGCGCGCGAGCGCAGCGTCAGCTTGGCGATGGAGCCGATGGAGGGCAGCGCCTCGCCGCGAAAGCCGAGCGTGCGGATGGCGAACAGGTCCTCTTCCGCGAGCTTGGAGGTGGCATGGCGCTCGACCGACAGCGCAAGGTCGGCCGGGCCCATGCCGCAGCCGTTGTCGGTGACGCGGATGAGGCTCAGGCCCCCCGACGCGATGACGACGTCGATCTCGCTGGCGCCGGCGTCGAGCGCGTTCTCGACGAGCTCCTTGACTACGCTCGCCGGGCGCTCGATCACCTCGCCCGCGGCGATGCGGTTGACGGTCTCCGGCGATAGCTGGCGAATGGCCACGTGAAGCCCCTTTCCCGCACCCGAGCGATACCCGATCCGCCGATTCGCCTCGACCGCGAGGAGATACGCCCAACAGCTTCGATCGATGCATGCTGCACGCGGAGGTGGCGGGCGACTGTAGCGGTTCCGCCACAGCGGTGATTCGAATCAACCGCCGCGCCGCTGGACCCATCGTCGCCACATCGTTGACCTACGTATGCTAAATTGAACTTTGAATCGGCGCCGGAGGGCGGCGTAATGTCCGTGTAAGCCTTCCGCAGCTAGGGCAGGCTAATCGTCGGCCTTCTGGGCAGAGGTGGATGTGAGCTTGCGGGTTCTCATCGTTGTGCTGGTCGCGGCCGCCGTCCTCTTGGACCCGATGCCCGCCTATGCCGATGGCCTCGTGCAGGAATTAAAGATCGGCGTGCTCGACCACGACGTGCCGAACCTGTGGAGCGGCTTCCGCGCCGAGCCGGACTCGGCCGACATCAATGTGGAGGCGATCTTCTCGCCCTCGGTGTCGTTCCTCGGCGGCAACATCTCGCCGGCGCTCGGCGGCTCGATCAGCACCATCGGCGCCACCAGCGACGTCTATCTCGACGCGCGCTGGCAGATGGAGACGAGCTGCGGCATGTTCTTCGGGCTCGGCATCGGCGGCGCCGTGCACAACGGCCAGCTGCAGCTCGAGGACTGGGACCGCAAGGCGTTGGGCTCGCGCGTGCTGTTCCACTTCCCGCTCGAGATCGGCTACCGGCTCGACGACCACAACAGCCTGTCGGCGTACTTCGAGCACATGTCGAACGCCTATACCGTGAGCCCCAACGAGGGCCTGGACCGCCTCGGCGTGCGCTACGGTTACCGCTTCTGATCGCATTTTATCTTGCGCCGCCCGGCTTCCAGTCTTTTCCGGCCAGAAAGCCAATACCGCAGGCGCCGCACCCCGCGCCCCGATGTAACGTCGGCTCGCTGCGCCGCGTATCAGCGCTAGAGCAGAAATCGAGATGGAGTCGGCTATGCAAGGCCAAGGCCTTATCAGGAGCCTTATTACGTTCGCCGCGGTGACGCTGGGTGCCGCCCTGCTGGCGGGTGCGCCGGCGCAGGCATTCCAGACCAAGCCATTCGAGGCGCAAAGCTTCAAGGCCGCGCAAAGCGCCGGCGATGCCATACTGGTCGACGTGTTTGCGCCCTGGTGCCCGACCTGCAAGGCGCAGCAGCAGGTGCTCGACAAGCTGAAAGACAAGCCCGAGCTTGCCAAGCTCACCGTTTTCAAGGTCGATTTCGACAACCAGCCCGACGTCGTGCAGAGCTTCGGCGCGCGCATGCAGAGCACGCTCATCGCCTATAAGGGCGCCACCGAGACCGGGCGCTCGGCGGGCGACACCGCGCCCGCTTCCATCGAAGCGCTGCTCTCGTCCACCCTCAAGTAGGCCGGACGCCATGGCCGCCGGAAGCATCGCATTTGCCTTTCTGGCGGGGCTGCTCTCCACGCTGTCGCCGTGCGTGCTGCCGCTGCTGCCGGCAATTCTCGGCACCGCGGTAAGCGAGCACCGCTTCGGCCCGGCCGCGCTCGCGGCGGGCCTGGCGCTGTCGTTCGTCGCCATCGGCCTCTTCATCGCCACCGTCGGCTACGGCATCGGGCTCGATGCAGGGTTCTTCCGCCTGCTGGCAGCGATGCTGCTGATCGCCATCGGGCTGATCCTGATGGTGCCGGCGCTGCAGACGCAGTTCGCGGCCGTGGCGGCGCCCGTAAGCGCCTGGAGCGACAACAAGTTCGGCGGCTTCGCGACCGGCGGCCTCAGGGGCCAGTTCGCGCTCGGGCTGCTGCTCGGCGCGGTCTGGAGCCCGTGCGTCGGGCCTACGCTCGGCGCTGCCTCCGTGCTCGCCGCGCAGGGTAAGGACGTCGGCCAGGTCGCGCTCGTCATGCTGGTGTTCGGGCTCGGCGCGGCGCTGCCGCTCCTGATCCTCGGAACGCTCTCCCGCGCGGCCATGCTGCGTTGGCGCACTCGCCTGCTGGAGGCGGGGAAGGGCGGCAAGGTGCTGCTCGGCGGGCTCCTCGTCGCCGTCGGGCTGCTCATCGTCACCGGGCTCGACAAGCGGCTGGAGACGCTTATCGTCGAGGCATCGCCGGCGTGGCTGACCGAGCTTACGACGCGCTTCTAGGAGGCATCGATGCACCCTGCCGCGATCGCGCCTCGCACCGAGCTCATCTACCGGCACGCCTTGATCGTGCGCATCACGCACTGGGTCAACGCGCTGTGCCTGCTCGTGCTGCTCATGAGCGGGCTGCAGATCTTCAACGCGCACTCCGAGCTCAATTGGGGCAGCAAGTCGGAGCCCGACCACGCACTCCTGTCGATGCGCGCCGTGCAGCGCGCGGATGGCAGCTACGCCGGCATCACGACCATCGGCTCGACGTCGTTTGACACCACCGGCGTGCTGGGGCTTTCGGGCAAGGGCGCGAACCTGGAGGCGCGCGGCTTCCCGGCCTGGATCACGCTGCCCTCCTACCGCGATCTGGCGACGGGCCGGCGCTGGCACTTCTTCTTTGCGTGGCTGTTCGCGCTGAACGGGCTTGCCTACCTGCTCTACACGCTCCTGAGCGGGCACGCGCGCCGCGATCTGGCACCGACGCGCGGGGAGCTCGAGCACATCGGCACGTCGATCTCCGAGCACATCAGCTTGCATTTCCCCAAGGGCGAGGAGGCCAAGCACTACAACGTGCTGCAGAAGCTCGCGTATCTGGCCGTCATCTTCGGGCTCTTGCCGCTGGCAATCCTCTCCGGGCTCACCATGTCGCCCGCCCTCGATGCCACGTTCCCGTTCCTGCTCGACCTGTTCGGCGGGCGCCAGTCCGCGCGCACGGTGCACTTCCTATGCGCCACGGGCATCGTGCTGTTCGTCTTCGTGCACGTGTTCATGGTGCTCGTGTCGGGCCTGTGGAACAACCTGCGCTCGATGATCACGGGCCGCTACGCGGTCGAAACCCCGGAGGGCGGCCATGCCGGGTGACCGCACGCTCACCCGCCGCGGGTTCCTGACACGCGGCGCCGCGCTCGGCGGCGCGGTGCTCCTCGGCGGCTGCAACGATGCGCTGTCGCGATCGCCGTCGTTCCGCGAGATGCTGGCGCGTGCGGAAGGCGCGACGCAAGCGGTTCAGCGGCTCGTCCTCTCCAACCGGGCGCTGGCGCACGAGTACACTGAGGCGGACCTGTCGGCGCACTTCAAGGCCAACGGCTCGACCGGCGTCGACGACGCGGGCTACCGCGCCCTGGCGCAGTCGGGCTTCGCCGACTGGAAGCTGAAGATCGACGGCCTCGTCGAGCGTCCGACCGAGCTAAGCCTCACAGAGCTGCGCAAGCTTCCCGCGCGCACCCAGATCACGCGTCACGATTGCGTCGAGGGCTGGAGTGCGATCGGCAAGTGGAGCGGCGCGCAGCTCGGGCCATTGTTGCAGAGCGTCGGCCTCAAGCCCGACGCCCGCTACCTCGTGTTCCACTGCGCCGACACGCTCGGCCGCGATGGCCAATACTACGAGAGCATCGATCTCATCGATGCCTTCCACCCGCAGACGATCCTCGCCCACGACATGAACGGCACCGCGCTCGCCGAGCCGCACGGCGCGCCTTTGCGGCTGCGCGTCGAGCGCCAGCTCGGCTACAAGCACGCCAAATACGTGATGCGCATCGAAGCCGTGTCGAGCTTCGCCAAGATGCGCGGTGGTCGCGGCGGCTTCTGGGAGGACCTCGGCTACGAGTGGTACGCCGGGATCTGAGCTTTCAGCGCTCAGTCCTTCTCGTCGAGCCTGAGGCACACCGAGTTGATGCAATAGCGCTTGCCGCTCGCGGTCGGCCCGTCGTCGAAGACGTGGCCGAGGTGCGAGCCGCAGCGGGCGCAGGTGATCTCGGTGCGCACCATGCCGTGCGAGCTGTCGGTGTGAGTCTCGACCGCGCCGGGCAGCGCCTCGTCGAACGAGGGCCACCCCGTTCCAGAATCGAACTTGGCGTCGGAGGAGAACAGCTTGTTGCCGCAGGCGGCGCAGGTGAAGGTGCCGTCGGCCTCGGCGTGGAGGTATTCGCCGGTGAAGGGGGGCTCGGTACCCTTCTGGCGCAGAACGCGATATTGCTCCGGCGTCAATTGCTTGCGCCAGCCTTCCTCGGTGTCGGGCATAGGCTCATCGGCCATGGTGCCATATTAGCACGGCAGGCGGCCGCGCGTCCCGCGTCAGAGAGCAGGATCGCGAGTGAGCCGCCGCTGCGTCAGCCCTTCTTGGCAACAGCTCCGAGCGTGGGCTTGCCGACGATGGTCACGATCAGGTTCTGGGTCGCCAGCAGGCTCTTCGCCACCCGCTTCATGTCGTCGAGCGTGACTGCGGCGATCATGGCGTTGCGGTTCTCGACGTACTCGGGCCCGAAGCCATCCATTTTGAGGCCCAGGAGCTGGGTCGCGATCTTGGAGTTGGTGTCGAAGCGCAGGGGGTAGGAGCCGATGAGGTAGTTCTTGGCGTTGTCGAGGTCTTCCTGGCTGGGGCCGTTGTCGGCCATCTTGTTCAATTCGTCGCGGATGACGTCGAGCGACTGGCCCATGGCGTCGTTGCGCGTGGCAACGCCGCCCGAGAAGATCGAAGCGTGCTGGTAGGGATAGACGTAGGTGTAGACGGAGTAGGCGAGGCCGCGCTTCTCGCGCACCTCCTCCATGAGCTTGGAGGCGAAGCCACCGCCGCCGAGGATCTGGTTCAGCACGAATGCCGGGATGAACTCGGGATCGCGGCGCGGCATGGCGCCGAGCCCGAACACCGCAACCGACTGCGGCACGTTCATCTCGATCACTTCCTGCTTGCCGCCGATCACCGGGCTCGTCTTCGAGACCGGCGCGAGCTGGGCCTTGTCGGGCAGGTCGCCGAACACCTCATCCAGCAGGCGCCCGAGCTGCTCGGGGTCGATGTCGCCGACGGCGACGACCTTCAGCGTATCCTTGGCGAAAACGCGCTTGCGGTAGCCGTCGAGATCGTCGTGCGTGATGGTGGCGATCGACGCCTCGGTGCCGTTGGCGGGACGCGCGTAGGGGTGGCCCTTGAAGGCGAGCGCATACCACTCGTTCTGCGCGACCTTGTCGGGGTCGCGGGCGGCGTAGACGAGGCCGGCGACGAGCTGCTGGCGGATGCGCTCGATCGAGTCGGTCTCGAAATGCGGCTTGTTGAGGGCGACACGCAAGAGCTTCGCCGCTTCGTCGCGGTTCGCGGTGAGGGTCTCGAAGTTGCCGTAGAAGGCGTCCTTGGCCTCCTCGTAGCTCATGCGCATGGAGAGATCCTCCATGCGCTCCTGGAACTCGCGTGAGGAAAGCTCGCCGGCGCCCTCGTCCAGCATGGCCGTCACGAAGTTGGCGAGGCCCTCCTTGCCGTCGGGGTCCTGCGAGCTGCCGCCGTCGAAGGCGAAGCGCATGGCCATCATCGGCACCGCGTGCTCCTCGACGAGCCAGGCCTCGATGCCGCCGGGGCTCTTGATCGTTTGAATTTTCATGGCGTTTGCGGGCGAGCTCGATGTGGCGAAGAGGGTGACGATGGCGGCTAACGGGGCCCAAGTGGCCCGGCCGAGCTTGGCGCGCAAGAGGTTCTCTAGGACCATGGGGTGCTTTCGCTTAACGGGTTTCACGAAGCGAGTGGGCGACCGGCTGCTCGATAGGCCCTCCCTCGCCTTCCGCCTCGTCCGGGACGAGGTAGCCCGTCACCGAGCCGCGCAGGTCGAGGTAGGTGTCGGCGGCGCGCTTGATGTCGTCGACGGAGACGTTGGAGATCGCCTGCGGCCAGGCCTCGATATCCTTCACGGAGCGGCCGACGGCGACGCCCCAGCCGTAGCGGCGGGCGAGGCTCGCCTGGTTGTCGCTTTCGTAGATGTAGTCGGCGAGGAACGTCTTCTTGGCGCGCGCGAGCTCCGCCTCGGTGACGCCGTGGTCGCGAATGTCGACCAGCACCCCGTCAAGGGAGGCTTCGATCTTGTCGAGGCTGTTGGCACCCGCGGCCACCGCGTAGAGCGATATCGCGCCGCCGTCGAGGCCCCAGCCAGAGTAGTCGCCGCCCGTGGTGGCCGCGATCTTGTCCTCGACGACGAGCTTGCGGTAGAGGCGGCTCGTCGAGCCGTCGGCAAGGATCTTCATCAGGAGGTCGAGCGCTTCCGCCTCGCCCGGCTTCGCGGTCGAGTAGCTCGGCGCGACGTAGTAGCGCTGGAAGGAAGCGTTGCCCGCGCGCGGATCCTTGAGCTCGAGGCGCCGCGATGCGATGTGCGGGGGCTCCTCGGGGCGCATATGGCGGTCCACGTTGGGGTTGGCCGGCACCTTGCCGTAAGTCTCTTCGGCGAGGCGTTTCACCTCCTCGGGCGTGACGTCGCCAGCGACGACGAGGACGGCATTGTTGGGCGCATAGTAGCGCTTGTAGAAGTGCAGCGCGTCCTCGCGCGACAGCTTGGCCATCTCGTGCTCCCAGCCGATCACGGGAATGCCGTACGGGTGCGAGAGGTAGAGCGTGGCGTTCATCTGCTCGTCGAGCAGGGCGGTCGGGTTGTTGTCGATGCGCGAGCGGCGCTCCTCGAGGATGACCTGGCGCTCGGTGGCGACCTCGTCGGAGGTCAGCCGCAGGTGCTCCATGCGGTCGGCCTCCATATCCATGACGGTGCCGAGCCGCTCCTTGGAGATGCGCTGGTGGTAGGAGGTGACGTCCTGGCCGGTGAAGGCGTTGTCCTGGCCGCCGAGTCGGGAGATAATCTTGGAGAACTCGCCGACCGCGATCTTGTCGGTCGACTTGAACATCAGGTGCTCGAGGAAGTGGGCGATGCCCGACACGCCCTTGGGCTCATCGGCGGAGCCGACCTTGTACCAGATCATGTGGGTGACGACGGGAGCGCGGTGATCCGGGATGACGACCACGTCCAAGCCGTTCGACAGCGTAAACTCGGTCGCGCGAGGCTCGGCGCGGGCGGAGGCGAGTGGTAGTGCGGTTGCGAGCATCGTGATTGCCATCGATAAG
>Ga0209415_10005465_pt1 | contig 22814 bp, 19 predicted proteins | sample PeaSoiSIISIP2007_FD_187696 | JGI IMG/M metagenome (GOLD analysis project Ga0209415, IMG submission 187696) | Peat soil microbial communities from Weissenstadt, Germany - SII-SIP-2007 (SPAdes) (version 2) | ecosystem: Environmental > Terrestrial > Soil > Wetlands > Peat | place: Germany... | reverse complement strand
CCGGCACCCTGGAGCCGTGGCCAGCACTAATGTCGGCTACCTCCCACGCGTAGCTCCGCTTAGATGGAGACCCCAGAAGATTGTTATTATGACTAGGTGCGATGCGTATCGGGTGCCCAGTGGTGGCCGTCTGGTTAGGACGGCCCAACCCATAAAGCCTTCACCCGCTTTCGAGGCCGTCCGGATGGGCGGCCTTTTCCGTGCTCTCCAGGGCCCGCCCGTCCGGACCTTACGGAGAGGACGATGACGATGAGTGCCGGGCTCGCGCTGAAGCGTTCGGCTGAGCTTGAGGAGCTGATTCACCGGGACGCCTCCGGGTTCCGGATCCTGACCGGGGACCGGCCGACCGGTCAGCTGCACCTGGGCCACTACTTCGGCACCCTGCGGAACCGGGTCAGGCTGCAGGACCTCGGCGCAGAGGTCTTCGTGCTGATCGCGGACTACCAGGTGCTGACCGACCGCGATACCGCGGAGCACCTGGATGAGTACGTGACCAGCCTGATGCTCGACTACCTGGCCATCGGGCTGGACCCGGCGCGGACGGTGGTGTTCGCGCACAGCGCGGTGCCGGCGCTCAACCAGCTCATGCTCCCGTTCCTGAGCCTGGTCTCGGTCCCCGAGCTGCAGCGCAACCCGACGGTCAAGGACGAGATCGCGCACTCGCGCCAGACGGCGGTCAGCGGCCTGATGCTCACCTACCCGGTGCACCAGGCGGCGGACATCTTGTTCTGCAAGTCAAACCTGGTGCCGGTCGGGCAGGATCAGCTGCCGCACCTGGAGATCACCCGGGTCATCGCGCGCCGGTTCAACAGCCGGTACGCCACGCCGACCTTCCCGGTGCCCGACGCGCTGCTGTCGGCGGCGCCACTGCTGCTCGGCATCGACGGCACCAAGATGAGCAAGAGCCGCGGCAACGCCATTGCGCTGGCGGCCAGCGCGGATGAGACCGCCCGCCTGATCCGCGGCGCGAAGACGGACGCCGAACGGTACATCAGCTACGACCCCGAGCGCCGTCCGGAGGTCTCGAACCTGGTGTTGCTGGCCGCCCTCGCCCTCGGGCGCAGCCCGCAGGACGTGGTCGCCGACCTCGGTACCGGCGGTGCCGCGGCGCTCAAGGACACGGTCACGATGGCGGTCAACGAGCTGCTGGCCCCGGTCCGGGCCCGCCGCGCCGAGTACGCGCGTGACCTGGGCTACGTCCGGCGGATCCTGCGGGAGGGCAACGAGCGCGCCGAGGCCATCGCCGCGGCCACCCTGGATGAGGTCCGCACGGCCATGGGCATGCGCTACTGAGGCGTCCCGATAACCGCCGGGGTGTCCAGGACTCGGTCGGGTCCGGCCGGGCGTTCGGCGCCGCACAGCGCGAACGACCCGTGCAGGACCAGGCGATCGGAGGCTCCGCCGATCGCGACCCGGATCTCGCCCGGCTCCACCACCCGGACGCCGTCCCGGCCGCAGAACGCGGTGCGGTCGGCGTGCAGCCGGAAGGTGACCCGGCGGGCCTGACCCGGGCCGAGCGGAACCCGGGCGAAGCCCGCGAGCCAGCGGACCGGGCGGGCCACCTGGGCGAGCGGGTCACTCAGGTAGAGCTGGACCACCTCGGTTCCCGCCCGGCTCCCGGAGTTCCGCACCGTGCAGGCGATCTCCACCGTGCCGTCGGTGCCGGCCACGACCTCGCCGGCGCCCCCCGCGTCCTTCGCGCCCCCCGCGTCCTTCGCGCCCCCCGCGTCCTTCGCGCCCCCCGCGTCCTTCGCGCCCCCCGCGCCCTTCGCGCCCCCCGCGCCCCCCGCGTCCCCCGCGTCGTCCTCCGCGGGCCGGATAACGAGATCGGCGTACTCGAAGCTGGTGTACGACAGCCCGTGGCCGAACGCGAACAGCGGGGCCGGATCGACCGAACTACCAGGGTGGCGGTCCGCCAGCCGCGGGCGCAGATACGAGGCCGGCTGGGCGCCCGGCAGCCTCGGCAGCTCCACCGGGAGCCGGCCACTGGGCACCACCCGGCCGGACAGCACCCCGGCGATCGCGCTGCCGCCCTCCTCGCCCGGGAAGAACGCCTGCACGGCCGCGGCGAGCTGCCCGGCCAGCGGGCCGATCGCGTACGGCCGACCGGTCACCAGCACCAGCACGACCGGCTTTCCGGTGGCGACCAGCACGCGCAGCAGGTCTTCCTGCACGCCGGGCAGCCTCAGGTCGGCTGCGTCGCAGCCCTCGCCCGAGGTGCCCCGGCCGAACAGGCCGGCCTGGTCTCCGAGCACGGCCACCACCACGTCCGCCTCCCGGGCGTGCGCGGCGGCGTGCGCGAAGTCCGAACGGTCCTCGGACCGGACGTCGCAGCCTGCCGCGTACGAGATCGGGGCACCGGGCCGGTCGGCCGTCAGCGCGTCCAGGACCGTGGTCACATGCAGGCCGTCCGCGGCCTCGGGATACCGGTACCCCAGGTGGCGGGCCATGCTATAGCAGCCGAAGAAGGCCAGCGGATCGGCGGCCAGCGGCCCGATCACCGCGAGGCTGGCGTCCGGCCGCAGCGGCAAGACGGCGGCACCGCCCGGCTCCGGGGCACGGTTGGCCAGCAGCACGACGGATTCCTCGGCCATCCGCCTGGCCAGCGCCCGGTGCCCAGGCGGGTCGAGGTCCGGCGGGTCGAGGTCCGGCGGGTCGAGGTCCGGCGGGTCGAGGTCCGGCGGGGAGCCAGCGGAGTCCTCCTCCGCCGGGGACCACCCGGGATCGAGCAGCCCGAGCTCGCACTTCTGCCGCAGCACCCGGGCCGCGGCCCGGTCTACGAGCTCGGCCGGGACCAGGCCCTCGCGCACCGCGCCCGCCAGCTCGGGGCCGTAGCAGCGCACGCTGGGCAGCTCCACGTCCAGGCCGGCGTCCAGAGCCAGCTCCGCGGCCTGCGCGGGCGTCCCGGCCACGCCGTGCTGGGTCTGCAGGAAGGAGATCGCGAAGTAATCCGAGACCACGACCCCGTCGAAGCCGAGCTGGTCCCGCAGCAGCCCGCTCAGCAGCGAGCGGTCCGCGCTGACCGGGACGCCGTCCACATCGGTGTAGGACGGCATCACCGAGCGGGCCCCGCCGAGCCGCAGCGCCATCTCGAACGGCACCAGCATTACGTCCGCGAACTCCCGTGGTCCCATGCTCACCGGAGCCATGTTGCGGCCCGTGCGGGACGCGGAGTAGCCGGCGAAGTGCTTCAGGGTGGCCTGAATCCCAGCGGACTGCAGACCGCGGACGTAGGCGGTGCCGAGCGACCCGACCAGGTAGGGGTCTTCGCCGATGGTTTCCTCGGTCCTGCCCCACCGCATGTCCCTGGCCACGTCGAGGACCGGGGCCAGCCCCTGGTGGATGCCCATCGCGCGCATGCTGGCCCCGATGGCCACGGCCATATCCCGCACCAGCTCGGGATCGAACGACGCGCCCCAGGCCAGCGGGGTCGGGAATACGGTGGCCGTCCAGGTCGCGAACCCCGTCAGGCATTCCTCGTGCGCGACGGCGGGGATGCCGAACCGGCTGGCCCCGGCGATCTGGGCCTGCAGCTCCCGGAGGGTGCTGCGCGCCACAGCGGGAGGCAGCGGCCGGGTGCCGAAGACCCGGGTAACCTGGCCGAGGCCGTGGCGGATGAGCTCGGCCAGCGGCAGCGGGGTCGCGCTCATCTGGCCCTGCATGGGGGCGACGTTGCCGGGGTCGCCGACCCAGATGCTGGTCAGCTGGGCAACCTTCTCCTCCAGCGTCATCCGGCTGAGCAGATCCTCGACCCGCTCCCTGGCCGGCCGTGAAGGGTCGCGCCAGATCTCCGTGGTGATCGTCTCCGGACCGGTCCGCAGGCGGCTCATCGCGCGGACCCGGGGACGGGCCCGGTGGATTCGCGCATGATCAGCTCGGTCGACAGCTCCACCCGCCTGCTGCGCAGCGGCCGGTCCTCGATGATCTCGCCCAGCATCTGGGCCGCCGCCCGGCCCATCTCGGCCAGCGGCTGGCGCACCGTGGTCAGCGGCGGCGAGACCCAGCGAGCCACGGGCAGGTCGTCGAAGCCGACCACGCTCAGGTCCTGCGGGATCCGCAGGCCGCGCTGCCGGGCCGCCTCGTAGACGCCCAGCGCCTGCTGGTCGCTGCCCGCGAAGATGGCGGTGGGAGGTTCGGCCAGGTCCAGCAGCTCCCCGCCGCGCCGGAAACCGCCCTCGCGGTGGAAGTCGCCGTGCCTGACCAGCCCGGGATCGAAGACGATGCCGGCCTGCTCGAGCGCCGACCGGTAGCCGTCGATCCGGGCCCGGCTGCACAGGTAGTCCGGGGGGCCGGCCACGGCGGCGATCCGGCGGTGCCGGAAGCTGAGCAGATGCTCGGTGGCCGCCAGGCCGCCCGCCCAGTTGGTGGCACCCACGCTGGCCAGCTCGGGGGGCGGCGGGTTGACCGGGTCGACCACTACCAGCGGGATGCCGCCGCTGCGCAGCTGTTCCAGCTGCTCCTGGGTGAGCTCGGACGTCACCAGGATCACCCCGTCGGTGTCGTGGCTGGCCAGAGTGCTGGTCCAGCTGGCCGGGCGCGCGTTCCCGTGCCGGACGGCCGAGACCGCCACCCCGGTCTGGTGGCTCGCGCCCCATTCCTCGACACCGCGCAGGATCTCGACCGCCCACGGGCTGTCCAGCCCGTTGAATACCAGGTCGATCAGCCCGGACCTGCGCTGCCTGCGGGTCCCCGCACGCAGGTAGTGATGCTGGTCCAGCAGCCGCTCCACCTTGGCGCGGGTCGCGGCCGCGACGTCCGGGCGCCGGTTGACCACCTTGGACACGGTCGGCAGCGAGACTCCCGCCTCGGCCGCGATGATGGCGAGCGTGATGCGTCTCCGCGACGCATCATCCGGGCTGATACGCGGCACACTAGGCACAGTAATAGCCCGGTCGCCCGCACGCTCCCTGCTGGACGGCACTGCGTCACCTTCCCCACCCGTGTCTCGAAACAATTTCGATAACGGTATCGTAGTTCATCGCGCCACGCCAGTCATCTCGCCACGCCTGGACAGAGCCTGGTTACCCGGTCCGTAACCAGCCCGCCACGGGGACCCCGCTCGGCACCGCGCCGAATTCCGGGCCGACCGTCGCGCTCGAAACCTTTAGGCAAAGTTTCGGTGTCGGGTAGTGAATCCCGGGTTTCATTTCTTTTGGGCCGAACGGGCCGTCGTGCGCGCGGCCGGCCTCGTGACTTGCCGCTCACCCGGGGACGCCGGTTCCGGCGCGGGCGCGTCGTCCATGGGAAGGTTAGGTCCGTGGACCTCGTGACGTCCTTGCGCCAGGCCGGGGTGGCCCGCGGCGACCTGGTGGGGCTGGTCGTCTCCCCCGGCTCCGGGCTCGGCGTGGCCACGGCGGAACGCGCGGGGCCGACCGCGTCCGGTGCGGGGCCGACCGCGTCCGGTGCGGGGCTGGCCGCGTCCGGTGCGGGGCTGGCCGCGGAGGTTGGGCGGGCAGACGAGGTGCTGCGGCCGCGATGGGCGGTGTGGTCCGGCCAGACGGCAGCGCACCTGGTCGCCGGCGGTGTGCGGCTGGCCACGTGCTGGGACATCACCGCGGCGCACCGGCTGCTGTTCGGCGGCTGGCGGGCCGACCCGGGCTGGGCCTGGGCCAAGGCCCGCGGACTGGCCACGGAGACGATGCCGGCCAGCGGACCGCTCGACCTGTTCGGGATGACCGGCGCGGACGACGGTGACGATGACGATCCGGTGGCTCCCGACGGGCACCTGCGCCCGGAGTGGGTCAGCGGCGGATGGTCCGACAGTACCGATCGCCTGGCCCGGTGGGCCGAGCTGGCGCGGTCGCTGGCCGAGGTGCAGCAGGCGGCGCTGGCCGCGCTGGCCGACCGGCCGATGGCGCTGCCCACGGCGCGCTCCGAGTCCACCGCCGAGCTGCTCTGCGCCGAACTGTCCGCGGACGGGCTGCCGATGGACCGCGCAACGGCCGAGCAGGTGCTTTGCTCCTTCATCGGCCCCCGGCCGCGCAGCGACGCCGAGGCAGCCGCCGCGCGGGCCGCGCGCGACGGCGAGGTCCTGCGGCATGCTCCGGCCGGGGTCACGGCCGACCTGCGCAGCCCGGCCCAGGTCCGGTCGCTGCTGGCCCGGATCGGCGTCGACGTCCCGGATACCCGGGCGTGGCGGCTGCGGGAGCTCCGCGACACCCATCCGCTGATCGCGGCCCTGCTGGAATGGCGGAAGGCGGAGCGGATCGCGACCACCTACGGTTACGCGTGGCTGGACGAGAGCCTCGGACCCGACGGCCGGCTGCGCGGCACCTGGACCGGATCCGACGGCGCCGCGGGCCGGATGACCGCCTCGGCCGGCCTGCACAACATGCCGGCCGCGATGCGCCGGGCGGTGGTAGCCGCCGACGGGCACGTCTTCGTCCGGGCCGACCTCGGCCAGATCGAGCCGCGGGTCCTGGCCGCGGTGTCCGGGGATCAGGCCCTGATTCTCGCGGCCCGGGCCGATGACCTGTACGCGCCGGTCGCGGCGCAGCTCGGCCTGGACCGGCCGACGGCCAAGGTGGCGGTGCTCGGCGCGATGTACGGGCAGACCACCGGCCACGGGGCCCAGGCGCTGCGCCGCCTCAACGCGGCCTACCCGGTCGCCATGGCCTACCTGGACGCCGCCGACCGGGCCGGCCGCGCCGGGCGCGACCTGCGGACCTACGGCGGCCGCCTGATCGCGCTGAGCACGACCGAACCCCGCTCCTCCAGCCGCGCCGCGGCCTACGGCCGGTACGCGCGCAACGCGATGATCCAGGGCGCGGCGGCGGAGCTGTTCAAGATGTGGGCGGTGACGGTCCGGGCCCGGTGCGGTCATCTGGACGCGCGCATCGTGCTGTGCCTGCACGACGAGCTGCTCGTCCACTGCCCGCGTGAGCATGGCGAGGCCGTGTCCGGGATCGTCGAGGACTGCCTGCGTGAGGCCGCCCAGCGCTGGGCGCCCGGCTCCGGGGTCCGTTTCATCTCCGACACCACGATCGTCCGCACCTGGTCCGACGCGAAAGCCGCCGCCCTCCCCCCGCCATGATGCCTGCCCTCCCCCGCGGTGACGCCCGCGATTCCCCTCCCGTGACGCCGGCGCTTGCCCCGCCGCGACGCGTGCGGTATCCGCGAGCCGCCCAGCCGCGCCCAGGCTCACGCCTCTACTTTGAGCCGCGGAAGGGCCCGCAAATTGCTCTTGAAATCTGATATCAGAATGATAAGCTGATGCTACCTGGATAAGCGACGGAGGCAGACATGGGCGAACCAGCGATCGCAGTGACGGGGCTGCGCAAGAGTTTCGGCCCGAAGGAGGCGGTGGCGGGCATCGATCTGGAGATCGCGGCCGGGTCCCTCGCCGGGCTGGTCGGGCCGAACGGGGCAGGGAAGACCACGTCCCTGTCGATGATGACCGGGCTGCTGCGGCCGGACGGCGGCCGGGTCCTGATCAACGGGATGGACATGTGGGCCGACCCGCCCGCCGCCAAGGCGGTCATCGGGGTGGTGCCGGCCGAGGCCAGGCTGTTCGAGCGGCTGAGCGGTGAGGAACTGCTGGAATACGCCGGGCGGCTCCGCGGCCTGCCGGCGGGCGAGGTCCGCTCCCGGGCGGCGCAGCTGCTGGGCGTGCTCGACCTGACCGAAGACGCCAAGCGCCTCGTCGCGGACTACTCGAGCGGCATGCGCAAGAAGGCCATGCTCGGCTGCGCGCTGATCCACAACCCCCCGGTGCTGTTCCTGGACGAGCCGCTCGAAGGCGTCGATCCGATCTCCGCCGACGTCATCCGCCGGCTGCTGACCCGCTTCGTCGCCTCGGGGTCGACGGTGCTGTTCTCCAGCCACGTCATGGAACTGGTCGAGCGGGTCTGCGACCACGTCTCGATCATCGACAAGGGCCGGATCGTGGCCACCGGCACCACCGAACAGATCCGGAACGGCAAGACGCTGCAGCAGGCGTTCATCGACCTGGTTGGTTCGCGGGCAAACGACGAGGAGGTGCTGTCATGGCTCGGCTCCTCGTCCAGCTGAAGCTGCGCCTGCTGGGCAACGCGCTGCGCGCGTCGACCGGGGCCCAGGTCGCCTTCGTGCTCAGCACGGTCTTCGCGGCGGTGGTCGCGGGCGGCGTCTTCTACCTCCTGGCCATGCTGCGCGGCAGCGGCATCGCGGCGGCGGACCTGACCACGGTGATCTTCACCATGTTCGGGCTCGCGTGGCTGATCCTGCCGCTCGTCGTCTTCAGCCTCGACAGCACCCTGGACCCCGCCACGCTGGCCCTCTACCCGCTGCGCATCCGCCCGCTCGCGGTGGGCCTGCTGGCCGCCTCGGCTACCGGCGCCTGGCCGGCGGCCACCCTGATCGGCCTGCTCGGGGTGACCATCGGGCTGGCCCGCGGCGCGCTCGGCGTGCTCGTCGCGCTGCTCGCGGTGCTGCTGCAGGTGCTGTTCTGCATCACGCTGGCCCGGTTCGTGACCACCGGGCTGGCCGGGATGCTGCGCTCACGCCGCGGCAAGGACTTCGCGGCCCTGCTGATCATCCCGATCTTCGCGGCGTACGAGGGCTTCATCCAGATCGTGCCGAAGCTGGCCTCCGAGGGCGCGCTGACCGCGGCGAGCTTCGGGGGCGTGGACCGGTGGCTGCGCTGGACACCGCCGGGCCTGGCCGTGCACGCGATCTGGGACGCCTCCGCGGGGCACCCCGGAACCGCGTTCCTGCGCCTGGCGCTGCTGGCCGGCATCATCGTCGTGCTCGGCCTGCTGTGGATCCAGTCGCTGCGCCGCGCCCTGGTGACGACCGATACCTCCACGCAGTCGGCGGTGCGCGGTTCGGCGCTCCCGTTCGCCCGGTACGGCCTGCGCGGCACCGTGGCCGCCCGGTTCTGGCTCTACCAGCGCCGTGAGCCCTTCGCGCTGATCTACTGGGCCATCACCGCGGTCATCATGGTGGTCGTGGCCTTCAGGCTCGTTCTGAGCCCGGATTGGTTTGGTGGCCTGCTGGCCAGCGGGGCCGCCGGGGGCGCGTTCGTCGGCGCGTTCCACAACAACGCGATCGGGATGTCCGGACCGGGGTTCGGCCTGGAGGCGATGGCGCTGAACGGCCGGCGCGCGCTGCGCGCCTACTTCTCCGGGCAGAACATCGCGCTCGGCATGATCGCGGTGCCGCTGGTCACGGCGGTCTGTTTCGGCCTAGCCGTCGTGGCCAAGCACCCGATGGACGGGTTCCTGGGCATGGCGGTTGGTCTGGCCGGGATCGGCGCGGGCCTGGCCCTGGCCAACCTGTTCACCGTCGCGTCCGCCTACCCAGTGGAAAAGCGAGGCGGCACCCCCATACCCAGGGCGGCCAGCGGACATAACGGCGAGGCGGTCGGGTCGCAGCTCATCACCCTGCTCGGCGTGGGGCTGGCGGTCACGCCGGTGATCCTCGTCGCGGTATTCACCCAATCGGCTCCTGCGGCCATCCGGTTGCCGATGCTCGTACTGGGCGCCGCCGCGTACGGCCTCGCGCTGACCTGGGGCGGCGTGCGGGGCGCCGCCAACGTCGCCGAGCAGAAGCTGCCGGAACTTGCCCAGATCGCCATTCAGAGCGCCTTGTAGGAACGGCGACGCGTGGTGCGGTCCGCCCGCGTACTCCCCGCGATATTAAAGTCTTCCCGGACCACGCCGCCTGGCAGCTCGTGCGGTTCCTGGCCACCTTGCACGACCCGGCCGCCCGCCACCGCGCCGATCGTCACTGGCCTGCTGGTCGGGGTGTACGCGGGCCTGGTGCTGCTGACCACCCAGGTATTCCGGATCCACACGCCGGTGGCGGTGGCCGCCGCCACGCTGGCCGCCGCCGCGCTGTTCAATCCCCTGCGCCGCCGGGTGCAGCAGGTCGTGGACCGGCGGTTCAACCGCGCCCGGTACGACGCCGACCAGACCGTGGCCGCGTTCGCGGCACGGCTAAAAGACGCCGTAGACCTGGACTCGGTCCGGGACGACCTGGCCGGTGTCGTGCACCACGCCCTGGAACCCGCCCACGTCTCGGTGTGGATCAGCCAACGCGACTGAGACTGGCCTTCACCGGCGTCGCGGCGACCTCGCGGTAGTCGGTCCGGTCCCCCGGCCACCCGTGCAGCAGCAGCGCGGCCGGCGCGCCGGATCCCGGCCCGGACCGCTCGTAGGCCAGCCGGAATCCGTCGACCGCTTTGTCCTGGCGCATGGCCACCAGTATCGCTACTGCGGGTCGAGGGCCGCGGCGTAGATGATGGCGTCGCGGCCGCCGTGCACCGTGGTGCGCTTCTCCGGGTGCAGGCCGATCTTCTCCGCGACGCGCTGCGACGGCCGGTTGCCCGGGTGGATGATCGCGATCAGCCGGGTCGCGCCCACCACATCGCGGGCGAAGTCACGCGAGGCGGCTGCCGCCTCGGTGGCATAGCCCCGGCCCTGCAGTGCGGGCAGCACGTGGTAGCCGACCTCCAGCTCGGTCACACCATCCACCACCTGCGGCGTCAGGCCGCAGTCACCGACGAAGCCGCCGCCGGCGGTGCTCAGCAGCCACAGGCCGTGACCGTGCGTGCGGTACAGGCCGCGGTTCCACGCGATCCACGAGACGGCTTCGGCCCGCGTCTTCGGCCGCGGGTAGTACGTCATGACCTCTGGGTCGCCGAGCAGGAGAGCCATGTCGTCGAGGTCATCCAGGGACATGTCACGGAACGTCAGCCGGGCGGAAACCGGGTGCATGTGAACAACGCTAGCCCAGCCGGTACTCCCAGCCTTCCTGCCAGGCGAAGTCCTGCTTCATGAGCGCCACCAGAGGGCCGCGCGCAGAGAACCGCGAGGTGAGACCACGCTCCGTTCGGCATAAATAATCTGGCCCACCACGGTCACCCGTTCGTCCCGGTTAACCAGAGCCAGCTGGCGGGCACGGCCGGCACGGCGTTGGCCCGCGCGACCTCGGAGTAGAAGAGCGCGCTGGACTTGGGGATCCGGCGCTGGGTCCCGAAGTCGACGAAGACGATCCCGAACCGCTTCTGGTAACCCCACGCCCATTCGAAGTTGTCCAGGAGCGACCAGACGAAGTAGCCGGCCAGGCTGACCCCGTCCTTGATGGCGCGCGCGGCGGCGTCCAGGTGCGTATGCAGGTACCTGACCCGTTCGATGTCGTGCACCTCGCCCCGCGGGTTCACGTAATCCTCGGCCGCGCGGCCGTTCTCTGTGATGTACAGCGGCAGGCCGGGCGCCTGCTTGGCCACCTCGGTCAGGAGTTCGTAGAGCCCGTCGGGGTCGACGAGCCAGCCCATCGTGGTCCGCTCCAGCTCGCCCGGCCGGTACTCGACCACGCCCGGCACCTGGCTGCGGGCCGGTTCCTCATTCCGCCGCAGGTCGGCCGGGTCGCCGGCCCGCAGGAAGACCGGGGAGTAATAGTTGATGCCGAGGAAATCCAGTCGCTGGCTAATGGTCTCCAGGTCGCCGTCGGCGATCAGCGCGGCGGGCGGGAGCATGGCCGCCGGGGCATGCTCCGGATACCGGCCGTACAGCACCGACTCGAGGTAGATGCCGTTCACCATCGCGTCGGTGATCAGCCGGGCGCTTTCCAGGTCGCCCGGACGGCCGTTGCCGAGCACCCGGACCGGGTGCAGGTCCAGGGCGATGCCGACCGCGGCCGGGCCCAGCGCGCGCAGCGCCTGGGTGGCGAGCCCGTGGCCGAGCAGCAGATGATGCGTGGCGGCGGCCGCGGCCTCGGGGTCCCGCAGCCCGGGGGCGTGCTGGCCGTGGCGGTAGCCGTTGTTGGCCACCACCTGCGGCTCGTTCAGCGTGATCCAGCGGGTCACCCGGTCACCGAGAGCCTGCGCGCAGATCGCGGTGTACTCGGCGAACCGCTGGGCGGTATCGCGCAGCGCCCAGCCGCCGTCGTCCTGGAGCTCCTGGGGCAGGTCCCAGTGATAGAGCGTGACCGTGGCCTCGATGCCGTGCTGGCCGAGTTCGTCGAGCAGCGCGCGGTAGTAGTCGAGGCCCTTGGCGTTGGCCGGGCCACGGCCGCCGGGCTGGACCCGCGGCCACGAGATCGAGAACCGGTAGGCCGTCAGGCCGAGCGAGACCATCAGCGCGACGTCCTCGCGGTACCGGTGGTAGGAGTCGCAGGCGATGTCGCCGGTGTCGCCGCCGCGGACGTTGCCGGGTATGTGGCTGAAGGTGTCCCACACCGACAGGCCCTTGCCGTCGATGCCCGCCGCTCCCTCGATCTGGTAGGCGGCCGTCGCCGATCCCCAGCCGAAGCCTTCAGGGAATCCCAGGGCGCCGTTGGCGTTGGTCATAAGCCTCTCCCTACCCATGACTACGGACCTTGACGGCCCCTGTGCTGAGGGTTAGTGTAAGCGCTTAGATTTCCGGTGTAAACGTTTACATCACGTTTATGCAAGGGATGCCAGCGATGCCGATGATCGGGAAAAAGTGGTTACTCTCCACGACGTCGCGCGCCTGGCCGGCGTCTCCACCGCGACGGTCTCACGGGTGGTCCACGGCCAGGACCGGGTCCGGGAATCCACCCGGGCCCGGGTCCAGCAGGCCATCGAGGAACTGGGCTACGTCCCCGACGGCGCCGGGCAGAGCCTGTCCCGGCGGCGCAAGGACGTGATCGGCCTGGTGTGCGTCGAGCGCGAGGTAGACCACATCGACATCGAGAACGTGGGCCTGCTGTACTACGACGAGGTGCTGCGCGGCGTGGAGGCGTGCATCCGTCACCGCAACTGGTCGCTGCTGATCACCTTCATGACGGGCGACCGGCCCGACTTCTCGCGGCTGGACACCCTGTCCGGCAAGGTCGACGGGATCCTCATCGGTGAGGGCTTCATGGCCTCCAGCATCATCGAGCGCCTCGCCGCGCGGGTTCCCGTGGTCGTCATCGCCGGGACTCCGGGCGAGCGGGCGGCCGACGTGGTGGCGGCGGACAACTTCTCCGGCTCGGCCGCGGTCATCACCCACCTCATCGCCGACCACGGCAAGCGGCGCCTGTTCCACCTCGACGGCCCGCCGAACTCACCCGACGCGGGCCAGCGGCGGCAGGCTCTGGAGTACGTGCTGCGCAGCCATCCGCAGTGCCAGCTCATCGGCTCCGCGCCGGGAATCCTGAGCGTGCGCAGCGGCGAACTGGCCGGGGAGAACCTGCTCGCGAGGCACCGGGAGGCGCTTCCGGACGCGGTCGTGTGCGCCAACGACCAGATGGCGATCGGGGTGCTCAGGGCCTTCGCCGCCGGCGGCGTCCGCGTCCCCGAGGACGTGGCCGTGGTGGGTTTCGACGACATCGCCCTCGGCAGCCTGTACGACCCGGCACTGACCACCGTCTATCAGCCGATGCGCATGCTCGGCGAGCGGGCCTGCACCCGGCTCCTGGACCGGATCGCCGACCCGGCTCTGAGTCCCACCGTGGAACTGCTGCCGACCGAACTGGTGCTGCGGTCCAGCTGCGGGTGTTCCGGTGAGGCCGTGACCCGCCAGCCCGTGCTGCCGCTCCGGGCCGACCGCGACGGCGCCGCGCCCGGCAAACGGCCCGCCCGGCGGGCGGCCCGGACGCCGGCGAAGGCCTAGGAGGCACCATGTCCTTCATCATTCGGCGCCTGGCCTTCTACGTCGTCGCGGCCTGGGTGGCTCTCACCATCAACTTCTTCATCCCGCGCCTGGTGCCGGGGAACGCGGTCGAGAGCATCATGTCGAAGTTCCCCAACCTGCAGCCCTCGGCCTACCGCGCGATCGAGGCGATGCTCGGCGTGGGACATCCGGGCTCGATCTGGCATCAGTACTGGGCCTATCTCGTCGACGTGTCCCACTTGAACTTCGGCGTCAGCAGCAGCGAATACCCGGCCCAGGTCTCGACGCTGCTCGGTGAGGCGCTGCCCTGGACGATCATCCTCGTGGGCACCGCGACGGTGATTGCCTTCCTGGTGGGTACCGCCCTCGGCATCGCGGCCGGCTGGCGGCACGGCGGAGGGCTGGACCGGGTCCTGCCCGGGCTCATGTTCCTGCAGGCCATTCCCTACTTCTTCTTCGCGCTGATCCTGCTCGAATTGTTCGCGGTCAAGGTCCACGTCTTCCCGCTCGGCCAGGGCTACGGCCAGGGCCTGATCCCGGGCTGGCATTGGGCGTTCATCGGCAGCGCCATCGACCACTCGCTGCTCCCGGCACTGACCATCGTGCTCACCTCGATAGCCGGCTGGATGCTGCAGATGCGCAACGTCATGATCACCACCATCGGCGAGGACTACGTGGTCGCCGCCCAGGCCAAGGGCCTGCCCAACCGCAGGGTCGTCCTCACCTACGCTGCGCGCAACGCGATCCTGCCGCAGCTTCAGGGCTTCGGCCTGGCGATCGGCTTCGTGGTGTCCGGCGCCCTCATCATGGAGATCGTCTTCTCCTACCCGGGGATCGGCCTGCTGCTGATCAACGCGGTCACCTCGAACGACTACGCGCTGACGCAGGCGATCTTCCTGGTGATCACCTTCGCTGTCCTGCTCGCCAATCTGATCGTCGATCTCGTCATCGTGTTCGTCGATCCCCGCACCCGGGTCCGGGAGGCCACGCGATGACTGTCGCACCGGCCATCAGCACCGAACTCACCGCCGTCACCCCGGAAGCCGCCCAGCCCGGCTGGTGGCGCCGGTTGCCGGCCAAGGCCAAGGTGGGCGTCGTCCTGTTCGGCCTCTTCGTGCTCACGGCCATCATCGGGCCGCTGGTCACCCCGTACGATCCCTCGTACCAGAACCCCTCGCCCGGCGCATCGATGAACGCGCCCAGCGCGGCGCATCTGCTCGGCACCACGCAGAGCGGGCAGGACGTGCTGTCCCAGCTCCTGGTCGGGATCCGCCTCACCCTGGAGCTCGGGATCATCGTCGGCCTGGCGGCCACGGCGCTCGCCGTGACCGTAGGCGTCACGGCCGCCTTCCTCGGCGGCTTCTGGGACGAACTGCTGTCGCTGGTCACCAACGTGTTCCTGGTGATCCCGGCGCTGCCCCTGCTCATCGTCCTGCTCGGCTACTTTCCGAATCGGGGAGAGACGCCGACCATCATCGTGCTCAGCGCACTCGGCTGGCCGTGGGGGGCCCGGGTGATGCGGGCCCAGACCCTGGCCATCCGCAATCGCGACTTCGTAGCCGCGTCCCGGGAGACCGGGGAGAGCAGCTGGCGGATCATCGCCTTCGACATCGTCCCCAACGAGGTAAGCCTGATCGCGGCGAGCTTCGTGAACACCGTGCTGTACGCGATCGGAGCCTCGGTCGCCCTGGCCTTCATCGGGGTCGCCGACCTGAACAGCTGGAGCCTGGGTACCGTGCTCTACTGGGCGCAGAGCCAGCAGGCACTGCAGCTCGGGGCCTGGTGGTGGTTCGTGCCACCGGGCTTGGCCGTGGCGCTCATGGGCACCGCCCTGGTGCTGCTGAACACCGGCATCGACGAGCTCGGCAACCCCCGCCTGCGCGACGCGAGCAGCGCCAGCAGGATCGCCGGCCGGTGGCTCAGGCCCGCGGACCCCACACCCGTGCTGAGCGAAATCTCGCAGCGCCGCAACGGGTTCGCCGGATTCCTGCACTCGTTCTCACGAAGTTCGCTGCTCGACAAGGCCGAGGCGGGTGAGCGCCGATGAGCGCGGACCCGGCGGCCGACAGCGCCGTCGGCCGGGCCGTTGACCGGGCAACTCACCGCGCAATCAGCGCGGCGGCCGGTCCCGCGGCCGGCTCGTCCCCGGCCGGCGCGGCCGCCCCAAGCTCCAGTTCCGTCCTCGACATCCGCGACCTGTCGGTTGTGTACCGCACCCCGGCCGGCGATGTGCGCGCCGTGGACCAGGTGAACCTCGCCCTCGGGGCCGGCGAGGTCGTCGGCCTGGCCGGCGAGAGCGGGTCGGGCAAGTCGACGCTGGCCTACGGCGCCTGCCGCCTGCTGCGCGCCCCCGCCCTCGTCACGAACGGCAGCGTCATGTACCGCGGCCGCCGGGTGTCCAGGCCTGCCGACATACTGAAAATGCGGCCGGATGAGCTGCGGCGGCTGCGCTGGCGCGAGATCGCCATCGTCTTCCAGAGCGCGATGAACGCGCTCAACCCGGTGCTCAACGTCCGCGACCAGCTGCTCGACGCCATCCACGCCCACCTGAAGATGCCGAGGGACGAAGCCCACTCCAGGGCCGCATCCCTGCTCGACCTCGTCGGCATCCCGCGGTCCCGGCTGCGCAGCTATCCTCATGAGCTGTCCGGCGGCATGCGCCAGCGGGTGATGATCGCCATGGCGCTGGCCGCCGAACCGGAGATCATCATCATGGACGAGCCGACCACCGCGCTCGACGTGGTGGTGCAGCGGGACATCCTGGCCCAGATCATCGAGCTCAAAGACCGCCTGGGTTTCTCGATACTGTTCATCACCCACGACCTCTCGCTCCTGCTCGAACTGGCCGACCGGATCGCCGTGATGTACGCCGGCCAGTTCGTCGAGATCGCCACCTCGGACGAGGTCCACCGCGAGGCCGCCCACCCCTACACCAAGGGCCTGCTCAACTCGTTCCCGTCGTTGCGCGGACCCCGCCGCGAGCTGGCCGGCATCCCGGGCTCACCGCCTGATCTGCGCCACCCGCCCCCCGGCTGCCCGTTCGCGCCCCGCTGCGGGTACGCCAGACCAGGGTGCCGGGACGTGGACATGCGGCTGCTGCCGGTCGCCACGTCCAGGGATCCGGACCACGTGACGGCCTGCCCGTTCGTGCTGCCGGAGACTCCCGTGCCATCGGTGGCCCCCGGGGGTCCAGCCGGGGAGCCGGGGACACCATGAGCGAGCAGACCCTGACGTCCGCGGCCGCGGCCCGCGGGCCGCTCGCCATGGAGGCGATCTCGCTCAGCAAGGAATACCGGATCAGCCGCGGCCACACGCTGCACGCGGTCCAGGATGTCTCCTTCAACCTGTACCGCGGCGCCGTCGTCGCGCTCGTCGGTGAGAGCGGCTCGGGCAAAACCACCGCGGCCAGGCTCCTAGCCGGGCAGGAACGGCTCACCTCCGGCACGATCCGGCTGGACGGCAAGCAGGTGGAGGTGTCCAGCCGTGGGGACTTCCGCCGGTACAAGAGCGAGGTCCAGCTCGTGTTCCAGGACCCGTTCTCCTCGCTCAACCCGATACACACCGTTCGCTATCACCTTGAGCGCCCGGTGAAGCTGCATCAGAGGTCGGCGAACTTGAGCCAGGAGGTCGCCGCCCTGATGGAGCAGGTACGGCTCACGCCGGCCACGCAGTTCCTGGCCAAGTACCCGCACGAGCTGTCAGGCGGCCAGCGCCAGCGGGTCTCCTTCGCCCGGGCGCTGGCCGCCCGGCCAAGCGTGCTGCTCGCCGACGAACCAGTATCCATGCTCGACGTCTCGATCCGCCTGGAGATGCTCGGCCTGCTCGACGACCTCCGCCGGCGCTTCAGGCTCGCGATGCTCTATATCACCCACGACATCGCCTCGGCCCGCTACTTCGCGGACGAGATCCTGGTCATGTACGCCGGGGAGATCGTAGAGCGCGGCCCGGCCGAGGAGGTCACCCAGGTCCCGGCGCATCCCTACACACAGCTACTGGTGGCCTCCGCGCCGGACCCGGACAACCTCGGCAGCGCGCTGCGCGGCGGCAGCCGGCGCCAGGGGCCCGCCACAGCGTCCGGAAGGCCGCAGAACCTGGACGGCGCCGCCACGCAGGGCTGCCCGTTCCACCCCAGATGCCCGTTCGCTGATGACCTATGTCGGCGGGAGGACCCGGCCCTGATGCAGATTTCGGGCACGCGGGGCGCGGCCTGCTGGCACCTGGACCACGCCGCGCCGGAGCTCGTCTCCGGGCTACGGGGGGGTGGTGGGGATACGACGACCACATAGTCCGCAACCGATGAAACCCGAGAGAAAGACGAGACTGATGAGGAGATTGCACAGAATCAGATGGCTCTTCGCGGCGGCGACCGCCTGCTTGCTCGCGGCCGGGCTGGGCGCGTGCTCCAGCTCCAGCTCCAGCTCGGCATCGAGCTCGAGCAGCGCCGCGACCACGGGAAAGACCCTGGTCATGGAGAGCTCGCCGGAGACCACCATCACCCAGGATTTCAACCCATTCGACCCCACCCCGGCCGCCTACGGCATGGGCGCGACCGGGCTCATCTACGAGCCGCTGATCCAGTTCGACCTCGCCTCGCCGACGATCGACTACCCGTGGCTCGCCACGTCCTACGCGTGGTCTAACGCCTACAAGACGATCACTTTCACGATCCGCCAGGGCGTGAAGTGGAACAACGGCACTCCGCTGACCCCGGCCGACGTCGCCTTCACCTTCAATCTGGTGAAGGCCCACGCGGCGATCAACAGCGGCGGCCTGAACATCTCCAGCGTGAGCACGTCCGGCAACACCGTGACGCTCACGTTCCCGACACCCCAGTACACCAACCTGGAGGAGATCGCCGGCCAGGCGATCGTGCCGCAGTCGCAGTGGAGCGGCGTCAACCCGGCGACCTTCACGGACGCGACCCCGGTCGGCACCGGGCCGTACATGCTGGGCAGCTTCACGCCGCAGGGCTTCACGCTGAAGAAGAACCCCTACTACTGGCAGCCCGCCGACGTCCAGGTCCCGAACGTCTACTTCCCGGTCTACACCTCCAACACCGGCGCGCTCAGCGCACTGTTCAACAACCAGATCGACTGGACCGGGAACTACATCCCCGGCCTGCAGAAGGACTTCGTCGCCACCGACCCGGCCCACCACAACTACTGGGAGGCGGCCGGCGGCGATGAGAGCCTCGAGGGGAACATGACCAAGTGGCCGACCAACCAGCTGGCCGTACGGCAGGCGATCAGCCTCGCGGTCAACCGCACGCTGCTCGCCTCCGAGGGCGAAGCCGGTCTCGCGACCCCGATCTCCGAAGCGGGTGGGCTGACGCTGCCGACCTTCCAGGCCTGGGCCGGACCGGTGGCGTCGGCGACCATGCCGACCACCAGCAACACGGCCGCGGCCGAGCAGGTGCTGACCAAGGCCGGCTTCACCAAGGGAAGCAACGGCTACTTCGAGAAGGGCGGCAAGACCGTCGCGGTGACGATCATCGCCCCGACCGCGTACACCGACATGTCTCAGGTCGATGCCATCGCCGCCCAGGAACTGAGGGGAGCCGGGATCGACGCGACGTTCCAGGGCCTGTCCGTGGACGCCTGGAACGCCGATGTGGCCGACGGTGACTTCTCGATGACCGAGCACTGGTCGAACGGCGGAATCAGCCCGGTCAACATGTACAACGGCTGGCTGAACAGCACGCTCGCCTCCAGCTCGGCCGCCATCGGCGACTACGAGCGGCTGAACGACCCGGCGCTCAACGCCGACCTGGCCACGCTGGCCGGGGCCACGACGGTCTCGCAACAGGCCACCGACCTGGTCCCGCTCGAGCAGTACGTCGCGGCCAACCTGCCGGTGATCCCGGTCACCACCGCGCCGGAGTGGTTCGAGTACAACTCACAGAACTACACCGGCTGGCCGAGCCAGTCCAACCCATACGACACCGGCCAGCCGTCGGGAACGAACAACGGTCCCGGCTCCGGCTCCGATGAAGTGGTCATCCTGCACTTGCGTCCGCGGACCTGAACCCCTCCCTAGGTCCGTAAACGCAAGCGGGCCCGTTCCTGGCCGTCTCGCGCGGTCAGGAACGGGCCACACCCCACCATCACATTAGCCCAGCTAGCAACAGGGAGCCATGGCGCAAGGTATCTGTTCATGTTCCTCGTGAACATCATGGGGCACATGTGTCCATAGTGCCCACGGAGACCGGCGGTCCCCCGGACCCGCCGGCGCGCATCGCCTTCAGCACGCTGGCGTTCCCGGAGGCCAGCCTGGCCTCGGCCGTCTCGCTCGGCCGCCAGTGGGGCTACGCCGGCGTCGAACTGCGGCTCATCGACGGCGAGCTCATCGACCCGGGGATGCCGGCCACCGCCCGCGCGCAGGTCAAGCGGACCGTGACCGGGGCCGGGCTGCCGGTCGTCGCGGTGGACAGCTCCATCCGCCTGACCGGTGAGGATCCAGGCCCCGACCTGCGCCGGTTCCTCGAGCTGGCCAGCGACTGGGAATCCCCGCTGGTCCGCGTGTTCGGCGGTGCGCTGGCCTTTGACCAGGCGGAACGCCGGGACCAGCTCCGGGCCGCGGCCCGGGTACTGGAGGCGAACGTCCCGGTCGCCCGCCGGCTCGGCGTCGCCATCGGGGTCGAGACCCACGACGACTTCTCCGCCTCGTCCGTGGTGGCCTCGCTCCTGGCTATGGCCGACCCGGAGTGGGTCGGCGCGGTGTGGGACAGCCATCACCCGTACCGCGTGGGCGAGGCCCCGGCCGACGTCTACGCCAACCTCGGCCGGCGTATCCTGCTCGCGCAGGTCAAGGACGCCCGCCGGACGCCCGATGGTGACTGGGAGCTGGTCCTGCTCGGCCAGGGCGAGGTTCCGGTCAGGGAGATGCTCGGGCTGCTCACGGCCGGCGGCTACCGGAACTGGATCTCGGTCGAGTGGGAGAAGCGCTGGCACCCCGAGATCGCCGAGCCCGAGGTCGCGCTCCCGCAGCACCGCAGCGTACTGGCCGAATGGATGGAGGTGCACCCCCCGTGACCCGCGGATTCGGGATCGTCGGCACCGGGGTTATCGCGGCGATCCACGCCGACGCCATCGCCCTGCTGTCAAAGACCGGGCTGTCGAACACCGGGCTGTCGAACACCGGGCTGTCGAACACCGGGCTGTCAAAGACCGGGCTGTCAAAGACCGGGCTTTCGAACACCGGGCGGCCGGGCGCCCGGCTGGTGGCCGTCACGGACGTGGACGCCGGAGCCGCCGCGGCCTTCGCCGCCGCGCGCGGCTGCGCGGCCGAGCCCGATCTCGGCGCGCTGCTGGCCCGCCGCGACGTCGAGGTGGTGTGCGTGTGCGTGCCGAGCGGCCTGCACGCGGCCATCGGGGTCCAGGCCGCGAAGGCGGGCAAGCACCTGGTCGTGGAGAAACCGATCGACGTCAGCCTGGACGCCGCGGACCGGCTCATCGGCGCGGCACGCGCGGCCGGGATAGCGCTGACCGTGATCTCCCAGCACCGTTTCGACCCGGGGCTCGTCGAGCTGAAGCGCCTGCTCGACGACGGTGCCCTGGGCCGGCTCGTGCTCGGGGAGGCCAGCACGAAGTGGTACCGCGCTCAGGCGTACTACGACAGCGCCGCGTGGCGCGGTACCTACGCGATGGACGGCGGGTCGCTGATGAACCAGGGCGTCCACTACGTCGACCTGCTCCGCTGGTGCATGGGCCCGCCCGTCGAGGTCACCGCGGTGTGCTCCACGCAGGCGCACCAGATCGAGGTGGAGGACACCGCGCTCGCGATCGTCAGGTTCGCCTCGGGCGCCGTGGCCACCATCCTGTCCAGCACCGCGGCCTTCCCCGGCTTCCCGCAGCGCCTGGAGATCACCGGGACGCGGGGCACGGTGACGGTCGAGGACGGCCGGATCGTCGGGCGTGCCCTGGCCGCGGACGCCACCCCGGACGCCACTCCGGACGCCACCCCGGCCGCGACGTCAGAGGCCGGCCGTTCGGCGGCCGCCGACCCGGCCGCCGTGGACGTGGCCAGCCACGCCGCTCAGCTCGCCGACCTGCTCGACGCGGTCGATACCGGGCGCGAGCCCGCGGTCAGCGGCCAGGACGGCCGCGACGCGCTCGCGATCGTCCTCGCCGTGTATGAGTCGTCCCGCACCGGCCGCCCGGTGACCGTGGGGGGCCGGTGACCGTCGTCCTGAGCGGGTTCGCCGACGAGATCTCGCCCGACCCGCGAGCCCAGCTCGCGACCCTGGCCGCCGAGTCGATCACCCACCTCGAGCTGCGCAGCGCGTGGTCGGTGAACGTGGCCGACTTCACCGGGGGGCAGCTGGCCGCCTTCCGCGCGGTGGTGGAGGACGCCGGGGTGCGGGTCTCCGCGATCGGTTCCCCCATCGGCAAGATCCCGGTCGGCGCGCCGCTGGCTCCCGAGCTGGACCGGATGCGCCGCGTCGCCGACGTCGCGGCCGCGCTCGGCACCAGCATCGTCCGCGTCTTCTCCTTCTTCATGCCCGCGGGCGAGCCGCAGGAACGGTACCGGAGCCAGGTCATCGACCGCATGGGTGCCCTGGCCCGGATCGCCGAGGAACGCGGCCTGGTCCTCGCGCACGAGAACGAGAAGGAGATCTACGGCGACGTCCCGGACCGGTGCGCCGACCTGATCACCGCCGTGGGCTCGCCCGCGCTGCGGGCCACGTTCGACCCGGCGAACTTCGTCCAGTGCGGCGTCCAGCCCTACTCCGGCGCGTACGCCGTGCTCCGGCCCTACCTGGTCTACCTGCAGGTGAAGGACGCGCGGGCCGCGACCGGCGAGGTCGTGCCCGCCGGCCAGGGCGACGGGGAGCTGCGCGAGACGCTGGCCGCGCTGCGGGAGGACGGCTTCGCGGGCTTCATGTCGCTCGAGCCGCACCTGGCGCAGTCCGGGCGCTTCGGCGGCTTCAGCGGCCCGGAGGGTTTTCACCGGGCCGCGTCGGCTCTGAAATCTCTACTGAACGAAGCGTCGATCTCCTGGCGGTGACCTCTGGCTCGCTCCTCCTGGTGGGTCTGGCGCGGCTCAGGCGCTGCCGGTCAGGCCCCACCGGCGGCGGATGGCCCGGTCGGCCAGGCCGAACAGCGTGTGCACGACGATGCCCAGGATCAAGATCACGATGATGATCGAGGTGGCGCCCTGCATGTCGGCCTGATCTTGATCCGTCGACAGCAGCACACCGAGGGACGGCTGGTTCGCGATGATCACCAGCAGTTCGCCGGCCATCAGGCTGCGCCAGGCGAACGCCCAGCCCTG
>Ga0209415_10005463_pt1 | contig 22826 bp, 24 predicted proteins | sample PeaSoiSIISIP2007_FD_187696 | JGI IMG/M metagenome (GOLD analysis project Ga0209415, IMG submission 187696) | Peat soil microbial communities from Weissenstadt, Germany - SII-SIP-2007 (SPAdes) (version 2) | ecosystem: Environmental > Terrestrial > Soil > Wetlands > Peat | place: Germany... | reverse complement strand
TAAATACCGAAGAACAGCCCCACCACCGACGATAGGCCCACGCCGATGACGATCGACGACGCGGGCAGCGACATCGGCACCGACGTGAAACTGCGCACCGCCACCGCAATCAGCCACGCGGTTCCAACGCCCAGCAAGCCGCCCGCGCCCGCCAGCACCGCGGATTCCACCAGGTATTGATTCAGGATGTCGCGCCGCCGCGCGCCCAGCGATTTGCGAATGCCGATCTCGCGCGTGCGCTCCGTCACCACCGCCAGCATGATGTTCATAATCACGATTCCGCCCACCACCATGAACACCGAAACGACGCCCACCGCCATCGCCGAGATGGTTTTGGTGAGCTGCTCCCAAAGGGTCACGAAGGTTTCCGATGCGAAGACCACGAAATTGTCGTCCTGCGCGGGGCCCAGGTGGCGGTAGGAGCGCAGCAGCACGCGCGCCTCGTCCTGCGCCTGGACAAGGTGCTGCTGGTCCATTGCCTTGGCCACCAGCCGAATGCCGTTTCGCGCCCCGTAAGTCTTGAAGTAGCTTTCGATGGGAATCATCACGAAGTTGTCCTGCGACTGGCCGAACACGCTGCCCAGCGCCTGGGCGACGCCGACTACTTCGTACGGGTTGCCTTCAATCGCGATCGTCTTTCCCAGCGGGTCCTGGCCCTCGAAGAAGCGCGTAAAAATGTCGTTGCCGATAAAGGCCACCGGCATGTGCCGCCGCACTTCGTCATAAGTGATGCCGCGCCCGATTCCCACCTGCACATGATTGATGGCCGGAATGTTGTCGGTGATGCCGTTGACCGTCACGCCTTCCACCGAGTTGCCTTTGAACGCCACCCGTGCCTGCCGCGACGTCATCATGCCGATGTCCTTCACCAGCGTCGCCTTCGCCCGGATGAATTCGTACTCGTCCACGCGGATCTGCGGGTTGCGTTTGTCCATTTCGAAAAACTTCTTCGGGTCCCAGGATCCGAACCACGCCATACGCACGATGCGAAAGCCGTCCGCCCCCATGTTGGAAACCTTGTCGGCGATGTAGCGGTCCATGCCGTGAATCAGCGCCGTGACGGCGATGAGTGTCGTGGTGGCCAGAATGATTCCCAGCAACGTCAGAAAGCTGCGCAGCTTGTTCTTGCGCAATGAATCGAGAGCGATACGGGCGGCCTCCCAAACGGAGGCGCTCCATTGGTTCTTGCGCCGGGGCACGTAGTTAAGACGGTCGATACCCCCCTATTGTTCCGGGATCCGCGGTATTTTATTTTGCGACCACTCCGGGTTCGCGGATTTGCAGGTTCACTGCCTGACTCTTCGCGCGCGAACAGCGGGACCAGGGGGTCCGCCCCACAGGCTTGCGCGCCATTGCACGGGCCGGGCGCCGCTCGCCTGAGTCATAATGGTTGGGGCCGATGAATCTCCCGAACGCGCTGACCATTCTGCGAATCTTCTTCGTGCCGCTGCTGGTGGCGGTGCTGCTGGAAGAAAACGTCGCCTTTCAGTTCGGGTCCTGGCCAGTCACCAACGAATGGCTGGCGCTGGCCATTTTCCTGTCGGCCGCCGCCACCGATCTGCTGGACGGCTATCTGGCCCGCCGCTGGAAACAGGTGACGACGATCGGTACGCTGCTCGATCCCATCGCCGACAAGTTGCTGGTGTCGGCGGCGCTCATCTCGTTGGTTCAGGTGCGGGTCCTGCCGGGGTGGATGGCGATTCTGGTGATCGGCCGCGAGTTCGCAGTCTCCGGCTTGCGCGCCATCGCGGCGGCCGAAAGCTACACCATCAAGGCGAGCGATTTGGGAAAGACGAAAATGCTGGCGCAGGTAGTGGCGATTTCCTGCCTGCTGGTCAGCACCCGCCATCCGGAACTCCACCAGCCGGGCATCTGGATGATGTGGGGCGTCATCTTCTTCGCGCTGCTGTCCGCCGTCAGCTATTTCCGGAAGTTCTGGCGCAAGGTGGATGAGCACGTCAAGCTGCGCCGGCGCCGCGAGCTGCTGCTGCTCGAAAGAAAACGCCAGCGGGAATCGATGCGTCAGAGAGGTTCGAGGAGGGCTGGCGCCCGCGGAGCCGGGGCTGGTGCAGGCGCCTCTGGCGGCACGATCTGGAAACCGCCCGAAGTCAGCTGAACCGTCCGTATCTGCCCTCTCGGTCCGGGCGAGGGAATCGGTTTCCCGTTCAGAAGAATCGTCAATCCTCCGGCGTTGCCCAGCCGCAAAGTGATTTCCGTATTGGCCGCCACGGTGCGAATCTCGTTTGGCTTGAGCTCGCCCTGATAGATGGAGCGGCCGTCCCGCCGCACGCTAACCCAGACCGGCTCGGCGACCACCAGCTCCACCTGCACAGCGCCGGTCCCGGAAGCCTCGGCGTCCGGTACCAGCGGCTGTGGAACACCGGGTTGGGACACAGGCTGCGGAGCGGCCGTCTGGGGCGCCGGCGCGGCGGCGGTTGTTGCAGCAGCGGGCTGCTGGGTTGGAACGGGTTGCTGGGTTTGGGCGGCCGGCTGTGGCGGTGTGGCGTGCCGGGTTTCGGCCGCCGGCGGAATCTGCGGGCGCATGGCAGCGAGTTGACGATTCCGCTGCCACCAGGCGTAGACTCCGGAGCAGATCAGCATCACCACCACCACCGCAATCAGCGACGGCAAAACGCTCCGCTGCCGGCCGGCGCTGAACCGCGGCTCCTCCATCCTGGGCAGCGCAAGCGTGGGCCGCCTGAGCTCCGTCAAGCGCGCCAACTCGGGCGATTGCACGGCGTGTTCGAACTGGGTGGCCACTTCCTCCGCGTCCAGACCCAGCACGGCCGCGTATTGGCGCACGAAGCTCTTGGCGAAAACGCCGCCTGGCAGCTTGCCGTATTCGTCGGCCTCGATCGCCTCCAGCATGCGCGATGAGATCTTCAGTTCTTCGGAGACCTGCTGTAGCTCCACGTTGCGCCGCAGCCGCTGCTGCCGCAACGTCTCGCCGACGGACGTCATAATGAGACACCTGGCACTTATTCTTCATGATACAACGCGCTGCATTACGGGACATGGAAATCCGGTAAGGCGGCCAAGCTGAAGCGTGCCCTACCGAGCGGCAGATCGGCCTCGCGCGGCGCCTGTTAGCATAGTCGCTTGATCTCCGTCGTCGTGGTGAACTGGAACCGCAAGCAGCTGCTGCGCGCCTGCCTCGACTCGCTCCAGCGGCAGGGCGAGCTGGCATCTGAGGTCATCGTGGTGGACAACGGCTCTGCGGACGGCTCGGCGGACATGGCAGAGGCGGAGTTCGGCGTTCGTGTGATCCGCAACCTCGAAAACCGCGGCTTTTGCGCCGCCAACAACCAGGGCATCGCGGCCGCGCAGGGCGCATTCGTCGCCCTGATCAATAACGATGCCGAAGCCGCGCCGGGGTGGCTGGCCGCGCTCCACCGGGCCTGCTCCGGCGCACCCGACGTTGGCATGGCCGCCAGCAAGGTGCTGGTTTGGGAAGACCCCGGCCGCATCGACAAAGCCGGCCACCTGATCTTCCCCGACGGCCAGAATCGCGGCCGCGGCAGCGGCACGGCCGACCGCGGCCAGTACGATCGCGAAGAGGAGGTGCTCTGGCCCGATGGCTGCGCAGCCATGTACCGCAAAGCCATGCTGGATGAGATTGGCGGCTTCGACGAAGACTTCTTCGCCTATGGCGACGATGCCGAGCTCGGCCTGCGCGCCCGTATCGCCGGCTGGAAATGCGTCTACACGCCGCAGGCCGTGGTGCGCCACCATCGTGGCTCCACCTTGGGCAAGGACTCCGTGCGGCGCCTGCAACTGATCGAAAGAAACCGCCTGTTGCTGGCCATGAAGCTCTTCCCGTTGAGCCTGCTGCTGCTGAACCCGCTGTTCTTCGCGGCGCGGTTGGCCGCAGGTGCGCTGGCCGCGCTCCGCGGAGCGGGGGACACCGCCTACTTCCCAGGACTCGCCGGCAAATGGCGTTTGGTCCGGGGATTGGTGGCCGGTCAGTTCCAGGCTTTGCTGGTGGCGCCCCGCATGTTCCGCAAACGCGCTGCCCTGCGCCGCATCCGCCGGCTCACGCCCCGCCAGGTGCGGCGGCTCATCTGGGACAACCGGCTGCGCCTGAGGGATGTGGCATGAGCGCCTGCCTGCTGTGCGGCTCCGAAAGTGCGGCGGCGCTGTTCCCGGCCACCGACCGTCTGCATCGAACCACGCCCCGCAGCTTCGCCATCCTCCGCTGCGGCCAGTGCGGCCTGATGCGTCTGGACCCGCAGCCGGACCCCGCCGAATCGCGCCAATATCATCCAGAAAACTATTGGTTCGCGCCCGACCAGACCACCGCCGGCCGCCTGGAAGAGGCGTACCGCCGTCTGGTGTTGCGCGATCACGCCCGCTTCGTCGAGCGCGCCCTAAGCGATTCCGGGGTGCGCGGCCCCTTGCTCGACGTAGGTTGCGGCGGCGGGCTGTTTCTGGGAACGATGCGGGAGCGCGGGCTGAGCGTGGTGGGGCTGGACAATTCCGCCGCCGCCGTTGCGATCGCCTGGGGCCGCCAGCACGTGCCCGCCGTTTGCGGCGTGCTGGAGCACGCCCCGCTGCGCGCCGGCAGCTTTGCCGCCATCACCATGTTTCATGTGCTCGAACACGTCCACGACCCGCGGGCCTATGTCGCCGCGGCGCATCATCTGCTGGCGCCGGGAGGGCGGTTGATTGCGCAGACGCCGAACGCCGCGTGCTGGCAGTTCCGCCTGCTCGGCCGCGCCTGGAGCGGCCTGGACGTGCCGCGCCATCTCTTCGATTTCCGCGCGAGCGATCTCGAGCGCCTGCTCGAATCCTGCGGCTTCATCGTGCTGCGCCGCAAGCATTTTTCCTGGCGCGATAACCCGGCGGCTCTGGCCAGCAGTGTGACGCCCGGCCTCGACCCGATGGGGCGCCGCACCCGCCGCGTGAAGGAAGGCTCCGCCGCGCGCATCGCCAAGGACCTGGCGTACTTTGGGCTGGTGGCGGCCGCCGTTCCGTTTACCCTTATGGAAGCCGCGTTCGGCGCCGGTTCCACGATCATGATCGAGGCCCGCAAGCCATGAGATACCAGGACATCGCCTACCGTCTGCCGGGCCCGCTGCGGCGGCACGTTCTTGTCGTCGAGGCCGAAATTGAAGACGCCGTGGCTGGCTTGGCGCGCAGCCTTCCGCCCGGCGCGCGCGTCCTCGATGCCGGCGCCGGCGAGAACCGCTACCAGCATCACTTCGCGCTCCAGCGCTATTGCGGCGTGGACCTGGCGGTGGGAGATGCCAACTGGGACTACAGCCGCCTCGACGCCGTCGCCGATCTCGCGGCCCTCCCGTTTCGCGAGGGCGCGTTCGACGCCGCGCTGAACATCGTCACCCTCGAACACCTGGCTGAACCCGCTCGTGCGCTGGCCGAAATTGGCCGCGTGCTGGCCCGCGGCGCCCCGCTGCTGGTGGCCGCACCGCAGGATTGGGAAACCCATCAGGCGCCGCATGACTACTACCGCTACACCCGCTACGGCCTGAAGTGGCTGTTGGAACAGGCCGGTTTCGAAGTGGTCGAGATGCGCGCCCACGGCGGATACTTCCGGCTGCTCGCGCGGCGGCTGCTCAACGGCTTACAATTCTTTGCAGGGGGCATTCGCTGGCTCGGCTTCATTCCGGTGGCGATACTCGTGGTCCCTCCCGCGCTGATCCTGCCATTTCTGGATGGTCTCGACCGCGACCGGAATTTTACGCTCGGGCACGTGTGCCTGGCGCGCAAGCGCTAGGGCTTTGGGCATTGGGGCAGGCGTTTTCGCCTGCCAACCGAAACTGAAAGGACAAGCTTGGACGGAGCCATCGTCATCGACAAACCGGGAGGCTGGACCTCGCATGACGTGGTGGGCAAAGCCCGCCGGATCACCGGCGAAAAGAAGATCGGCCACTTGGGCACGCTCGACCCGATCGCCACCGGCGTGCTGCCGCTGGTGCTCGGCCGCGCCACGCGCCTGGCGCAGTTTTATACCCGCAGCGACAAGATCTACGAGGGCGTTATCCGCTTCGGCTGGTCGACCCTCACCTACGACCGCGCCGGCGAACCCACCAGCGAGAAGACCGCGCCGCAGATCGATCCGGCCGCGCTCGAACGGGCACTCGAGAGCTTCCGCGGCGAGTTTTTGCAGACCCCGCCACCGGTCTCTGCCAAGAAGGTGGAGGGCCGCCGCGCCTACGAATTGGCCCGGCAGTCTGTCGCCGTAGAGTTGGCGCCGGTTCCGGTGGAAGTTTACGAGCTGACCCTGCTCGATCTGGCCGGCCCGCTGGCGCGGGTGCGCGCGCACTGTTCCGGCGGCACCTATCTCCGTTCCATCGCCCACGATGTAGGTCAATTGCTCGGCTGCGGCGCGCACCTGGAAGACCTGCGCCGCCTCTCGAGCGGCGAATTCGAGATCGCGCGGGCGTGCACCATCCCTCAACTCGAGTCCCTGGCCGCCGGCGAACGCCTGGTGGATGCGCTGGTTGCCCCTGCGCAAATGCTGCCCGGCATGTCCTCCGTTTTTGTCGACGATCTGAGCGCCAGCCAGATCCGCAACGGCCGCAATTTTCCCGCCTCGCCCTTCCGTTCGCAGCCGGCGTCGCGCTACGTCAAGGCGGTGACGCGTAGCGGCGACCTGGTCGCCATCGGCGAAGCCGTGTTGCCCAATCTGTATCATCCCGTGGTAGTGCTGTGATCGCCATCGCTGTAACGCCGGCGGCAAAGGCAAAGGCACAGACCGCCCGCGTTACAGGCTTCTCTTCTACACATCCGTGGCGCTATCTGCAACCCAAACCGGCCGCCAGTGTCCTTAGTGTTGTGTAGCGGAGGGGAAATCAATGCCAAAAAAGTATCGAATCGCACTCATTGGGGCCCTTGCGGCCGGTTGCTTGCTCGCTCAGTCTCCGCCTCCGCCTCAATTCGAGGAGAGGCTGAATCAGCGGATGCAACAAGTCAAGGACCAGCTGCAGGTCACGCCTGAGCAGGCCGATCAAATCCGGCCGTTATTTGTCGATGAGTTGCAGCAACTCAAAGCCATCCTGGACAGATACGGCGATCCGCGGGACGCCTCATTGATGACCAAGCGGAAAATGCGTCTGGAAAGCAAATCCATCCAGGAGCGGACGGATGACCAGCTCAAGACGATTTTGAGCAAGCAGCAGATGAAGGATCTTGAGAAGCTCCGCGAACAATGGCGTCAGGAGCGGCGTGCGGAATTCATGAGCAGCGCGCGGCGGTAGATAGCTGTTTGTGGCATCCGCGGGCTGACGATTTAGTGCTGCGTTACATTTCTCCTGTTTTCTACGACCCAACGTATAGCTCAGTTCAGAGGCTGAGGCGTTTTCTCCCAAACCTGATTTTGGCGCCGGTGTTCACTTTTGAACAGAATTCGACGCGCCAGAAGGCTAGGCTGCATGCTGGGGTTGTGACAGCCTTTAGCGAGGACTGTCCCCTCGCCGGTTCGGAAACAGGGGGGGCGGGATTTTGTCGACAGTGGAGAATGGGCACCGGAAGCTTACCGGCGCCGGATGGAGCTACCGCATGAATGACTGTGGTTGGGTGATCTACCATCACCCACAGACCGGCCGCTGGCACACGCTGCGGGAAGCGAAGGCGCTTTCGGAGGCTGGAAAGATCCTCCTGGTTCACGACGATCCCGACGCTTCGGGCCTATCCTCGTAATCGAGAACAGCTCTGTAAAGAAGAGCACGCAACTGTAATGGAGTTTCTTCTTCGTCGCGATACCGCACCGGGAAGTCTCACGCGTGGCACCTCGCGGCCCGGAACCGCCGAAGCCACGGGCGCTCCGGCAATTAGGTCGATGCGACAATTGCGCGGCAGGCGGTCAGAGGCCGGCAACGCCAACCATCAGACAAGGAGCAATGGCGCCAGATGACCCTGCGCACACAAACTACTACCCGACACAGGATTCGCCCCCTGAGCGTGTTCACCTTCTGCGGCCAGCCCATCGCGGCGCCGCACGACGAGTACCACCTGCTCACCAAGGATCTGCCGCCGTGTCCGGAATGCAAGCGCGCCCGCGATAAGGCGGCGCTGACGCTTGGCGGAAGACAACGAAGGCTGGTGTAAGGATTGCGCTACAGCCCTGCTCTGCCGGGAGGTCAGCTCGTCTGGCCCCAGGAAATCCGCAGTCGTCCGGATCCACGTGCTCATGGCGGGGCCGGGTTCCTTTGTGTAATCCTGAGCTCAGTCCGTGTTGCGCGTCTGGCAAGAGCGCGGGGTAGGCCGGACGTAAAACCTGGGTTGGTGGATCGCCAACTCGCTGTCTGTTGTGTGCTGCACACTCGGGGTCAGAAGGCGGAAGGCTTGTACGCTTCCAGTGAGGGTTCATGAAAAAGCTGCGGATCGGGATCATCGACATCGTTTCCAGGGGTCCCACGCGGGCTTTGTACGCACGCATCATGAACTCCAGCCTCGCCAGTATCATGCCCCAGGTCATCGGGGTCTGGTGCCAGGAAGAGGGGCATGACGTCACCTTCGTTTGTTACACCGGCTTTGAAGATCTGCTGACGGCGCTGCCGGACGATGTCGACATGGTCTTCATCGGCGCGTTCACCGAAGCTGCGCATACGGCTTACGCCCTGAGCAATCTCTTTCGGGGGAGAGGTGCGATTACCGTGATCGGAGGGCCGCACGCCCGCTGTTACCCCGAAGACGCCGCGCGTTATTTCGACTATGTGCTGGGCTTCACGGACAAGGGTACGCTCCGTGACGTCTTACGCGACTGCTCGCAACACCGGCCCGCGGGCGTCTGCCTCGCGGCGTCGCAGCAGCCCAGAACCCTGCCGGGGGTCCGCGCGCGTTGGCAGTTCATCGACTCGACGCTCCGGAAAGCGCCTCTCCTCAAAATGGTTCCCATGCTCGGCAGCATGGGGTGCCCGTACACTTGCGCCTTTTGTATCGACGCCACTGTGCCTTATCAGGCGATGGACTTCGAGGTAATCCGCGAGGATCTCCGGTTCCTGCTGACCCGGTTCAAACGGCCGCTGGTGGCCTGGCACGATCCCAATTTCGGAGTCCGCTTCAACGACTACATGGACATGATCGAGGACGCTGTCCCTCCCGGCAGCATCGACTTCGTCGCCGAAAGCAGTCTGTCCCTGCTTTCCGAGCCGCGCCTCAAACGGCTCAAACGCAACTCATTCAAAGGCGTCCTGCCCGGCATTGAATCCTGGTTCGCCCTGGGTGAGAAATCGAAGACCGGCGCGGCCGTCGGAATGGCCAAAGTTCGCCAGGTGTCCGAACACGTCAATCTGATCCTGCAGTATATACCCTACATCCAAACCAACTTCGTGCTGGGACTCGATACCGACGAGGGGCCCGATCCTTTTGAACTCACCAAGCGTTTCCTGGACATGACTCCGGGGGCCTTTCCGGCCTATTCGCTGCTTTCCGCATTCGGCCGCGCCGCGGTGCTCAACCTCGATTACCAGCGATCCAACCGCGTGCTGCCATTCCCATTCCACTTCCTCAACAATAATGGCGCCATGAACGTCAAGCCGGCAAACTATTCCTGGCAGACCTTCTACGACCGGATCATCGACCTGACCCGGTATTCCTTCTCCACGCGCGCCATCTTCCGCCGCTTCCTGGCGACGGAAGGGGTGACTTCACGCTGGATGAACGTAGTGCGGGCGGTCTCGACAGAGGGGTTCGGCAGGGCCAGGTATCACCGGGAAATTCGCGATCGCCTGGACACCGACCCGCAGTTCCCGCCGTATTTCGAGCAGGAGAGCAACGTGCTTCCCCAGTTCTACAAGAACATAGTGCGCCAGGATCTCGGGCCGCTGATGGAGTGGCTTCCCGACGATGCTCTTTATCACGATCCCAACGCGTACCTGAAGTCCGAGCGCTCCAAGGATGTCGTAGCTCTGGTCTAACCGCGGCCGGCGTTGCAATACATAACCGGTGCACGACATAAGTGTGGATCGCACGTTCCAACATTGTGTGCTGAAGATGTGGCCGAGCCATTTGTGCGCTCCGGTGGTGGCAAGTTTCCTCGGAATCCAAGATCTCGCCACTTTCGTGTCCCACACCCTACTCATATGACAATCCGCAATTCGGTGAACTGTGCTATCGTGCAGGTGGAGAGTCATCATGATTGAGGATCTGTTACGGCCCCAGCATCTGCTTTTGCTCTTGGGTATTTGCCTTCTGTTTTTCGGGCCGCAAAAGCTGCCGGAACTCGGTAAATCGCTTGCCCAGGGGATTCGCGGTTTCAAAGAATCGCTGAAAGACCCCTCGGACACCCCCAAGACCTAACGCAAGGTCCGAGCGCCCTGCTTCAGCTGATCGTTGGGGTCCTTTTCTCTAGAACCCGCCATATTCCGCATCCACGCAGGGCAGATCGGCTGTGGCTCCCGCCGCCCTACTTCTTTTCGCCTTCCTGCTGGTGGTGGCGCTTGCGGGCGGCTTCGTGTTCCGCGCGCAACTGTTCGTAAAGAGGCTGCTGATCCGGGCGCAGAATGGCTTTCACTTCGGCCACCTGCTTATCCCAAACGGCATGGCCCCGATCGTTCATTTCCTTGTGGATCTGGTCAAACTGCGCGCGGGTGTCGTCGAAGATCCGGTTCAGCTTCGCGACCTGCCCGTCGTCCAGTTTGACGCGCTGGCGCATTTCCTCCACCAGCCGTTTCCGCACCTCTTCCGGATCCGTCCCAGGACCCCTGTGCGAGCCCGCCACGCCCGGCGGCACGCTGCGGCCGAATACGGGAGACGCTGTGTAAAGACGGTAGCCCAGGGCGCCGGATATGGCGCCGCTGACGAAGATCGCCAGCAGGCCAAGAAACGCGAGAAAACGGGACTTGGGCATGGGAGTCAGCTCATCGCCCCGGTTCGTTCCAATCCAGCCGCACCGGCCCGACGATTTCCGGGGTATCCAGGGTATTGGCGTCCGCCAAAGCCTCCAGGTAGCTCACTCCCGTAGCCGGCGTGGCACGGGGCAGGGACACGTAGACGCCGATGGCGATCGTCACCGCCGCCGCCGCGGTTACAAAGCCCCGCACCATGCGCTCGAAGGAAAAAATATTGCTCTGCCGCGCTTCGATCCGCCGCCACAGGCCAGGCATGAAATTCGCGCTGGGTTCCCGGTCCGGGCAAGCAGCCCGGTATGCCCGCAAAAGGGAATCCAGTTTGTCGTCGCCGCCCCGTGTTGGGTACATCGTGTCCTTACTCCAACGGCCTCAGCCGTTCTGGTTCTGTTGCTCTTCCGTCTCGAAGGCTTTCAGGACCCGTTGCCGCGCCCGGAATAAACGAACCTTGAGAGCATTCTCCTTGACCCGATAAATCTTTTCAAGCTCCCGTAAGGAGAGTCCTTCCACTTCTTTCATCAGCAGCAATACTCGGTCCGCCTCCGAAACCGCGCCCAGCAGCGAATCCACGGTTTCGCGAACTTTCTTTTGTTGCTGCTCGTCGTGCTCTACCTTGCCGCCGGCCACCGCATCCGCCATCATAACCTGCTGCTCGGAAAGGTCGGACATGCGGAATTCCGGCCGCCGCCGCTGCTTGCGCAGGTAATCGTAAGCCGCATTCACGGTCAGCCGGTGCAGCCATGGTTCAAAGACCTCTGCCGCCCGCAATTGGTCGAGCGAAAAATACAGCCGCAAAAAGACTTCCTGCGCGACGTCCTCGACATCTTCCGTACGGGCGATCAAACGGTTGATCGTCCCCATGATGCGCTTCCGGTACGCCAGTACAATTCCGTTAAATGCCGCACTGTCACCCTGTTGCGCGCGCCGGATCAGCTCGAACTCTACCAGCATGCCGCACCGGGGCCCGCCGCTGGCTCATATTTCGGCTTCATCAGCATAGGCGTAAAGGCTTATCCACAGGTTACAAGGTCCGCGTTGGGTAGGGCACGCTTTAGCTTGCCCATTTAGCTTGCCCGTTTTGCTGCCATCCCCCGAATCGCGATGATAGCCTAAAGGGATGCGCTTTTCCGAGTCGATTTTTTCCAGCCGCTTCCAGATCACGCGCCACGACCTGGAAAGCCACTTGGCCGAAGCGCTCTCCGCCGGCGGCGATTACGCCGACCTGTACTTCGAATACCTGCTCACCAGCTCCATCAGTATTGACGAATCCATGGTCAAAAGCGCAGCCCAGGGGGTGTCGGTGGGCGTCGGCGTGCGGGTGATCGCCGGCGAGCGGACCGGCTACGCTTACTCGGATGACCTAACGCCGGAGAAGGTCCGCAAGGCGGCGCGCGTGGCGGCGCACATCGCCGCCGGACCCAGCCGTGTCGACAAGGTGAGCCTCAGCGAAGGCCAGCCGCACAATTTGTACCCGGTGCTGATCGCACCCACCGAAACCGCCTTCAGCGAGCGCGTGGAACTGGTGAAGCGCGCCGACCGCGCGGCACGCGCCTACGACTCCCGCATCTTTCAGGTGCAGGCGGTCTATGCCGACAATCTGCGCGAGGTGATGGTAGCGACCAGCGAGGGCGTGCTGACGCTCGACCGCCAGCCGCTGGCCCGCTTAAGCGTTTCCGCCCTGGCGCGCGTGGATGGCGGTGCGCCGCAGCGGGGACACGCCGGTGGCGGCGGGCGCGTCGAGCTGGACTTCTTCCTCCGCGAGAAAACGCCGGAACACTTTGCCGGCGAAGCGGCGCGGGAAGCGGTGGCGATGCTCGATGCCGTGGCCGCCCCGGCAGGCGAAATGACCGTGGTGCTGGGGCCCGGCTGGCCGGGCATTCTGCTGCATGAAGCCGTGGGCCACGGCCTGGAAGCGGATTTTAACCGCAAGGGCGTTTCCGCCTTCAGCGGCCGCATGGGCCAGCAGGTGGCGAGCGAATTGTGCACCGTGATCGACGATGGCACCATCTCCAACCGCCGCGGATCGCTCAACGTCGATGACGAAGGCCATCCCACCCGCCGCAACGTGCTCATCGAGAAGGGCGTGCTCACCGGCTACCTGCAGGACAAACTCTCCAGCCGCTTGATGAAGTCGGCTTCCACCGGCAGCGGCCGCCGCGAAAGCTACGCTCACATCCCCATGCCGCGCATGACCAACACCTTCATGCTGGCGGGCGAAAGCGATCCGGCCGAGATCATCCGCTCCGTGCCCACGGGCCTCTATTGCGCCAACTTCGGCGGCGGCCAGGTGGATATCACCAGCGGCAACTTCGTGTTTTCGGCCTCGGAAAGCTACCTCATCGAAGACGGCAAATTGACCCGCCCGGTGCGCAACGCCACCCTCATCGGCAACGGCCCGGAGGCGCTGAAATACGTCAGTATGGTGGGCAACGATCTGCGCCTCGATGAAGGCATCGGCATCTGCGGCAAGGAAGGCCAGAGCGTCCCGGTAGGCGTCGGCATCCCCACCTTGAAGATCGACCGCATGACCGTCGGCGGCACGGGGTAGTTTTTGCGCTTCCCAAGGCCATCGTACGGCGAACAAACAGCGAAATAATCCTGGCTTGTCATGTCAACTAAACATTTGCTAAAATAGGACTTACCTACGCAATAGGAGTCAACTTGTCAGACCAGGAACTACCACCCCAGGGACCACCTCCGCCACCCTCCGGCGGGACCCTGCCTTTGCCCGGAACGCCGGGCGGCGACGGCAACAAAAACCTCCTCCCGATCAACATCGAAGACGAGATGCGCCGCAGCTATCTGGATTACGCGATGAGCGTGATCGTGGGTCGCGCGCTGCCGGACATTCGCGACGGGTTGAAGCCGGTGCACCGGCGCATTCTTTACACCATGCAGCAGATGGGCCTGGCGCCCAACAAGGCGACGCGCAAGTGCGCCCGCATCGTCGGCGATTGCATGGGTAAGTATCATCCGCACGGCGATATGGCCATCTACGATGCCCTGGTCCGCATGGCGCAGGATTTTTCGATGCGCTATCCGCTGGTGAATGGGCAGGGCAACTTCGGTTCGGTGGATGGCGATCCGCCCGCCGCCTCCCGGTACACCGAAGCGCGCATGTCGTGGGTGGCGACAGCGGTGCTCGAAGACATCGACAAGGAAACCGTCGATTTCAAACCCAACTACGACGGCAGCGAGCAGGAGCCGGAAGTGCTGCCGGCGCGCGTTCCCAACCTGCTGATCAACGGTTCGTCCGGCATCGCGGTCGGCATGGCGACCAACATTCCGCCGCACAACCTCACCGAAGTGGTCAATGCGGCGATACAGTTGGTGCAGCATCCGAATACGCCGCTCTCGAAGATCCTCGAAATGGTGCCGGGGCCGGACTTCCCGACCGGTGGATTCATCCTCGGCCGGCAGGGAATCATCGACGCTTACACCAAGGGCCGCGGCCAGCTCAAGCTGCGCGCCAAGGCAGCCATCGAGCGCGTGGGCAAGGATAGAGAGCAGATCGTCGTCACCGAGATCCCCTACCAGGTGAACAAGTCGAAGCTGCTCGAACAGATCGCCTCGCTGGTGAACGAAAAGCGCATCGAAGGCGTGGCGGACGTGCTGGATCACAGCGACCGCGACGGCATGCGCATCACCATCGAGCTGAAGCGCGGCGAGCAGGCGGAGGTGGTGCTCAACAACCTCTACAAGCACACCCAACTGCAAACCGGTTTCGGCATCATCATGCTCTCCATCATCAACGGCCAGCCGCGCGAGTTGGGCCTGGTGGAGATCATCAAGTGCTTCATCGACCATCGCGTGGACGTGGTGCGGCGCCGCACCGAATATGAGTTGCGCAAGGCCCGCGAGCGAGAGCACATCTTGGTGGGCTTCCAGAAGGCGCTGGACAATTTGGACGAAGTCATCCGCCTGATCCGCGCCGCCAAGGCGCCGCGCGAAGCGCGCGATTCGCTGATCGCGCGTTTCGAGTTCACCGAGCGGCAGGCGCAGGCGATCATCGAGATGCAACTCCAGCGCCTGACCGGCATGGAGCGGCAGAAGATTCTCGATGAGTTGGCCGACATCCAGCGCCGCATCGCCGAATACCTGGAAATCCTCGGCTCCGACAAAGTGCTGCGCGATCTGATCGTCAAGGAGTTGAAGGAAGTTCAAAAGGAGTACGGCGACGAGCGGCGCACCCAGATCATCGACGACGCAGGCGAAATCCGCCTGGAGGACCTGGTGGCCGTGGAAGATACGGCGGTCACGGTGACGCGCGGCGGCTACCTGAAGCGCACCTCCGTCGATACCTACCGGCGGCAGACGCGCGGCGGCAAGGGGCGCATCGGCATGGGGACGCGCACGGAGGACTTCGTGGAGCACCTGATCATTGCCTCCACGCATGCCTACCTGCTGATCTTCACCACGCGCGGGCGGGTGTACTGGCTGAAGGCCTACGAAATTCCCGACGCCACCACCACCGGCAAGGGCAAGCACATTTCCAACCTCATCAACCTGCAGCCGGACGAAACCCCGAAGGCGTTTCTATCGGTGGCGGACTTCGTGCCCGACCAGTTCATCGTGATGGTGACGCGTCACGGCGTGATCAAGAAATCGGAGCTGACCGAGTTCGACAATCCGATGGCGCGCGGCATCATCGCGGTGTCGCTCGATGAAGGCGATGAGCTGATCGGCGCCAAGATCACCAACGGCGGCAACTACATTTTCCTCGGCTCGCACCAGGGCCAGGCCATCCGCTTCGCCGAGAGCCAGGTGCGCGCCATGGGCCGCACGGCACGCGGCGTACGCGCCATGGATCTGCCGGAAGGCGATTTCCTGGTGGGCATGGAAGTCGTCGAAAAAGACGGGCTGATTCTTTCCATCGCGGAAAACGGTTTCGGCAAGCGAACCAAGCTGGAGGTTTACCGGCTGACCGCGCGCGGCGGCAAGGGCGTCATCAACATGAAGACCACCGCCAAGACCGGCAAAGTGGTGGCCGTGCTTTCGGTGAGGGAAGATACCGACCTGATGATCGTCAGCCAGAACGGCAAGATCATCCGCATCGAGTCCGCGACAATCCGCCAGGTGGGCCGCTCGTCGCAAGGCGTGCGGCTGGTGAGCCTGGAAGAGGGCGACAAGGTGGCCGCGGCCAGCGTGATCCCCGATACGGAGAACGGCAATGGCGGCACGCAGGAGATGCTGCCCGTCCAGTAGACTTAAGTGGGGCAGGTCCCCGACCTGCCAACCGTTGCGAACCAATATGGCAGCTCTAGTTGAACTGACCGATCCGGCGCGCCTGCGGGAAAAAGAAGAGCGGCTCTTCGAAATCCTGCGGGGTATGGACCGCATGCTGGTGGCCTTTTCCGGCGGCACGGATTCAGCCTACCTGGCCTGGGCAGCGCACCGCGCGGTGGGCGCCGGAGCGCTGGCGGTCACGGCCGATTCAGCTTCCATTCCGGAGTCCCACAAGCACGATGCCGAGGCGTTCGTCGCCCAGTTCGGCATCGCCCACGAATATATCGAAACCCGTGAGTTCGAGAACCCGGCCTACACCGAGAACAATCCCGACCGCTGCTTCCACTGCAAGGACGAGCTCTTCACGCGCCTCGAGCAGGTGGGGCGCGAGCGCGGCTTCGAGCACATCGTCTACGGCGTGAATACGGACGACCTGGGCGATTACCGGCCGGGGCAAAGCGCCGCCACCCAACACCGCGTGGCCGCGCCGCTGGCGGATGCGGGCCTGTCCAAAGCCGAAATCCGCGAACTGTCGCGCGTGGCGGGCCTGCCGACGTGGGACCGGCCGGCTTCGGCGTGCCTGAGCTCGCGCATTCCCTACGGAACACCGGTGACGGTGAAGACGGTGAAGACGGTGGAGGCCGGTGAGGAGCAGATCAAGGCGCTGGGCTTCCGGCAGTTTCGCGTGCGCTTCCATGGCGAGGTGGTGCGGGTGGAAATCGCCCGCGAGGAGATGGCGAAAGCGATGACGCTGGAGATGGCGGCTCGCTTCACCGAAATCTTCAAAGCGCTTGGCTTCCGCTATGTCACCTTGGACCTGGAAGGCTACCGGCAGGGATCGCTCAACGAAGTGCTGAACCTGAAGAAGTAGGGCGGTAGACCAGAACCGGGAGCTGGCAAATAATCGGCGAAACTGCCGGGTTGGCAGACGAAAGCGTCTGCCCCACTTTGCCATCGAAGAAGTTGCGGGCGGGTGGGGCAGGCGCTTCCGCCTGCCAAGCGATTGTTTCACAGTTTCCTGTCCGCGCTTTACTCTTCCACCAGGCGGTGGCTCGCGGTCGCATCCAGGTCCAGCTTGTAGATGCGCTTTAAGTCCGCTATCAGTTTGAGGGAATCGCGGCCGAACGGGGCCTTACCTTCGAAAGCATGCAGGACAATGCCTTCCAGGAGATCGCCCAGTGTCAGGTCGTGATACTCGGCCAGCGCCTTCAGTACTTTGAGCAACCGCTTCTCCATGCGCACGCCGGTTTGGACGCGCTCGATTTTCAGCGGAGCCTGTTTCTCTTTCATGATCTAGATTGTACCACGGTACATTGGTATGATTATGGGCAAGCTAAAGCGTGCCCTACCAAGTTGGTAGGGCACGCTTTAGCTTGCCCGACGCCCGCTTGCGGGCGCATCTTTTCACGCTTCCAGCAGCACCTTGAGCATGCCCCTCTGCCCTGCCAATTCAAAGGCTTGGGCGGCATGGCGCAGCGGGAAGCGGGCGGCGATCATGTTCTCGGTCCGGATCAGCCCGTGGTCGAGCAGGGGGATGGCGGCTTCCAGGCGGCCGCAGCGCGAACCGACCAGCGTCACTTCATTGACGATGATGGGTGCGGTGTCCACCCCCACGGCTCCATGCACGGTGGATTTCAGAATCACCGTGCCGCGCGGGCGCGCCATGGCAACGGCTTGCCGCAAGCCTTCGGGCGAGCCGGTCGCATCCACCACCCAATCGTATTCGGCGACTGGCAGTTCGCCGTTCACCAGCTCCGTGGCAACACCGGAAGCGGCCGCGATCCGCAGCTTCTCTTGGTGGCGGCCGAAGAGGCGCACCGGGTAACCGTAGACATCGAGCACCTGCGCCACCAGCAGACCCAGCTTGCCGTCGCCCAGGACCGCAATGGGCGCCCCGGCCGGAATGCTCACCTGGTCGAGAATCTCGCAGGCTGCGGCCAGCGGCTCGGCGAACACGGCGCGCTCGAGCGGGATGCCTTCCGGCAGGACGTGCAGGTTGCGTTCGGGCAGGGTGAAGAATTCTTCGAACGCTCCGGGATGGCGGACAATGCCGAGCACGGTGCGGTTGGGGCAGTGGCGGCCCAGGCCCTTGCGGCACCAGGCGCAGCGCGTGCAAGCGAGGTTGATTTCGCCCACCACGCGTTGGGCCACGAGCGTGCGGTCATCCGCCTCCACCACCTCGGCCACGAATTCGTGACCGGGCGTGCCGCTGAAGCCGTAGTAGCCGCGCTGCAATTCCAGGTCGGTATTGCAGATGCCGGCGACCAGCAGGCGGAGCAGGGCATAGCCCGGGGGCCGCTCGGGCAGCGGCGCCTCGGCCACCGAGATCACGCCGTTTTCCAGGTGCACGCGGAGCATTCCCCTATAATAAGGCTTCATGCCAGCGGAACTTGCCTGTTTCGAAGAGCGCTGCCGCGCGCGCTTTCCGATCACCGAAATCATTTATAACTGCCCGCGCTGCGGCGGTTTGCTGGAGGCCGTCTACTCTGCCCCCGAAGGCCACCCCAGCGAGTGGAGGCAGTTGTGGCGGGAGCGGCGGCTGTCGAACGCGCCCCTCGATCAAAGCGGCGTCTGGCGGTACCGCGAGTTGATCGCCTTCCTCGACGATTACCGGCAGGTGGTGACGCTGCGCGAAGGCAACACGCCGCTGCTCGATGCGCCGCGCGCCGCCGAATATGGCGGGCTGGACCGGATCACGTTCAAGCACCAGGGATTCAATCCCACCGGTTCCTTCAAAGACAACGGCATGACGTGCGGCGTGGCGCAGGCCGTGCGATTGGGGGCGCGGCGCGTGGCGTGCGTCTCGACGGGCAACACTTCGGCCTCGATGGCCGCCTATGCCAGCGCGGCGGGTCTCGATCCGGTGATCTTCATCCCGCACGGCAACATCTCGTTCGGCAAACTGGCGCAGGCGCTCGAGTACGGCGCGCACACGTTCCAGGTGGAGGCGAACTTCGACCAGATCCTGGCGCTGGTGCGGCAATTGGCGGAGCGCCTCGGCATTTACCTGCTCAATTCCATCAATCCGTTCCGCATCGAAGGACAGAAAACCATCATGGTGGAGATGATGGACCAGCGCGATTGGCGCGTGCCCGATTGGGTGGTGCTGCCGGGCGGGAATCTGGGCAACACCTCGGCGTTCGGCAAGGCGTTGCGCGAGATGAAGGATCTCGGCCTGATCGGCCGCTTGCCGCGACTGGCGGTGATCCAGGCGGAAGGCGCCGCCCCGTTCTTCGACTTGTATCGCGCCACCGACCGCTCGCGCCTCAACGCCGTGGCGCACCCGGAGACGCTGGCTACCGCCATCAAGATCGGCGACCCGATCTCCTGGCCGAAGGCGTTGCATGAGGTGCTGACATCGGGCGGCGTGGTGGAGAAGGTGACCGAACAGGAGATCGCCGACGCCAAGGCGGTGATTGGCCGCTGCGGCATCGGCTGCGAGCCTGCCTCCGCCGCCACCCTGGCAGGCATTCGCAAGCTCACCGCCGCGGGGACTATGGCGGCCGACGCGGATGTGGTCGCGGTCCTGACCGGCAACGTGCTCAAAGACCCGGATTACATCCACCGGTATCACACTGGAGCTCTGAACGCGCCGGACGGCACGCCGTTGCGCTCCACTTACGCCAATGCACCGGTTGTGGTGGCGGCAGAAGCGGACCGGATCGCCGCATTGCTGGGGGGATAATCTCCCGATACCCGCATTTGTGGCTGCCAACCCCTCCCGTTTTCTCTCGGGATAGTGATAACTTTGCTTATTGTATTATCTAGTAAGTTCCGGTAAAACTAGTACTATGGTTAGCCGCAGAGTGAACGCCAGTTTGACCCGCTATCTTCAGAAGACCCCGGAACAAAAGCGACTGGAGTCTCTCTACGCTCGCCGGGCAGCACTGGATCTGGTCATCCAACGCCTGGAAGACTACTGGCGTGCGCGTGCCAAGCGACTGGCCTCCACTCTCTTGAAGATCGCCTGAACCGTCCCCTACCGTTTCAACAAAGCTTCAATCCTGCCCGCCAGTTCCGCCTCAGAGACGGCACCGGGATGGTAAAACCGGACGATGCCGTTGCCATCCAGCAGCACCAGGGTTGGAGTCGTGCTGGCTCCGTAAGCTTGAAAATTGGCCGCGCTCAGCGGCACAGCCATATCGGATAAACCGGCGTAGAGTTGGCGGCGGACGGCGTCGATGTATCGCGTCTCCTGAGCGGGCGTGACCGCCTCGCCTTGCGCGGCGAAGCCGTAAAGCTTGGTGGGTCCGATCAGGACCAGGCCTTTGGGGCCGTAGGAGCGAGCGATTTGGGCCAGCACCGGCGCTTCGGCCCTGCAGTCGGGGCACCAGTGGGCCCAGAAAAAGAGCAGCACCGCGTGGCCGCGGAGGGCTGCCAGGCTGGCGGGTTTTGGGCCCAGCCAGTTCGCCTCATCGAGCGGCGGCGCCGGTGTGCCAGCCAGGCCGAGCAGGTTGATGTTTTTCTGGATGCGCTCAGCGAGACTGGTGGCGCCAAACGCCGCCAACTCGCGGCGCAGGTAGGCAACCGCCTGGGGGCGCTCGCCGCGTGCGGCAAGCACTTCGGCATGAACCTCGATGGCGGCGCCGAGGGCGGTGGCGAGCCAGGGGTCGGCATCCGCGTTATGGGAGCTCAGCAGGCCGGCGGCGGTGCGGCGCGCCTGAGAGGCATAAGCGTCCGCCTCATCGTTCCGGTGGGCATCGAGCGCTCCGCGGGCCAGCCAGGAAAGGGCCGCGGCGAGTTCCGGCGTGGCGCCATTCTGCGACTGATACGCGCGCACGGCGCGATCGGCGGTGGCGAAATCGCGGCGAGCCGCCCACATCCGCACGTCATCCACCAGGGAGGCGTAGAAAAGAAGCGCGGCAATCGCCAGGGGCGCGAAAGTCACAGCAGCGAACTGACCAGCTGCGTCAGCCGGGGATCGTTCCAGTCCGCTCCCTCGGGAATCTTATCCTGAACCTTGCCCCGGGCATCGATGATGTAGGTTTCGGGATAGATGAATGTGCCGTAGTCGGCGTGCACTTTGAAATCGCGCGCGGTGAGGAAGGCCGGTTTGTATTTGTTCAGGAACGCCCGGTAGGCTTTTTCGTCGCGATCCACGCTCAACGCCAGCACCACCACTCCCTTGTCCTTGAATTGCTCGGCGAACTGGCTGAGCGATGGCGTTTCCTGCACGCACGGCGGGCACCAGGTGGCCCAGAAGTTGAGCACCAGCACCTTGCCCCCGAAGTTGGGAACGCTCACGGTAGCGCCGTTGTCGGCGACTATGGTGAACGCAGGCGCGGAATCACCCTGCACGACAACACGCTCGTGCATGCCGTCGTAGATGACGTAGACCAGCACTGCCGCGAGGCCTGCGATGGCGATCTTCAGAAAACGGTCGGTTTTGACGCTCTGCATGGGGAAAAACTATAATTTAATTGTATCTCCAGGCCGGCTCGGGCGTCGAATACTTGTCCCATGCTGATCACCCGGAAAGTGGAATTTTCGGCTTCGCACGTCTGCCGCAATCCGCGGCTGTCCGACGAAGAGAACCAGCGCGTGTTCGGCCTGGCGGCCAATCCCAACGGCCACGGGCACAACTACCTGTTGGAGGTCAGCCTGGAAGGCGATCCCGACCCGGTGACAGGCATGGTATTCGACCTGAAAGAGATGAAGGAAGTGCTGAATCGTGAGGTAGTGGAGCCCTTCGACCACCGGTTTCTGAACCACGAAGTGCCGCCGTTCGACCGCGTGATTCCGACGCCGGAAAACATCGCGCGCGACATCTGGCGGCGCATCGAGCCGCATTTCGCCGGCCGCGGCGGGCGTCTGCATTCGGTGCGGCTGTATGAAACGCCGGACCTGTACGTCGACTACTTCGGAGAGCAGCCGTGTTCCGCGTGACCCGGCGCTACCAGTTCGCCGCCTCTCATCGCCTGCACGCTCCCGTGTTGAGCGACGAGGAGAACCGGCGCGTGTACGGCAAATGCAATAACCCGTTCGGGCACGGCCACAATTACGTGATGGAAGTGAGCGCGCGCGGCCCGGCGGACGCGGAGACCGGTGCGGCGGTCGACCCACGCCGCCTGGATGAGCTGGTGGCGCGTGAGGTGCTTGGGCCGTTCGAACATCGGAATCTCAATTGCGACGTGGACGCGTTCCGCCATCTGACGCCCACTTCCGAGAACCTGGCGGTGGAAATCTGCCGCCGTCTGAAACGCAGTTGGTCCACCATGTTTCCGGGCGAGTGGCCGAAGCTCGAAAAGGTTCGCATCGCCGAGACCGCGCGCAACATCTTTGAAATGGATGCCCATGAAATCCCATAAAGCGCTGATCAAAGTGATGCAGCCGAAGCGGGACGAGCACAGCGCCGATCTCAGCATTGCTCCGCAGATTCGCGAGATTCTGGAGAAACTCGGGGAAGATCCCGGCCGCCAGGGGCTACGGCGTACGCCCGAGCGCGTGGACCAGGCGCTCAAATTCCTCACCAGCGGTTACCGCACCGACGTTCACAAGGTACTGAACGGCGCGCTCTACGAAGTGAAGTACGACGAGATGGTGGTGGTGCGCGATATCGAGTTTTTCAGTATGTGCGAGCACCATCTGCTGCCGTTCTACGGGAAAGTGCACGTGGCTTATATCCCGCGCAGCCGGGTGATCGGGTTGAGCAAGATTCCGCGCATCGTCGACGTGTTCGCGCGCCGCCTGCAGATTCAGGAGCGCCTCACCCAGGAAGTGGCGCAGACCATTGAGGAAGTAATCGACCCGGTCGGCGTGGGCGTGATTTGCGAAGCCCGCCACTTCTGCATG
>Ga0209415_10005462_pt1 | contig 22828 bp, 18 predicted proteins | sample PeaSoiSIISIP2007_FD_187696 | JGI IMG/M metagenome (GOLD analysis project Ga0209415, IMG submission 187696) | Peat soil microbial communities from Weissenstadt, Germany - SII-SIP-2007 (SPAdes) (version 2) | ecosystem: Environmental > Terrestrial > Soil > Wetlands > Peat | place: Germany... | reverse complement strand
TCGGCCGCCAAGGCGGCCACACTCATGAGCTACGGACTGGAAGCCGGCGAGAAGATTTGCGAGACCTTCGATTTCGACGAACATCGTTGGCGACGGACACTGGTGGCCTATCAACAGCTCGATCAACTGGGAACAAGCCTCCGGACTGTTTGGCCGGACTACGCGAGCTGGTACAGAGCCTACATCCCGAACATCAAGTCCTACACAAACTTCCCGATGCCCGCTCGCGAGCAGATCGGCGAGCGGATTGGCAAGGTCACAGACGGCACAAAGGCGATGCTCCCCCACATTAGCGCTGAATTCCCTCAGCCCCAGGGGCGGTTGCGCGTCGTACCCGACGTTTGAGAGACCCGCCATGGAATCAGGAATTCGATCGTGTGACCGCGGTCACATCACGCTCTCTTGCCGTATCCTAGAGCTAGGGGTTGGAGCACTGAGGACTGACTTGGCCAGATCTACGAGACATATTGACGTTTCGGTCCACAGCGTTTCCTGCGCAATTGTCGCCCATTTAGTTGGCGTCGAGTTTCCGGCAGCGTTCAGGGTTAGGTCCACACTATAACTCAAGCGAGAATGGAATATGGGCGAGAAAAGCTTGAACTGGGCGATCTCAAAGACCGTCGGCCAGGTTTCGGAAATCGCTGTCTTGGCGCCTATTAAAAGGGGCTGCGTCTCAGGAGAGCGCCGGACCTATGAAGATTGTCTCAGAACTACGATAGATGAGATGACGAACGATCAAACGCAGGGCGTCGTCTCACCTCTTCAACCCGTATCTTCAATACACTTTGGGCGATTGATTATAATTCGTCCAGAACAATACCTGTTGTACTCGGATGACGCCACCGTACATTACTTGGAGGATGCGCAAGGAAAGGCGTACACCTCGACAAGTGGGGGAAAGATCCCAGACGCTATTGATGAGTTCGCGCCTCGACGTAGGTCGCCTTACTTCCGCTCTTGGCTGCTTACGTTGGTGGAGTTTGACGGCGACATTCGAGCTTATTTCAAGGATATAGCGCGTTTTGTCGGCCGATCTTTTGATCAATTGTATTCGAATTGTGAAGATTTTCCTGGGACTGAAGACTTCGAACTCTTCTGGCTGTGGATTCGACGGTATCAAATCACTACTGAACTGTTCTACGCCCCCTACGCAGGTCTGTCGGTAGCCCGAATTCGGCAGCTTGAGGCGTTCAAGCGGAACTTCGACGCTTTTGTGGCTGAAGTACAGTCGCCAATCGCGCGACCCGCGGGCGCAATCGAGGCAATGCTCGATGGCTTCTTGAGAGAGAATCTCCAATATCCTCAGGGCTTTCCGGCACCCAGCGGCGCCTTCTCCTCCGGAGGATCCAAATGAACACCGACACGCTCCCGGGCGGCGCTTCCTCGCTGCCGCCGATGCGCCAGAGTATTCAGGCCAATATCGTTAGGAGATCGAAATACCAAGACGGCCAGGCGCGCCCTTGGTCTGTCTACGTGTTCTTCCGAATCCTTCGGGAAGCGGAGATGGTGACTTCGCTCGAGCGGATCGCGGCGACGGCGGCGGAGGCGGAGGCGTGGTCCCGCGCAAAATCCGATCTGGAGCATCCGAGCCACATGGCGCCGGGCCCGATGGCGTCGGCCCAGGTCTCTCTTCCGCCGGCGTCTCCGGCCGCGGCGAGCGCCCCGCCGACGGTGTCCGATGAACCTGGCGGCCCAGCCCGAGCGTTTCTGCATTGGCTGGACGTGTTGGTGCGCGGCAAAGGCGATGTGCTGGGCGGCGCAAAATCCCTGTTGGAAGCGCTGGAACAGGCCCAATCCGGAGCCGAGAGCACCCCGAACGAGCAAGGGCCTTCGCATGTCACCGCCGAGCAGGCGCATGCGTTCGCTCGGGATTTGCCGACGATGATGTTGCGTTTGTTCACGGAGAACCAGCTCGATCTTCCCTGGTTCGTCAGCGGCTTGCGACAAGCGATCGAATACGTCGAGAAGAACTACGCCGATGCGATGAAGGCGGTCCGCGCCAACCTGCAGGCCCCTCTGGGCAACCGCGGTGCGCAGCCGCTGGGAATGCTCATGCTCTATGAACTGCTCCGCCAGGCGGCCCCGGCGGCGCTGAAGGATGGGCCGGCCATCATCCGAAGCGAGGAGGACGAGCATCGCCGCGCCAAGCGCCGAGGAGCGTATGACCCCTCGCCAGTGAACTACGCGTTCACCTTCGCCGGCCTCGGCGCGCTCCGGATCGACGCAGCGACCCTGTCCTCGTTCCCAGACGCCTTTCAGCAGGGAATGGCGGCGCGGGCGGACGTGCTGCACGACACCGGCCAGAGCGCGCCCAAGCACTGGGACGGCGAACTCGGCCTACCGAGCATCCACGGGTACTTCAACGGTGGTTTCAGCCTCGCAGAGGACGAGCCGCCAGAATCTTTCTGGAAGGAGCTTCGGGCCGATATCCGGGCCTTTAACAAGCCAGATGACGAACGAGGCCAACAGCTTCGATTCATTCTCGGCTTCATGTTCCGCTCTGTGGGTCTCGAAGTCGTGCATGTGGAACTGGGCCAAGATCCCTACGACGTGGACGAGTCCACAGGTCGCACGGTTCCGCTGCCCAGCAGGCAGGAGCACTTTGGCTTTGTCGATGGCGTGAGCCAGCCTTTCCTTGACATGGGACTGGGCGACCCTCCAGCCGGCGGCGGCACGCCTGCCCGCAATGGCTCTTGGGCGCCTGTCGCCCCTGGCGAGATCGTTCTCAGCGAACCGGACGAGGACGGCGACGTGCATCGCCTGCCGATCTCGGCGGACCTGAGGCGCGGTTCGACGTTCCTGATCTTCCGAAAGCTCGAGCAGGATGTCTTCGCGTTCCGCACCTACCTGGCCCAGCAATGCCCTGGTGATAGGGCCGCTCAGCAGTCGCTCGCCGCCCAGTTCGTAGGACGCTGGCAGAATGGAACCCCCCTCGTCCTATCGCCGGATGCGCCGAGGGCCCCTCAGGACGACCCCGCCGGCCTCAACGACTTCCGATACGCGGCGGACGATCCGAACGGAAGCAAGTGCCCGTTGGGCGCGCATGTCCGGCGCGCCAACCCTCGCGACCTAGGCGGGCTCAATGACGTCAGCCGCCATCGCATTCTCCGTCTCGGCATAAGCTATGGCGGTCCGCGGCTGGCGGATGCCGTTCCCAGCGATGGCGAGCCGCGGGGCCTGCTGTTCGTCGCCGCCAATGCGCGGATCGATCTGCAGTTCGAATTGATTCAAAGCCGCTGGATCAATGGCGGTGAGATTCTGGGTCAAGCCGGCCTTGGTCGCTGCCCTCTGACCGGAGCTCACTCGGGAAAGATCCAGGACAGCTTTCTCCCAGTGAACGCGTCGTCGCCCGTGACCCAGTTGCCCCGGTTTGTGATCACCCGTGGCGGCGACTACTTCTTCGCGCCCGGCGTGCGGGCGATGCAGGCCATCGCCTCTGGGACGGGCCGGTTCCAGGCTTCGCAAAGCGACTTGCCGTTCGGACGCTACAGCATGGGAGATGCCCGGACCGAGCCGTTGTTCGATACCGGTCGCCTCAACGTCCTGGCCGGCGAGATCCTCAACCCACAAGGACCGCGACTGAAAAGCGTCAGCCTGCCAGATGCCTGTGACGTTGGCCCCAAGACGGTCGTGTTCCTGGGACGTTACGACGATGTGAAGCTTGCGCTCAGCGGAGAAGGGGATGGCGAGGCCTTCTCGGTTCAGCCGTTTCGCGATCTCGCGCGTCGTGTAACCGAAGGTGGCGATCTCATCGTCGCGACCGACACAACCGGACCCACTGCCAGCGCGCATCATCGGCTGACGACTTTGGCCGACCGCGCTTGGTCTGCAATCGAGGAACAGCCTGGCGGGGCCTTAGAACGCTCGATCCGCGCGATGGTGCGCGAAGTACTGACCGCCGGCCTGCGTCGGACCGCGACGACGCGCCATGTCGACCTGCTGAAGGATCTCGCGGTCCCTGCCGCGTTCGCCGTGGTGGTTGATCTCTTCGGGGTGGCCGGGCCGCCTGCGTCGCCTGGACAGCCCGACGATGCGCTGGCGGCGCTTCAAACCCAGTCCGTGATCCTCCTGGCCGATCTGATGGGGAACCTCGAGTCGATACAACCTTTGAGGTCCATCGCCGACGAAGCGGGGACGGCGATGCTAGGCCAAATCCAGTCAGCCTTGGCTTCCGCGCGGCTCCAGGAGCCCAAACAAACCGATGCTCGACCGCGCACGCTGGTGGACGCTTTCGTGCGCTTGGAAAATGACAAAGGCATCAAGGAGCTATACCGCAGTCACCTCGCAGAAGATCGGCCCAGCATATACTACCGCGACGCGTCGCTGATATTACTCGAATTCGTCGGCGCCGTCATGGCCATCATTCCGATGACCTTGTCGAAGGTGATGGAATACCTTCTTGACCAGCGTATGGACCTTTCGGTCCTGGCGCCCCAGTTGGACGAAGACGGGCTGGCTCGCCTCATCTGCGAGGCCGAGCGGCTGAATCCGTGCTTGCCGGCGCGCATGCGGCGCTGTGAGCGAGATTTCACCCTGCCAGGATCGGAAGGCACGCCTGCGACCATCAAGAAGAATTACTTCGTCGCCGCGATGGTCCAGGCGGCCAACATGGATGGCAGCGCCTTCGACAATCCTTCTCTGTTCTCACTGTCCTTACCGGGCGATCCGAAGCGAGCGTTGGAGAACTATCTTCTGTTTGGGCCCCAACAACGCAGTGCTGACGGCAAGCGGATCGAGGGCATGGCCAAGTCGTGCTGGGGCAAGGACCGAGTGGCGCTGCCTGTCCTCAAGGAGTGTCTCAGAGCTATGGCGCGCCTGAAGGGCTTGCGCCGCGTGGCCGGGCAGGCGGGGGTCATCGCCACTCAGGTGGAGGTTCCCGTCGGATTTCCGGCCCGCTTCACGTCGCTATTGCCGGGTTGAGCCACTAAAGGCGTCGTCGTCAGGGTAGGGCGCAATTCCAAAGCGCGCGCAGAGTTCGCGCCGGTCCTTAAGGTCGGCCTCGATCCGCGGATCGTCCGGTGCGAATTCCGCCAGCAACGCACACCGGAAGCTAAGGGCCTCAACTGTCAGACAGGGATTGCCGATGCGGAGCGCAATCCGAAGCGCCTCCGCGATCTCCGCCAGGCCCTGTTCGAGGTCGCCGTTTCGAGCGAGCGCTTCGCCGAAGCCCATGCGGAAGTGGCAGTTCTCAAGCTGGCCTGTGCGAAGGTGCATGTCTTTGCGCAAACAATCTTCGGCGATGTCCACTGCTTCCCGAGTGCGGCCCAGGCGCGATAGAGCGGAGGCGAGCAGGCCTGCCAGATGCGCCTTGATGGTGTCGTATCCGTTCCGTTCGCTCAGTTCGCGGGCGACGAGCAGGCAATCAACCGCCTCTGCCTGGCGATTGAGCATGAGGAGGTGCCTGCCGACAGCGTGACGCGCGAGAACCTCCGAGTAGGCGTCGTCTTCGCGAACCGCGAGCTCCAAGCCTTGGTTCGCGTAGTTCAACCCTTCGACATACTCGCCGACGTCGATCATGAACCAGCCCAGGAACGAGAGCGCGAGCGAGCGAGGGATCACCGCCGCGCCAAGACGGGCCGTCTCGAGCTCGCCTGAGAGCATCTTGCAAAGCTCGCGTTGTTCCGAGATCGCCCGCGTGACCTGTCCGCTATCGTGGAGGAGGTTGGTTCGTATGTTCTGGTTTGCGAACACGAGTGCTGGCGACCTCAGGTCCCGCGCCAGCGCGAGACCCTCCTCGGTGGCCTTGAGACCCTCCGCGTATCTGCCTTCGTACCAGCAGATCGTGCCAAGAGCAGAGAGCGCGTTGCTCACCAGCCGAGGGCGGTCGTATCGCCGGACGAGTTCCACCACCCGGGGAAGATGCGCGTTCGCTTTCTCGAACTCTCCGAGTTGCGTCATGGACGCGACCGACATCAGAACGAAGTCAACGTAGCGCTCCTCGGCCGCGCTACCGATACGCTCGATGAGCGCCAGCGCGCCGTCGAAAATCAGATCCAGCGACGCAGCGGCTGAATTTCTCCGGGCCTCCAGTCCGGCTTCCCAGAGGTAGGCCAGCGCTGCCTGATCGTCGCCGGCGCCCTCTGCATGGAACGCAAGCTGTTGATATCGCCCGCCGAGGTCGGAATGACGGGAAATCATGATCTGCAATGCGGCGGCGTGGAGTTGCTTTCGCCGCTCGCGGGGGACCGTATTGGCGCAAGCGTCAGCAATTATCTGGTGCCGCATGTGCACCGCTGAACCGGCCAAGGGGTGGATGAAGGCAAAGCGCTCGAGCTCGGCGAGATCGTCCCTCAGATATGCCGGCTCGGTACCAAGCACGGCGGCGACCAGCTCCAGGTCCTCGCCCAGCAAACTCAACGCCTGGGCGAGCGACCTGGCGCTCGCCGTCAGCCGCTGAACCCTGGTGTGAATCGCCGACTCTATCGTTTGTGGCAGGATCGTAGAGGCCGGCGCGTCACCGCCCTCAGCGGTGCGGATCAGCTCTTCGAGGACGAATGGAACCCCCTCTGCCCGATCGACGAGGCTGGCAAGGACCGACCGTTGCAGATCGCTAGCTGGCCAAAGTTGTCGACCCAGCGCCTCCATCGCAAACCGGGAAAGCGGCTCGAGCTGTATGAGCATCTGGGCGACGGTGCACGCCTCCCTCAGAGCCTCAGGCCGACAGGTGAGCATGATGCAGAGCGGATGACGTGGGTTGGCTTGCGCAAGAACGCGCAAGAACTGCTGGCTCTCAGGGTCCACGAGGTGGAAATCCTCGATCAGAACGACCTTTGGCGCGTCGCACGCTAGCGCACAAAACGCGTCCACGAGGGCACGAGCGAGCAGCAATTGCGATACGCCACTCCCCCCCTTCCGCTCCGCGGGGCGGGAGCGGAGGAGCGCCTCAATGGCCGCGACTTCCGGGGCCTTCAACCGGACGCGCGCTAGAACGGCTTTTATTCCTTTCTTGCGCGACGATCCGCCAGCTGCGGAAAGCAGACCTTCGATGAGGGATCGCGCCGCGGCGAACGGGGTGGTTCGCTTTTGAGCGTCCCCAAAGAATGCAATGACCCGCGTGCCGCCGGCGTGCGCGTCGGCGACAAGAGCCGCAGCGAGACGGCTCTTGCCGATGCCTGCCTCGCCGACGAGCGCCACGGAGCTGCTCTCACCCCCCTCGCGCGGGAGGAGGTTGTTCAAGACCGCAATCTGGACATGCCGTCCGACGATGGGCGACCGGTATCGGTTCGCCAGATCGCTGTCGTCACCCTGCTCCGGGCGAGATTCGAGTCTGAATGCTTCTGTCTTCGTTGCGATGAACCTCGGCAGGTCCCGGTGGGGTGTAAGGTTGAGAGACGAGAGGCAGAGTCGGACGGCCTGCCGGCTCAACACCACGGTCCCCGCGCCCGCCGATTGCTGCAACTTGGCGGCGATGTTGACGGTGGCGCCTACCGTATCCAACCGCGGCCTGCCTCCACGACGGATCCTGCGCAGAGCCACCAACCCGGAGTGGACGCCTACGCGGTATGCCACGGCCTCCCCGTCAGGCCCGGCCGCGCGGCCGCTAAAGCCCCGAATCTCCCACGCGGCGACACAGGCGCCGTCGGCATGACGTTCAAGCGTCTTCGGCCACCCGAACGTGGCGATGCCGCCATCCCCCGAGTAGCTGACAAGCGTTCCGCCGGCGCGCACGACAGCCTTGCGCACCTGCTCGAAGCAGCGGTCGTAGAAAGCCTGAGCGTCGTCTGGGTCGCAGGCTACGATGTGACGAGTCGAGTCGACGATGTCGACGGCAAGAACCGTGATTATTCTGCGCTCTGAAAAGCGTGCTTCATCCGTCATCGCGAACGTCCCGTCGGCAACGAGAGTAATCGCAAAACGAGCGAAGACGAACCGCCACGATGCGGACGGGCACACTTCGCCTCGTCGCGGACCGCGGCGTCGCTGTGAAGGCAGACAGCCCGGTCCGACGTCGGATCGGCGATCTGCCGCCGCGTGACGCCGGTCACAGCCCTTCGGAATTGCCTTCGGCAATCTTCGTCCTGGCACAAAGCCAAAGGAGCTGTGACCATGACCCTGCCCCGTAGTTCCCTCGTCCTTGGCCTGTTCGCGGCCGCGGCGCTCGCCGCCCCGGCCCTCGCCGATCCCAGCGGATTTGGCGAGACTGAACAGGTCAGTCGAACCGTCCACCTCGCCGACGTCGATATGCACACCACCGACGGCGCCAGGGTGGCGGCCGGGCGCATCAAGAACGCTGCAAGCGATGTCTGCGGCGGGAACTCGCGTCCGATCCTCATGGTGTCCGACTTCACCGCATGTCGGAACCACGCCATCGATCGCGCGCTTGCTTCGCTCGATGCGCCGCTCGTGTCCGCGGCTCTCGGCCGTTCGACGCTTGCGGACTTGGCCGCGCGCTGAGCCGGTACATCCGGCTGGCGCGGTTACGGCAACAGGGCGTTCGCCACATGGCGGGCGCCCTGTTTGTCGTTCAGCCCACCAAACTGTCCCTCCGCTAGGCGGCTGCCAAGTATCAAAGGCAAGCCATTCACGCGTCGCGCTTGCGTGGTTGTCGGCCCCGCGACCCGGCCCGTGACCTGGGGCACAGCGGCTTTGGCGCGTCGGGCTCAAAAGCTCCCAATCGTTAACGCAAACCCAGGAGACTTAACGTGTCTACGATTGGCAAGACGGTCCACGCACCGCGCCGCATACTTCCGGTGATCTTCACAGTCATCGATCGGACGGCGCTGTTCGTGGCTTACGCCGTGTTTCTCGCGGTGCTTCCAGTCGGTGCGATCGAACTCTTCAGCCGCACTGTCTAGCGCCGTGTTAAACACGCTTCGGATCCGATGCACGCTTCGGCCAACCCAACTCGGCGGGTTCGCCCGGCGCGCGTCGGATCCGTTCGTCTTATGGGGCGGCCACCCTCAAAGCACCGCCCGCTCTCTCGCCTCGGCGGCGAGCGCGTCCTTGTTCACTAGCCGAACACCGGTCGCTCCAAGCGCCACCCAGCCTTGGCGCGCCCACGCGTTGAGCTTGCGATTTACCTTCTCTCGCGACGCGCTGAGGCGGCGAGCGATTTCGGTCTGGGTCAGCGGCACCAGCGCCTTGTCGGCCGCGGAACCCAGTAGGAGCTGCGCCAGGCGTCCCCCCAGATCCAACGTCCGGACCGCTTCCAGCTCGGCGTTCGCACCCCGCAACCGCCTCGCCAGCTCCGCCACGAGCGCCACCGACGCGGCAGGATCCCCGCGCAAAGCCTCGATCAACGGTTCACGAGGGATTCGCCAAAGCCTGGAGCGACGCGCGGCCACCATATCGGTCGAGCGCGACCCGCCATCGAGCGCCGCCATCTCGCCGACCACGGCGGCCGGCCCGAAACTCGCGTAGCGAACTTCCCGCCCCTCAGCCGAGCTCGTCTGGATCTCGATCTCACCTTCGAGAACGACAAATATCGCGTCGCCTGGATCGCCGCGCTGGCACAATACACCCCCGCGCTCGAGCGTCAGGGCAGAACCTGCGGCCACAAGTCTTCCACGCGATGCAGCAGATAGCAGGCCTAGGATTGGGCTGCCCGCCATCGCGCTCTCAACCAATCGATCTGCCACTGGTCTGCGGCGACGCCGACCCTTTCTGGATGCCTCACGCCTAGCCTAGCATGGGAACCCAATCATGTAGCGCCGCCTGCGCTGGGAGCTGCTGGTTGAGCGAATGCTTCAAGGTCAGCTTGGATCACTGCGCGGAGCAGTTGGAGGGACTCGAACTTTCCGCGCCTAATCTCGACTACCGGTCCGTGAAGAGGCGGCTGTGCAGCAGGGTCGGGCGTGGTTTCCGACCCTCAGGAGATCTGCCAGTCACCGTCGATGATGATCCAGTCCCCCGTGTGGAAGGCCGACGCGTCGGGGGCCAGGTAAACGGCGATCCCGGCGAAGTCTTCCGGCTTGCCCCAACGTCGCGCCCGAACGATCAGCGCATCCACCAGGCCTGGACGCCCTCCCGGCGCAGGAACTTCTCCGCCCCGCGCCCCTGCAGCATGGCGAGCGTCGACATCAGGCCGGCCTCCATGCAGGTGGCGGCGGCCACGGTCACCGAGCGGGGCGCGTCCTTCACCGGCCAACCGGTGCGTGGATTGAGGATGTGGCTGTAGCGGACGCCGTCCTTGAGCAGGAAGCGGCGTGCATCGCCGCTGGTGGTGAGCGCGCCTTGGGAGACCTGCAGGAGCGCTTCCGAGACGCCTTCTTCGTCGACCGACTCGATCGCGACGCGCCAGCGCCCGAATCCCGCGCGCGGACCGGACACCCTGAGGTCCCCGCCGAAGTTGACGAGCAGGGGCGCCCGAGTTTCGGCGGCGAGCTTCAGGAGCGTGATGTCGACGGCGTACTCCTTGCCCAGGCCGCCAAGGTCGATCTCCATGCCCGGAAGCAGGGTGATGAAGGGATTTCGCCATCTCACCTTGTGCCAGCCGACCAGGGGCAAGATCGCCCGGACCTGTTCGCGGGGCGGCACACGGTCCGACCCGTCAAATTTCCAGATCCGGCGCAGGACGCCGGAAGTGATGTCGAAGAGGCCCCGGCTCAGCTTGTAGGCCGCGTCGGCGTAGTCGAGCAGCATAGCCGTTTCCGGGTCGACCTCGACCGGGGCGCCGCCCGCACCGTTGATCTGGGCGATGAGGTTGTCAGAGCGATAGCGGCTGTATTTGCGCTCGATCCGCAGCGCCTCCTCCTCGGCCATTTCACCGAGGCGCGCGGCCATGTCCGCGTCATAGCTGTCGAACCGCACCTCACACGGCGAGGCCATGGCGCGGAAGGTGTAGATCAGCCCTTCCGGGACGGCGCTCAGCACGGGGTGGGGCGGCGTCGCAAGGTGTGTCGGCATGGCCCGCTCAGTAGAAGGCAAAGCTGAAACCCACGATGACGCTGGTCGCCGAGACGCCGCTGAACAGATTCTGCGTCGCGAGGTTGCCGATCGCGCCCGCCGGGTGCGTCACGCCGGTCTGCTTGTAACTTTCCCCCTGCACATACAGCTCCGCATGGGGGGTGAAGTCGTAGCCCGCTCTCACCCCCCAGGTCACGGCGCTGAAGGCGCCCAACCGGCTGTCGGAGCTGGCGTATCGCGGCAGCGGCTGGCCCGACACCAGGTAGTTCCGGAAGAACGAGGCCGCCGTTTGGGTGTAGTAGCGGCCCTCCGGCTCGATGAAGAGGTGGGACGTCAGAGGGATCCGGTCCGATACCTCGGCCGTGACCGACTTGATGCCCCAACTGTCGATGTAGGCGCGGGCGGAGACGTCGGCGAAGGTGGGGCCGATGGCGAGCTTGTTGGCGAAGTAGAGGCTCTGTCGAATGCGTGAGCCTGGCCGACCCTCGTACAGGTACTGCAGCGGCGCGCCCGAGACCGGATCGACCACCGATAGGATGCGGTAGGGATCGGTCTGATAGCCGTTGGTGCTTCCGACGCTGTAGTTGAGCTGCGCCAGCCAGTAGCGGTTCATCACCTGGGTCACCCCGACGACCAGGCTGGCGACCGTCTTCGATGCATTGGGACCCTTCTGGTCGGCGCTCATCACCGTGAACGGCGTTGGCGTTCCGAAGAATGGGCGCGACAGGTCATACTCGAAGTCGATCGAGGCCGCCGCGGTGGTCATGTTCTGATTGAAGCTCCGGGCCACGCCGGCGGTGAGCGAGACCGAGGTGTAGTCCCGCTCGTTGGAGGCGCTGGCGCCGACCGAGACGCGGGTGTTCGGGTTCCAGAGCGTCGAGTAGCCCAGGTTCAGTCCCCAGCGCTGGTCCTTGAAGCCGTTGTCGACCGGCAGGGTGTTGGGCGCGACCACATACTGCCGTGAGATGATCCCCGTCCCTGGCACGGTCACCAGCGTGCTGCCGCCAGAGGCTGTGGTGACCGTGGCCGTGGTGCTGGGCGAGTGCGCGGGCGTGACAAAGGTCTGGCTCTGCTTCCAAGGCATCGCCCCGTTCGGGGTCGCGCCGGTCAGGGTGTCGGCCACGATGCCCACGCTCAGCACGTCGCCGCTGTCGCTATTGAGCGTGGCGGTGAGCGTGGGCTCGGTCGCGCGCACACGGCCGCCGGCTTCCTGGTAGAACAGCACGGCCGCGTCGATCCGGGTGTAGCCGAGGTCCGTCTCGGTATCGTTGGTGACGCTGGCGACCTGGGCCGGGTCCATCGAACCAGCCTGGGCGTCCTGGGCGTGGGCGCCGACGGCAGCCAGCAGATTCGCCGTCATCAGGCCGAGGGCCTGGCTGACCCGGCCGCGGCGCGGCTTCCTCAATTGCATCCGCAGCCGCCGCCATCGAAGGTGCGGCCGCCACTGGAGCCTTCCTTGCTGAAGTAGACGTGCTCCTGGGCCGCGGTGATGGCCGGATGGGTATTCAGCTGCATGGCTCGCTTGGCGAGCAGGTCGCGGTCCCACGGGTGGGCGCAGGCGCCGAGCAGAGCCGCCAGCAAACAGATTATCAGCACGACGCGACCGGAATCGATTGTCGAACCGTCAGCAGCATCAATGTTCATTCAGTAAACTCATGATGTGATCCTCGTAGATGGCTTCCTGAGCCTCGTAGAAACCGTTGTGGGTGAAGCGAACGCGCCCGGACTTGTCGATCACAACTGACGTCGGCATTTCGCGAACGGCGTATTTCAGGGCCAGACGGCCATCCGGGTCGTAGACCACGTGAATATTCGGGCCGAACTGCGAGAGGAACGCGTCGGCTCGCTCCCTCGAATGATCGACGTTGACCGCGATCAACACGAACGGCTTGGCCGCGAAGGAGGCCGAGAGCCGCTGCATGTAGGGGAAGGACAGCCGGCACGGCCCGCACCACGACGCCCAGAAGTCCAGGTAGACGACCTTGCCCCTGTATGGGGCCAGGTCGAGGGCTCCGGCGGGAGCGGAGGCGGCGTGTGCGGGGAGGACGAACGCGACGCCAAGGGCGGCCGAAGCCGCGACCAGGCCGCGCCGCGTCAAGGCAAGCGACGTCTTCGACATTGAAGCTCCGATTGGAGGGATGGGCCCGTTGAGGTGTGGTGGGCGCCCGCACATCAGGCGGCGGCCGGACCCCGCTGTCGCCAGGGTCCGGTGTGCGACGGGGGCGCGCGCTGGCCGGGCTTTGCGATGGGCATGAGGTCACCTTCAAGCGAAGCCGTCGAAGCGGCTTCACCCACGAGACGACGCCGTCCGAGGTTCACCTCACCTGGCGGTCCACAAATTCAGGGCAGGCGCCGGGCGATCCTCAGCGTCACCGTCGCCGGCCGCTGCGGCGTCGTCTGGGGGAAGTCCCGGAAGGTGAACGGGTTTCCGTAGGCGAAGGTGTCGCCAAGTCCGGTCAGAGGCGCGCGCAGATCCAGCCCGAGCGTCCAGCCCGGCGCTTCCAGCTCGGCCGAGAAGCGGCCGAAGCCATAGTTGCCCATCTTCGCCGAGGTGGTCGCATCGAGTGTGAGTCGAGACGCGCCGACGTAGGCGTAGGCGCCCTGCAGACGCAGCGAGAGCCTCCCGTTGAGCGCACGCTCGTAGGAGGCCGAGGCGCCGCCCGAGAACGTCGGCACGCCCGGCAGGCCGTTGTCCGGGGCCGCGGCGAACGCCGGATTGGGCCGGGTGAGGTCTGGCTCGCTCAGCGTCGCGTTCGCCTGCAGCCGCCAGTGCGCGTCCGGCCGGATCTCCGCCTCCAGCTCGCCGCCGAAGTCGCGGCCATCGCCGAGATTGGCGGTGTAGGGCAGGCCATCGGGGAGCAACTGGTCGCTCTGGACCCGGTTCCAGACCATGTAGAACCCGGCCGCCCGAACGCGCGCCAAGCCGTCGAACAGGTTGAGCTTCGCGCCGGCTTCGTAGTTCCAAAGCTCATCGCCGCTGTAGCGACGCGCGGGCTCCGGTCCCGCCGCCGATGGGGCGAAGGCTTGCCCGACCAGACCCGCGGTGTTGAAGCCGCCGGCGCGATAGCCCTCCGAAACCTGGCCGTAGAGGGTGACGTCGTCGCTGGCGAGGAAGCGAAGCGTCGCCTGCGGCGCAAACCCGCCATCGGAGCTCTTGCCGGAGAAGGCGCTCGCAGCGCCACTTGGCGCCTGGGTGGTCGTCGCATGGGTCGAGACCTGTGAGGCGAACCAGCGCCCGCCCACCGACAGCACCAGCCTTGGGTCGATCTGGTAGGTCAGCTGGCCGTAGACGGCCAGTTCGCCGATGGTATCGCCGCGGCTCTGGCGATAGGCCGCGAGCGGCGCCCCGCCTGGGCCGATCGGCGCTGTGAGCGTCGAATTGAGATCGTCGTCGCCGGCGCTGGCGAATACGCCCGCCAGCCAGCGCAGTTGGCCGCTGTCTCGCGAGGCCGCGGTCAGCTCGTTGACGACGCTGCGCGTCGTGTTCGCCTCGTCGAATGGACTGGGGACAACGGCGGCGCCCGGGACGAACAGAGGCAGCGCCAGCGAGGCGTCGTAGCGGCTGTTGAACTGGTGGCTTACCACCGAGCTGGTGAAGCTGAGCTGGCCCCACGGCTCGTGTCCCTCGATGCTGAGCGCGACGTCCAGCAGGTCGTTGTCGTGGGGCTCCTGCAGCAGCACGTTCCGACTGAGCGGGCCGACGCTGGGCTGGGCGTAGTGGGTGTCCGCGGAGTTCAGCGACTGCCAGGCGACGCTGAGGGTCGCGCTCCAGTCGGACGAGATGTCCCACAGCGCCGCGGCTCGCACGCCCTTGCGCGCGACGCTGTTGGCGTTGCGCAGGCCGAGGCGGGCATCGTCGATGTAGCCGCCGTCGCGCTCGTCGTAGCCGACGATGCGCAGCCCGAGTTTGTCGGGCTCGATCGGCAGGTTCAGGACGCCGTCCGCCGACCAGCTCGGCGCCCCCCCTTGGGTGGCGGACGCGCTCGCGTCGACGGCGGCGGACCACGCGTGCAGGTCCGGCTTGCGGGTAACGATCTGCACCAGACCGCCGATCGACCCCGCGCCGTAGAGCGCGCCTTGCGGTCCGCGCAGGATTTCGACGCGCGCCGCGTCGACCAGTCTGAGGTCCGGATCGGGCGCGTTGTAGGTCAGGCGCGCGCCATCGAGGTAGACGCCCACGGTGGACTGGGTCTCGCCGGTGAGCGGACCGTCGGACAGCCCGCGCAGGAACAGCTTGTCGCGTCCAGGCCCCAGATCGGTCATCGAAAGGCCGGCCACCAGCGGGGCGACGTCGCCGATGTCGGACGCCCCGGCGGCAGCGAGGTCCGCGCCGGTGACCACGCTGGCCGAATAGGGCGCGCGGTCAAGCAGCACGGTACGGCGCCCCGCGGTGACAAGGAGTGGCTGCAGGGACGCCGCCGGCGTCGCGTCGGGAAGCTCGCGGGCGGGGCTAGCCGGCGGCGTCGGGCGGGGCCTGGACTTGAACACGATGACCGTGCGCGGATCGATCAGCTGGAAGCTGCAGCCCGTGCCGGCGAGCAGCTGCTCAAGCGCCTCGGCGGGACGAACGCGGCCGTTCAGCGGCGTCGATCGCGCGCAGCGGGAGACGCCGTCGGTCGAGACAGACACCCGCGCCTGGACGGCGAAGTCGACCAGCGCCGCGGCGAGCGGCTCGGAGGGTATGTGGAACGCGGGCGCCGTTTCCTGGGCGCGCGCCTCCGACGCCAGCGCCGTCAGCGCGAGGCAGGCGGCGAACGAGGCCAGGCCGAGCGGCATTCGAACGCGAGGCGGCGCCGTCAAACCTGGCTCTCATCGAGGACGATCAGCGAGGCTGTAGCACGACCGCGTTCTGGGCGTGAACGACCGTCACCGGCAGGAAGTGTTGCAGGCGATCGACCACCGCGTCCTCGCGGTCGAGCATCAGCACGCCGGAGAAGCGAAGCCGCCTCGCCGTGCCTTGGACGCGGATCGGGACCGGGAAATGGCGGTTGAGATCGTCAGCCACGGCGCTTAGCGCCTCGTCCCGGAAGACCAGATACCCCTTGGTCCAGGCGAACACGTCGTCGACGGCGACGCGGCTCACCACCGAGGTCGCCGCGCCCTCATCGTGCGACAGCTGGTCGCCGGGCGTCAGCCGGAACACCGCGGCGCCCGCCGACGGCGATGCGCCCCGCACCTCGACCACCCCGCCCGCGACGGTCACCGTGACGCGTCCCTGGTCCCTCAGGATATCGAAATGCGTCCCGACCACGGTCACCCGCTGGTCGCCGACGCTGATCACGAACGGATGCGCTCGATCCTTCGCGACCTCGAACTCCGCCTCGCCGCCCTCGAGGGCGACCTGACGCACGCCGACGCCGACCTGCGTGGTCAGCCGCGTGTTGCTGCCGAGCCGGATGTCGCTGCCGTCGGCCAGGCGGACGAGGCGCGTCTCGCCTACGCCCGTGGCGATGAGCTGGGCGGGCGTCGGCGCCGGGCGCAGCAACAGGGCGCCAACGACCACGACGGCGGCAATTCCGGCGGCGATCGCGCCGATCGGCGCCCACGCGCGGACAGGGCTCGGCCGACGGCGCGCGGCCAGGCCGACCACCACCGGGTCCCGGTCCCACTGTCCGGCCGCCGCGTCGGCGAGGCCGGGCTCGTCGAACGCCGCCCAGACCTGCTCGGCATGATCGAACGCCGCCTGGCGCTCGGGCGATCCGGCCAGCCAGGACTCGAGCGCCAGCCAGTCGTCCTCGCCCGCGTCGTCGGCGCGCAGCCGCACGACCCAGGCGGCGGCTTCGGCGCGCATCGTCTCCATGTCTTCGCCGCTGTCGGTCTGGTTCATCGCCGTTCGCGCGCCCCTATCGGCGCGTCTCTCACCATAATGACGCCGCAATCGGCCTTCGCCCTCATCCGAGCGCCTCCGGGCCGAGCAAGGACATCAGCTGCTGCAGCGCCGCGATGATGTGCTTTTCGATCGCGCTGCGCGAGACGCCCATGGCCGCCGCGGTTTCGGCGTGGCTGCGGCCCTCCAGCTTATGCAGCACGAACGCGCGGCGCCGTTGCGGCGGCAACTGGTCCAGCGCCGCCAGTAGCTGGCGCAGACGTTGGCGCGACGCGGCGGCCTCGTCGGCGGGCGGTTCGTTGGACGCCGGCGTCTCGCCGACCCGCACGAAAGCACTCTCATGCCACGCCTCGTCGCGGGCCTCAGCCCGGCGGCGCTGCTTGAGCCGGTCCAGCATCAGGTTCGTGCCCAGCCGGTAGAGGTAGGCGGCCGGATTCTCCACCGCCTCGATGTCGGCCGTCGCAAGGCGGACGTAGATGTCCTGCACGACGTCCTCCGCCAAGGCATGCGACTTCAGCCGAAGCGTGAAGTAGCGCAGCAGATCCTGCCGCTTCAGCAGGTAGGCCGCCATCAGCGGCGTGCGGCCCTCGTCAGCCAAGCTGCATGTTCCGATCGGGCGAACGGCGCCGGGCGGCGTCGCATCAGCGATTGGCGGGCTCGACGTCCGCCCTGCGGCGCATTCTACGCCAGCCTCGTCGAGTCAAGGCCAAGTTCGCACCCGTGACCCGCGCCCAGCGGGCAGGCCGAGCTGGGCGAAGGCCAAAGCCGATGCAGTGCGGCGTAGACCCCAGCAAGAAAGTCGGACCCGCGGGGTGAGGGGATTCCCTGCCCGCGTCGTCGTTTCCAGCGAGGGGCAACGCGGAAGCGAGAAGTGGTTGAGCCAGTACGAACAATCCGTCCCTCGGTTGACCGGCCGGCGCGACCCATCCGCGTGAAGCAGGGCGGCGCGCCCCCATCCCAGTCCCAGCGCCGCCCTGCAACTTCGCCTACCGATCAGGCCGAGGTGTCGAGCACCCTGCCCGTGCCGTTCGGCTTTGCCGCCGGCGAGCTTCCATCGTGGTCGCCGTCCCCGTCCGCAGGTGGTGTGGGCGGGGCCTGGTTGGCGACCGCCGGCGGCGTGAGCGCTGGGTGTGCGCCAGCGTTGCCAAGAGAATTTACGTGCATTTCCATCTCCTTGTTGGGTAGTGACGCGCGATATTGAGGATTAAATCGCCAATAAATCGTTACCCGTTAGAATTATCGCAGACATATCACTGTCCAATTTGGCACGATAACCCACACCTTGTGGTAAATGAGGCGAGAGTACATCTATATACTCTTGGAACAGCTCGGAAGAATAGCTCTCTTCGCCACGCCGCGCGCTTTGCGATCTTCCTCCTGCTGGTCACCGCAGCGCGGCTAGCCGCGGGCGCGCTCGCACCGCTGACGGAGGACGAGGCCTACTACCGCCTCTGGTCGCTGAGGCCGGCGTTCGGCTACTTCGACCATCCGCCGATGATCGCCTGGTGGATCTGGCTGGGACGCCGCATCGCCGGCGAGGGCGCCATCGGCGTGCGCCTGCTGCCGATCCTCGGGTGCGCGCTGACCAGCATCGTCACGGTCGACCTGGCGCGTCTTGCGGGCGCCGGCGAACGGACGGCCTATCGCAGCGGCCTGTGGCTCAACGCGACGCTGCTGATCGGCCTGGGCGGACTGCTGGCCGTGCCCGACGCGCCCAACACGCTGTTTTGGGTCGTGACCGTCTGGTGCGCGTTTCGGGCGCGCTCAGGCCGGCCGACGTGGTGGCTAGCCTGCGGCGCGGCGGCCGGTCTGGCGTGCCTGTCGAAATACTCTGCGCTGTTTCTCGGGCCTGGGCTGCTGCTGTGGCTCGCCATGTCAGCGGAAGGCCGGCGCCAGCTGAGAACGCCATGGCCGTGGCTGGCGGCGGGCGTTGCGGCGACCATATTCCTGCCGAACGTGCTGTGGAACGCCACCCACCATTGGCCGACGTTCGCCAAGCAGTTCGGGCGCGTCCGCGGCGCCGGATTTGCGCCGCAGCACCTCCCGGAGCTTCTCGTCGACCAATTCCTGTTGCTGAATCCAAGCATCGCCGTCTTTGCCGGTATCGCGCTCGCGCGCCGGCCCATGCCGCCCCTCATCGCGATCGCCGCCCCCTTTGCGCTCTATCTGCTGGTCCACAGCCTGCACGATCAGGTGCAAGGGCAATGGCCCGCACCGCTCTATCCGCTGCTGGTGATCTGCGCGGCGCAGGCGGCCGAGACCGCCGGCGGCGGCGGTTGGCTCGGCCGTATTCAACGCTTCGCGACGCCGTTCGGATTGACCGCGAGCGCTCTCGCGCTGGCCTTCATCTGCGCGCCGCTCGGGGCGCGCCTGCCATTTCGTGATCCGTCGGCCCCGCTGCGAGGATGGCCGGGCTTCTTCGCGACCGTCGAGCGCACGCGCCGTCAGGTGGGCGCATCGTGGGTGGGGACCGCGAGCTATGGCCTAGCGGCCCAACTCGCTGCTCAACCGCGCGCTGACGCCCCGGTCTCGGAGATCCGCGAGCGCCAGCGCTATACGTTCGAAGTCGCCGCAGGGCGCGCAGACTTCCGCAGGCCAGGGCTCGTCATCGACCAACCGGGCCGGCTCAGCGCTGTTGCCCTGCGCCGCTGCTTCAACTCGGTCGCACCCGTTCCAGCGCTGGATCGCGGTGATGGCGCTGCCGCCACGTCCTACGTCGCCTTCCGCGTCAGCGGACCCCGGCGCGACGTTAATCTGCTGGGCTGTTGAAGCGGTGACGCCGCCGCTAACTGGACCTTGCGGTCACGCCGCTCTCAGGGGGGATCGCTCTCACGGCCGCCTGACATTGCGCGCTGGCCTTCTGCAGGTTCTTCAGGAGGCAACGTTTGGCGCCGTCGTGATCTCCCGCGAGGGCTGCCGCAGGGCAAAGGCGCAGGACCGAGGGGATGCAAGCGGTGCGGGCGGCGGCCAGCTCTGACGCGGGCGCGAAGCCTTGCAACCCGGTCAGGCTGAGCAGCGCCAATGCCGATCGGGTCCACCGACTGGGGCCAATCCTGACGGGTATGCGCATGAGATCATCTACCGCTGACCGGCCCGCCGCGCTTGCGCCAGGCATCACCGGTTTGACGACGCGGCGGCCCTCCGCCCTCAGCCGTGCGCGTTCGAGGCCTCGTCGTGCGTTCGATCTAGCGTCGGCATTCAAGACCTGCGCGAGTCCACGACGCCGCCAAGACGTCGCGACACGGCCGCCACTCGGCGGATTGTGGTCCATCCGCCGAAGGCCGGTACCCGCTATTCAATCGGCCGGGACGTTCTCGTAGTAGGGAATCTGGACCTCCTTGGCGCCTTTATCGACCGTGCCCAGCATTGAGAGCGTGATCGGGTGGATGGCGTCCTGGTCGGTCATGATCTCGACGAAAGCCGGGCGGCCGCAAGAGAGCGCCCGGGCCATGGCCGGCGCGATCGCGTCGTAGGTCGTCACCCGCTCGGAAACGCAGCCGAACGCTGTGGCGATGTCGGCGTAGCACGTACCGCCGAGCCTGGTGAGGACGTTGTAGTTCTGGCCGAACATGATCTGCTGGCCGTGCAGGCACATGCCCCAGGCCTGATTGTTGAGCACGACGGTGACGATCGGCATGCCGTGCCGGACGATGGTGTCGAGCTCCTGGACATGGAATCCCATCGACCCGTCGCCGGTGACATGGATGACACGGCGATTCGGGTAGGCGGCCTGGGCGCCGATGGCGTAGCCGAGTCCCGTGCCAAGGCAGCCCAGGTAGCCGTGAGTGAGGACTCGGCCGGGGCCGCTAACGGTGATGGCGCCGCCCGCCCACGAGGCGGCCTCGCCGCCGTCGAGCGTCCAGATGGCCTCCGAGCCAACCGCCTCGGCGACCGCGGCCGCGGCGTGATGCGGATGGATCCCGGCTGGCGTCTCCCGGTCGGGATAGGCGCCGGTCAGCAGACGCCGCGCGCCGGCGGCGCGGGCCGGCCAATCGCCGTAGCCGGGGAAGGCGCCATGCGCGGCGGCCATGACGGCGTCCAGCGTCTCGGCCGGATCGGCGGCGATGGGCAGGTCGATGTCGCGCAGGCGGCCGATCTCGCCGGCGTCGGAATGGACCTGAATGACCCGAGCCTCGTGCGGGACGACTGACCCCGAGCGGCCACCCAGCAGCAGCCCAAGCCGCGCCCCGAGCAGGATGACGAGATCGGGGCGGGGGAGCCCCAGCATCGGCAGGGCCGCGAGATTGGCGGCGGCGCCGCCGTCGAGCGGGTGGGCAGCGCCGAGAAGGCCCATCGCCTGGGTCTTGGCGAACACCGGAACCTTGGCCGCGTCGGTGAAACGGGTGAGCGCCTCGCCGGTCCGCGTCGAGACCGCCTCGAAGCCGGCGATCACGACCGGGCGGCGCGCCGCGGCAAGGAGCTCAAGGAAGCGGCGCGCCTCGAGCGGCGACGGCGCCGGCGTGGGCCGCGTGGCAAGGCCGCAGGGGGTTGTCGCCTGCGAGGCCCGGACGCTGGCGTGCAACACGTCGATCGGGACTTCCAGCACCACGGGCCCCTTGCGGCCGGTCAGCGCCTTGCGGATCGCCATGGCGGTGAGGTCGGGGATGCGCTCGGTGACCGGCACGCTGATCGCCCACTTCGCGAGCGGACGGGCGGCGGCCACCTGGTCTATGCCGCCTTGCAGCGGATTGGTCTCGATCTCGCGCAGCGGCGCCGCGCCGATGATGAAGAGCACCGGCGATGAATCGAGCCAGGCGTTAGCGATGGCGGTGAGCGCGTTGGTGAACCCAGGTCCGGCGGTGATGGCGCAGACGCCGAGCCCGTCGGTGACGCGCGCGAAGGCGTCGGCGGCGTGCCCGGCGGCGGCCTCATGACGGAAATCCATCAGATCGATGTCGGCCTCGACGCAGCCTTTGAAGAACCCGTCCAGGTGACCGCCGTGGAGCGCAAAGACGCGTTTCACGCCGGCTGCGGCGAGGGTGTTGGCGAGCAGTTCGCCGCCTGTCAGGCGCTTGTCTTCCTGGGTCATGGTCGAGCCGCCTCCTAGCGGGTCAGAACTGTCTCGGGGCCGAGAATGGGCCGATGCGCTGTTGTTCGTAGAAGCCGGCGAAGTCGTACGGCTCGGTGGCGTAGACCCCCTGCCCGGCGCAGACGGCGTAACAGTTGTTGCAACTCATGCAGCCGCTGACATCGGCCTTGAGGCGGACCTTCAGGTTGTCCTTCGGCCCGAACAGCTCGAGCAGGTTCGCCGGGCAGACGACGACGCAGAGGCGGCAGCCGTCGCACTTGTCGAGTTCGATGGTGACCTGGCGGTAGAGCGCCTGCGCGGGATCGTCCCAGATCGGCAGGTGGTCGCTGGCGACGCGGGCCTTCTCGATGGCGACGGTCATGGCGCTTCTCCTAGAAGAGGACCTGACGCTCACCGTTCTCCCACCAGAGGATCTGGTGAGTCTGGCGGGCTACGGGCTGCTGAGTGGGATTGCCGATCGGGTAGCCGACCGAGATGGCCTCGGCGAGCTCGAACGGGGGCTCGACGCCGAGCTTCTGCATCATCGCGGCATTGCTGGAGAGCAGCTTGGAGAAGCCGATCCAGCAGGTGCCAAGGCCGAGGCTCTGGGCGGCGAGCACGATGTTCTGGCCGACGACGCCGACGTCGATCTCGGGAACGCCGACGCCGCGCTTGTCCATCAGGATCAGGATGACCGTCGGCGCCTTGTGGAACACCGCGAAGCGTCCGTTGGCGATCGACTTGATCGCGGTCATCGGCACGGGATGGAAGGCGTTCGGGTTGGCGCGGTTGAGCGACTGGGTGCTCTTGAGAATCGCCTCGCGCTCAGCGGACCCTTTCGGATAGTTGGTGTAATCGACGCCGGCGGTCATGTGCTTGCAGACCGCGACGCAGCAGGCCTCCATCTCGGCGATCATCCCCTTGTCGCGCACGACGACGAAGGACCAGGGCTGGCAGTTGCCCTGCGAGGGCGCGTAGCGGGCCATCTCGAGGATGCGGCGGATCATGAAGGCCGGGACCTGGCGGCCTTTGAACTTGCGGATACTGCGCCGGGTCAGGATGGCGTGCTCGACGTCGTTCCAGTCGGCGCCCGGCTCGATGTCGACAATGTGAGTGCGCCGGCGCAGCGTGCGGTCATGCTTGGTCTC
>Ga0209415_10005461_pt1 | contig 22829 bp, 20 predicted proteins | sample PeaSoiSIISIP2007_FD_187696 | JGI IMG/M metagenome (GOLD analysis project Ga0209415, IMG submission 187696) | Peat soil microbial communities from Weissenstadt, Germany - SII-SIP-2007 (SPAdes) (version 2) | ecosystem: Environmental > Terrestrial > Soil > Wetlands > Peat | place: Germany... | reverse complement strand
GCCAAGCTTGGCCAAAGGCGCCAGATTCAGGGTCTGGTCCCGTAGGGGTTCGTGGGTTCAAATCCCTCTCCCCGCACCTACCCGGGAAATGGACCCTTCGACCACCGGAAACGGGCTCGGACCCGGACGATCGAGCGCGGAGCCAACGGGGTTCCCCCAACGCGGGGGGCGACGGTGGCCTACCTCTCCTTCTCGATGCTCTTGATCTTGCGATCCGCCGCATCCAGGGCGCGATCCCGCTGCCCGGCCACGTTCCGATCCGAGGTGCGGCCGGTCTCGTCGGCCGTGGCATCGGCCGCTTCCCACTGGACCGCGGCCAGCGCCCGGTCAAAATTCGCCACCTCGAGTCGCTTGGCCTTGTCGGGCATGGTGATCTCTCGACCTCGGGATGCGGGATAAGCTCGAGTGGGAGCCCTCCCTCAACTCGGGTCAAGGGCGGGACTATACCCTCGGCAACCTTGGACCGCGCCGGGTAGTACCATGGCGGAACGGAGTCTCGTCACGTTTCTCGCCGCGTTCGGTGGAGTCCTGATCATCCTCGGAGGCATCGTCGGTTTCCTCCTTCGGTTCGCCGCCTACTCTCCCTACGGACCGCGGTACGCCGACGTCGACTTCGCGTTGCTGGCCGTGCTCTCCATCGTGTTCGGCATCGTGATCCTGATCTTCTCGGGCTATACGCACGTCCAGGGCCTCGAGCAGAACCTGACCGGCGGCGTGATCCTCACGGTCCTAGGACTCGTCACGTGGGCTATCGCCGGCGCCTGGATCCTGGTCGCGATCGGATCGCTCCTGACCGTCGTCGCGGGCCTCCTCCTGGTGGTCCTGGTGGCTCTCCGTGATCCCCGAATCCAGCCGCACAGCACGTGAGCTCGTTCGCGCCCCCGGGGAGCCTCGGCCTCCGGGCCGCGCGATGCGCAGAAGGGTGATGGATTTCCCATCGAGCCACACCGGGCGCGCGGTTGGGGCCGGAGTGGGGTGGGATTGGGGCCTCGCTGGGAACAGAAAGCGGCCTAGCCATATGACGGGCGCAGCGGGTCGGAGACCCGCAATGAAGCACCCGAGCTCCCTCTGGTTGATCCCGGTCGCGGCAGCGATTCTGCTGCTGATGCCGGCCGCCGCGTCCGCCCAAACGACGAATGCGCCCCCCGTCCTCGCCGCCCACGGGGCCGGCGGGGCAGTGTTCACGATGTCGAACGCCGTCTCCGGCAACCATGTGATCGCCTACCGGATCGGTTCTGGAGGCGCCCTCATCCCGGCCGGCTCGTTCGCGACGCACGGGCTTGGAACCGGTGCGAGCCTCGCAGACCAGGGCGCTCTCGCGCTCACCGCGAACCACCAGTTTCTCCTGGTCGTGAACGCCGGCAGTCACTCGATCTCGGTTTTCCGGATCAACGCCCCCACCTCCGGCCCTCTGCTGACCTTCGTGGACCAGACCCACTCGCGCGGGGCGACCCCCGTCAGCCTCACCGTCCATGGCTCGCTCGTCTACGTCCTCAACGCCGGCGATTCGACCCGGCGCGGGAGCATCGCGGGCTTCTGGCTCGGGAGCAATGGGATCCTCTCGCCGATCGTCGGGTCGCGCCAGCCTCTCAGCTCCCGAGCTCCGACCGGCCCGGCAGAGATCTCGTTCAACCCCAGGGGCAGCGTCCTCGTGGTGACCGAGAAGGCGACGAGCCTCATCGACACCTACGTGGTGGGTGCCGGCGGGCTCGCCCAACCTCCCACCGTGACGACCTCGAACGGAGTGACCCCCTACGGGTTCGCGTGGGGTAAGGGCGGGGCGCTGATCGTCAGCGACGCGGTCGCGGGCGGGCTCTCCTCCTACCGGGTCGCCTCGTCGGGAGCTCTGACGGCAGTCAGCGGGCCGGTCCTGGACAATGGAACCGCCGCCTGCTGGGTCGCGGTCGCTCACGGTGGCCTCTGGGCCTACACAACGAACGCACACAGCGACACCATCTCGACCTACGTGGTCGGACCCGGGGGACTCCTGACCCTCGCGAGCGCGGTCGCCGCGACCACCGGGGCCGCTGACACGGACATGGCGGTCGGTGGACCTCACGGCCAGTACCTGTTCGTCTACGACGCGGGGGCCGCTGAGATCGAGCAGTTCGCGATCGGGTCGACCGGCGGGCTGACACTCCTTTCGGCGGTCTTCTCGCTGCCGCCGACCGCGGAGGGGTTGGCCGCGTTCTGAGGAGCGCGCCCCGACCACCGACCAGGGGGTTCGCCTCATAAGGAGTGCGCGACTCGGTCGGGACCGTCCATGAGTCCCGGCTTCCGCTCCCTCATGTGGTACCTCCTCTTCGGTACCCGCGGGGGCCCGAACCGCCGCCGGATCCTGGACGAGCTCGTCCGGTCCCCCGCCAACGCACACCAGCTGGCCGCCGCGCTCTCGCTCGATTATCGGACCGTGCGACACCACCTGCGACTCCTCGAACGGAACGGCGCGGTCGTGCGACCCGTGGGGGATGCCTATGCCACTCCGTACGAACTCGCGCCGTCCGCGGCGGCCTACCTCGAGACCCTCCCCGTCGGGGGCGCCCGTCCCGGAGCCTCCCGCGTGCGCCGCCCGACGAGCCGTCCGCCGCTCGTGCGATCCTACGGAGGCGACCCGTGAGCAACCCGCTGATGGAGGCGAGCGTCGTGCTCGGTCTGATCAGCATCGCGCTGGCGGGGGCCCTCTTCGTGCTGTACCGGCGGCTCTACGCCCATACGCGAACCGGCTTCGGCCTCGCGCTGCTTGTCTTCGCGGCCGCCTTCATCCTCCAGAGCGGGCTGACGGTCTACTCGTACCTGGCCGCTATGCCGCTCATCCCGGACTCGTTCGCGCCGTTCCTGTTCGCCATCGGCCTGTGCGAGGCGACCGGCCTCGGCGCCGTCGTCTGGACAGCGTCCCACTGAACCCGGTACGCCCCGCTTCGGGGTCGTCTCACCGACCCGCCCCCGGTCGTCTGGGCGGTGTCTCCTCCACCGCGGGCTAGCTGGGATGAGAGCCGATAGGCGGGCCGGACGGATGCGCGCCCCCGGCGGGCCCCTAAATAGATAGGTGCGGTCCTCGGTCCCAATGGCCCCTCGCGCCGCCCGCCGATCTCCCCCTCGTCGTAGGACCCCCCGTCGCGTCCGCGCCGCGGCCCCGAGCGTTCCTCCCCCGTCCGACGTCCCGATGCGGCTCGGCGAACCCCCGCACTCCCACATCGTTTGCCGGAACTGCGGCCGGATCGCGTCGGTCAATCTCGAGGACGCGGAGCGGGAACTGCTCGTCGCGCTCGCGTCCCGACACCCCGAGGGGTGGAGCGTCGACGGGATCGCGTTCTCGCTCATGGGCGCGTGCGCCCGATGCCGGGAAGGGCATCGCGCGTAGGCTCCGGGCCGGGGGGGTGGGCGGCGAATGAGCGGCTTCTTCCTCTCGCCCCGCATCGCATGGGGGACCGGTGCGCTCGAGCAGCTCAGCGGCCTCGGGAGCCGCCGTGCGCTCCTCCTGGTCGACCCGACGGTCGCCCGAACGGACGGGCACCGACGCCTCGTGGAGGAGCTCGCCAAATCGGATGCGTCGACCACGGTCGAGGTGGCCGCGGAGGCACCCCACGCGATCGCGGCGGTCGAGCGGCTCTTCGAAACGTTCCGCTCCACTCCACCCGATGTTCTTGTGGCGGTCGGGGGCGGCCGAACGATCGACGCGGCGAAGGCGCTGCGTCTGCGGCTCGGTCATCCAGACCTCTCCCTCTCGTCCCCGCCTCCCCTGCTCGACCCGCCGGTGGGGCCTCCCGTCACCCTCGTCGGGGTGCCGACGACGAGCGGCAGCGGCGCTGAGACGTCCTGGGCGGCCGACCTCCGCGGAGCTGACGGCGCCCCGATCGAGATCGCGGACCGGTCGCTCGTCCCCGACTGGGCGATCGTCGACCCCGCGTTTGCCACCTCCCTGCCCCTCGACCGGATACTGGACGGGGCGGCCGAGACGCTGACGCTCGCGTCGGAAGCGTTCCTTTCCGCGTGGGCGAACCCGTTCTCGGACGCGCTGGCCCTCGATGCGGCCACGGCGGTCGTCCAGCGCCTGCCGCACGCCATCCGCTGGAGCGACGACCCAGACGCGCGGGCGGTGCTCCATTACGCGGCTACCTCGGCCGGTCTCGCGGCGTCGAACGCTCAACGTGGGCTGGCCCACGCCCTGGCCCGCGCCCTCGAGGGCCCGACCGGCCTCGCCTACGGCCGGCTCCTCGGGATCGCCCTACCGGACGTACTGGAATTCGACCAGCCCTCGGCCCGAGACCGACTCGAGACCCTCGGTCGCCGGGTCGCGGGCCCGGACGAGCGGGGGGCGATGCCCTTCGCACAGCGCGTCCGCCGCATGTGGGAGCAGCTCCGCTTCCCGCCGACGGTGCGTGCGGCCGGAATCTCGATGGACGGGTGGGAAGAGCGGCGGGCCGAGATCCTGGCGATCGCGCTACGCTCCCCGGCGGTGCTCGCCAACCCTCGCGTCCCCTCCGCCCTCGAGGTCGGGCAGCTGCTGGACACCTTGGTGGGCCGTTAGGGAACCGGCACGGGGCGCCGCTCGACGGTCTCGGGAATGGGGACCGCCGCCGAAGGCGTCTGGTCGACCGGTCGGCCCGCTACTTCCACCGCCCGGTCGATCGCGATCTCGGCCAGGTCGCTCGCGTAGTACGCGCTCCGTTCGAGGCTCTCGAGCACGTAGGCGAGCCCGATCGCGAGGCGGCCGGGCTTGGTGGCGATCTCGTGGAGGACCTTGTCGCGGAGGCGGGTCAGCTCGGCCGCCGCGTCGAGGACCGCGTTCGCCTTCTCGATATCGCGCGTGTCGAGGCTGACGAGCGCATCGGCCAGCGCCGTCGCAGCCCCCTCCGCCATCCGGTCGAGCTCGATAGCGAGACGCGAGGGCGTCCGTTCCTTGCCCAGGATCGAGACGGTCTCCGCGATCCGCACGGCATGGTCGGCGATCCGCTCAAGGACGCGGGACGCGAGCAAGAACGTCGAGCACTCGGGGAGCGTGAGGTCGAGGGTCGCGAGGACGCGGGCGTCGCGCAGCGCGGTCGTGACCTGCTTCTCGAGGAACCAGTGGAGACGGTCGACCTCCCAATCGCGCTCGACAACGTCCTTCGCGATCGCGAGGTCGTGCGCGCGGAAGGCGGCCATCGCGTCGGTCTGCATCGCGCGGACCATCTGGTGCATCCGACGGATGACCGACGGGATCGGGAGCGGATTCGGGCCGACGACGTCCTGCAGGACGACCGCCTCGGCGGTCTCCTCCAGGATCTCGGGGCCGATCATCCGCTGGGCGAACCCCCGGACGACCTCGCGCGTGCGCGCGTTCATCCGGCCTTCGGTCCGGATCTCGAGGAGCGGGTACCCGGCGATGTACTCGGCCACTAGGCGTCGGAAGAGGTGTTCCTGGTCCGCGCCGTTCGATACCAGGACGACCCGTCGCTCCCCCTCACCGGCGGTACCCGCTTCCGGGAAGACGGTCATCGACCCATCGGCCCGCGGAGTGAAGTAGAGCACATCCCCGGCGCGGAGCCCACGGGCCAGCACCCAGTTCTTCGGCAACGAGACGATGAAGGTCGACCCGCCGGTCTTCTGGATCCGTCGGCCGTGGAATCCTCCGCTCGCGCGCATCGTTCGGGCCTGTGCACCCCCGGCTATCTATATAGCACTCCCTACTCGACGGCCGTGTACGGTCGACGGCCGACCGGCCGGACGTCACCGGGACGCGGCGTCCCGGCCGGGTCTCTAAATACTTAGGGCGGGCGTGACGAGCGATCGGGGAATGGTCGAGCGGTCCGCCCCGCGGTTCTGGTTCGAGGGCCGCTCCTACGCGGCCCGACCCGGCGAGACGGTGCTCGACTGCCTCGCCCACGACGGGCTGCCGAACCTGCAACGATCGCCGCGGTATCACCGTCCGCGGGCTCCGTTCTGCGGGATCGGACAGTGCACCGGCTGCCTGGTCGGGGTCAACGGACGGCCCACCGTTCGCGCCTGCCGCCACGTCCCCGTCGACGGCGACCGGGTCGTCGCGGAGCACGGGTGGCCGTCGCGTCGCTTCGACCTGTTCGGCGCCATCGACTACCTATTCCGGGACGGAATCGATACCCTGCACGGATTCCGTCGACCGGCCTTCGTGACGCCGCTCTACCAGCGCGTCGTCCGCCGCCTCACCGGTTACGGGAAGCCACCGACCGCGGAGAGCGCCGCTGGCTTGGCCGCACCCCCCGAGATCCGGGAGGTCGACATCGCCATCGTGGGCGCCGGTCGGAGCGGCGGTGCCGCGGCGGCCGCGCTGGTCGCCGCCGGATGCCACCCTCTCCTGCTCGACCGTCGTGCGGACGCCGCTCCCGTCAGTGACGCCGAACTCCTAGCCTCCACGACCGTGACGTTCCTCCCCCCGCGCGCGGGAGCTGGAGAAACTCCGTTCGAGATCCTCGGGTACACGGAACCGGCGAAGGGGGTGCTGGTCCGGGCGCATCGGGTCGTCGTGGCCACGGGCAGCTACGACGCCTCGCTCCTGTTCGAGTCGAACGATCGCCCCGGGGTCATGACCGGGGACGGAGCCCTCGCTCTCGCGCAATCGTCCGGCCGCCCTCCCTTTCAGCGGGGGGTTGTCTTCGGCGCCGGCGAGCGCGCGCGTACGATGGTCGAGCGGATGGGGGATTACCTCACCGCCGTCGTGGCGCCGGGGGACATCCCACCCGACCTCGTTCGAGCCGCATCCGCCGCCGGGGTCCTGCTCTACCCGCGCTCGGTGGTCCGCGCGACCCGCGGGCGCACTCGCGTCCGAGCGGTCGAGATTCGAACGCGAGGCGAGGCCTCGTCGACAACCCTGGAAAGTGACGCGCTCGTTCTCGCCCATCGCCGCCTCCCGAACGGCCAACTGTTCTTCCAGTCAGGTGTCCGGATGAGCTGGCGCGGGGGCACGGGGTCGTACTACCCGGTCGTCGGGGACGACGGTGCGACGAGCGTCCCGGGGGTGTGGGCCATCGGTTCGGCCTCCGGGGCGCTGGGCACGGCTTCCCTCGGCAGCGGGGAGCGGGTCGCCTCGGCACTGACCGGCGGCTCACTTCCGATGGCGCCGATCGAGCGAGTACGGCCGGACGGGCCGAACGAGCTCGAGGGGTACTACCGCGAACTGTTGAAAGGGCCTCGCCGCGGTCGGTGGATCGCCTGTCCGTGCGAGGACGTTCTCCTCGGCGAGATCGAGGCGGCCACCCGGCGGGGCTACCGGGGCATCGAGGTGGTGAAGCGCTACACGGGCATGGGCACCGGCCTCTGCCAGGGCCGCTATTGCCTCCCCGACGCGCTCCTCCTCCTTTCGATCGCCGAAGGGCGTCCGCCGCCCGAGGTCGGGTACACGACCCAACGGCCCCCGGTCCACCCGACCCCGATGGCCGCCCTCGCCGCGCTGGACGGGGCGATGTCCCCCGTAGAGGGGCCGTGAGCGTCCCGACGAAGTCCGACTATTCGGTCGCGATCGTTGGCGCCGGGGTCATCGGACTCTACACCGCGTACCACCTCGCCCGAGCTGGTGTCGGACGTATCCTCGTCGTCGACCGGGGGTTCCTCTCCTCGGGCGCGAGCGGACGGAACGGCGGCGGGGTCCGTCAGCAATGGGAGACCCGCGACACGGTCCGTCTGGCCCGCGAGTCGGTGGACGCGTACCGCCACTTTGGAAGGGACTTTGGTTACAACATCTGGTTCCGCCAATCCGGCTACCTCTTTCTGGCCGAGACCGAGGCGGAGCTCGACCGACTCCGGCCCGTGCACGACCTCGTCCGCTCGGAGGGGCTCCCGTCCCGGGTTCTGGACGCAGAGGGAGTGCGTCGGCTCGTTGACGGCCTCGCGCCGGGCGCCGTGGTCGGAGGGACCTACCTCGCCACGGATGGGACTCTGTACCCCTTCCCGGCGATCTGGGGTCTCTACGAGGCCGTCCGGTCGCTCGGAGTCGAGGTGGCGCTCGGAGTCGATGTGCTCGGTATCGAGACTCGCGACGACCGAGTGCACGGCCTCGCCACATCCCGGGGTCGGGTCGTCGCGCCCAAGGTGGTGAACGCGGCCGGCGGATGGTCGGGTGATCTCTCTCGAGCGGCTGGCCTTGCGGTCCCGAACCACGCGACTCGACACGAGATCCTCGCGAGCGAACCGATGAAGCCGTTCCTCGACCCGATGGTGGTCCGGCCGTCCGACGGTCTCTACTTCAGCCAGACGATGCGTGGGGAGCTCGTGGGCGGGCTCACGCTCCCGCACCGGCCCGGCACCGCCCAGGGCATGTCGAACTCTTCGGCGTTTCTTCCCCGGATGGCGGCTGCGCTCTCGCGCCTCATCCCGCGGCTCGGAGCGCTCGGAGTGCTGCGGGCCTGGTCCGGATTCTACGACGACACGCCCGACGGGTTCCCGGTGATTGGAGAAGACCCACGGCGGCCGGGGTTCTACCACGCCAACGGGTTCGGTGGGCACGGGTTCATGCTGGCCCCGGCGGCGACGCGTCGCGTGGCTCGGGCCGTGATGGGCGAGCCGACCGACCTCGACCCCTCGCACTTCGGCCCGGGCCGGTTCCTCGGACCCGCCCGCCCGCCGACCGTCGAACGGCTCCAGCTCGGTTGAGGCACGTCCCCGGGGTTCCGCTAGCCTATTGTCCCCCGCGCCGGGTGGGCGCCTTGTGATCGGCCAGTTCCCCTGGGACCCGTTCCCACCGGAGACCCCCGAGCCCAAGGGACCGGACCCGATCCACCGCACGGCTTACCAGGCGGCCGTCACGGCCGCCGATGCCTATCGCTCCGTTCGCTTCGCTCTCCGCCGTGAAGAGGGGGTGCTGCGCATCGGGAATCGGTTCGTCGCCGACACGCGCTACCGTCAGGTGGCGTTCTTAGCCCTCGGGAACGCCGCGACATCGATGGCGCTCGCAGCGCTCCATGTGTTCGGCGACCGGCTAACCCAGGGGTTCCTCGCGGGCCCGGAGGCGGTCCCGGACGAGCTTCCGTTCCGCGGCGTGCTCGTGCCACCAGGCCTACCGGGATTTGCCGGAGCCGCGGAGGTCGTCGACGCGGCGACCGAGATCGCGACGCAGCTCGGGCCCGACGACCTTCTGCTGCTCTTCGTATCCCCGGGAGCACTGCGGGCCCTCTGCCGCCCGCCGGCCGGCCTCGCCGAGGAAGACTTCGCGCGGTTGCTCGGGACCGCCGCCTCCGCTGGGGCGAACGGTCGAGAGGTCGCGCTCCTCGCCCGGACCCTCGGAGAGGGCGGGGTGGCGGGTCGGTTGGGTGCGGCCGCGCGTCAGGTCGACCTCGCGACTTTCGTCGTCGACCGGGGCGATGGCCCGGGCCTGGTTGGCGGCGGGCCGGTCGACCCCACCTCCCCCGCGGAGCGGGCCGAGGCGCGCCAGGTGCTCGACCGGTGCGGGCTGGCCGCGTCGTTGCCGAGGCTTGTGGCCGACCGGCTCACGGCGGGCGCGGACGGGCCGAGAATCCCCCCGCGGGTCGCTCGGCCGGTGATCGTGGCGGCGCCGTCCGACGGACTTCGCGCGGCCGCGGATGCGGTCTTCGACCGGGGCTGGACCAGCCGTCTCGGCTACCTCGAGATTCGGGACCCGCCCGAAGCGGCGGCCGATACGTTCATGGCGCGGGCGGAGGAGCTCATCGCGGCCGAACAGTTGACTCCCGAGAGCCAGACCAAGGGCGTCGCCGTGTTCGCGATGACGACCCTTGGCCTCCTCGAGGGGGTCGACGAGGGGCCGGCGCTCGGGGCCTTCCTCGGCCGGGCGTCGTCCCTCCTGCGCCGACGGGAGATGAGCGTGGGTATCTACCGGACCGCGGGAGCGATCGGGTCGACTGCGTTTCCCCCGGCGGCGGTCTTCGGGCCTCCGACCGACCCGAAGGCAAGCGTCCGTCCGAATCGGGCGAGGGCCCTGCCCATGCGCGGGGGGATTACCGACGTCGGTCTCGTGGCGGTCGCCGTGTGTGGGTTGCCTCGGGCCCCTGGATCCGGGGGCTAGGGGGCCGAGGAGCTCTCGGCCGCGTGGCCCTCGGGAGCCGCCGCACCGCTCTCGAAATGGCGCTTCAGCGCCATGTACTCCCCGAACGATATCTGGCGGCGGGCGCGCACGGCACCGGCCTGGCGGAGCGTTTCGATCTGGAAAGTTCGCAGCAACTCCGGCACAGTGCGCGTCCGGTCGGGAAGACGTTCTGCGAGGATTGGGGCTGCGGCCAGCGGGGCGTCGAGGACGGCGGGCGCCGGAGGGGAAGAGGGTGGTGCGGTCCGGCCGACCGCAAGATACTCGACGAGCCGCTCGTGCTCCGTGGCCGTCAGTTCGCCTTCCTCCCGGAGGAGGTCGATGAGCTGGCGCTGGCGGGGATGGTACGTATCCACCAACTCGGCCACTTCGCGATCCGGGCGGAGCGACGGTGCGGCCGCGAGCGGGGCCCCCACCAGCACGTCGAGGTCGGCCCGCAGCCGGTCGAGGGCCTGCATGAGGTCCTGGGGTGTGGGTCCGTCAGCGCCCTCGGCCACCTCGAACCGGGCCGCGAGGCGCACGCGCTCCCCGACCCCGTCGGCCGTGGTGGGCCGCTCGACGACCAGCTCTACTTCGCGCGGGCGCAACGTCACGCATCCGGACGGCCCAGGTCGGAGAAAACGTACTCGCGTTCGTTGGAGCCGACGGAGCGTGCCGGAGAACCGGAGGAGTTACCAAGTTTCACTTACTTTCATACGGTAACTATAAAAAGGGTCGGGTATTGCTCCGTTCGAGGACGGATGGAGGCCACTCGAGCACGCCACCCCGCAGCCCACTCCGGGGCGGACTCGGATGACTGCGAGACCTCGGACAGCCGCGGGCTGTGCCCGGTCCTCGCCGCGATCGGGGTCATCGGCACCGAATGGCGCCTCGCCATCGTCCACCGGCTGCTCGATGGACCGCAGCGCTTCAGCGAGATCCTGAAGTCCAACACTCACCTCAACGCCAAGACCCTCAGCGCGACCCTCAAGTTCCTCGAGAACCAGGGCGTCGTGCAGCGCACCGTCGTGAGCACTCGACCGTTCTCCGTCGTCTACTCTCTCACCGAAATGGGTCTCGGCCTCGCGCCGGCAGCCCGCGAGCTCCGCGCGTGGGGCGAGCGCTGGGTCCTCTCGCGCCACCAGGCGAGCGTGCGCTCCGCGGCGTCGACCCGTCGACCGACCGCAATCCAGGGCGAGCTCCCCCACGTGGTCATCGCGGAGCCCTCCGGTCGCCGCGGCCAGTAGGCCCTCGCGCCGCGCGACCCCTCGAAACACCCACCGGGGGACCGTTCCGCGGACCCTCCGTTCGACCCTCAAATACCCCGGTCACGGATTCTTCTCTGCAACCACCCCGGAAGGGTCCCTCTACATCGCCACTAGTGGGAGAGCACCGTCTCCCAGGCGTGCGAGGGGCCCTTCCATCCCGACTTCTTACCGGACCCTCTTCGACCGGGCACCATTCATCCTCCACCGACCTCATCGAGGAATAGGTCGGTCGACCCATCCCCAGCTCACCGAACCCATGGACAGCGCACCGCCCCCCCATCCACGCTCCCCTCGGGTACTCTCACCCGACCCCGAGCCTCGATGCACTGCGGCGCGACCTGCCCCGATCCCTGGACGACCTCGGCCACGGCCCGAGCCGGACCTTCGGCCCCGCCCGCGGTCACGGATTTCCGGCGTCGTCCAACCGACCGACGTGTGACGCCACCGCGAAGAAGGTAGGGCACTTCGTGGTCGTCCCTGACGAGCGAACGCCCGGCCGGACCGGCTGAGCGGATCTGTCGCGCGTCCGGGCCGCCGCGTCCACGTCGGCGATTTCCCGGCCCTCGGTCGGACCTCCGCCTTCTCTCGGCTCGCGGTGGTCCGGCCGCGAGCGCGGGCTCGAGGGGAGCGGTGACGGGACCCCTGGGTCCCGCGGACCCGGCGACGACCACCCAACTCTCGCCGGCCCGCCGGGGGGAGGGAGGATTTGTGGAAAAACTTGAACGACCCAGAAACCCCCGTCGAACTCGTTCCTCGCCGAACGACCCTCCGCGTCCGACGCGTCGGTACCGTCCGTCTTCCGATCGCCGGACCCTATCGACCGGTCGCCCGCCTCTACGGCTTCCCGGACGGACGTCTCCTCTGGCACGTCCGGCTCTGGGAGTATGACCACGCAGTTCCCCACGTGTTCGCCACGTCGGTCGTGCTCGCCTTCGCGCGCGCGAACGGGCTCCGATCGCTCGAGCGGGAGATCGAGCACCTCGTCCGGATCGGCCGAGAGGGCAGCGGTGCCCCCGCGTGACGTTGCTGCGATCCGCGTCATGGGAGGGTTCTCCTCCCGTCGGCTCCTCTATCGAGCGCTCGCCGTCGCGCTCGCCGGCGCCGAACTTCCGGCCGGAGTGGTGTTCGAATCGACGCTCGCGGGGCCCCCGCCCACCATCTATCTCCGGCCGGCGAACCTGTTGGGGGGGCCGGGTCCTGTCCCGCTCGACGGCGTGCACGCGACGGTCGGCGAGCCTTCGCGGGTTCCGCTGGAGCCAACCGCGGGAACGTGGGAGCGGTTCGGCTTCCTTCTCCCGCACCCCGCAGAAGCGCCGGACCGTCGGGTCGCCTCGACCGTCCCCCCGGTCCATCCGCCGCTGACCTGGTCGAGCGAGGTCGGGGGTTGGGCGGGGATTCAGGTCCTCTGGATCCCCCCGGTCGGATCCACCGTCCACGCCGCGGTCCGGTTTCGTGTGGCCGCCCGAACGCGCGACGGGCGGGATCGTCTCTACGGTGCCCTCGCCGCTCGACTCTTGGCGGACTGGTCCCGAACGACCGGTTTCCCCGCGAGCGTGGAACGCGCTCGATCGTGGACGCGACGCGACTGGCGGCAGGCGAGCGTCCGATCGCTGCCTCGGGCCGCTTGGTGCCCGCTGGCTCCCGGACTCCTGGAACAGCTGCCTGAGATCGGGCTCCAAGACCGGGAGTCCTCTTCCCCAACGTCCGGGGGCCACACCGTCGTCTTCGGCGCCTCCGGTACCGGGAAGACCACGCTTCTCGCCAACCGCTCTGTGCAGGCGATCATCGGTGGGCGAACGGTGGTCGTACTCGATCTGCACGGCGACCTCGCACCGGCGGTGATCGGCGGTCTACCGGACGCGCAGCGAGACCGCGTCGTGGCGGTCGATGCCAGCCTCCGGCCCGTCGCGGGCATCTCGGGTCTCGTCAGCGCGGGTCCGTCCCCCGACCGTGCCGCGGGTCATTTCGTCGCTGCGGTGAAGCGCTTGAGCCCGGACGGCGGCGACCTTGCCTGGGGGTTCCGGCTCGAGAGGATCTTCGACACGTTCTCGCGTCTGGTCCTTGAGTCCGGGGGCACGCTCCTCGACCTCTACGCCCTGCTCACGGATCCTCGCCGGCGCGAGGCCGCGCTGCTCGACGCACACCGGCCCGCCACGAACCGGTTCCTGGAGGAGCTCGGGCCGATCGTCCGTCGCAACCCCGAGTTCCTCTGGTCCGCCGCGACCCGTCTTTCCAAAGTGGCCCTGCTGCCGGAACTGGCCGAATTGCTGGCCCCGCCGGAAGGTGGTCTTGACGTAGAGCAATTGATCCGGGGCGGACGTTCCGTGCTGGTCCGACTACCGGTGGCCGCCCTCGGTCCCGAGGCCGCCGCGTTCGCAGCGACCCTGGTCCTCGGCCGCATCTACCTCGGTCTCGTAGCGACGGCCACCGGTGGGGACGCCCGGCTGCCGGTCCTGTTGGTCCTTGACGAGGCCCAAGGATTCCCTCCTCGGCTGGTGTCGGAGATCCTCTCCGACAGCCGGAAGTTCGGTCTCGAGGCTCTCCTCGCGACCCAGTACCCGGAACGGCTGTCTCCCGAGTTGCGGGCCGCGGCCGCAGGGGCGGCGACGACGTTCATCGCGTTCCGCATCCCCGCAGCGAGCGCGGTGCACGTCGGACCGTGGGTCGGACTGCCGGTGGTCGACGATGCCGAGCAGCTGACCTCAATGCCATCGGGCGTGGCCGTCGTATTGGACCCGAGCTTCGGGTCTCCCCGCTGGCTCGCCGAGGCTCGACCGAGGCGGTTGCCGGAGGAGGGTGGCTGGGAGGACGCCGTCACGCGGACGCGAGCCGAGTTTGGGGTCACCTCACCGCTCCACGACGCGGGGACCGACGAGGAACCGGCGGAGCGGGTGCTGCTCGCGATCCTCGCGGGAGAGGAGGCAGGGCGTCCGATACCACCGGACCGGGTCGTTCTCGCCGCCAGCGCTCTCGCGGGACCGCCCCTGGACGCGGCCGAGCTCGAACGAGCCTGGGCTCGCCTCGAGCACGGACCGGAATGCGAGACCACCCCGCACGCGGTGCGCCTCACGGCCGCCGGCGAGCGGAGGGTCGGACTGGGAACGGCGACCGGGGCGGTCTCGGAGAGCGCCGAACACCGGGCGTTGCTGCTCCGGGCCTTCCGCGTGTTCGCACGGAAGGGGTACGCCATCGAGATCCTCCGGCAAGGGCGTTTCGACACCACCCTCCCGGACGGCCTGTTCCGCCAGCTGGGGTCCACCCCACGCGCCGCCCCCTTCGAAGTCGCCCGAACGCTCGACCGGATACGTACCGGCTGGGCTTGGCAGTGCTTCTCCGGTCGGGATGTCCACGTGGAAGCCGAGGTGTCGGGCGCGCTACGGCCCGAGCGCATCCGTCGAGGTTGCGCGAAGGCGAAGGCGCGCGGAGCCCATGCCCTCTTTCTGGTCGGCGACGCGGTCCGGGCGCGGCGGGTCCGGTCCACCCTCCGATCCCTGGGGCTTGGGCCCGACCGAGCGCAGGTGTGGATCCTCGGGCCGGAGTGGGCTCGGCGGGCGCGGCCGCCTCATCCCGTAGCGCACGGTAGGGACGCCGTTGACGGGGACGCCGCAATCTCGTAGGCACCGGCCCTCCGGTTCCGGCGATGGAAACAGCCTTCCACCGTCTCAGATCCCGGGACGGCCGTTCTCTCCGGGTCACCGACGGCGGGGAGGGCGTAAGCACGCGCGAGGAGTGGGGTCCTCGTGCGCGCGTTCGTCGCGGTCGAGGTGCCCCGGGAGGGGCGTTCGGGATCGGGGACCTCCGCGTCGGCCCCCGACCACCTCACGCTCTGCTTCTTGGGCGAGATCGACGAACTGAGGGCAGGCGACCTGATCCGCACCCTCGCCCCGGCCGTGGCACGCGTCGCTGCGTTCGACTTCGTGCTCGAGGGAGTGGGCGCCTTTCCCTCGCGCGATCGCCCGCGGGTGGTCTGGCGGGGGGTGTCGCGAGGGGAGGGCGAACTCTGTGGGCTGGCCCGCGTCGTGCGGGAGGCCGTCGCGTCGGTCGGACTGGCCGAAGACACCGCGCCGTTCTTGCCGCACGTGACGCTCTTCCGGGTCCGATCTCCCCGAGATCGCGAACGGGCCGCCCGGCTACTTTCCTCCCCCACATTGGCCCCACCACCGACGACAGTGTCGGTGACGTCCGTCACATTCGTTGAAAGCGAGTTGACCTCGTCCGGGGCGATCCATCGAACGCGGGCGCGATTTCCCTTGGCCGGAACGTTCCCCTAGCCCGCGGAGTCGTGGCGGTCGGCCACCAGCTTGCGCCAAAGATAGAGCGTCGCATAGCTTCCCCAGCCCGGGTACCACCGGTCCGCCCACGCTCGGGCGGCGTCCTCGGAAGCACCGCGAGGCAGGATCGCGTTCTCCGCTAGGGCGACGCGGATGCCGAGGTCCCCGGCGACGAAGACGTCGGTCCGCCCGGTGCCTCGCAGGAGCGAGTTCTCGGCCGTCCATCGTCCCACGCCGCGCATCGCCACCAACCGTTCGATCGCCCGGTCGAGCGGGAGGGTCGCCAGCTCCGGGTCCCGTGGCGCGCCATCGGGTCCCGACATGGCTAACTCCAGGATGGCGCGACACTTCGCGTGGCTCAGGCCGGTTGCGCGCAGGCCGTCGGCCCCCAGACCCGTCAGGGCGGCCGGCGGGGGCACCGAAGGGACCTCGACCCGGCCCGCCGTCAGCACGGAGGCGGTCTTGTCGAACAGTCGACGCTGGATGGAGAGCGCTGCCCGCACCGAGAGCTGCTGCCCGATGATCGCGTAGAGGAGTGATTCGTAGACCGAGGCGTCGCGGGGGAGGCGAAGGCCCCGGAACCGCCGCTCGGTCCCGGCAAGGGTGGGTTCGCGGCGCGTGAGTCGGTAGAATTCGGGCAAGGAATGGTCCAAGGAGAAGAGGGCCCGAACCGCCTGACGGGCCTGAGGAGGGTCGGCGCCCCACGCTTCCACAGCCCATCGCGCCCCCCGGTCCTCGACCGCTACGACCCACGGCCGATCTGGCGGGCCCCACGCCCTCAGAATCCGGGGTCCGTCCAGGGCGAAGACGAGCGACCGGGAGGAATACTCGAGCTGGTCCCGCTCGAGCGGGAGGGAGGCGAGGCGAGGGGGCGTCAGCCACGTCCGGGTGGGGGCCGCCACGTCTCCTTCACACGGCATGGACTAAGACGCCACGCCCTCAGCGCTCACCACCCATCCCGTTTTCAATACGGTTATACGTCTTGGCTCCAGTGCGGGCGGGCCCCTCGCCCTCACGGGCGAACGGACGGAGCCCGGGTTGCCCGCTTCAGGCATCCGCCGACCTTTCCGCCTCGGCCTCTGGGGTGCCCTCGTCCTGCTTCTCCTATCGATGTTCGCCACGGGGGGCGGCGCCGCCGTTCCGGGGGGAACGACGGGACCCCTTCCCGGGACCGCCGTCACCTGCCCGGGGAACCCCATCTCCTCGTCCTACACCGGTACCATTTCGATCGAGGGTGGACCGCTCCCGTCGAGCAGCGCGGTCGGAGTTCCGCTGAGCTACAACTTCTCGGCCGAGGTGGAGGTATCGAACCGGACGACCGGGGCTCTCATCTCCGAAAGTTGCGAGCCGTTCCAGGGATCGGCGGACAGCGGGCCGAACGGCACCTTCTCGTTCGAACTTACGCTGCCCCCCTCCCACTGCTACGGCGAGGAGTGCACGCACGCGCTGGGACCGTACGGCCCCATCGGTTTCGGTCCCTCCGGGCCACCGCCCGCGGGGTACGAGTTCCTCACGCGGGCGAACGGCACGTCGGTCGCCGTTACGTTCGTCGCAGATCTCGGCGGGCTCACGCTCGACCCCGACGGAAGTGCCCGGACACTCAGCTCGAACTCCCCGGGGACGTTCGTCGCCCAGGCTGTGACCGCCGCCGGATCGACGAGCCCGCTCCTCCCCACGTTCGAATGGAACCTCACGGGGGCGGGATGGTCCTTCGTCGGTCCGGGGTCGGGCGAGACCGTGACCGTCGAGGCCCTTCCGGGGGCCGCCCTCGCGGAACTCACCGTCGAGGCGTCGGCCACGGTGGGGACGAACCACTTCTCGGCCGGTCCGCTCGTCGTCGACCTCGAAGCGGTGCCCACCGCGTTCGTCGGGGGCGCGGCGAACCGCACCGACCTCGACGCCGGCGGTTTCGTTTCCTTTACGACCGACGGGTCGGGGGCCCCGGGGTACACCTACACGGCGGAGGTCTCGCCCGGACTCGGCCTCCCGTCCGTGGACTGGCCGTGCTCGACCACCGCGCCGACCGGGGACGGGGTCACGATCACTTGCACCGGCACGGTCACGTATCCGACCGCCGGGGTCGCCGAGGCCACGGTAGAGCTCACGAACACCTACTCGACGGCCGAGGGGTCCCTCCCGTCGGTGACGGTGGCCCCGCTTCCGGCCCTCGCGGTCACGCCCGAATCCCCGGCGGGGTACGCCGGCGCGCCGGTCTCCCTCCGTATCGCCGCCGCCCCGGGGTCGGGGACACCTCCCTACACGTTGGCCTGCGTCGAGCCCGGGACCGGGTCCGCGCTGTGCTCGTCCTCGCCCGGGCCGACCTGGACCTTCGAGCCCGTCTATTCCGCCCCCGGCACCTACCCGGGGGTCGCCTGGGTCGTCGATAGCGACGGGACGAACCGGTCGGACGATTTCCCCGTCACGGTCGTGGCCCCTCTCTTCCTCTCGCCCATCGACCTCGCTTCGTCGAACTGTGCGGCCGCCCCGAGCCGGATGTCGGTCCGCCTGACGGGCGGCGACCTACCCATCCAATACTGGTGGAACGTCTCGGGGAGCCCGGGCTCGGTCGCCGCAGGGTACCTCACGACGGACGGGACGATCAATGCGACCTGGGTGCCGACCTCGCCCGGCAGCGTCGACGTATCGCTCACGGTCGTCGACGCGCTCGGCACGATCCAGGAAGTGACCGCGCTTGAGGTGGTCGGACCGGCGGTCGCGGACCGTCTCGCGGAGGTCACGGTACCGGACGCCGGGCCCTTCCTGGCGGGCACCCCGGTTCCCGTCGTATGGCAGGCCGAAGACGTCCACGGGGTCGGGGTCGCCGGATTCTCGGCCGTCGGATCCCTCGCGATCGTGGGGAGCGGCGGCGGTGCGTGGGAACTCGCCTACGTGAATGCTTCCGGCGATGGTCCGCTGGACGAGACCGCGCCGGGGGTCTTCGCCGTCCCGGCCTCGGCCTGGGAACTCGGGCGCCTCGCAGTGACGGTGGCCTCGACCCGCGTCGGGACGCTCGAACTTCGACTCACCGGTCCGGGCCTTCTCAATGAGACCGGGGGGCTCGGGATCGACGTCGTGGCCGACCTTGGGCACCTCCACCTTAACGAACCGACCTTTACCGTGGCGGGGCCGCGGGTCAACAAAACCTTCTGGCGCGTCGCCGACCAGTACGGCAATCCCGTCCCCGGGGCCGCTGTCGATCTCGTCTACACGAGCGACGGGACGTCCACCGAGGCGACCGTCGCGGTCCGGGCGGCCGGCGGGGGCGCCACCGGTGTCTGGGTCAACTTTACCGCCCCGACCGCTGCCGGAGGCTCCCGGGAGGTGACGGACCCGGCCGGTAAGATCCTCCTCGGGCCGATCGCGGTCCCCGCCGCCGCATCCCCTGCGGCCGACCTCAGCGCGCCGGCCCTCGTGGTGGCTACCGCGGTCCCGGTGGGGGCAGTGGGACTTGGGCTCACCGTGTGGGTCCAGCGCCGTCGTCGGGTCTCCCGGGACGAGGAGGACCGGCCGGCGGACGAGGAGCTGCGGCGCATGGTCGAGGGGCGGGACCGGGTCATCTCGCTCGTTCGAGATGCGCGGGCGCTCGCCCTGGGCGACCTCGAGGGCGCGTGGGGTTCGGCCCCTGTGCCCTCGGAGCTCGTGGACTGGGTCGCGTCGCTCGTCGCGGACGGGACCCTCGGCGCGCGGACGGGCCCGGACGGGGTCGCCCGCTTCTGCCTCGTCGCCTCGGCGGTCGGGCCCCCGATCGTCCTTCTCGACCCGGACGCGCTCGACCGCGCCGCGGCCGCGCGGCGGGAGCTCACCGAAGCGTCCGATCCGGGCGGGCGGGATCGGACGCCCCGGGACTAGGACGGGTCCCGCCCCACGAGGTCGTAGTAGCGGTACGCGGCTTCGCCCGCCCCGAAGCAGAACTGGAGCGTCGTGAACCCGCTCTTGAGCTCGGCGGCTGAGGTGGCGACCGTCATCGGGTCCTTCCCCTTGTGGAGCAGGTCGTCGAACAGCTCGGCGATCCGGACCATCTCCTTTGGGCCCATCCCGACGCGGGTGACCTCGGGCGTTCCGAGCCGGACCCCGCCCGGGTTCTTCGGGCTCCGGTCGCCGGGGAGCAGGTTCTTGTTGGCGATGATCCCCGACGCCGCGAGGCGAGCAGCCACGGGCGCACCTCCGCCCTCTTTCTCGACGCGGACGGCGAGAGTGTGCGATCGGGTGAAGCCGAGGTGGGGCGCGAGGACGTCAAACCCCCGGTCGTGGAGCGCCTGGGCGAGGGCCTGGGCGTTCTGTATGGTGCGGCGGGCGTACTCCCGACCGAACTCGAGGTGCTCGGCGAGGCTCACCGCGAGGGCGGCCATCGCGTGGAGATGGTGGTTGCTCGTAACGCCCGGGAACGCTCCGCTCTCGAGCTTATGGCGCAGTTCTGCGTCCTCGGTCTGCGCGAGCAGGATCCCGTGCTGGGGGCCGGGGAGCGTCTTGTGGGTGGAGGCGGAGAGTATCGTGCACCCCTCGTGAAGGGGGTCCTGGAACTGTCCGCCCGCAATCAGGCCGAGGACATGCGCGGCGTCGTACCATCCGCGGGCGCCGATCTCCTCGAGCGTCGGCCGGAGCTCGTCGATCGGCATGGGGAACAGGAACAGCGAGAGGCCGAAGAGGCACGTCTTCGGACGGACCGCGCGCAGGACCTCGCGGGTCTTGGCCACGTCGATCGTCATCCGCTCCGCGTCCCAGGGATAGTAGACCGGCTTCACGCCGCGCAGACCGAACGCCCCGAACCCCGCGCTCGAGATGTGCGCGCCGTCGGCGAGACGGCTCGTCCCGACCAGGTCGCCCGTCTCGGTCAGCGCTTTCAGCACCGCCAGGTTGGCGACCGTCCCCGACGTCGGGCGCACGTCCGCGAACGAGCAGCGAAAGAGGCGCTTGGCGAGGTCGAGACAGATCCGCTCGATCTCGTCGACGTCCTCGTTGCCCTCGTAGTACCGCTCCCCCGGCAGCCCCTCGGCGTACCGCGAGTGGAGGTCGCTGATCATGAGCTCCTTGGCGTACGGCGAGAGGAGGTTCTCGCTGGCGATCAGCGGGATCGCCCGTTCGAAGCGCGCGCTGTGGCGCCGCGTGACGGCGCGCAATCGGGCGACCGTACCGGCCATCTCGCCGGGAGCGGGACGGTCCACCCCCACCCCCCCATTTCCAGTGGAACTTCCTTCCTGCGCCGCCATTCCCGCGACCCCACCGAACCGGCCGGAGGCCGTTCGTCCGCCTACCCCATCGACCCCATATAGGAACCACGCCGCTGGGGGCGGACGTGGTCGACCTTCCCCCCCTGACGCACCCCTGGCCCGTCTCCCGTTCCTTCTACGTACCCTACCACGACGTCGACGTACTGAACCACCTCAACCACGCAGCGTACTTTCCCTACATGGAGACCCTTCGCTGCGACTACTACCTCCCTCTCCTTCCCACCCTCGACCCGGCTGCGATCGACATCATCATCGCCGAAGCGACCTGCCGCTACCTCGCTCCGGTCCCGTACGGCACCGCGTTGGTCGGCGAGGTCGCTCCGGCCCGACCCTTCGGACGCACCTCCTTCTCCCTCCTCTACCGCTTCACGCTCTCCGACACCCACACCCTCGTCGCCCGGGGCCGCACGGTCGTCGTGTCGTTCGATTATCAATCCGGAACGAAGAAGGAGATTCCGCCGGCCGTGCGTGCCGCCCTCGAACGCGATGCAGTGGATCCCGCGGACGAGGGCTGGTAGTCCCCGAGTTCCAGTGGAAACCGGGGGGTGGGGGCGTACGCCCTAGAACCCGGGGTGGGTAGGCGGACTGCGGGGGAGCAGCGGAGGCCACGGGATCGGGTCCACGAACGCGGGCTCCTCGGCCACCGTCTCGACCCGGTAGAACACTCCCGTGCCGGCCAGGGTGCGGTGGATCTTCTCGAGAGTGGCTCGGAACTGCTCGACCGTATCCCACTCGAACGCCAGGTCGTGGTTGCCGACGACGAACGAGAGGCCCGCCGTGGCCCGCAGCCGGTCCGCTATGTCGAGAGGGGAGACCCCGTCCGGCGAGAAGTACAGGTCAATGTAGCTGTGCATCGGGAGGAGTAGTGCAGAAACTCTCGGGCCAACTACTTAAACCCCGTGGCGGCGGCCCCCGCGCCTCCCCCGAACGCGGACGGTCGTCAGAGCCCGGAGCGGGGGCCTTAACAAGGGACGGCGGCCGTACCGGGCCGACCGTTCGAGGGGGGAAGGTGGGGACCCAGCAGCAGGGTGGATTGACCCCGAGCTGGCGGGTCCGCAACCCTCCGGCGACCGTAGCCGACCAGCGGCGGGCGCGGGTGGTCTTCGACGCGTTCGCGCGGCGGTTCGCCGACGAGGGCGCGGTCGCCGTCGTCCTGGGCGGAAGCTGGGCGAGGGGAGAGGCCCATCGGGCGTCGGACATCGACCTGTGGGTCCTCGGTCACCGATACGGGCGCCGGACCCTCCTCCGGGACGGGTTCCCGGTGAACATCGAGCGCACGACCGAACGGATCGAGCGCCGCCGGTTCCGCGACCCCCGCCGGGTCGGCGGATGCGTGCCGGGCTGGCGGTCCGCGCTCGTCGTCCATGACCCGCACGGGGTCGCGGCGAAGCTGGTCGCGGAGGCGAGGGCGTTCCGGTGGTCGTCGATCGCCGCCCAGTGCGACCGCTGGGTGGCGGAGGAGATCACGGGCTGGGGCGAAGAGGCGGTGAAGCTCGTGCGGGCACTGGGGGAAGGCCAGCTCGAGACGGCCGCGGTCCAACGGAACCTTCTCGCGAACCGCCTCGCGGTCGTGATGGCCGTCCACCACCGGATCCTGTGGGGGTCCGAGAACGGGATGTGGGAGCGGGTCGGTGCCCGGGTCGGGGGGCCATGGCAGCGCGCCCAGCGTTCCGCGCTCGGCGCCTCGCGCGGCGGGTTCGAGGCGAGCTGCCGCGCCGCGCTCGACCTCTACGGTCTCACGGCCGATGCGGTTCGTGAGACGCTGAGCGACGAGCAGGCGGGAATCGTCGCACACGTCCGCCAGGTCGTCGGGTCTCCTCCGCGTCGACCGTTGAACGGGCGGGTCGCGTTCGGGCGGTCCGGTCCCACTCCGTCCTCGGCGAACCGGACCCGGAGCCCAGGCCGGTCCGCCGTGCTAGGCCAGTAGGATTGCCGCCCGGACGGACCCCACGGAGACCCCGCGCGCCCCTCGGCCCCGTTGACCCGCCAGCGTCGACGAGTCACGGTAAGGCTGCTCCCGTCAGGACCTGACCCGGTGCCCGTGATGGATAACCGCTAGGGCGCTCCTCCGAGT
>Ga0209415_10005459_pt1 | contig 22837 bp, 22 predicted proteins | sample PeaSoiSIISIP2007_FD_187696 | JGI IMG/M metagenome (GOLD analysis project Ga0209415, IMG submission 187696) | Peat soil microbial communities from Weissenstadt, Germany - SII-SIP-2007 (SPAdes) (version 2) | ecosystem: Environmental > Terrestrial > Soil > Wetlands > Peat | place: Germany... | reverse complement strand
CGCCTCCGACGGCGGCATCTTCTCGTTCGGTACGGCGCCGTTCCACGGCTCGATGGGCGGCAAGCCGCTCAACGCACCGGTCATGGGCCTGGCCCCCACGCCGGATGGCGGCGGGTACTGGATGGTCGCCGGGGACGGGGGCATCTTCACTTTCGGCAACGCGGTGTTTGCGGGATCGCGGGGGTGAACACGCCGCACGGATGCTGAGGAACACTCTGGCCGAGGAGGTGGACCGCGGGAATCGAGGGGCTATCGTTTGGACATGTCCTCGTCCAAGGCGTCGGGCGCCTGGAGCCGCGCCCTCGCCGTGGTCGCCCTCGCGGCGATCCAGGCCGCGGCGTGCAGCAGCTTCAAGAACGGCGGAGGCAACGGCCCCAGCGCCGACGGCGGGACGGACGCGGGGGGCTCGAGCGGCGGAGGATCGGGCGGTGGGTCCGGGGGAGGATCCGGCGGAGGATCGGGAGGAGGATCGGGCAGCGGATCCGGAGGAGGGTCCGGGGGAGGATCGGGCGGGAGCTCCGGGGGCGGGTCGGGAGGAGGCTCTGGCAGTAGCTCGGGGGCCGGGAGCGTGTCGAACGTCGTGCTCTTCGGCGGCGACAACAGCACGGCCATGTCCCCGGACATGTGGACCTACGACGGCTCGTCGTGGACCAGCGCCACCCCGAGCAATCCCCCACCGCACCGCGAAGAGTCGGCGATGGCGATGCTCGACGGCAGCGCCGTACTCTTCGGCGGATCGCCGTCCGGGCAGGGCGACATCATCGGCGACACGTGGGTGTGGAACGGCTCGACGTGGACGCAGAAGCACCCGGCGCACTCGCCGCCCGCGCGCTGCTACCACTCGATGGCCACGCTCGGCTCGACGGTCGTCCTCTACGGGGGCACCGACGGCACGACCCAGCTCTCCGACACGTGGACGTGGGACGGCACCGACTGGACCGGGCACGTCGTCACGCCGCCGCCTGCGAGGCAGTCGGCCATGATGGCCACGCTCGGCAACGACGTCGTTCTGTTCGGGGGCGTGGGCGGTACGAGCGGCATGACCGAACAGAGCGACACGTGGATCTGGAACGGCAGCACGTGGAGCATGCCGTCGACCTCGAGCTCACCCTCTGCGCGCGACTCGGCGATCATGTTCGGCGTGGGCGGCGTGGTCGTCCTCTTCGGCGGCCAGGACGTCAACGCGAACGCGCTGTCGGACACGTGGACGTGGAGCGGCACCGGCTGGTCCCAGGAGAACGATCTGGTCACGAGCCCACCGGGTCGGTTCGCCGCGGCGGGCGGCGTCTTGAACATGCAGCTCGTGATCTTCGGCGGCACCACGAACGTGGGCAACGACATGACCGACACGTGGATCTGGAACGGCACGCAATGGTTCGCGGGGCCGGTCACGGACCCGGGCGCGCGAGCGTGGGCGGCGATGACGGGTCCGGGCTGACGTGCGGGAGCTCCGCCCTCTCAGGGCAGCTCCCCGTAAACATCCAGCTCCGTCTGCGTCCCGACGTACACGTGGCCATTGGCGACGGTGGGCACCGCGAACTTCACCGGCTGCCCGGGCGTGTCGCGTCCGCCCGATGCCTGGGTCGTGTCGTACAGCTCCGTGGCCAGGTTCGTCGCGTCGTACGCGTAGAGGACGCCGCCGCCCCCGTCGAGCACCCATACGATCCCCGCCGTGGCCCCGTTGGACGAGACGCTCACGGTCGCGCCCGACCACTGGAACTGCGCGGACGTCTGCGACGTCGGCGAGGTCGACAGGCGGCCGGCGCTGAGCGTGAAGGCCTGCAGGCTGTCGCCGATCCCGGCGACGTACACGCTGCCGTTCCAGTACGCCGGCGACATGAAGATGCCGCTCGTGACCCCCGACGTATTGGGGAAGGCCGAGACCGACTGGACGATCTGGCTGTCGCTCCCGCTGTGGAAGTGACCCATGCCGTCTCGATTGATCAGATACAAGATGCCCGGCTTGCCCGACGCGAGCAGCTCGTGCGCGACGGCGCCCGTCTGATCGGGCAGGATGACCGGGTTCGCCGAGCCGAAGTCGATGTCGGCGCTGCTCAGGGCGGCCTGGTTGAAGGGCGTGAAGTAGTCGATGACCTTGCCGGTCGAATCGAGCTTGAGCGCGCTGTCGCCGTAGTCGCTGCCGCCGGTGTTCACGTCGAAGGTGCCGTTGGCCGTCTCGGCGTAGATGTACCCGGACGAATCGGAGGAGAGGCCGCCGCCCGACTGCCACAGGGAGACCCAGTTGTCGTTCGGCGACGCGCAGAAGGTCATCTTGAGCGCGAGGTCGCTGGCCCCGTAGCCCACGATCCAGCCATGGTTGTCCGAGTTCGATTCGGCGTTCGATCCGATGCCGACGTAGACGACGCCCCCGGTGAGGAGCAGAGCGCACCGCTGGTAGTGCGTCCCGGGATCGAACTGCACCGTCCCGTTCTGACTGTTGGCCCCCGTGCCTGGTGCCGTCGGCGAGACCTCGACCGGGCCGCCCAGCTTCTCGGCTCCCGTCGTCAGATCGATCGCATGCAGGCGGTGGTGGTATGCGCCGGAGATCTTGGTCAGCGCGACGAGATACATCGTCTGCGTGCCCGGATCGATGACCGGAGTCCCCGTGATGCCCGCGCCGGGGACGAGATCCCCGCAGTCGTTGAGGTCCGAGCACGACAGGGCCATACCGACGTTCGTGTGCCAGAGCACCGGCCCGGCCGCGTTCGCGTCGAACGCGTATGCGCTGTTGTTCTCGGTGACGACGAACACGACGTCGTGCGTCTGCCCCCCGATCTTCAGCCCGGGGACGAAGAGCGGCTGCGCGTACACGTAGCTGTCGACGGGTTGCGCGAACTTCTTGCCGAACTTGGTGGCGTTGACGTTCGACGGAGTGAGCGTCGTCTCCTTCGGGTACTGTCCCGTCCTGCCGTTGTCGTTGTGGTAGGTGAGGACGCTGGTGGTCGGGCCGCCTCCACTGGAGCCATCGGACCCAGCATCCGCGCCGCTTCCCGAGCCGCTGTCGCCTCCACTGCTACCGCTGCAGCCATCGCATCCCGGCGACCCATCGGGACCGGGACCGACCACTGCGCCATCCGCGACGTCGCCGGCGTCCTCGGAGGACATGGACGCGTCCGTGTCGTTGCTCCCCGTCGAACTGCCGCACGCCGCGCACGCCAGGATGACGGCGACCGCGGAAGCGGCTTGCAATCGAAGCACGCGGCCCATCCAACCCTCCGCTTGTCCTCGCATTGTCCCATGCTCCGCAACCGCAGCAAACCGGCGCGCTTGCCAACCCGGCGCCCTCGCTCTACATGGGAGGCTCCCCCGTGGCCAACACCGAGATCCTCGTCGACGCGCGCCCGCGGTCCCGGGTGGCCCCTGTCGTGCTCGACCTGGTCACGCTGACCAAGCCCCGAATCACCTCGCTGGTGCTCCTGACGGGCGCCGCCGGCGCGTGTCTCGCCCCAGGCCACGTTCCCGTCTCGACGCTGCTCTTGTCCCTCGTCGGCACGGCGCTCATCGTCGGGTCGGCCAACGCACTGAACATGTGGTGGGAGCGCGACGTCGACGGACTCATGGAGCGCACGCGCAACCGGCCCCTGCCCGCCGGGCGCATGTCGCCGGACGTGGCGCTCGCGTTCGGGCTCACCCTCGGCGTCGTCTCGGTGCCGATGCTCTTCCTCGTGAACCTCGCCACGGGCCTGCTCGGCCTCGTGTCGCTCCTGAGCTACGTCGCCATCTACACGCCGCTCAAGAAGCACACGCACCTGGCGCTGCTCGTCGGCGCGGTGCCCGGCGCGATGCCGCCGCTGATGGGCTGGACCACGGCGACGGGTGCGATCGGCCTCGGCGGCGCGCTGCTGTTCACCGTCCTGTTCTTCTGGCAGCTGCCGCACTTCTCGGCGATCTCGATCTTCCGCTCGAGCGACTACGCCCGCGCCGGGCTGCAGGTCATCAGCGTGCAGAAGGGCGAGAAGACCGCGCGTCACATGGTGGCGGTGTGGACCGTGCTGCTGGTGACCGCGTCGCTCCTGTTCACGCCGCTGGGTCTCGCGGGGCGCGTGTACATGGGCATCGCGACCGCCCTCGGTGCGGGGTTCCTGGCGCTCGCGTTTCGCGGGCTGCGGGCGGGCGGCCGGTTCGACGTGGCGCGGTGGGCGAAGCACGTGTTCGCCTACTCGATCCCGTACCTGTCGATCCTGCTCGTCGCGCTGCTGCTCGACCGCAGCCGGTAGGGCATGCGCCGCGGGGTCGTCGCCGCGGGCGGCCTGGCGCTGGCCCTCGCCCTGGCGCTGGTGGCGCGCTCGATGCGACCGCGTCCAGCGCTGCCGGTGTACGGACACCTGCCGGCGTTCACCCTGCTCGACCAGCGGGGCGGCAAGTTCACCGACGGCTCGATGCTGGGGCACGTCGAGGTCGTGGACTTCGTCTTCACCCATTGCAAGTCGTCGTGCCCACGCCTCACGGCGCGCATGGGGGAGCTGCAGGGCCGGCTGGCTCGCGACGGCAGCGACGCGCGCCTCGTGTCCTTCTCGGTCGACCCGGAGAACGACACCCCGCCGGTGCTCGGCGACTACGCCACCAAGGCCGCCGCCGACCCGGCTCGCTGGACGTTCGTCACCGGCCCGGTCGACGACGTGATCGCGACCGTCGTGCGCGGCTTCAAGGTGTCGGCGGCCAAGATCGCGACCGACGCCGGAGACTACGACGTGGTCCACGGCGACTGGTTCGTCGTGCTGGACCGCGCGGGGCAGATCCGCGGCTACTACCCCACCGAGGAGGCGGCGGACTTCGCGCGCCTGGGCGACGACGTGGAGCGTCTCGACCGCGAGAAGCACTGAGCGCTACGCTGGCCCGTCATGGGCGCCCGATATCACCGGTGGCTGATGCCGAAGGGCAGCGCGTTCCTGCCGAGCGGCGCGGGCATCGCCAAGCTGATCGAGCGGCTGCGCAAGGACGGGTGGATCCCCGGCTCGGGCGATTACGCCGCGAAGACGGTGGACAACGACTTCGCCGACGACGCCGCCAGGCGCGCCGCGAGCCGCGAGCGACTGCCCTCGCCGATCACCGCGGCCTGGCTCGACGAGCCTGACCGCGAGGAGCTGCGCATGGTGTGGCACGTCGAAGGGAAGGAGCCGCACGCCGCGAAGTACCCGCTGTCGCGCAAGGTCGACGGCCCCGCGCCCTACTCGATCGAGCTGCACCGCGCGTCCGACTACGTCTACCCGGTGTCCGAGACGATCGGCCGCGTTCCCACCAAGTGTGCCTGTGGCGACGACCTGGCCTTCGGCTGGGACGAGGACGAGGTGGTCCCCGCTTTCGAGGCCTCGACGGGCATCTTCCACGAGTGCGAGGCGTGCAGCCGCACCTTCGACCCGTCCAAGGGCCTGGGGACCATCAAGAACCCGTTCGACGGGTCGATCGAGCAGGTGCGGGGCGGGGCGGCGTACCGGTTCGCGCTCAAGGTCGACTGCGGCAAGAGCTTCGTCGCCGACGCGGCGCTCTGCTTCGCGCCGGAGCTCGTCGCGCTCGTGCAGGACGAGTTTGGCCGCGACTTCTTCGAGGTGGGCGACCTCTACTGAGGCGCGCGCACGCTGGTGCGCCCGGTGCGGTCGGCGCGCCACGCGCGGTCGACGACCACGCGCATGGCCTCGAGGCCGGCGGCGATGCGCTCGTCGCTCGCCGCGTAGCTGAAGCGCACGTACCCGGGCGCGCCGAAGCCGGCGCCGGGCACGGCCGCGACGTGGGCCTGGTCGAGCAACCAGAAGACGACGTCCTCGTCGGTCTCGATCGTCTTGCCGGCCCAGTCCAGGCCGAAGAGGCCGCGCACGTCGGCAAACGCGTAGAACGCGCCCTCGGGCTTGCGGCACCGGATGCCGGGGACGGACTCGAGCCCGGCGACCATCGCGTCGCGCCTCTTCTGGAACATCGCGCGCGCGCGCTCGAAGTCGGTCAGGGGCCCGCGCAGGGCCGCGACGGACGCGTGCTGTGCCACGGCGGTGGCGTTGGACGTGCTCTGCCCCTGCACCATGTCGAGCGCCTTGGTGAGCGGCGCCGGCGCGATCGACCAGCCGATGCGCCAGCCGGTCATCGCGTACGTCTTGGCCACGCCGTCGACGATGACGATGCGATCGAGCATGTCCGGCGCGATCTTCGCCGCCGAGACGAACTTGAATCCGTCGTAGACCAGCTCTGCGTAGATCTCGTCGACGATGAGCCAGCAGTCGTGCTTGCGCAGCACCTCGACGAGCGCCCGCGTCTCGCTCTCGGTGTACGCGGTGCCGGTCGGGTTCGACGGCGTGCACAGGATGACGGCCTTGGTGCGCGGGCTCAGCGCGCGCTCGAGGCGCTCGGCCGAGAGCTTCCACCCGTCTTCCTCGCGCGTGTCGACCAGGACCGGCGTGGCGCCCATCATGCGCACCTGCTCGGGGTAGGTCACCCAGTAGGGTTTGGGGATGACGACCTCGTCGCCGGGCTCGTAGAGCGCCACGGCGAGGTTGAAGAGGGCGTGCTTGGCGCCGACCGACACGCAGACGTTCTCGGGCTTTGGATTCCAACCGCGCGCGCGCGCGGCGGCCTCGCAGATGGCCTCCTTGAGCGCGGGGATGCCGGTGACCGCGGTGTACTTGGAGCAGCCGGCGTCGATGGCCTTCTTCGCGGCGTCGAGCACGTGCTGCGGCGGGTCGAAGTCGGGCTCGCCGACGCCGAAGGCGAACACGTCGACCCCCTTCGCGCGCAGCTCGAGAACGCGGGCGTTCATCGCGAGCGTGGCGCTCGGCGCCACGGCGCTGAGTCGAGCAGCGAGCTGGCGGGGCACGACGTCCCTCTAGCACGCTCTGGCCGCGGCAGTGAGTCTCGGAGGCGTGCGCCTCAGGTCTTGGCGTCGGCCGGCTTGTCGTCTTTGGCCGGCAGCTCTTCGGGCTTCTTGGGCGCGTCCAGCTCGTCGGCTTCCTTCAAGCCCTGCTTGAAGTTCTTGATGCCCTGCCCCAGGCCCTTGCCGATGTCTGCGATGCGCCCGGCGCCGAACAGGAGCAGGGCGACCAGCGCGATGAGCAGGATCTCCGTGACGCCGATGTTGCCCATGCCGGTGACCTCGATTTAGGTGCTAGCAGCGCGCCCCGGCCATCGCAAGCGCGAGAGCAGAGCCGTGAGGGCCAGACACGCGCCGGATGCGACGAAAGGCACCAGCACGAACGCCCGCAGGGATGCGTCGGCCCGCTCGAGCAGGCGGAGCAGCCCCAGCGCAGCCATCGGGCCCGAGGCGCCGAGCACCAGCGCGGCGAGCCGGCTCCGGGCGGCGCGGCGCAGCACCCCGTACGCGCCGATCGACGACGTCAGCCACGCCGTCAGGGCCAGGAGCAGGGCGCGCAGCCAGGGCGGGAGCGTCGAGGCGCTCGCCCAGGGAGCCATGCCGTGCAGCGAGAGCACGCCGACGTCCAGCTCGACCGCGCGCGAGCCTCCTAGCTGCGACGACGGCAAGAGGACCTTGGCTCCGTCGAGCTCCAGCGCGCGGAAGTCGCCCGCGATGCGCGCGCTCCGCGCGGTGAGCACGGCGCCGGCCATGCCCCCGGGCGCGGCGCCGACGAGGCGCGGCTCGCGATCAGGGGCGCACAGCCAGGTCATGTCGGTGAATGGGATGGCGTACGTCGCCGGCTCGGTCGCCTGGGCGCAGGAGACGCCCGCCTGCGCCACGAGCTCGGTGGCGACCCGCCCCGGCGCGCTCGCGTCGCCTCCGTAGACGAGCGACACCGCGGCCAGCGCCAGGGCCAGCACGGCTCCCTGGGGCGCCAGGCGGCGCGTGGTCGCCAGGGGGCTCTCGCCGAGGGTGAGCAGCACGCGCGCCTCGCCGCTCTCGACGAAGCGCACGCACGCCAGCGCCCACCCCACGGGCCATCCGACGAGCAGCGCCGCCTCCAGCGCCACCGCCCCGAGCCCGCGCGCGAAGGGTGCCGCCACGCGCCACGGCACCGCCGGATCGAGGAGCCACGGCAGCAGGCGCACGGCGCCCGCGACGATGCCGACCAGCGCGATGGCCAGCGATGCCACGATCGCGGAGGCGCGGGCGAGCCGCGGCAGGGGGAGCACGGATCCTCGTTACCACGGGTGGGACGGGCCAGGTCACCCGGGGCACGCCGGTTGCTCAATGGGCAGTGCGCCCCATGCACCGGCTGCTGCTGCTCGCCTTGCTCGCCCTCTTCACGGGGTGCGAGGCGCTGCACCCGATGTCGCAGGTGGCGTTCGCGGTGGTTCCGCCGCTCTCCTCGACCTACCTGCGCTACCGCGTGCACTCTGCACGCGGCGACTGGACGCGGGAGTTCGTCGTCAATCACGACGAATTCGCCGAGCTGCGCGACATCAAGGGGCGCTCGTACGCGATGGGGCTCGAAGGCAAGCGCGCATGGCTCCGCGTGGGAGCGCGTCCGCCGGTGGAGATCGACGGTCAGCTGGCGGCCGACGAGCGCACGGAGGCGGCGTGGGTGGGGCTGCGCTTCGCCGACCTCGAGCCCGGCGCGACCAACGAGCTGGAATCGTGCCACGGCGCGGTGTGCACCTTCGTGCACACGCCCCGTGACGGCCACGCCCTATGGATCGACGTGGCCAAGGACACGCGGAGGCCGACCGCGCTGTCGTGGGTCACTCAGCACGAGGCGATCGAGAGCTGCGACGGCATCGAGTGGAGCGAGGTCGACGGCGCCCCGGCGATCGCGTCCGCCACGTGCAGCGCGATCGTCGATCACGTCGGCCGCGAGACGGTGACCTGGAAGCTCGAGGAGCGACGGTCGGAGGGCGAGACGCCCGAGTGGGCGCGCGTGACCCCCGAGGAGATCATGCCGCTGCGTCCCCTGCGCGACGTCGTGTCGCTTCCCATCGCCGACCCGTCGACGCGCGTGTACGTGCCGGTGCAGGCGGGCGGCTTCGCGCCGCTGCAGCTGGTGCTCGACACGGGCTCGCCGGTGACGGTGCTCACGCGCCGGGCGATGGACGCGATGGGAGTCGTGCCCCTCCCCGAGCCTCCCCTGCACGTGCACCCGCCGTGGCTGCCCGAGGACACCTACGATCCGGCCGTCGTCGACCGCCTGATGATCGGCAGCCTGGAGCTGCACGGGGTGCACGTGCTCGTGCCGCGCAACGACGCGCCGTTCGACTCGGACGAGGCGGGGCTGCTGGGCATGGACGTGATGTCGCAGTTCGTCGTCGACGTCGACGGGCCGGCGAGCACGCTGCGCATCTGGCCGCGCGACCGCTTCGACGCGGATGGTTTCACCGACCTGCCCATCTGGGGCGGCTCGCACGGGCGGGTCATCGTCGGCGGCGCGGTCGACGAGCTGGGGGCGATGCCGCTGCTGGTCGACACGGGCGCGCCGCTGAACGTCGTGGTCGGCGGCCCGGCGATGCACGCGCGCCATCCGCACCACGAGGACGACGAGGTGATGCTCCACGAGGACGGCGACACGTCGGACTACATGACCGACATCTACGGGTTCCACTTCGGACCGTTCGGTTTCCCGCGGATGCCGGCGATCGGCCACGACCGCAGGCCGGACCTTTCGTTCCTCGACGACGACATGGCCCTGGTGGGCCTGGGCGTGCTGCGGCACTTCCGCATCGCGGTCGACGCCGGCAGCGGCGTCCTGCACGTGGCGCCCGGGCCGAGCTACGCCGTGCTCACCAGGTTCGGCCTCGAGGTCGACGAGCGCGGCGGCGTCCCGACCATCACGCGGGTCGTCGACCGCGAGCACGCGTGGAAGAAGCCGGTGCGCGAGGAGGACATCGTGCGCGCGGTGAACGGCCGCAAGGTCCGCACCCGCGACGAGGCGCTCACGGCGATCGCCGCCTCGCGCGACAAGGTCGTGCTCGTCGTCGAGCGCCGGGGCAACCGCATCACGCGCACGCTCTACTCGCGGCTCCCCGACGGTTGACGCGCCCGCGCAAGGAACTCGCCGATGGCGTCGAGCACCGGTCGCCGCCAGAGCCGCAGCAGATCGTTGTGGCCCGCGCCCTGGACGACCTTGATCTCGGCGCGCGGGATCGCCGCAGCGACCTGCAGGCCCATGTCGACGGGCACGAGATCGTCGGCGGCTCCGTGGACGATGAGCGTGGGGACCTGGATGCGCGCCGCCTTGCCCAGGGTGTCGTAGCGGTCCGGGACGAGCCATCCGGTGGGCAACCACGAGACGACGTGGTGCGCGGCTGCGGTGAGCGACGTGAACGGGCTGATGAGCACCAGCGCCCGCGCCGCCCCGCACGTTGCCATCTGCGCGGCCACGCCGGTGCCCAGCGAGATGCCCATGAGCACGATGCGATCCCGGCCGATGCCGCGCGCCGCGAGGAGCTCGAGCACGGCGGCGGCGTCCATGTACAGACCGCGCTCGTCGGGCGGCGGTGCCCCTCTGGACAGCCCGTAGCCGCGGTACTCGACCATGGCGACCCCGTAGCCCATGGTGCGGAGGTCGCGCGCGAGGCCGGCGCGATGCTCCATGGTCTCGCCGTTGCCGTGGAGCAGGACCACCACCGAGGCTCGAGCATCGGGCGGCGCGAGCAGGTACGCGTGCACGGGCGCCCCGTCGTGCGCGCAGGCCTCGATGGGCTCGAAGTCGGCGTCGAGCGCGGGCGGCGCCTCTTCCGGCGCGGGGTAGACCAAGCCGCGGTACATCCCGCACCCGCCGACCAGGGCAGCGAGAGCGAGGACGGCGATCGCGCGACCCATCGCCCGCGCGATCACTCGAGCACGAGCTTGCGTCCGATGTTCGGGTTGTTCACGAGCACGCCCGTGCTCACGTGCGATCCCGGCGCCGCGAACGACATGGTGGCCAGGTCGAACACGAGCCCCCAGGTGAGCGCGTCGTCCGCCCCCACGAAGAGCTCGGACGCATTGCAGCTCGACTGCTGCTTTCGCACCGCGTCCGTACCGAGCGTCATGTCAGGCCCCGCGAGCCCGCGGAGGAGCTTCTTGGAGGGTCCGCCGCCCGCCGGCCACACGACGATCGACGCGTCCTTGCCGATCCACGCGACCGCGGCGCAGTCGGCTGCCGTCGTCGCGAACTCGAGCGGCAGCTTGCCGGTGGCCCCGTCCCTGCCGTCGGTGTGGATCACCGCGCCGGCGGCCTTGGCCTTCTTCAAGGCCGTCACCACGGCGGCCACCTGCGAGGGCTTCGAGTTGCGCATCGCGACGACCGACACGGTCTGGCCGGCGATCATGGGGCGCCCGTTCAGGAATACCCCGATCTTCTCGGCCAGGCCCAGCTCACCCGTGGCGACGCGGTCGTTGCCGATGGCCACGTTTCCCGGGTCGACCACGATGTCGGGGGCGCGCGGGGGCTCGGGGGCCGCGCTGGCGGTGGGAGTCGCTGCCGGCGCAGCCGCCTCGGGCGCCTGGGAGGGCGCAGGCTCCTTGTCGCAAGCGACCGCTAGGGCAGCGCAAACGATGCACACGATGGGGCTGGACCGCACGGGCGCATCGTAATGCTCCCGGGTGGCCCAATCCACCTGCGATCAAGTACGCTTCCCTTTGCACCCGATGGGCGAAGCGGTCCCCGATTCCGACGACGCCCCCGCGCTCGAAGGCGAGGTCATCGCAAACAAGTACATGGTCCTCCGGCAGATCGGCACCGGGGGCATGGGGACGGTGTGGGAGGGCGTGCACACCACGCTGGGCACGCGCGTGGCCATCAAGTTCATCCGGCCGCAGTTCGCCACGCAGAAGGAGGCGCGGGCCCGCTTCGAGATCGAGGCGCGCGCCGCCGCGAAGCTGCAGACCAAGCATGCCGTCCACGTCTACGACTACGGCGTCACCCCGGAGGGGGTGCCGTACATCGTCATGGAGTTCCTCGAGGGCGAGTCGCTCTCGGATCGCATCATCGATCAGGGGACGCTGCCGCCGCGCGAGGTCGGGCAGATCATCGGTCAGGCTGCGCGGGCCCTGACCAAGGCGCACGCGGCCGGGATCGTCCACCGCGACCTCAAGCCCGACAACATCTACCTGGCGCGCAGCGACGAGCCGGTCGAGGGGTTGCCGTACGTCGTCAAGCTCGTGGACTTCGGCATCGCCAAGATGTTCGAGGAGCCGGTCAAGTCGGGCGAGAAGTCGCGCGCGATGGGCGGGCCCACGCGCGAGGGCACCGTCATCGGCACGCCCAACTTCATGGCGCCCGAGCAGCTCGCGGTCGGGGGCGAGCCCGGGCCGCTCACGGATCTCTGGTCGCTCGGCGCATGCACCTTCGCGGCGATGACGGGGCGCCTGCCCTTCGAGGGCGACGTGCTCGGCGACATCGTGCTCAAGGTGTGCGCGGCGCCCATCCCAGCGCCGTCGCAGGTCAACCCCGAGGTCCCGATGGGGTTCGACACGTGGTTCGCGCGCGCCTGCTCGCGCGACCCCGCCAAGCGGTTCCAGAGCGCCGAGGAGCTCGCGCAGGCCCTCGCGGGGGTATGCGGCCTCGGGCGGCTGCGCGTGGCGACGCTCGACGAGGACGCGGTGCAGTACGTCATGCGGCCGCGCACCGATGCGCTGAGCCCGTCGGTCCCCCCGCCGAGCTCCATGTCGCCCAAGACGGCGATGCTCGCGGGGCTCGTGCTGGGCATCGCCATGATGATCGGTGTGCTCGGGTTCCTCGCCTGGCGCGAGAGCAACATGCCCCCGGCCGGCGGCGCTCCGGCGCCCTCCGTCTCGGCCCCGCATCACCCATGAAAGGGCTACTGATGCGGATCCTCGCCGTCGCCGTCGTCGCCGCCACCGCCGTCGCCTGCTCGAAGGCCTCGCTGCCGCCCCCGGCGTCGCAGGGGTTCGACGTGTACGTCCCCGGCTCCGACGACGGGGGCGAGGAGGGAGGGTCCGACGCCAGCGACGGAGGGACCATCGTCGGGTCGCGAGCTGACCCTACTGGCACATCGCCATCGCGGTCGTGTAGTTGATGCACCCGGTGGTGGGCGCGCCCGCGGGCGGGTAGCCATCGGACGTCAGCGGGCCGACCCACCAGATGGCCGACGTGGGATTGGATGCCGAGACGCCGGCGACGTCGGCGTCGTCGGTGAACATCCAGAGGGCGGTGGCGCGCGTGTTCTGCTGGTCGTTGAAGTTGTCCTGCAGCGCGCTGGGGCTGCAATCGGTGCCGTCGGGGCGTGTGCGAGCCGACGCGGAGACCCGTGACTCTCGCGGGCGCAAGCGCCGTGTGGGCCACACGGTTACCAATGCCTCCAGGGTCACGCGCGATCCACGCCGAGGCCTCGGGTGGATCGGTGCGAGCCCGCCGAGATTCCCGAATCACCGAGCCCCCGGCTCATCCTCCCGGTGTCGAGAGGAGAGCCGAGGGCCGGCGTGTTCTCAGGAAGCGAAGCTACGCGGCGACCGTCAGGGCTACTTCACGACGAGCGCGATCGGCTGACTCCAGTCGCCCGCGCCGGTCTTGACGATGGCCTTGTACCGGAACATCACCGTGCTCGCCGTCGGCAAGCCCGTGATGATCGTCTTGGCCTGCAGCGTGCCCGGAACGGCCGCCCAGGTCTTGCCGCCATCCGTGCTGTACTCCCACTCGTAGGACGCCCGGGCCCCGGCCGACGCGGCGAAGAGCTTCGCCGAGCCGGACATGGCCCCTTGCACCGCCTCGAAGACGCGCGGCTTGCGGGCCGACGTTTTCTTCACCGTGAGCGCCGCGCTCTGGATGATGGCGCCCCCGTTGTCGACGTTGGCGTCCGCCACCGCCTGGACGTAGGCCTTGAGCTGCTGCAGCAGCCGGACCAGCGCCGCCCTCTTGTCGTTGCGCACCGCGACCGCGCCCTTGACGCGCGAGAGCGCGGCCGTCTCGGCGATCTGCAGATCGTCGATGGCGGCGAGCAGCGCGGCCAGCGTGGGTGTGGGCGTCGGGAAGGAAGGGTTGCCGGTCATCGCCTTGGCGATGGCCTGCGCGAAGGTGATGAGATCGGCCATGCGCTTGGGCAGCTTGAGGCTGACCAGAGCGCGCGGTGTGACGGTTTTCGACTTGCTCATGATGACGATGGACCTTTCTGGTCGGTGACTCGTTCGTTTGCTTCGGTTGGTTTCACGATGACGTCCTGCTCTTCGAGGTCTTCTCCTTTCGTTTCGATTGTGGGTGACGGCGGTTCGAAGGTGTCGTCCGATTCCTCGACGTCTTGGTCTGGCGGTTCGAGGGTGACGTCCGACTCTTCGACGTTTTGGTTCGACGCTTCGAGGGCGACGTCCGGTTCTTCGACGTTCTAGGTCGGCGCTTCGAGGGCTACGTTCGACTCTTCGACGTTTTCAGTCCGCTCTTCGAGGCCGACGTCCCACTCTTGGGCGTTTTCAGTCGGCGCTTCGAGGCCGACGTCCGACCATTCGACGCTTCCTGACTGCGCTTCGAGGCGTTGGTCCGTCATTTCGAAGGAGTCGTCCCACTCCCGTCGGCTACCGTTCGACAATCGACGGGAGTCGGACCAGATCCGTCGGCTACCTCGACTCACTTCGAGGTCTTGGTCTGTCGCTTCGACGTTCTCCGACGACGGCGTCGAAGCGCCGGACGACAGTCGTCGGATTGCTCGACGAACCCGACGGCGGCGGCGGGCAATCCGTCGTCTTCCCGACCTCAACCGACGGGCGCGTCGGGCCATCGAGCAAGCGGCGACGGCCGCGCGATCGTGGTGGGGATACACATAGAAACGGAAAAACCGCGTCTTTGGGTTTGAGGTCGATGCAGAAAGTTTGCAAGCCCCGGAAACGGCTCGTGTCTTAGTCGTGCAGTCTGCACCCAAAAAGTACCGTGTGGGCCGCCGGGGCCCCCGCCGAGCCTGCGAGGCGGGGTGGCGGCCCGTCGCGACCTCAGGCCGCGACGCGACGGCGCAGCTCGACCCGCATCTGGTCGAAGCTCGGCGCGTGCTTGCCGATCACCCGGCACAGAAGGAACAGGGCATGGTGGATCTCGGCCTCGTCCGGCGCCGCGATGGAGCCGTCCAGACGGTTCCGGTCCCAAGCCAGGGCAGACGCCGCATCGAGCTCGTCCCCATTCGCGTGCTCGAGGTAGGCCTGCGCCTCCTCGGGCGAAACGGTTTCGAGGCTCTTGATGCTGGGCTTCCTCTTCTTCATGTCGTTCCCTTCGGCCCTCGATCCCGCCTCCTGCCCCAGAGCGCGACGAACACGCCGCACTAGCGGGTAGACGAGGGCAAGCGCGATACCGGCGCTCCAGGCCCCGGCATCCGTTCCACCGACCGCCACCTGACGCCGCCGGCGCGTGGGCGCCGACCGTCCGAAGCGGTCTCCATCGACTAGAAGCCTGACGCCCCTGGCATGCGACCCGTAGGCCGAATGGCTCCGCCGACCTTCTCGGCGCGACGGAACTGCTGGCGTGACTCGTCGGATCTCGAAATCCGGCATCTTTGGGTTGCGGCGGCGGGCGAACCCCCCGGCGCACTTATCAAGGTAACCTCGCGTCCGGCCGAAACCAACTTTTTGTTGTCAGTTTCCCCCCGGCTTGTCCCCAGGGTTTCCACCGGGGGCTGCAGACCGCAGATCGAGCCACCGCACGAGCGCGCTGCCTGTGTGCTGCGCGTAGTCGATTCGCAGGACCCAGTCGACCTCGGTGCCGGGCATCGCGCCGTCCACAGCCTCGGGGTCGACCATCAGGTGCGCCACGCGCGCGTCCAGCTGGTGACGCAGCAGCATCGCAATCGTGCGCCGCAGCTGGTCCTCGAGCGGGGCAGTCTGCTCCGGCGGGCGACCGGCGCGGCGGGCGGCATCGAGCGTGGCGATGCCGGCCTCGGTGCGACTGCCCGCGGGAGTGAGGCGCGGCGTGACGAAGGGACCGACCCCGTACGCACCGTCGGCGTCGAACGACGTGTCGTCCGCGCCGTACATCAGCCGGCGTCCGTAGGCGGCCCAGCCCAGGCAGAAGTCGAGCGCGTCGGGGCTGGGCGCGCGATCCCAGAGATCGTCCATCGCCTGACACGTCCAGTGCTCCTCGCCCCAGTAGTAGTTGCTGCCGAAGAAGCTCCAGCTGCCGTGCACCAGGCGCGCGAGGGCGCGCGTGGCGGCGTCGAGATCGCGTGCGTCGCCGAGCAGCGTGTGCGCGCGCGACAGGGCGAAGGCGGCCTCGCCCGAGTAGTAGAGCAGCTGCACGTCGAGCGGGGCGCTCTTCCGGCGGTCGTAGATGTGCATGAAGTCGCCGTCGGCGCGCTGCTGCGAGCGCAGGAACGCCGTGAGCTCCGGGATGACGCGCGAGTAGCTCGCGTCGAGGTGCGCGCGCACGATCTCGACGAACGCGAGCACCGTCAGCGCGGTCGAGCCGACGTCGACGTAGGCGCCCTCGCCGACGCACCGGTGCTGGCCGCAAGAGACAATCGTGTGATCGCGCAGGAAGCCGGCGGAGCGCAGCGCGGCCTGACCGATGTCCTCTTCGCCCGAGAGGGCGGCGACCTGGGCGAGGAAGTACGCCGCCCCCGCATGCCTGGGCAGGTCGTAGCCCGGTAGCTGGCGATTGCCCGGCGCCTCGACGAGGTAGCGGAATCGCCCGCGGTCGTCGACGCCGCGAGCCAGGTGCCGGGCGGCGGCGATGGTGGCCTCGCGCACGTCGTCGTCGGAGAGCGACGCGGCCGCCGGCAGCCTGTCCGGCGCGCCCTGCGGCAGGCGCACGACCCGGAAGCGACGCAGGTGCGCTCGCCCGAGGACCTCGTTCGCGGGGATGCCGAGGCGATCCCCCAGCATCTCGAGCAGGACGGGGACGTCGAGGCCGAGCTGCAGCTCGAGGTCCTTGATGTCGATCCCCCGGTCGTAGGCCTGGCGAGCCAGCAGATCGTCGGGCGTCACCAGCACGCTGCGCCCGTCCATCGTCGCGGCGATCCCGTCGCGGCCCGGCAGCACCGACATCGAGAGCGCCACCTGCGGCCAGGAGACCACCGGGCCGTCGCCGACGATGCTCTCGCGCACCAGCGTCGCCCCGGGGTGCGACGCGAGCGCGGCCTCGAGCTCGGCGTCGTGGTCGCCCGGACCCGCGAGCACGGCGCGCTCGACGACCTCGCCGCCGGCCCAGACGCTGGCCACGACCGCGAGCGGGCGGGCCTCGTCGATGTTCATCGCGAACGCCCGGTGCACGGCGAGCGTCGCCAGGAGCGTGAGCGCCGCCCACGCGAGCAGCAGGCGCGCAAGCGGCCGGGGCGCCATCTACGCGCCTCTCACCCGCGGGCGCAGCCACACGAGCTCCACCAGCGGCAGCACGACCAGATACGGCAGCGCGAGGGCCGCCACGAGCCCCAGGATGATCGACCCGCCGCGCCCGACCGGTCCGTAGACGCCCGAGAGCCATCCCGCCGTCACCGCGAGCACCGTCACGAGGAACAACCCGAGCGCGAGGGCCACCGCGCAGCTCGCGCGCGCCGCGCGATGTCCCCACGGTGCCGCGAGCAAGAGGCCCGCGCCGGCCGCGATCTGGAGCGCGACGAGGACGGCGGCCGCCACGTCGACGGGCCACCACCGCGACGGCAGCCCGGCGAACACGCCGAGGGCGACGACGAGGGCCGTGACGACGTGACCGACGCCGAAGGAGAGTCGAGAGAAGGAAACAGGAAGATCAGAAGATCGGGAAGGGACGCTCATCTCACCCTTTCGAGCTTCTGATCTTACTGTGACTCCTCTTGTTTGCGGGCGATGACCTCGAGCAGGCCATCGAACACGTCGCGCATGGCCCACGCCTGCGACGAGGGATCGCCCAGCGACGCCGCGTGCTTCTGCTGGTCGCCCAGCGCCTTCGCGGGGCCTTTGCACGACGCCGGGAGCCTGCGCGACAGGTCGGACGCCGCGCCGTCGTACACGTGGTAGCAGGCGTCGGCCTTGCCCGAGTTGTACAGCGGCGCGCCGACCTCGATGGCGTCGCCGAGCATCTTCACGACGAGCCGCTGCGCGTCCTGGGCGCAGCCGTCGAGCAGCGCCGCGGGAAAGTGCGGGACGCTCCTGCGCACCTTGGGCGCGTTGGCCGCATTGGCGGCCTTGATCTGCGAGATGAGGTTCGCGAACTGGGAGAACGGCATCGGCGCAGGGTCGGCGATCATCGGAGCGAGGTAACGGATGGGGACGCCGAAGGCGAGGTTCTGCAAGGGTACTTGCTCGCGGTTCGCTCGCCCGCTCTCGACCACGGCTGTGGCGATGCCGATCACCTCGCCATGGTCGTTGAAGATGGGCCCCCCGGAGGAGCCGGGCGCGATCGGGGCGGAGACCTGCAGCACCTCGAACCCGCTCTTGCCTACCTTGCGCCTCGCGCTCAAGAGGCCATTGGAGACCGTGTCCTCGAGGCCCATCGGGTTGCCAATGGCGACGACCGGGTCGCCGGGGCGCATCGCGTCGCTGTCGCCCAGGGCCAGCGTCGGCAGGCCCGTCGCCTCGATGCGCACCAGGGCCAGGTCGTGATCCGGGCTCGCGGCGAGCATCTCGACGACCTCGAGCTCGCGCCCGTCGCGCAGGGTGACCTTCACGCGGGGTCCGCCGATGACGACGTGCAGGTTGGTCGCGATCCACCCGTCGGCGCGCACGACGAAGCCGGTGCCGAGCGACTGACCGGTGCGTACGGTCACGATGCTCGGCAGACCGCGGGCCGCGATCTCGGCGGGGGTCATCGCGCGTGGAGCGGTGGCGGCGGGCGTTGCCGGAGCGGGCTGCGCCGTGGACCGACCGCAACCCGCGGTCAGCACCGCGAGCGCGAGGGCGGTGGCGATCCGGGCGCTCATGGTCGTTTCAGTCTGACACGTCGGGCGACGCTGGACGACGGATGATACCTTCCTTCGGCCTTGCCTCACGCGCACCACTTCCTCGAGCGGCTCGACCGCGTCACCCGCGAGCAGACCGAGTTCGCGCTCGAGTTGTATCGCGACCACGAGGCGGTCCGCTTCGTGCTGGACCACGTGACCTTGCCGCCGGGCAACGACCGTGTCGCCCTGGCGATCGACGATCCGCGCGAGGGACCGTTCGTCCTGGTGACCGTCCCGGAGGGCCGCTTCGTCACCTGCCTGGGCAAGGGGATGCACCACCAGCACCCGGTGGTCGAGCGCGCACGCATCGACGCGCTCATCGCGAAGGTCGCCGACAAGCGCGCCCGCCGCGAGATGGCGCAGCGCGATCTGCGCCACGACGAGGACGAGGACGACGTGTTCGCGCGGGTGACCACGCGCGGCGACCGGTTCTGCCGCGAGGATCTGGTCGCGGTCACAGCCTTCGAGGCCATCGTAGGCGACGAGGCCTGGCGCATGATGCTCGACTTCGCCAAAGAGGCGCTCGAGGCGCGGGCGCTGCTCGAGGTCCACGTGGGACGGATGAAGGGCGTGACCCTGCAGGACCGCAAGGGCCTGCAGGCGCTGCACCGAGCCGAGTGGGCCGTCCTGCACCTGATGACCATCGCGTGCGCAGGAGACCGGCGCGACCTCGACACGCTCGTCGAGAGGCACAGGCCGCTGCCCGGCTCTCCGACCTTCGGGTGCTCGGCGCAAGGCGGGTCGGTCTTCTTCCTGCGAAGCGCGTGGGCGTGCGCGCGGATGGGACGCGCCGAGCTCCCCAAGTACCGCGATACGCTGTCGGAGGCGAAGGACTGGATCTCGATGATGGACGCCGCGATGGGCATCGGGGCCGTCGCTCTGCGCCACTCGGGAGCGAAGGTCGAGGCGAGGCGGATCCTCGAGTCGTTCGGGCCGCCGCCGGAGGGCCAGGTCGGCCCCGATGCGCTGCGAGCGACCATCGCGGGGGGCGTGCTCACCGCCGTGGACGATGCCGACAACTGCGCCCAGGCTGCGGTGACGTCTGGCCGCGACATCGCGGTGCAGCTCGGGTCCATCCTGCCCGAGGGACACGCCCTGAAGTACCGCGCGGTCGAGGACGTGCCGGAGCCCATCGCCCGGGCCGTGGCCCTCTCGTTCGACGCGGACATGCAGGACGCTGAGGGGATCACCTTCGCCACGTGCGCGTTGCCGCTGGCCGCGCGCGCCTCGGCCGAGGACTTCTACCTGCCGCGCGAGTACGTGAGCGCGTGGCTCCGCGCCTGGGAGCCGGTCGAAACGATCGAGCGCCTGAAGCGCAGCTTCGCCAAGCGGCCCAAGCCGACGCCGGTGCGCGCGGTCTCGCCGGGGCGCAACGATCCGTGCCCGTGCGGCAGCGGCAAGAAGTGGAAGAAGTGCCACGGGTCCGGGCGCTAGAACTGGCCGTACACGAACGGCTCGGGCTTCGCGCTCGACGCGACGTGAAGCCCCATCGCGACGGCGGCGAGCACCAGCCCCTGCACGAGCGCCGGTGTGCGCACGAACGCCTCGCGGGCGCGCACGTCCCAGTCCTTCGGCACGAAGTGGAGCACCAGTCCCGCGCCAATCGCGACGAGCACCTTCGGCGTCACGTGATCGATCGTCCACGACGTGCCAGCGATGCGCTGCAGCGCGAGCGTCGCGTGGGCAAACGTCGGAGCCCGGAAGAAGATCCACGCCAGACACACGAAGTGGAACGTCGCGACGATGGTCACGACGCGCATCGCCCCCGTGGCCGCCTTCTCGCCGCGCGCCCGCTGCCACATGCGCGTCACGGCGAGCGCCCCTCCATGCAGTGCGCCCCAGATGACGAAGTTCCACGAGGCGCCGTGCCACAGGCCGCCGAGGACCATCGTGATCATGAGGTTGCGGTACGTTGCGATGGTGCCCTTCCGCGAGCCGCCGAGCGGCTTGTACAGGTAGTCGCGCAGCCAGGTCGACAGCGAGATGTGCCAGCGGTGCCAGAACTCCTGCAGGTTGGTCGAGATGTAGGGCGCGTCGAAGTTCTCGGGCAGCTCGTAGCCGAAGAGCGCGGCGCTGCCGATGGCGACGTCGCTGTAGCCGGAGAAGTCGGCGTAGATCTGGACGGCGTACGCGTAGACGGCGAGCAGCACCTCGAGCGAGGTGAAGCGCTCGGGCGTCGAGAAGACACGGTTGACGATGGCCTGCGCGAGAAAGTCCCCGATGATGATCTTCTTCGCGAGCCCCGTCGCGATGCGCGAGAGGCCGCGCGCCTGCATCGCCGCGTCCATCCTCGGCGGCGCTGCCAGCTGCGGGAGCATCTGCCGCGGGCGCACGATCGGCCCGGCCACCAGGTGCGGGAAGAAGCAGACGAAGAGCAGGTAGTCGAGGTACTTGTCCGCCGGCGGCATCTCGCCGCGCCAGACGTCGATGGTGTAGCTCATCGTCTCGAACGTGAAGAACGAGATGCCGAAGGGCAGCACCAGGCGCAGGTGCGTGGGCGAGACGTGCGCCCCGGCCGCGGCGAGCAGGGCCGCGATCGAGTCGGCCGCGAAGTTCCAGTACTTGAACACCGCGAGCACGCCCAGGTAGTAGACGACCGACACGAGCAAGAGAGCGTTGCGGTGGGAGCGCGTCTTGGCGCGCACCAGGGCGCGGCCGACGTAGAAGTCGATGGTGCTGCCCACGAAGATGACCCCGAGGCAGAGCAGCGCCCACCACGCGGGCGCCAGCGGGACGGGCTCGTCCCGGGCTGCGTCCCAGGTTCCGTAGAAGTAGAAGACGTAGCTGGCCAGCGCGAGGAAGGCGGCGCGGGCGACGCGCGTGCGGCGCAGGAGCCAGAAGACGACCCAGGTACCGACGAGGAAGACGCCGTACAGCGGGCTGTTGAAGAGCATCGCTAGGGCGTGATGTACGCGGGCATCAGCGAGACGAAGCCGTTCTCGAGCGGCACTCGCCCGGTGACCGGCCCCCGCTGGAAGATGATCTGGCAGGTCGTGCCGGCCTCGTTGCCGGGCTTCGTTCCAGCCAGCGCGACGAACTGCCCGGCGTCGATGCCCGTGATGACCGCGATCCCGCGCGACGAGGTGGCGGTGCCGCCCGGGATCGGCAGCGGGATGGCGGCCGACGACAGGTAGATGACCTGCGCCTCGGGGTGGCCGGGGACGCTGAAGCTGATGTTGTCCACCGCCGAGCAGACGCCGCCGTCGTCCGTGAGCGTCTTGGCGAGGATGGCGATGTTCTTGCCGCCCCCGTCCAGGCCGATGAAGCTCTCCACGATCGTCGGAAGCATCTCGACCTTGTTGCCGGTCGAGTCGGCGTCGAACACCTCTTCAGGGGCGAGCTCCGGGATGTAGTGGTTCGCCTGCAGCCGGCCGTAGAAGGGCACGCCGCTCGAGATCAGCCCCTCGAGCGCGCCGGCGTCGTCGCTGATCTTCACGAGCCCCGGACACAAGGGAGTGGTGAACTGCGCGCCCGGCAGGGGCGACCCGTCGAGGTTCCCGAGGTCCAGCGCGACCACCTCGATGCCGATCGTGATCCACGGAGGGTTGCCGCACACGTCGGCGACCTGGAGCTCCTCGATGGCGTCGGCAGCCGAATCTTCTGCGGGGGCGCCGGAGTCCGCCGCGGCCGAGTCGCCGGCCGAAGCCTCGACCGCGCCGTCGGCGCTGACGAGCAGCGTCCCGCTGCTGTCGCATGCGACCGCGAAGGCGAGGGCTGCGGCGGTCGCGACGACTGCAGCCAGGACCAGGAGGACGGGGCGCACGGAGGCGCCAGACTAGTCGACTATGACCAAATTGTGGGGGCTCTTGCGCCTGATCGGCCATGTGTGAGAATCCCGCGCCATGGGCAACGCCTCGACCACCGCCGCCGTCCTCGCTCTCCTGGCCCTCGCCGCCTGCGGAGGCTCCGAGCCGCCGCCCGTCGCCCCGCCGACGCCGCCTGCGCCGAGCGATTCGGCCGCCCCCGTCGCGAGCGCACCACCCGCGGCCCCCGCCCCTTCGCAGACGCAGGAGGAGGCGCACAAGTTGCTCGTGCTCGCCGCGTCGTGCTGGTTCGGGGGTATGTGGGGCGACGCGCTCGGGGAGCAGGATCAGGCCAAGGTGACGGGCCTCGAGACGCGCTGCCACGAGCTCGAGCG
>Ga0209415_10005458_pt1 | contig 22837 bp, 20 predicted proteins | sample PeaSoiSIISIP2007_FD_187696 | JGI IMG/M metagenome (GOLD analysis project Ga0209415, IMG submission 187696) | Peat soil microbial communities from Weissenstadt, Germany - SII-SIP-2007 (SPAdes) (version 2) | ecosystem: Environmental > Terrestrial > Soil > Wetlands > Peat | place: Germany... | reverse complement strand
GAGTTCTAGGTCGCGGCCGGGGCCGCCCGGGGCGCCGACGGGGGAAGGGCGGCGGCGACCGGCTTCGTCGGAGGCGCCGGAGGCCTCGGAGGCGGCGGCATCAGCTGCCGTTTCAAGAACGCGACGATGTGGCCCCAGCTCGCCTCGGCCCGGTTCTGGTCGTACCCGCGAATGTCGCGCGCCAGGAAATCGTGGCCGACCTCGGTGACGCTCTCGAACTCGACCTGCTTCGGGAGCACCTTCTCGAGCTGGGCGCGAGCCGCGGCCGCGGTGCGGTCCCGCCGACCCGCGACGAAGTACACGTGGGCCGTGACGAGCTGCAGCGCCTCGGGGGGCGCCACCGGGGCCGGATACGCGACGGCGACCGCGGTGAGCTTCTGGTCGAGCCCGGCGACGGCGAGGGCGATCGATCCGCCGAACGAGAGTCCGAACACGGCGGAGCGGTCCGGGTCGACCATCTCGCGGCCCCGCAGGTAGGTGAGCGCGTCGGCGTAGTACGCCGTCAGCTTCGCGACCCGGGGCGAGGTGACGGCGAGCCCGCCCTTGGTCCGCAGGGCGAGGCGGGTGCTGAGGTGGTCCATCGGTCCGAAGAGCGAGGTCTTCCCGATGTCCGGGAGCATGACCTCGAACCCCTCGCGGGCGAAATGGACCGCCGCATCGAGGAGCGAGGTCGTGATGCCGTAGACCTCGGGCGTGATCAGGATCACCGGGTGCCGGACGACCTTCGTGGGCCGAAGCACGACCGCGGACGCGGAGCCGGAGGCGACCGCGTCCGTCGGGAACGTAACGCGCTCGCTCCGGTACGGGGGCAGCGGGGCGCCGGGCTTCGATTTCGATGTCGCCCAGGTCTTGTTGAGGAAGTCGATGACGCAGAGCTTGAACCGCTCCTTCTGGAGCACGATGACGGCCTGGCGCTTCCCGCAGACGTCGCAGACGCCGATGACCCCGCTGCCGAACTCGAGGTTCGGGGTGCTCAGCAGTAGGTCGTCGTCGCGCATCCGGTCACGCCTCCGCCCGAGGACGGCGGCGGAGCGGGGCGCGGGGCTTAACGGTTGCCCGGCTCGGACCTTCGGTCGAGGGAAGTTTCAGCTCGAGACGCGCGCGGTCGCGCGGCACGAGCACGGCAACGCCTCGGGCACGAAGGCGCGCCTGAAGCGCCCGGTCCGCCGTGGCGACGACGGTGTTCGAGCCCGCCGCGGCCGCGAGGAGCCCGGAGTCGCCCCGACCCGGGACGGGGAAGACCTCGTAGCGCTCCGCGAGCTCGCGGGCCGCCCGCGCGTGCCGCACACCCCGCTGGACCAGGCCGTCGAGCTCCGCCCGACCCGACTCGGCGACGAGCACGCGGGCCCCGGCGGGGAACAGCCGCTCGACCTCCTCGGTGATCCGGGTGCCGTGGGTGAACGGCCAGAAGAGCGCGTTCGCATCGAGCACGATGCGGACACCGGGCGCCGGGGCGCTACGGCCGCTTGAGCTGGATTCCGAGCGTCTCGCGGTCGTGGTGCGGGCCTCCGGCGCGCTGGCGCAGGACGTATCGCTGGGCCTTCTGGTTCGCGGTCTTGGGGATCTCGTCGAGGAATTCGATGTACCGGGGGACCATGAAGAACGGGAGCTCGGCGATGCAGAACCGGAACAGCTCGTCGGCGTTCGCCGTCGCGCCCGGCTTCAGCTGCACGAACGCCTTCACGTCCTCCTCGCCGAGCGGTGACGGGACCCCGATCACGACCGACTCGAACACCGCCGGATGCCGGTTCAGGACCGTCTCGACGTCGTAGGGGGCCAAGTTCTCGCCCCGGCGCCGGATGACGTCCTTCTTCCGGTCGATGAAGAAGTAGTAGCCGTCCGGGTCCCGCGTGACGTAGTCGCCGGTATGGAACCAGAGGTTCCGCGTCGCCTCCACCGTCTTCTCAGGTTTGTTGCGGTAGCCGAGGAACATCGTGTAGGGCGCGGTCGGTCGGACGACGAGCTCGCCGCGCACGTCGGCTCCGACCGGCCGGTCGTCGTCGTCGACGACGTCGGCCTCGACGAAGCCGAGCGGCGTCCCCACCGAACCGACGCGAACTCGGTCGGGCGGATTCATCAGCGTCGTGCAGCCGCACTCGGTCATTCCGTACAACTCGAGGATCGAGAGCCCGAACCGGCGCTCGAACTCCGGCCAGACGTCCTTCGTCGTGCCCGCCGTGAGCGCGGTCCGGACCGAATGCGTCCGGTCCGTCGGCCGTGCCGGTTGTTTGAACAGGACGTTGATCATCGAGATCAGCAAGGAGACGTGCGTCGCGCCGTACGACGCCGCGGACTCCCAGAACGTGCTTGCGTGGAACCGCTCCTCGAAGGCGGCCGTCAGGTCGTACTCGAGCGCCGTGAGGGTCGTCATCTCCTGCGCGTTGCAGTGGAACAGCGGAAGGGCCGTGAAGAGGACCGATTCCGGCGTGAGCCGACTCCGGGCCCCGATCTCCCGGGGCGTCCGGAGGTACTTCTCGTGCGGGATCACCGCCCCTTTCGGCGGACCGGTCGTGCCGCTCGTGTAGAGGATCGCCGCCGGGTCTCCTCCCGTGAGCTCGGGCGTGGCGACGGCGCCCCGGCCGACTTCAAGCTCGATCCAGGGTCGGACCGGGCCGGGGAGGTCGATCTCGGGGCCCTCGGCGTCCACGAGCCATTCGGTTCCCACGCCCAGACCGTCCCGGAGCGGAGCGTACGACGGCCACAGTCGCTGGTCGATCACGAGTGCCTTGGGCTCCGCGTCGGCGAGCTCGTAGCGCAGGATCTCCCCCTTCAGCGCGGTGTTCAGGGGCACGACGACGGCCCCGAGCTTGGCGAGCCCGAACCACGCCAGGACGAACTCGGGGCCGTTGAGGAGGAGCAGGGCCACTCGGTCGGCCCGGCCAATCCCCGCGGTGGCCAGGTTCGAGGCGACCGAATCGGTCGCCCGGTCGAGCTGCTCGTAGGACAGAGTGCGTCGCGCGAACCGGACGGCCGGTCGGTCGCCGTTCTTCCGCGCCTTCGACCGGACGAGCGAGGCGAGGTCGTGGTAGACCTCCTCCGGGTCCAGCATCCGCGCCCGCCGAACCGCTCCGGGCCTTAAGGGCTCGGCGGCGCGCGTCCGCGCGAGCCGTTAAACTCCCGCCTGCGAGTGGTGCGTATCGAGACCGCCGCCATGCGAAGGACGACCCAGGAGTTCCGGAACGACCGGCCGGCCCGGGCCGAGCTGGCCGCCGGCGCCGCGGTCGTCGACACGGCCCGCCGCGAAGTCCTGCTGCTCCATCTGACCGACGAGGACCGCTGGTGCTTCCCCAAGGGGCACGTGGAGGCGGGCGAGTCGGTCGAGACCGCCGCCGTCCGGGAGCTGGAGGAGGAGACGGGGCTCACGGGACTCCAACTTGGTCCGGAGATCGGGCAGGTCACCTACCGATTCTATCAGCCGAAGAAGGACCGAAGCGTCGTGAAAACCGTCGTCTACTTCGTCGTGCACTCGACCGTCCGTCCGGTTCGCCCCGAACATCTGTTTGACCGGGCCGAGTGGGTTCCGTTCGACGCCGCCCGCGCCCGCCTCGAGTTCGACGCCGACCGCGCGGTGCTCGACCTCGTGGAGAAGCACCACCCCGATACCGGTTGAACTCGGTTCGCCCCGTCGGGGACGGAAAGGGTTGGAGGGCCGGGGACGCTCGTCCCCGGTCCGGGCTACCCGAACCTACGCTCCGCCGCTCGGGGGGTTCGGGGGCGTCGGGCCGGAGGGGGGAGGCGGGATCCCCTGTACCGACGCGGGCACCTGCTGGCTGTAGCCGCCGACGAGCTGGCCGCCGGACTTCCGGCGGGACCAGGCGCGGTATTCGACCACGCCGACGGTGCCGACGACCGCGACGGCGACGAGGCCGACCACGAGGAGCGGCAGGATCGAACCCGCCGCGCCGTTCGCGCCGCTGCAGCCGGTCTGGAGGCAGGCCGCGGCGTGCTGCGCCGCCGGGACCGTCTCCGGCTGTCCCTGGACGAGCGCCGACGACGGGCTCGGGGCCGCCGATTGCGTCGTGAGGGCGGCCGACCCGCTCGGGGCGAGGCTGTCGTCCGTGCCCTGGTAGCTCGACGCCGACGCGAGGACCTGCGCGCGGTGGTGGGCCGCGTCGAGCGCGAGGTCGAGCCGGTCCGTCGCGACGTCCTCCGCCGCGAGCGAGCCGTGCGCCCAGGCGTGGGCGCCGGCGCCGAAGATCGCGAAGGCGTGCGGCACCAGGATGAAGCCGTCCACGTCGTCGAACGGTCCGGCGACCACGATCGCGATCACGGGGACCGTGCGCCCGTTCGCGAGGGTGATGTTGCCGAGATCGGCGCCGCTCAGCGAGACGTTGCCGGTTCCACTGACGCTACCGGTCGGGTTGCCGGACCCGTTCGCGGTGGTGCCGAAGAGGCCGACATTCGCCCATTGGTAGGCGATCGACCACGAGCCGCTCGCGGCGTACATCGCCGACGAGTTCCAGGTCGTGTTCGGAGCGACGTTCCACGGCACCAGGCCGAACGACGGAGTGAACGCCACGGCGCTCTGCGAGCTGCCCTGGACGCTCAGGTGGCCGGACGCCGTGTGGCCCGCGACCGTGAGCGAATACGCTTCCGACAGGTTCGCCGACGCCTGGGTCGAGGCGTTCGTCAGGCCGACCGCGCTCGTCGGGGTCCCGTTCTCGTACACCTGGGCGGTCGTGCTCAGGTTCGCGAAGCCGGTCTCCGACTCGTGCCCGCGGACCGAGAGGTTCCCGGAGACGTGCGAGCCGTTGAACTGGGCGAACAAGTCCGCTGCCATCGTCCGCTGCGCCTCGAGCTCGACCGTCGAGTTGCTGGTGTTCGTCGCGGTGTAGATGACCTGCCAGCCGAAGAACGCGTGCGACTGGTACGATGCGTTCCCGACCTGCACGCTCACGTTCACCCACTTCTGGCCGCCGTACGCCCACTGCTGGCTTGCCGACCCGGCCGCGATCGCGGCGGTCGTCGGCCCAGCCGGAGCGACGGGGGCGGCGCCCGCGGTCGCCGCGAGGACCGGGATCACCAGAACCATCGCCACGACCACGCCGAGCGTCGCCCACGTGCCCATCGTTCGTCCGTTTCGCTGCATTCGTTTCTTCCCTGGGGCGCCGTTCGAGGCGCTTCCGAGGGAATCGAGTCCGGATGGGCGCCATAAACCCCCGTCTCGGGGGGTCGGAGGGAGTCGGGACGGTGTGCTACGGCGTGGCAGGGGGACGTCCGGTCATCGTCCCGTCGCCGGAGGCGGGGTCGTTCCGGGGATCCAGAATCGAGCCCCCTGGGCGACCGCGGCCGAGCTTTGGTACCCGGCGTCGAGGTGGCGGGCGACCCCGAGGCCCGGGTCGTTGTTCAGGACGCGGCCGATCCGGCGGTCCGCGTGCGCCGTACCGTCCGCCACGATGACCAGGCCGGCATGGATCGAGTTGCCAATCCCCGTGCCGCCTCCATGATGCACCGAGACCCAGGAGGCGCCCGAGACCGCGTTCAGCAGCGCGTTGAGGATCGGCCAGTCGGCGATGGCGTCCGAGCCGTCCTTCATCCGCTCCGTCTCGCGGTACGGGCTCGCGACGCTGCCCGTATCGTGGTGGTCACGCCCGATGGCGACGGGCGCGGCGAGCGCGCCGGAGCGGACCAGGTCGTTGACCAGGTGGCCGAACCGTTCGCGCTCCCCGTACCCCATGTAGCAGATCCGGGCGGGGAGTCCCTGAAAGTGGACCCGTTCGCCCGCGAGCCGGATCCATCGGCAGAGGTCGGCCCGGGAGGAGAACTCGGTGAGGACCATCCGGTCGATGCGCGCAATGTCGGCCGGGTCGCCCGAGAGCGCGACCCAACGGAACGGTCCGCTCCCGACGGCGAAGAGCGGGCGGATGTACGCCGGGACGTACCCGGGGATCTCGAAGGCGTCGGCGACGCCCGCGTCGCGCGCCTGGGTGCGGAAGTTGTTGCCGTAGTCGAACGCCTTCGCCCCGCGACGGCGGAGCTCGAGGATCGCCCGTGCCTCCAGTGCGATCGATCGGCGGACTTCCGTGAGGTACGCGTCCCGGTTGGACGCCCGCGCCACGGCCGCCGAGTCGGGGGTGTGACCGATGGGAATGTAGCCGACCTCGATGTCGTGCGCCGCGGTTTGGTCCGACACGACGTCGGGGACCACGCCGCGGTGAACGAGTTCCGGGTAGACCTCGGCGGCGTTGGCCCGAAGCCCGACGGAAAGGGGCCGACGCGCCGAAACCGCCGACCGAACCTGGGTGAGGGCGTCGTCGAGCGAGGGAGCCTCGACGTCGAGGTAGCCGTTTCCGAGGCGGCGCGCGAGGGCGCGCGGGTCGACGTCCACGATGAGGGCGGCGCCTCCCAGCATCGTCACCGCGAGGGGCTGGGCTCCGCCCATCTCCCCGAGGCCGCTCGTCAGCATCCACTTCCCGGCGAGGTCGGGCTGCGCGAATTCGAGACGGGCGAGGGAGGCGAGCGTCTCGTACGTCCCTTGGAGGATCCCCTGAGTCCCGATGTAGATCCAGCTGCCCGCCGTCATCTGGCCGTACATCGTAAGGCCCCGGGCTTCGAGCGGCCAGAATTCCGCGTCGGTCGCCCAGTGGGGGACCATCATGGCATTCGAGATCAGGACCCTTGGGGCGTCGGCGTGGGTCGGGAACACCCCCACCGCCTTGCCGGACTGGACCAGGAGTGTCTCCTCGTTCCCGAGGAGCTTCAGGGCCGCCACGATCTGGTCGTAGGCCACCCAATTCCGGGCCGCCTTTCCTCGGCCCCCATAAACGATGAGGTGGGAGGGGTCACGGGCGACATCGGGGTCGAGGTTGTTCATCAACAGCCGAAGGGCGGCCTCCTGGCTCCAGCCCCGACACGACAGCGAGGGTCCGTGCGGGGCTCGGATCGGCTCGGTCCGGACGTCGGCGGGGGCCACGGGCCGCCGAGGCATGGAGCCTTGAAACGTTCATCGGAGTTATCCGACAGCCGCGCGATGCAGGCACCGGTGCCGCGTGACGACGTTCGAGAAAACCGGGATGTCGCTCGCCTCCTGTCCTACGCTTAGCGGCCGGCTCGATACGACGGATTCCCACCGCCGACCGGCGTGTCTCCGTCGTATCTCTGACGGACCGTTATAAGGCTCGGGCTCACCAGAACCCCTCATGCAGCGCTCCTCGCCCGGTTCGTCAAACTCCCAAATGACCGCGGACCCCCGCCTTCGAGTTCGTAGCCCCGCGGGTTGGCTCTCGCTTCTCGGCGTTCTCGGGATCGCGGCGTTGATGTTCGTCCCGATCGCCGCCCTCGGCCCCTTGCCCCCTCCCCTAATGCACGTTCCTGGGGCTGCGCGCGATGTCGCCGTCCACCCGGCCAACGGCCGGGGGAACGGCTCGGGAGGAAACGGCTCCGGTGGGAACGGCTCGAGTGGGAACGGGTCCGGCGGAAACGGTTCGGGCGGCAACGGGTCCGGTGGGAATGGCTCGCGCGGGAACGGGTCCGGAGGGAACGGCTCGGGCGGGAATGGGTCCGGAGGGAACGGCTCGCGCGGGAACGGGTCCGGAGGGAACGGTTCGGGCGGCAACGGGTCCGGTGGGAATGGCTCGCGCGGGAACGGCTCCGGCGGAAACGGCTCGAGTGGGTCGCAGGTGACGGTTCTTCAACAACGGTCGGGTTTCGAGTCGATACTCCTCCGCGGCTGGAACGGGGGGCTCGTGATCAACGCCACCGCGAATCTGACCGACGGGTCCGGCTCCGCGGTCGTGCAGGTCTTCGGAACCCTCGTGGCGGTGACGAACTCCACGCTCCTCCTCATCGGGTTCGGGGATGGCAACTCGTGGAATGAGTCCGTCTTGTCGAGCGGAGCGGTGTCGTTCTCCGCGGCGGATACCTATTCGGCCCCGGGGAACTACACCCTCGCGCTCACGGCCAACGCCCGTCCAACGACGGCCGCGGTACAGACCCAGCTCACCGTCACGTTCAACGGCTCGGGCTCGAACGGGTCGGGGAACTCGTCTACGGGGAACCGGTCCGCGGGGAACATCGTCCAGATCGTGCGATCCGGACCCAATGGCTCTCTGGTCGAGATGTTGGCCTGGAACGGCACCCTGCGGGTCAACTCAACGCTTCAGGTCAATTCGACCCCGAGTAGCACCACGGCCATTCTGAGTGGAACCGTCACGAGCGCGCTCCCGCTCCAGTACTACTTTGGGTCCTTCGGAGACGGCACCGGTTGGAACGCCACGGCGTCGACGAACATGACCAATGCTACGTTCTACGGGTCGGAGACCTACCTGATCCAAGGGCCGTTCCAAGTCACCGTCGGCGCCGTGGCCCCCGGCCAACTGGCCGCGGTCTCGTACACGCTTTGGGTCAACATTCAGACTGGCGGCGGGTCGAACAACTCCTCCGGCGCGCATCCGGCCCCCGTTTCGGTGACGGTCGGAGCAAGCCCCGTGACCGGGGGAGCGCCGCTGAACACCACCCTCTCCGCGTACATCGATGGAGGGTCGGCACCGTTCGTGGTGACCTGGAGCCTACCGGGGAGCAACGCGACCACGAACCTGACCGGGCTGATGGTGGCGGTCTCGTACTCCTCGTCGGGCTGGTACCCCGCGACCGCCTTTGTCTACAACACGACCTCTTCGTTCGGTCAGGTCCTCGTCGGGTACGGGGGCGTCTGGCTGTACGTCTCGGGCGGCAACGGCAGCAGTGGCAACGGTCCGGGGAACGGCTCCGGGAACGGGTCGGACCATCGTTCGGGACTGACCCCGATCACCGGTCATCTCGCCGGGTCGGGGCTCACGGCGGCGCTGGTGGCCGAGGGACTGATCGGCGCGGCGGCGGCGGCGGGAGCCGTCGTCGGCGCGCTCGGAGGCTTCGCCCTCGGACGCCGGCGGCACCCCCAGCGGCGGGCCGAGCGGGGGACCACGGATCGGGGCCCCCCCCGCTAGGGTGGCTTCGATGGTCGGACCGCCGGGTGGCCCCGCGCCCGTACCTGGCGTCGCGCCCGGCCGCGACGGGAGGCGCCGGACCCAGTGCGGCCGGCCATCCGCCTTCCCGCCCATCCTCGTCATCGGACTCGTTGGCCTTCTGCTGGGCGCGAGCCTCCCCCTGGCCGGATTCTCGTCCCGGCCGGCCGAGCGCATCGCCACCAGCGTGGCGCACCTCGCGTCCGAGCTGGTGCTGACCCTCATTCCGTCTCCCGCGGCCGGCAGCGCGCCGCTGTTGGCGAACGTGAGCGTCACCGTCAGCGGGGGTCATGCCCCGTTCAACGTGTCCCTCTGCTTCGGCGTCGCGGATCACCAGAGCCCGACGGCGAATTGCGGGACCGGAGCGACCGGTTGGTCCGGCACGTCGGACCTCCATTTTGCCCACCTCTACTCCTCGCCGGGAAACTTCAGCGTCACGGGAATCGCGACCGATGGGGCCGGCGACGGGGTCGGGTCGACCGCGCTCATCGTCGTCACTCCGCCGTCGGTGCTGAACGCCACCGTCGACGAACGGACCACGACCGGCAACGCGCCGTTGGCCGTGACCTTCAACGAGAGCGTGGCCGGGGGAACTCTCCCGATCACGCTCCAATGGGCGTTCGGCGACGGCACGTCCGGCTCCGAACTCCCGGGGGTGCCCGTCACACACGTCTACCGGGCCGTGGGGACGTTCACCCCGATCCTGACGGTCGCCGATGGCGCCGGCCACCGGACGGTGCGGTCGGCCGGGCCTGTCACCGTGACCGCCGCCCCCGGAACACCGTTCCCGGGTTCGGTCGGCATGCCGTCCCCGCTGGAGCTGGGCGGCGCATTCGTCGCCACGGCGCTCGCTCTCGGGGTGCTGGTGCCGCTGCTGCAGCGCCGCCGGTGGCGCCGCGAAGGCAACGCGCTCGTCGACGAGCTCGAACATGACCTTGCGGACCGCTCCCCTCCGCGCCGGCCCCCGTGATCCGGTCGAACGTGCGACCGGGCATCCCCGCTCGCCTCGTGGCGTCCGCCGTGGGGCGGGTGTCGCGGGGGGTCGTCCTCGTCCTGATCCTCTTCCTCATCGCGGACGCCGCCGTGAGTGCCTCGGTTTCGGCTCTCCCCGCCTGCCCGTTCCCTGCGATAGTCCAGGTGACGCCGACGACGGGAATTGCTCCCGAGGAGGTCCGGCTGAACGCGACCGTCTCGAGCGGGACACCGACGACGTACGACTGGTCGTTCGGGGACGGCAGCTACTGGAACGGCTCGGGAAACGGCGCCTCGGACCCGTTGCATCGGTATGGTACCCCCGGCAGCTACTCGGTACAGGTTTCGGTCGTCGAGGCGACGTGCGTCGCGGTCGGCGAGACGACGTTCGTCGCGGCCCCGGGACCTCTCGACGTAGTCGCGACGGCGACGCCCTCGTCGGGGACCTCTCCCCTGACCATCGGATTCTCGGCGACGATCACCGGGGGAAGTGGGACGTACGTGAGCGTGTTCTGGTCGTTCGGCGACGGCGGCGTCGGGTCCGGGGACCCGGTGAACTACACGTACTCGCACACGGGGACGTACACGGCGTCGGTGAACGTGACCGACTCCTCGGGCCATTGGGCCGTCGCGGAAGTTCCGTTGACCCTGCGCGGAACCTCGGTCGGCGCTCCGTCCTCCCTGAGCGGGCCGGCCTCGATCGCGCTGGCGGCCGGGACCGGCGCCATCGTCGCGTTGGCCGCGGTGGGACTCGCGTTCCGGCTCCGAACCAAGGACGCCGAGGAGGCGGGACCTTCTGCTCCCGGGCGGGACTCCTCCGAGGCCGCGGCCGGTTGGGCTCCTCAACTATCGCGTACCACGAATTCCGAGTCGCCGGGAGTCGGAACTTCGCCTCCGACGATCTCCGCCGCAACACCGACCGAGCGCGCTTCCCGCCCGTCGGGCCACGGGCCGGCGCTCGAGCGGCTGAAGCTCACCCAGCGGGTGATCCTCCACATCGGCGCCCAGGGCCGTCTCGCCCCGGACGACGTCGGGAAGCTGGAGTTGACGCAGGCAGGGATTTCGTCGTCTCTGGGCATCAGCCAAAACTCGGTGACGAACGTGCTCCGTCGGCTCGTGGCCGCGGAATTGTTGGAGCAAGACCTCCGCCATGTGTCCGGACAACCCCGGAGGTTGCGCGTCTACCGGTTCACGGCCCGCGGCGAGTCGGTCTACCGTGACATCTGGCTCCGCACGCGAGACCCTAGCCCACCCGCCTCCGATGAGGTGGGGGCCCGATCTTCCGGTTCGAAGTGAGCCGCGTCTCGGGCCTGGATTGAATGGGGTCGGGGAACTTGGAGCGGCCGCCACTGGGAGGGGCCTGATTTATGGCGATACCGACGCTGGCCCGGTCGGTGCCGCCATAGCTCAGTCGGGAGAGCGGCTGATTTGTAATCAGCAGGTCGGGAGTTCAATCCTCCCTGGCGGCTTCAGACCCGACGACGCGTCGCGTCGAGGTCGGCGCCGTGGCGCGTCCCGGCGCACCGATCGAGGGCTCCGACGGTGGTTCTGTCGACCGACCTTCATCGCCTCTGACGCAATAGTTAAGAGTGTCGGCCCGTCGAGAGGCCGTGAGTTTCGCGCCATGAAACCGGCCCGCCGGTGGGCGATCTTCGTTGCCCTTGCGGTCGTCCTCCTCCTGGTGAGCTCGCTCGGCGCTCTCGGAACGGTGACCCGCCCCGCCTCCGGGTTCGCGGGGGGGATCCTCCCTTCGCACGCCGATTCGGCAGTTCCGACGGCCGTCTCCGGGTCGACGGCGGCTCGTCCCGTGCCGGGACCGTCGGCCGCCGTAGTCGCCGCTCCACCGGGCAGCCCGCTCCCGAAGACCGGTCCCGCCTACGGGAGCGTCGCCGAAACCCTCGATCTGCTGAACCTGACTCTCCTGGCCGGGAACTTCACCACGGTGAACGACGGGATCGCCCCGACGGCGGTCGTGTCCGATCCGGCGAACGGGGAGCTCTACGCCGCCGACGTGCAGAGCCATACGGTCTCCATCGTGAACGCGACGAACGACACCGTCGTCGGCTCGATGCGGTTCACCAACGTTCCGGCCGCCCTCGCCGTCGCCCCCACGAAGGGCGAGTTGTTCGTCGTGACCCGATCTGTGGCGGACGTGCCGCCGAATGGCACGGTGCACATCATCGCGACCTCGACTCAACGGGTCATCGCGACCGTGCCACTCAATGGAATCCCCACGGGCGCGGCCTTCGACCCTCAGAACGGGTACCTCTACGTCCCGCTCCTGGGCAACGACTCCGTGGCGGTCGTGGACACTGCCGCCCACGCGCTCGTCGGAATGATCGTCGTCGGCACCGCGCCTGATGCCGTCGCCTACGACGCCTCGAACGGCTTCCTCTACGTGGCCAACAGCAACTCGAACAACGTGACGGTCATCAACACGACGAACGATTCGTTTGTGAAGAACGTCCCCGTCGCGTTGGACCCGGTCGCCATCCAACCGTTGGATGGCACCTCGTACGTCTACGTCGCGGACTTCGGGTCGAGCGAACTCTCCGTGATCGACTCGACCACGAACACGGTCGTCAACTTCATCGGTCTCGGGTTTGCCCCGGTCGCCCTCGCGGAGGACGCCGCCGTCGGCTTGGTCTTCACCGACTCGACCACGCTGAACGTCTTCGACGCCGTGAACTACCGGACCCAGCAGGTGATCTCCACCACGACCGTCGGCGTCGGTCCGGCGGGGCTGGCACTTGACACGGCCTCGGGCCGGATGTTCATCGCGGAGTCGCAGTCGGACAACCTGACCGTCGTGACCGCGGGTTCGCGGGCGATCTTCGGCACCATCCAGCTCGGGCTCCTCCCGACGGCGGCCGCCTACGACCGGGCCAGCAACGAGCTCGGCGTCGTCATGTCCGACCAGAACGCGCTTTGGTTGTTCAACGCGACCACCGACTCGCGGATCCGTTCGATCCACGTCGGGGTCGACCCCGTCGCGGTCGTCTACGACCCGCACACCGAATGCTTCTTTGTGGCGAACTTCGAGTCGGCCTCCGTCAGCGTGGTCAACGGAACCACGAACGCGCTGACCGCGACGGTCGTGGTCCCGGCCGGCCCGGAGGGCGTCACCGTCGCGACCTCGTACGATTACATCTTCGTGGCCGACGGCAACCTCGGCGGCGGATTCGCCCTGACCGAGATCAACGGGGCGACCAACCAGGTCGTCGGCAACTTGCCGGTCGGGTCGAGCGGTCCGATCTCGAGCGTCGCGTTCGATGCGATCAATGGGGAGCTCTACGCCGGGACCGGGGACAACGTCACGGTCGTCAGCCCAACCTCCCATTCGGTCGTGACCACGATCCCCGTCTCCGAGGTCAACGCGACGGTGACCGTGGATTCCGCGAGCGGGGTGGTACTCGTCGCGGGGACGGTCGAGGTCGTACCCGGATCCAGTTCCCGCGCACCGAGCCACAACCTCACGATCGTGGACCCGGCCTCGAACCAGATCCTGGCGAACGTCACCGTCGGCGCGTCCCCCGACGGGATCGACTTCGACACGCAGACCGGGTTCGCGTACGTTTCGAGCGGGATCAACGACACGGTGACCGTCGTCAACGTGACCGCGGCCGTCCCGGCTGGGACGCTGAACGTCGGCCACGGGCCGGCGGGGATCGCGGACGACGCCCGCGGGGGACAGCTGTTCGTGACCAACCCCTACTCGGCGACCTTGACCATCGTGACGGTGCCGGGGATCGGGCGCTATCCAGTGAATTTCACCGAGAAGGGCCTTCCGGCGTCGCAGTCCTGGTCCGTGACCCTGGGAGGTCGGGCGCTGAGTTCCACCACCCCCTGGATCACCCTCGTCGAGTCGGACGGGAGCTACAACTACAACGTCACGGCGGTTCCCGGATACACGGCGGCCCCGAACGCCTCCTCGGTCTCGATCCGCGACGCGTTCGCCACGGTCCTCGTCACGTTCTCCCCGCTCCCGCCCACGTTCGCCGTCCAGTTCGGGGAAACCGGACTTCCGGCCGGTACCAACTGGACGGTCGTCTGGGGCGCGAAGACGAACATCACCTCGAGCCAGCCCGCGATCACCGTCCAATCGGAGAACGGCACGAACGCTTGGAAAGTGTACGCCGCCCCCGGGTTCGTCGCGAACCGGACGCAAGGTGCATCGACGGTGGCCGGCCACCCGATCTGGATCAACATCACATTCACCGCGACCTCGACCGGCACCACGAACTCCGGCTCGGGCGGTTTCGGGATCCGGGCCTACCAAGGGTACGGGGTCGCGGCGGCGGCCGCCGCTGTCGGGGCGGCGGTCGGGGCGCTCCTCGGACGCGGACGACGCGGTACCCTCGACACGCCGACCTCTGAACCCCCGGCGGACGACCCGCCGTCCTCGTGAGCCGGCTCCCCGGGCGCGGCGCCCTAGCGACCCGCGACCGCCCACGGGGACATTAAGCCCGGACGCATCTCGGGACCCGTGGCCGGGACGCTCCACGTCGGTTGCTCGTCGTGGACGAGCGAAGCTTGGAACGGCCGCCTCTACCCACCGGGACTTCCGCCGGTGCAACGGCTGCCGTACTACGCGCGATTCTTCGACTGCGTCGAGGTCGATGCGACGTACTACGCGATCCCGGCCCGGTCGATGGTCCGCGGATGGGCCCGCCGGACGCCCGAGTCGTTCCGGTTCGCGATTAAGGTGTCGCGGGAGCTCCTGGAGAGGGACCACCCGCTCGACGAGGCCAAGGCCGATGCGTTCCTGGCGGCCGCCGCGGAGTTCGGCCCGAAGCTCGCGGGAGTGGTGGCGCAGTTCCCGCCCTCCTTTCGGCCGCCCGGCGAGGGGGACGGAGGCGCCGTCGCCCAGCTTCGCACTCTCGTCGAGCGACTCGGCCCCAAGATGCCGCTGGCCGTGGAGCTCCGCGACAAGGCGTGGTTCCGGGGCCCCCGGGCGGAGTGGCTCTTCGACTTCCTCCGGGAGAACCGGACCGCCCTCGCCTGGTCGTACCTGACGTTCCTCGATGTCCCCCGGGTGGTCACCGCGGACCGGATCTACCTACGCTTCATCGGCGACCACACGACGATCACCGAGTCGGAGCTCGGGGAAACGCGGGTCGACCGGAGCGCGGAGACCCGCTCGTGGGCCAACGCGGTCCGGGAGAGGCTCGACGAGGTGCAGAGCGCGCTCGTGTTCTTCAACAACCACTTCGCGGGGTACGCCCCGGCCTCCGCGAACTCGTTCCTCGAAATGCTCGGCCGAACCCCGAGCGCGGGAGTCTCGCTCCGGCCTCCGGGGAGTGGAGATTCGCTCGAGTCGAACCCAGAATGAGCCCCCCTCGGGGCGAGGCGGGCTCTCCGCTCGAGCCGCACGCATAGGGGGGCCGCGAGGCCGGCCGACCGGGCGACCCGTCCCGCTCGGCGACCCTCGCGCCGTCCAGAACGTCAAGTTTATATCGACGGTCGCGCACCGTCGGACCGGCTTGCGTCCGAGAGGCACCGGGTGCCCCTGGGACGTCGGGTAGGAGCCGTAACAACCGCATATGCCGCGACCAAGGAAACCACGCGAGTCCCGCCGAATCCCGCTAGCGGTCTACGCTCCCCCCGCCGTGCTCCGCCGACTCCGGGCCGTCGCGGCCCGAGACCGGCGATCGCTTTCGACCCAGGCCCTGATCCTGATCGAGGATGGCCTGAAGTCGCGAAAGGCGTAGCCCGACCCTCCTCGCTCGGGTCGAACCACCTCCCCCGATCGACCGCCGGCCATTTGCCGGCCGATGACCCATTGACCGACGTTCGGCACGGCGTGGTCCACCCTTCGAAGAGTTCTTCTGCGGAGCCGCGCCGGACGCTGGAAGTTCCTCCCGCGGACCGGCGTCGAACCCGAGAGGCTATCGGTCGCCCGACCGTGTTGGGGCGAACGTGGCCGGACTACGGAAGGGCCCAATCCACTTCCGCGTCACCCGGGTCGACCGCGGGATCTGGGCGGCAATCGCCATCGACGGGGGCTACGCGCTCTGCAACGCCGGGATCGTGGACCTCGGCGGCACAACGGTCGTGTTCGATTCGATGCTCACCCCCGAGGCCGGGACCGAACTTCGCCGGGCCGCTCGACGGTGCACCGGTCGCGACCCGGCCGTGGTCGTCAACAGCCACTGGCATGGCGACCACATCCGGGGCAATGCCGCCTTCGCGCCCGCGGTCGTGATCTCGACCCCCAAGACTCGCGAGCTGATCCGGACCGCGGGCGTACTCCAGTGGAAATCGGACCGCCGCGAGATGCCGGCCGAGCTGGCTCGGCTCGACTCGCCGGATTCCGTCACCCCCGAGTTCGAGCGGGCGCTCTATCGCGGTTGGTTCGAGGGGACCCTCCGCGTACCCGCGCCGTTCCGTCCGATGCCGCCGAACGTCACCTTCGAGAAGGAACTCTCCCTCCGGGGAACCCTCCGGGAGCTCCGACTGGTGACGTACGGGGGTGGCCATTCGCCGAGCGACGTTTTCGCCTACCTGCCCGAAGAAGGAGTGGTGTTCCTGGGCGACCTCGTGTCGATCGGCGTGCACCCGGCCGCCGGGGACGGCGTGCCGGCCGACTGGGCGAAGATCCTCCGGCGGATCGGCCGCCTCGAGATCACGGCCGCGGTGCCGGGACACGGCCCCGTCGGAAATGGTCGCGACATCCGGCGGATCGAGTCGTACATGGGCGCCCTCGTCCGGGAGGCGAGGTCGGCGCGACGACACGGGAAGACCGGCGCGGTCCTCGCCACGACCAAGATCCCCGAACCGTTCCGGGGATGGAAGTTCTCGAACTTCTATCCGGAGAACCTGCTTCGAGCCTACCGGCTCCTCGGTAGGTCTTCCGGGTAGCCTCGCGCCGGACCCCGTCGAGGTTCCAGCTTCCAGTCGAGAGCAGAGTTCTTCAAGGGCTCCGCCGGGTCCGACGTCGATGGCGCAGACCCGGGGCCTACTCGCCCTCGACCCCGAACGCGAGCTGGCACGGTTGCTCCCGCGGGACCATCGCGTCCGTCTGGCGAGCTCCGAGTTCCAGCAGAACCTCGCGCAGCTCGAGCTCGACCTCGCCCAATTCCGGGACGCCTGGTTTTCGGATCCCCCGAGGTTCGACGACGGACGGCAAGCGATCACCGACCTCCTGGCGTCCGCCCGGAAGATCGAGGCCGCGGTCCGGGAGCTCGAAGCGATCTGCCGCCCCATCGATCCGTAACGCCGCACGTCCGCCGGGGGAACCACCCCCGGCGTCGCCCTTTTTCTGCCGGAACGGTTTCGGTGGAGCTACCATGAAGGTCGTCGCAGTCCTCTATCCCGGTGGTGCCGCCGCGAAGGACACGCCCGAACTCCTGAACTGCACCGAACACGCGCTCGGCCTGCGTCCCCTCCTCGAGGCGAAGGGCCACACGCTCGTCGCAACCTCGGACACGGGCGCGGGTCTCGACCGGGAGCTGCCCGACGCCGAGGTTCTGATCGCCACGCCGTTCTGGCCCGCGTACATCACCAAGGAGCGGATCGCCGCTGCCCCGAAGCTGAAGTTGCTGCTGACCGCCGGCGTCGGCTCCGACCACTTCGACCTCGCGGCGGCCGCCGCGCGCGGGATCACGGTCGCGGAGATCACCGGCAGCAACGTCGTCTCGGTTGCCGAACACGTCGTCATGCAGATCCTCGCGCTCGTCCGCAACTACATCCCGTCCTACCAGCAGGTCGTCGCGGGCGGATGGGACATCGCCGCGCTGGCGGCACGGGCGCACGACCTCGAGGACAAGTCTGTCGGAATTGTCGGCATGGGACGGATCGGGCAACGAGTGGCCACGCGCCTGAAGCCGTTCGACGTCCGGATCTCGTACTACGACAACCGACGACTGACCACGGCGGAGGAGCAGGTCCTCGGCGCCCGGTATGCCCCGCTCGACAACCTCGTGGCCTCGAGCGACGTCATCAGCATCAACGCCCCGCTCACTCCGGGCACCGACCGCCTGTTCGACGGGGCCCGGCTCGCCCGGATGAAGAAGGGAGCCTACCTGGTCAACACCGCCCGCGGGCGGATCGTCGATACGGACGCGCTCGTCGCGACATTGACGAGCGGCCACCTCGCGGGGTATGCGGGCGACGTCTGGTACCCGCAGCCCGCGCCGCGGGACCACCCCTGGCGGTCGATGCCCAACCACGCGATGACCCCCCACATCTCCGGGACGACTCTCGAAGCCCAGAAGCGGATCGCCGAGGGGATCCAAGATTGCCTGGTCCGGTACCTGGCCGGGCGTCCGATGGAGCGCGACTACCTGATCGTGGACGGCGGGAAGGTCGTGAGCCCCTCGTACAGCTACGCCTACGGGACCGGCTGAGCGGCGGGGAACGGCTACGGGAGTGACCCGATGCGCGCAGTTCCCGCGCGCTCCGGGAGGTTCAAATCGGGGGGCGGCCTCCACCCTCCGATGGCCCGACCGCGACTCTCGACCATCACGGTCGAGTGGCTGGACTCGGTCGCACGGCCCGGCGAGGCGCGGGACGACACGATCGCGCGTCTCTTGCACGACGTGGACCACCGCGCCCCCGTCGGGCCGGCCGACGACCTCCTCGCCCGCCGCGACGCGCACCTCCGGCTCGACGACCCCTGAGCCGGTCGGGGGAATCGCCCCGCAGCACCCGGCGCACTAGGCCGACGGAGTGGTGGACGCGAACATCGCCATCGCTTCCTGCTGCTTCCGTATCCGAACGGCCTCGTCCATCGCGACGACCTGGGCGAGCGACCACCGGTGGCCAAACGGGTCATCCAGCTGGCCGTACCGTTCTCCCCAGAACTGGTCGTCGAGGGGCATCACGACGGTGGCGCCGGCCTTCACGGCCTTCGCCCAAGCGGCCCGGACGTTCGGGAAATAGAGGTGCAGGGTCACCCGGGCGGCGGGCGCGCCCGGAGGAGGTTCGGGTCCGAATCGGTCGGAGAGCATCACGATGGAGTTCCCGATCTGGAGCCGACCGTGCACGATCTTTCCGTCGGGAGTGGTCCGGCGGACCAACTCGCGGGCGCCGAAGGCGCGACGGTAGAACTCCATCGCCCGCGCACCGTCCCCGACGGACAGATACGGGGTGACCGTCCGGAAGCCGGCCGGGACCGGAGCGGGTCGGCGGGTGGTGGCGCGAGGCGGCGAACGGCGTTTTGCGGCCATGGCTCTCGCCGAACGGCCTTCCCAAACTTAAGCGCGAACGGGCGGTGGGGCATTCGGGGCACTCCGACCGGGAGTGAGGGCTCCTTCCGGAACGCGAATCCGTTCCCGCCGGTACCGCCGCCAAAGGTGGAGGAAGAACCAGGCCGCGGCGAGGTCGGCCCCGAGAACGACCGGGAGCGAGATCTGACTGACCAGGCCGACGAGCGCGATCGGCGCGATGAGCCCCACAGCGAGGGCCAGAAGATGCGGTTCGTTGTCGCGACGACCGACGATACGAAGCATAGCGAACAGTAGTCCGATGAGCAGCGCGACCACGGCCAGGAACGTGAGAGCCGCGGGAGCGCCCCACGTTCCACCGAGAGCCTCGACGACGAGCACGGACGGGAAGAACGAGAAGCCGAGGAACCCGAAGACGAGCGGCCGGGTGGTGGGCCGTTCGGTTCTCGGGGCCAAGAAATCCCCCGGAAGCCAGCGAGCGGCGAGCACGAGGCCCACGATCGCGGCCAGGCTGCCGAGCAGGATGGGGAGTCCCGCGAAGAACCGGAGCCCGAACGCCACGACGGCCATCAGGACGGACGTGTCGAGCGCGAGCACGCCGAGCGCGACCGCCGTCCCTCGGCGGCTCAGCCAGGGAACGCCCCGGGATTCCGGCAGGGCGATGTCGAGAAGATAGATCGGTACGGAGATCGAGAACACGATGTGGACGGCCACGACCCCTGCGAGCCAGACCCAGCTGACGCCGAGGAAATGTCCGTAGAAGCCGAGCGAGCCCACGACGCCCGCGTGGGAATTGAAGAGCGTCGACAGCGCGAGCCCCTCCTCGACGATCGCGTAGGCGGTTCCGAGCAGGAGTACCGATCCCCAGCCGGTGTGCCATCGAACGCGCGCCTCCCGGATCAGGAGCACGCCCGGAACGTACAGTCCGAGATTTCCGGCGAGGAGCAGGAGGAAGAGCGGAGGAGCGAGGACGAGGCCGGTGAGCGCGCTCGAGCCACTGAGGTATTCCACGATCCCCGGACTGAACAGAGCGACGAGCACGAGCGGGTGACGGGCGAGCCACCGGCGTAGGCGGGCCGGTGGGGAGGGACGCGGAGGGATGCGCGGCGGCGGGGGAGCCACGACGGAGGCGTCCATCGTAGTGTCGTTCGCGAGGTTCCCCTACTTGAATCCGTCCGGAGGATTCTGTCGCCCCTCGGAGGCGCGGCCGGCCGCGAACCGCACGGCCAGGCGCTGCGCTCCCGAGTCGGCGTCGGGGGAGGGAACGGTCGCCAGGATCCGGCGCCCTCCCCGGTCCCCGAGCACCTCCCAGTTCCGACTCCGTGCTTCCACGGCCCAAGCCTCGTAGAACGGACCCTCGGGGCCGGCGCGGGGAGAAGGCGAGGCCTCCGTCCGCCGATCTGGGGGCACGAATCGGACGACCGCCACTTGACTCCAGAATTCGACGCGAGGGAGGAGCGCGACGAAGCCGACGGCCCCGACGACTCCGAGGGCGATCAGGATCTCACCTTCCCAGCCGGGGACGCCGAAGCTTGGAACGATGAACCCCAGGGAGATCGCCGCGACGTACTCCGCCGTGCAGGCCGCCAGGAACAACCGATTTCGTCCGAGCGCGCTCAGGTCCATCCGGACTGCCCGCTCCGCCACCAGCGTCGTGCGACCCTCGCGGTCGGCGCGAACGGCGGCGAGGGTCCAGCCGGCGGCCGTCGCTATCTCGGCGCACTCCGCCCCGGATTCGGCCGGGGGGGCGAGTCCGACGGCGCGGAAGGTCCGCGCGCCCTCCGGGCGCGGGGGATCGCCGTCCAGCCGCCGCGGAGGAAGGATCGGGCCCGACCGGACGGCGCCGAACCGGTGCCCGCGGGACACTCGGTCCGGCTCAAGCGGTCGCTCCGGAGACGGCTCGGCGAGGGACTCCGAGCTCACGGGCGATCGGACGTGGGTCGGAGCCGGTATCGGGTGGATTCGACCGTTGGTCTACCGGCGGACGAGGAACTCGACGGTCGTTCCCTTCCACGCGGCCTTGTTCGTCCACGGGTCGCCGGAATACACCTCGCGGGTCGAGCGCACCGACTTGACCTCGCCCTCCTTCTTCCGCCACCGGAGCCAGTCGTTCAGGCCGTGGTAAACGACCCGAGGCGAGACGACCTCTGGGTCAAAGGTGACGCGGGCGACCGCGCTGGCCGGAAACGTCCGCAGCCGGATCCCGCCGCTCGACTTGGCCGAGCCGCGGACCTCGAGGCACGCCTCGAATTTCCCCATCTCGGACTCCCGGACGATCCACTTCCCGGTCTTCAAACCGTTCTTCTTCGCCCAGGCGACGAGCTTCCCGAACTCCGGGCGACAGATGTTGGGACTCCAGCGGCCCTTCGCTCGGAGGCACGCGACGCGGTACTTGGGGGCTTTCGCAAACTCGAAATCGACGGTCATCGACGATTCTCTCCTTAGTGGGCCGACCGTGAACGGGGGGACCCGTTCTCCGGTAGCCAACCGGACACATGTAGCATTCGGAGCCCCGAATCGCCCGCGGGCCCGCCGGTCGGTTCGAGGACGGGGCTAGTTGCGGTCCTTCGGCGCGGGCTTCGGGCGGGCCTTGTGCTCGAGCCCCCGGTAGGCGCCCGCCCGCTGCTCTTCGGTGCGGTGCTCCATGTGCATCCGCGCCTCCTCCGCGAGCCAGCGGAAGTTCGTGTAGGTGTTGTACTCGAGGCCGTACCGCTTCGAGAGAAACTCGGCGTGCGGCTCGAACACCTGCCAATCGCGGACGACGATGTATTGGAGGGAGTCGAGGACGATCTCGAGGTCCACGATCTTCTGTCGGGCCATCTGGCCGAGGAGCTCGTACAGGTAGGCGAAGTTCCGGACCTCGAGGTCCTCGGGCGACTCGAACGCGTCCTTCCAGTCGGTCTCGCGGAACTTCTGCATCGCAACGAACATCTTCGCCCGGCGACGGGGGAACGATTCGTCGGTGATCCGCTGCAGGACGGTGAGCGAGAACGTCGCCTGCGCCTGGTTGAGCGTCGCCTGGAGGATCCGGGCGTTCTGGCGGAGCTGGATGAGGACGAACACCGCGCCGAAGACAACGGCGGCGGAGCTCGACGCGCTCAGGATCGCGAAGACCGTCGAGCTATCGACCATCCGGCAAGGGCCCGAGACGGCCGGGGGCTATCAACGTGACCTCTTCTTGGGCCGCACCGGCCCCTCCGCCCCGCTGGCCGGGTCGGACGGGCCGGCTAGAAATACTCGGGGCGAACTGCGACGGCGTGACCGCCTCGAACACGCTGCTCGCGCGAACCACCCTCGGGAAGAACCTCAAGGTCCGCAAGGGCGAATCCGTCGTCATCGAGACCTGGACCCACGGGCTCCCGTACGTCGGGGCGTTCGTCGAGGAGGCCCGCCGCCTCGGCGCGGAGCCGCTCGTCATTTACGAGGACGAGGGCGCGTGGTGGTCGGCCGTCGGCCAGGGACGGCCCAAGTCGGCGTCCGCGATCTCGGCCGCGGAGCGGGCGGCTCTTCAATCCGCGGACGTGTTCGTCTACTTCTGGGGACCGGAGGATCGACCGCGGGTCGACGCGCTCCCCGACAAGGTCGCCGGAGGCGCGTTCGCCACCAATCCCGACTGGTACAAGATCGGCCGCAAGGCCGGGCTGCGAGGGTGCCGGATGTCGGTGGCCTTCGCGACCGACCCGATCGCGAAGCTCCACGGGCTCAACGGCGACCGGTGGCGCACCAAGATCGCAACGGCCGGCCTCGCCGACGCCC
>Ga0209415_10005457_pt1 | contig 22841 bp, 35 predicted proteins | sample PeaSoiSIISIP2007_FD_187696 | JGI IMG/M metagenome (GOLD analysis project Ga0209415, IMG submission 187696) | Peat soil microbial communities from Weissenstadt, Germany - SII-SIP-2007 (SPAdes) (version 2) | ecosystem: Environmental > Terrestrial > Soil > Wetlands > Peat | place: Germany... | reverse complement strand
ATAGCCTCTGGCCAGCTCGGCTCCCGAGGGATCGTACATGATGCCGGTCGATTGCTCGAAGGTCCACGCCATTTATGCATTGCCTCCGGTGAAGCTAACGCCGCGGATACATCCACCCAAAAACACCTGCCGTTACCCACCCCGGCCCTGACACTGGGGAGCCAACCGGGATGTTAGCGAGAACGGTAACGGTCTGCTGGCTCACCAGCCGGATATTATCGGCCCCAGGCACCACAAAAGCCGTTTTGAAATCGCCGAACGTGTTCTGGACGTTTCCCAGGTTGCGCGCAAACCGATTGTTCACCTGCAACCGCCACACGATTGACCCTGAGAAGTCCTGGAACCCCGTGCCGTTGAAGTTGGTCACGAACCGGTTGATAGTTCCGTCGTAGCCGTTATCCACCACGAATTGCCCAAGCAAGACATCGACTCCGGTGAATGCGCCACCGCTATCCTGAAAAACCGAAATGGGTTGGGAGAACATTTGCTCCAGCTTCTCAGCTTGGCTGGGCATGGTCATCCAAGGCGGTTGATCGTAGATCGGCGCCCCCAGTTGCGGAAGCCTGCAACACTTCGTCATGCCGCCGTGCTCCGCGATCCAGGACCAGATGGAAGCCCTCTTCTTTATTCTTTGGTCCCAATAATTGGCGGCGTAGGAAATCTGCCGCAGCAGCGGGTTGGTCCGTTGCAGCACCGGAGGCAGAATCGAGTCTGGCATTAAAGACTGGCGCGACCATGCCGGACCCGATCCTTTGCCTGGGGTTACCACTGAGGGGCTTGCTGAAGTTAAATTGCCGGGAACCGAAGCCCCGGACCCGGCCGCCGGAGGTTGAGAGGTCGAAATATCCCCGCCTGCGTAGGCCCCCGGATACTGATTGGCGGGCTGTGAGGGATTTGTTCCCAGAGTCCCGCCGAAGTACGCCGAGACATCCGCGGGCTGTGTTGGAACGCTTTGAACGATGGGGGCGCCCGGTGCTGGGTAGAAGACGCCGTTAATCATGCTTCCCCAGACCCAGCCGCCCGCCACTCGGCCCCATCCGGCTTGCGCCGCCCCAATCGGCGAAACCGCGCCCGCTGGGAGGACGGTTGGCCCCCATTGCGAGGGCAGAGGCATCGTCACGATATCGCCTAAGCGGCTCATTTGCTACCTCCGGTGTAAGTGAGTTTTGGCAGGCGATCCGCCACCCAGAACTTTCCATCACGGAAGACCCATTCGTGACAATCGCGGTCCTTCGAATGGATGAGTTTGCAGGCTTCGCAGAATAAGGTTACTTTCGCCTCGCTGGAAGATCCATCTTCCCGATTGAACTTTCCACCGGGATGATAGCCCAAGGGGCCTCGGTAGTGGTCTTCGAAAACATGCTTGCAAATCAGTAAATGGTCGCCATCCTCGAAGGACCGCAAGGCCGCCGCCGGTATTTGGAAAGCCTCCAGGCGAACCCAAATCAGCGTGTTGTGGCCGTCGCTCATACCGGCTCTCCGCCGTACAAAGCAAGTTGGCCCAGCATGGCCGTGGCGTAAGTATTGCAGATTTCCACATTCAACAAACCCGGCCGGCCGAGAATCAGGAGTTTCGAAAGCAACTGGGTGGGGTACGGTGGCCCGCCCGCGTTGAGCCGGGTCACCACTTCGGAAAACAACGGTTGATCGTTGCAACCATCCCGAATGTTGAAAGACAAAGTTCCCGGCGGTGTGATTTCGGGGTCCGCCGTGTCCGCGATAAAGCAATATCCCCAGATAGCCGAACCAGGAACCAGCGACACTTGGTATTCGTAGGAATCCCGAGCCGGAATCAAAATGTTCGAATCTTTGGGCACCAGCCAAGTCCGGTTTCGCATGCCCCCGGAGCGGCGCAGGTCTTCGTATTGCTCCAGCACAAGATCCAGAAATTGGAGTCCGCAACGAAGATCGCGCAGGAAAGTGAAGCCGTCCGTTACAGGGTACATGGCCTTTATGCTTTGCCTCCGGTGAAGCCGAGTTGGCCGGGTGACTGGCGTTTGCAGGAACGGTCCGGTAGAAGCTGGCGGGGTGAGCCTGGGTCCGCTTCGTTTAGCAGGGTCGGTGAGTTCCCTGACGCTTGAGATTCCCAGGGCAGGCACTCACAACCAACCCCCGGTACGTCCCGTCGGCAACTACAAGCACCGCGCGGATTAGCAAGCCCGTCTTCCCTGCCGCCCTTTACTGCGCGGCCATCGTGCCCACCCCTATCGTGGTGGGATTCCGAAAACACAGAATACCGCTGGGGACCGCCAACGTCAACCTTGAGGCCCGCAAGCGCTCCGCCGGAGGTAAAGAATCCTAACATCGTTCGTACCGCTTTCCGATCAGGTATACCAGCAGATAAAAGCCTTCCGCAAGGTCGGTGAGATTGCTGTAAACGTCCAACTGGATGCTCGAATTTCTGGGGTACCACAGCGGAGGGACGATTGCCCCATCGTAATAGAGCCCGGTGTCGGTGAAAGGCGGAGCGTAAGGGTTGCCATCGAGGAACGGATCGAACACCGGCGCGTTGGCGATCGCGACTTTGTTTGAATCGTACAGCAGAAGACTGGTCAGTCCGGCGCTGGGCGCGGTATTATCCAGCGGAAGAGTACCGGTCCCGGTCGGGAAGCTCGAAGTCACCGGATTGGTCAGAGGGATCATCGCGATGAGCGAGCTGAACAGAGGGTTTGAGTTCAGAAACGCAAAAGGCCCAGCAAAACCTGGTCCGGTATTTGGAACGACGGCCACTACATTGTTGCCAGTGACGGTGACGGATGGCGTGCCCACCGTGGCGCTGGTGGTCAAAGTGAGCGCCCGTGGGCTCACTCCTGTGACGGTCTTGTTGATAAAGGCAACTGAACCGCCTTCGGACCCCAGGATCAGACTACCCGTATCGGCCACCAGCATAATCTGGTACAACTCAAAATCGTAATCGTTGATCTGACACCACACCCTTTGAACGAAGTTGCCAGCGAGTTGGTTGATGAGAACCGCAGGCATACCGCCGTTGAGCGGTGAATAGGTGTAGGGCCACGGCTCAGCCTTGTACGATGGGTTGACCGGAGCCGCGCCCTTCATGCGCCGTGCGCCCTGGAACGCAATCTGCGCGGTGCTGGTGGGGGTGGGCAGGGTTGCAACGCCCAAATCGAACCGGATGGCCCCCAGCTCGGGATAAATCAACTCAGGCACGATTCCAATGTCATCCGCCGAGGCCCCCACAATTCCGGCGCTCTGAATCGGCTTCAGGTTGCGGTCCTTAATCTGGTAAGTAGAGGAACCCGCCAACAGGCGTGAGATGCCCACCACACGCCGCAACACAAAATCTCCGTAGCCCCCTTGGAGATACACGAACTGATTCGGGTTGGCGAGAGAAGCGCTCAAATTGGCGGCGTTGAATACCCAGGTGAACGGGAGATCGTAATGGCCTTCCGGCGGCGTGTAAAGCTGCTTCGGCGGTGGTGTCCAGAGTCCGCTCATTTTATGCGTTTACCTCCGGTGAAGCGGAGTGCGCCGGGTGGTTGTCGTTTGCAGGAACGGCCCGAAGGTATCCCACATTTGCGCATAACTCGCAACCTTCCCCATCGCATGGTTCGCACATCACCATGCCCCACTCCCCGGTGTGTTTCCATGCCATAAGCTCACAAAGGCGCTTCCAGTCGATAGGATAGTGCTCTTTCAGTAATCCGCTTAAACCCTCGTGATCTTTGGCCAGCGGGCTCCCTGACGATAGGTTATAACCCCAAACATAGTGCAGCTTCCAAAGCAAAGGGAAGGCTATCTTTACGCCTAGAACCAAAAATGCCAAGGAGCGCACAGGACCGCCAACGCCAGCCCGAAGGCCCACAAGCGCACGCCGGAGGTAAAGAAACAACAGCTTCACGCCGCCTCCGCCTTATTCAAGATGAACCGCTTCCAGCCCTTGAACACAATCTGCAACGGATTGGACGAACCGCTGAGGTCCTGTATCACAATCTGAATTTTACCGCCCGCCGGGAAACGGTGCGCGGGCGACAACACCGTCGGGTTGCTCTGCGCCTGCGAGATGGCCCCGGAATTTATCATGCCGGATTGCAACTGATAGCCGGTCGAATCGATCAACTGAACCTGGAACACCCCGGTATAGAGGCCCAAATACCAGCCGGCCGCGATGAAGTCCGCATCGGTGTTGATGGCCAAGCTATCCGGGTTCAAGAAAGCGTTCATCGCCAAAGCGCCGTTGGTCGATGGAGCATAAACGTACTCGTAAGGCCGATCCTCATATCCCACCGCCTCCGGTGGAGGATTCATGAGGCCCTGCAAATATCGCGGAGCAAACTGATTTTCGGGATAACTTGGGTTCATCGCCGTCTCTCCAAAGTAGAAAATGTCAAGGGGCCCGCCGGGACCAGCCGGACCGAAGCCCGGTGAAGGTCCCAGCGGTTTTTCGCGCGGAGCGAAAAGACTTTGTGCTTACTGCACGCCGCGGGCGTAGAGGCCCACCAGCTCGTTAACCAGGATGAGACCGTTGCCAGAACCGTTGAAGGTCTGGGAAGCGGCCCCTTCAAGGTAGGCGTAGAAAGTCATCTGGTTGGCGATGACCAACTTCACGGCAAGCCCGTGCATGGCCGAGATGGATGGCCATCCATTGGTATACACGCTCTCCGCGGTCTTGGTGGAGAAGCCGGAGATGCCCCAGCCCGACGCGTAATGCCGCAGGTTGGCGCGTTGATACCACTTCTGGCCGAGCCAGAATGTGTAATCCCAGGAGTTCAGCATGGTCTGCAAATCGATACGCAGGATGTCTTCAGACACACCCAGACGGATTGCGAACACGCTGAAGGCTTCCGGCGCGTCCAGTTTCTGCTGCTGGCTCATGTTGGTCTGGGCGGTGGTTTTGCCGGCCGAGGGTCCAACGCTGGTGAAGAAATAGCTGTTCTGCGTGTTCATCGTCCCCGAAGGGGCGAAGGTGATGGTGTCGTACACGGGAGAATCCTGAACATCGAGCTGGTTGCTGATGTAGATTTGTCCCTTGAACGAATTGATGATGAACTGCTGCTGCTGCGTGATGGCGGCAACGGCCGTCACCATTGAGGTCGCCGCAGCGGCTGCATTGGCTTGAGCTGCCGCGGCCAGGGCTTGCTGAGCGGAAAGACTGTTCAACATGATGGTTTCATTTCTCCTTTTCTGGTTTTCCTTAGTTCACGTAGCCGTTCAGGTTGCCGATTCCAGCCGGTTGCGGAGGAATGGTGTACTGAGCCGGAACGAAATCGCCGATGCGGCCGGACAGCGATAGCTGAGACCCAACCGAGGGAATGAAGGCATTCAAGGCTTGGCTCGAAGCGTTCATCAGGCCGCCGAACCCGAAGGCCGACCCGAGGTCCTTCGAGAGCATGGACCCGAGCCACCACTGGCCGATGGCGATGGCGCCAGCGGCCAGCGTCGCATAGAGGTTGTTCGAAGTGATCGTGGCGGGCAATACAGCCAGAATCGCGCGGTTAACCGCGACTCCGACCAGCCCGGCCAGGACATACTCCCCCACCCGCACCGGGGTGACATGCGACCCGAAGAACTGCGGATTGCGGCTCTTCTTGTGGTGCTTGTGGTAGCCTGTGTTGGCCTTTTTCATGTGCTTCACGGAGTGCGAGCGCTTGTAGTTTTTGGAAGAGCGACGCGCACTGTTTTTCTTATGGGCTTTCTTCACTGTGCTTCTCCTTTTGTGGTTCATTGCTGCGGGAAACCCCAGCGTTAGCAAGTGCGCCGTATTGGGTACCCTTCGGACATTCGTTTTCCGCGTGACTTTGCGCGGCCGGGTGGCCCGCTTCTTGCCGTTGGCCACCCTTGAGACTTTGGCGACAATCATGGAACCTCCCGGTTTAATCGATAATTGAATGAGGCAGCATCGCGGAAATCAGAAGCTGCGCGGCAGTCGTTCCGGCTCCGGTCGATGAAATGCCGGTGATCGTAATTACGGTCGAGGTCACCGCGATGGTCCACTGCTTGCCATAACATTGGGGGAGCAAGAAGGTGAGCCAGTACAGCGCCGGAGCGGCTCCGAAGCCATGGGAAACCGAGCCGGTGGTGTCGGTATCGGCAGAGCTTTCCACGCTCCAAGTTTTCGAATACGTTCCCGCAAGAGCGGGCGAAATGGTGACCGTGCCGAACAATCCGACCAGAGCGAAGGCGACGGCCACTAGAAACAGGATCAAATGAGGGTGCATCTTTTTCTTCCTTTCTTTAACGGGCCATCGCAGCGAGCTCCGCAAACTCCACGTCGCTCAAGAGTCCATCGAGTTCAGGCCCTAACCTCGATAGAAGTTCTTTCCAGTCACCCGGCTTGTTCTGAACCAGGTGATGGAAGTTGTTTCCGTAAATCTTATAGGGGAGGCTCCAGCGCCAATCCCGGCAGACCGTGTGCAGCATGACCGCAGGTTTGCCCATCGCCCCCGCCAGATGCAGGACGCCGGTATCGGGTCCGACAATTACATCGCAGGCATTTATGACCTGGGCGACTTCCGCGTAGGTTTGGCGGTCGCAGTTCTCAACCCAGTCCGGGCACTCGCCAGCACCGTGCTGGATCGAATGGAAGGTGCAAACGTTACGCTTCGAATCGGCCCACTTCAAGAAGTCTTCAATGGGCATCGATCGCGCCCAATCGTAGACATGATCCGGGTTGCCTTGCCAGCAGAAGCCGATGGCGGTTTTTTCCGTGGCCGGACGGCGCTGAATGTCGGCCTTCCCTTCGATCGACACGTAGGGGCCTTCCCATCGTCCGAAGATGTCTTCATGCCCCTGATCGAAGGCCCAGCGGACCAAATCGAGGGAAGCGATCCTGGTTACATCGAGCGGCGGTCTCAGGTTCACTGCATCGAACCAGGGCATGCTGGCGATTACGTCCTTGACCGCCGGGTGACAAGTCGCATGCAAGGATTCGATGTCATTTATTTCCCGGAAGCGCTTCGCCAACCGGGCGAACTCAATTTGATCGCCCAACCCCTGCTCAAGAATGAGTTGGACACGCTTGCCGATGGGTTGGCCCGGCCGCCACAGCATTCCTGCATGAAAGAGCTGCGGAGCCAGCGTATCGCCACCATTTGGAGCGAGCAATAAGCGCGTTTCAAAGTCGCGGAAGTAAGCCGGTAAGTCTCCCAGCTTTAGGGAAGCGATGGAGCGGGCGAGGTATTGTTCGCGCCGGAACTTTCGTGCGGCCGGCGTACCATCGTTGTACGGATTGCCTTCCGATTCCATCACGTTGATGGCTCCGGTAAGCAGGGTCCGCCCCAATTCCCAATCTGCGGTTTCATCGGCCAGATTTGCAGCCAAGCCCAAATACCAAGGGTTAACAGGATCGAGGCGATGCGCTTTGTTGGCGCTCTCCATCGCCGCCGCCCAACGATAGAGCCTGTTTTCCGCCAGGGCTTTGTTGTGCCAGAGCGTGGCCCGGACGCGGGTATCGAATGGGTCTTCCGTGTTTACCGGGAGATCGAGCCCCGCGTTCGCCGCGTTGATTTGAAACTCTTCGCAGCCATGGGCTTGGTTATACGCCGCCGATAGCACGCTGTAGGATTCAGGTTTGTCCGGGTTGAAGTGAACCGCCCCCAGAGCCGCCGCGATGGCATCGCCTTTCCGCTTTTCGGAAATGGCGCGCGCAGCCATGTGCGATAGTCTCAGCCCCGGCGCGAAAGATTCATCGTAAAGCCTCATGCCGTTATCCTTTGCGTCCGGAGGTAAAGAAAAAGCAGCCTCATAGTTAGCTATTGATCGTGAAGTACACCACCACTGCAAAGCTGGTGCTGGTTGCGCAGGATGAACCAACATGCCGAATTTGGATGCCTTTCCCGGCCGTCAACGCAGTAGGCGCAAATGCGGTCAGGGTTACCCCGGAAATCGTTTCATCCACCGGAGTACCGGAAGTCAGGGCTGCTATGGCGATCGCAGCCGCATCCACTGGTGTGCCTGCCGTGTCGCTGATATTGACGGAAGTACAGGTGGCCGTGGTCCCGGTTGCCGTAATCAAAAAGTGGCTTACCTTGTAGGTCTGTCCGGTCACTGCTGGGAGGATGACCGTCCCCGCGTTCACCTGGGCCAACGTGAGAGTAGCTGAAACGCTGAACACCGATCCAGCGGTGACGGTGCCAACTGGGCCACCCGGTGTAGGGCTACCCTGCGTAATAAAGGCCGCGCCGGTTTTGTCGATGGTGAACGGGGTGGTGTAACTGCCAAGCCGAATCACCCCAGCGGTGCCTTTCGGCACGATGATTCCGAAGGATGCCTGACAAATGGGGCCTCCCACGCATTCAAGCGCTGGATAGACGAAATCCCGATTGTTCAAGACCACCAAACCCGTGCCGGTTGAATACGGGAAGGCAGCGATGGTGTAAGGGCTCAGCGATCCTCCGGTATCGTTGTATGTCGGATTGGTCAGACCGGTGGTCAGACCCACAGTTGCGCCAAGCGTGGGTGGGGTGTTCGTCGTGGTTTTCAGAACATCATAGGTGACATTGGTTCCGGTTGCGGCTTGCCAGGTGAGTTGAACGTAGTTTGAACCGGAAAGCGTTCCGGGGATGTTGTTGGGACATGTCGGAGCCGCGGACATCACCCCGCCGCCAACATAGTTCACCACTACCCAATAACAGCCATAGGCCGTTCCCGCCGTCCCGGATACTCCCGAGCCCAAGCCCTGGACCGGAGGCGGAGCCACAGCGTTGAGCACCACCTGGGTCTGGCCAAGCGCGAGACCGGCCGCGATGGCCGCTAATAGAATCTTTTTCAGCATTTCTTTTCCTCCCTTCAAAATCTCCACCAGAAAACGGAAGAGGCCAGCTCGCTTCAGATGGGATTGCGCCATCCGCTGCGAACCGGCCCCTTCTAGAAGACCCGTTCTCTGGTTTACTGCTGCCCTGCCGTTACCCCGTCGAGTTCCGGCTGGACTTTGTTTTGCCTCCGGCGAACGCTTGAAAGCCGCGCCCATTCCGTTGGCGGAATTCGGTTATGTCATAATCATTTGGTATACGGCGTACACTTGCGCCCCCTCCGGTACCAGTTCTTCGTGACCTTTGAACATCTCAACCCGGTTCGTAATCTCCCTAATCACACCGGCCCGAATCAACTCAAGCGCTGCGTGCTGCGGAACGTCCATGGGCGGTTCGTTCGCGATGTAGTCAATCCGGGGATCGGGAACCAGCTTTATGCCGATCTCGCCAACCGGGACAATCAATCGCATGCCGTCGCCCATGAGGGCGAATACTCCGGCGGCCTGATCGGACATTTTTACTTTGCTCATCCGATGATCCCCGCACTTACCCCGCCCAGTGCTGGCTCGGCTTTGCCGATGTAGTAACGGCCACCCACGATTACCAGCCGGTTCGAACGTGTCTTGTATTCGAGCACCGGGTAGACTCCTCTGGAGCCTTCCGAACCCAGCGCATGATAGAAGTCGAGTTCTTCCTTGCCCTGCTTTTCAAAGCTCTTCTTGGTCCGGTACGTGATTTCAAGAATCGTTCCCACCAAAGCGTTGTCTCTGGCGAAGTCTGCCGGGACCATGCCGAAGTTTTCCATCAGGTACTTCTCTGGCAGTTCCTGATCGCCGCCCTTGCAAAAGAGCTGCGTGCCGTCTTCGTTGCAGGACAGCATCACGATGTCTTCCGGTTTCTTTTGGTCCGGGTCCGCAAAGAACAATTCCGTGTCCCGGTTCCCCTGCACGTTGCGAATCTTCATCGAGATCATGGGTCCCAGGTTCCACAGCCAGGAATGAACGTGTTCCTCTTCCATGAACTCCAGAACTTCGGTTGATGGAGTGCCGTGGAACTTCTCGAACATTTTGGCGCTCTCATCCGCTGGGTTTCTTCTGGCAGGCTTTTTGTTGAGCGGGAGCACCACGTAGGTGGCCGGGTTCTTGGCGCTGGCCACTTCGAACAGCCGGAGGCGGAGCCAGCCCATGGCAGCCGGGAAGGCTTTGGGCCCGGCGAAATCGTGAGATTCCCGCGTGCCGTTCGCCGCGATGACTTCGGCGTGATATTTGTGGGTGCCCATCTCTATCACATAGCCCTTGGCGTCCCCTTGGGATAGGGAGGCTGTTGGATTCTTGGTTGAACCTCTCCCTACCTTTTGCTCGTAAGCATCGATGGCCTTTTTGGCACTCTCAATGGTTTTGGCGGAAAACGTGTTCGTGCCGGGGACGTTGAACCACCCGTATTCGTTCAGATAGATCGGCCACCCGCGATAAGTCTCGACTTTCTTCCAATCCTTGTGCGGATTTCCCTTCAGCGCCTTCGCCGCTTTCGCTACCCGCTTTTCGACTACCTTGCGAGTGCGGGCAATCTTGGTGCGGAGCTTTGAGCCCTTGGCGTCCCCTTGAGATAGGGAGGCTGTTGGGTTGCCAGTTCGCTGTCTGGTGTTGAAGTTATTGGTTCTAGCGGCGACAACTTTGAAAATCGCGTTGATGCCATCACGGTCTTTGCCTCTATGACCTTCCTTTAGTGCTCGCCGCGCATCGGCGGCCGTAGAGAAGCGATCATTCGGGCTGACATCGATATAATCCCAGGCGTTATAACCAGTGGTATCGGCGCCGCGAGGTATCCAATGGTCAAACGCGATTCTGTAACCCTTGGCATCCCCTTGGGATAGGGAGGCTGTTGGATTGCCAATTTTTGGCGTCTTCTGGGCTTCCTGCTTTCGCAGTTCGGCGATTGCCCTGTTGTATCGGTCCAATTGTTCTTGCGTTGAAGGTAACCCGAGTGCCTTGGCCTCCGCTGCGGTGAGATACATTTTGCCAGCCGGGTTCGACATCCAAGCTGGGTAAGCCCTTGCCGGTCCCTTCTTGACGGAGATGGTGTTGGAGTCGGTGGCGATGCCGGGCCTCCCATGTGGTCCGCCCAGATTTAGAACCCATCCCGCTGGCCCCCGCATCACAGCCTTGCCGCTGATGCGTTGGCCTTGCGGTGTGAGAATTGTCACGCGGTCGCCTGGGCGGATCGAATCAACCAATCCGCCCGGATTTCCCTTCAGTGCCTTCGCCGCTGCGGTTACCCGCTTTTCGACTACCTTACGAGTGCGGGCAATCTTGGTGCGGAGCTTTGAGCCCTTGGCGTTCCGCTTCCGATTTGATTTCTTCAGGTAAGCGCGCCCTCCCGTCGCTTCCATGATGTCCACGTACTCTTTGGCCTGCTTGATGTTGTTCCAGGTGGTGCCCAGCACTTCGAACCCGGCCTGGGTTCTGCGGATGGTCCGGCCTCGATAGTCTTCGTGCTGATCTGCGGGCTTTTGGCCTTTGGGAGTCGGCGGAGCCTTCGGGCTGTCGGCTTTCTTTTCTTTGAGCAGAGCGAGTCTCTGCGCGGCTTCGTGCTCCAGCCGGTCGCTGCGGCCCTGCTCGAATTGGCGTTGCAATTCCTTGGCGAAGCTAGGGGCCATGTTCTCCGCGCGCTTCTGGGCATCGAGCCAAACCCGGAATTCTTTCTTGTTCAGATACCCCTGGTTGTAGGCGTCCTTCGAGAGCCGGGAGCTGGACATAAGCTGCGAGCCGCCGAACAGGTTCCGCCTGCGACTCCGCATGAACTCGCTGCGCAGCTTTGGCGGTGTGGCCTCAATCAGCTCTTTGGCTACTTTCTTGGTCATGGAAGTGGGGCGGGTTGCAGTTCCATGGAGCACTGCCTGAGCTTCGCGGTATTGGGCTGCGGATTTGGCTGGATTGCCACTCGCTTTGACTTGTTTGATTGTTTCGCGTTCCTGACGCAACCGTCGCGCGTATGCTGACCGCGCAATGTTGATCTCGCCTTGAATGAGGCGCTGCTGTTCGGGACGTGTCTCAGCTTTCAGCAGTTGGTACCATTGATCCAATGACCGATTAAACTTCGCCAAATCTTGCGCCATGGACGCTTTAAGCTGTGCCGAACTCGGTGGTGTTCGAATCCGTGGAGCGGGGTTCCGCTGACCAACCCGTTGCATCCGTTTTTTTGTTTTCCGGTACGAGGCAGGGCCAGCCATCAGCTTAGTACCTCCGATCCATTGCTAGGCGGAAAACATGCGTGTATCATCAACCCATGGAAACTTACAAACGGAATCAAGACGGAAGCATCGAATATATGACGGATTTGCTGGGAAACAAAATTCCCGTTCCCGATCTGGGTACCGGCAGCATGGCAGTGAGATACGAGGGGTTTGATTCGAGCAATCTGCACCGGAACGCATCCGCTGGGTGGTACAAGCTTATTGGCTTGACGCAAAAGACCGCCAACGCCAGCCCGAAGGCCCGCAAGCGCACGCCGGAGGTAAAGCAAGACGCTCATTGAAATCTAGGCGTAGGCCCTCCGCGCCGCCGCGCTGGCTTTCCTGCCACGCTGGTACCGGCTGTGCTCTCCACCGCTAAACACGAACGCGTACAAAAGCAGCCCTCCTCCCGCAATCATCCAAACCGGAACGGAACCAATCAGCGGATCGGTCATGAAGTTCATGAAGCTACTCCATGCGCCGCTGAAGTTTCCGCCAGTCAGATTGGTGACCATGTTTCCAAAGTCAGTGGTGGCTTGACCCAACCCGCTCATTCCTCCGCCGCAGCCGCCGCACCTGCCGCCACAGCCGCAATCTCCGTGAACATGACCCACTCCCGACATGCCATACGTCACGCCGGGAACGTTGATGCCCTCAGTCATCCAACTGCTGGCCGGTGAACTGGCCGCCGCAGTCAGGACCGAGTTCTGCATCAGCGGATACATCTCGGCCGTGCCAACAAAATCCCCGGTGCGCCCGACCCCAGCGGGTTGCGGCGGTAGCGTGAACTGCGCGGGAACGAAAGCATGGAGCTGGCCAATCCCGGAAGGCTGCGGGGGCAGGGTAAACCGCGCATTCACGAAATCGGCCAGTCCAGCCATCCCCGGCCCTAAGAATGGATTTTCGGGAATGGTCCAGGAAGCGGGAACGAATGCCCGGAGGCCTGGAACGTACACCCCTAATCGGCCGTGAGAGATTCTCATTTTGTTGTTACCTCCGGCAAAAGGTTGAAAGCCTTCAGTGCGTCGTTGGCGGTCCCCAGCATCGCATCGCGTACCAGCAGCACTTCATAGCCGCGTGATTTGCAACCGCTGAGGCAAGCGTAAATCCCGCGCAGTTCAATCGCCTCGATTGCCAAGTACGCCCGGTCTGCGGTAGTGAACCTTGCAACGGTTTTCATAATCAATGGATTTGTGAAGCTCCGATTAAGAACAAGAGTCCCACGCCAGTTGCCGCACCGAATGCGCCAGGAATGGATCGTGTGAGCAAAAAGGCCGCGGCCAACGGAACACCCAAATCAATCACCACACCCCACTGGTTATAGGTGGTGTTCACTGCCTTTCCAGATAGATAGCAACCCTCCCCCTCAGTCGCAGTGGCAGCAGGATTCCATATTCCGCCCTGTCTTGTGCATGAACTCTGTTGGCTAGAAAGGGCTTGGGCCGAATCAATTTGAGTCATGGCAAAACCGCCACCTGCCGCGATGCCCAGCCCTATTAGAAAATCGTTCATCTGAGCACCTTCCCAAGAACGAATAGAGCGCCAAGCCCGGCCACGCCTAGCACTAACCATGTAGTTGTGTTGCTGCAAAGCGTGCAGGGGCACTGCGAGTTGAAAAGTTGGTTCCACAGAGTCGAACAATCGACGTAACCCGCCGCAACCTGCGCCGTGATATCTTTGACCACCGCCGCATGGTAGGCGGCTCCCTGCGGGGCCGAGACATAAATCGGGTTGCCATTGGAATCGTAACCGGAAATCGAACAGCTACCATCGTCCAACGATGTGTTGGGCGCGCAGGAAGAGCCCACGGTAGCGGGAGGCGGAGGAGGCGTGGGAACCGGTGGTGTGGGAGAGGCAGCGCTGGCGCAGGCGCTAGGCGAAAGGAAGTTTTGAAGCCAGTTGCACTGATACGGCGTTTCCGATGGCAGAGTAGGAGCGGCCTGTTCGGCTTCAGCATTGAGGCAAAATCCGGTGGTTGGATTCACATTCGCCGGATTACACATACTCCCGGCGGGATCGGTATAGGTTGAACCCGATTGGCCAATGCCCAGGTGAATGTGTCCGATTCCTACTCTCATCTGCGTCTCATGAAAAAGTTATCGATCAACAGATTCACGATCTGGTGGCCAACCTGCGAAGCCGCGGCGCGCGCCAACTCGTCCACTTCCGCGTACCCGGTGGGCCCGCCGCCAAAGGCAGTGCCTGGAAAACCAGCCACTTCCTCAGCGTCCATTTCAACGAACCCGAGCCCGTTCACCCATCGCCGCACCTTATGAGCTCCGCCGGGCGGGTTGGGAGGCGGCTGGGTATGGCCATTTCGGCCGCTGAAAGCCAAATCGTACTGCCGCCGGGCCTCCGGGTTCTTCAGCGTCTCATACGCTTCCTTGAGCTCACGGAACTTCTCGGCGCTGCCACCGGCATCAGGGTGGCGGGACTTCGATAATTCACGATAGGCCGCAGCGATAACCTTGGCCGAAGCGCTGGGGTGAACTTCGAGGATGGCATAGTAATCCTTCATGCTTTGCCTCCGGTGAGGCAGCGATAGAACCGGCGAATCCGTTTGCAGGAACGGGACCCACAGACGGCGCGGGCGGTGCCCACGAAATCACGCCGGAGGTAAAAAGAACAGTTCATCGTTTCATCGCTATCAAGAGCCCAAACACCACCACTGCCGCAATCCCAATCACCAAACCGGAACTCGCAGAGGCCGGTGCCACCGTTCCGGGTGCAAGGGCTGCATTCAACACCTGCGTCTGCAAAGCGGCTGGCGTAGTGGTTTCAACCGGCAACTGATTTAGCTGGCAACTCAAATCGGTTGGATCGCACACGTAAGAAAAGCCGCTCGAAAGATTGTTGGCGCTTCCGGTTTGCGGTGTGGTCGCCGTATAGGCAAACCCGGCAGAAAGATCCGTCTGGCCCAACCCATGAATGCGGCTCATTGCTACTTTCATTTGCCACTCCCGTAGGCGATCGCAAGCCCAGCCCCAACCGCCGCCGCGGCCCACCAAAACCACATCTGTGTGTTGCAGTTGTATTGCGGTTCGTAAATCGCGCAGGGTCCCATGGGAAAATTCGCGGGCAGGCAGACTTTATTGAAGCTGTAGCAAGATGGCACGGGTTACGCCTCCTCCCACTTGCGGTAAAACTCTCGAATCGCTTGGCGGCTCACCTGACATACATTCCAGCCCAGACAGAAAGTGAACACGATGGGAACGCAGACACCGAACACGGCCCAATTATTGGCCCAATACCAATAGTGCTGAAGCCGGTTTTTCATTGCGCTCCCGCCGCCGTGCCGCCGCCGCTGGTTACCGTGCCAACCAGCACGGGAGCGGCTTGCGAAGATTCCGGGATGTTGGTTTGCGTCAACACTGCGCTGTTCGCTGGATTGTTTCCGCCCATGGCCTGCCACAAGTTCGCTGGGCCGCAATAGTATTTGGCGGTTGACCGGGAATAGAAAGGCGCTCCCGGAGTCGGATTGAATCCGCTTTGAACCGGTTTTGCCAACCCGCAATTTGAGCCGGCCGGAATCGCGCTCGGAATCGCATCCGGTGGAAGCCCATACCCGGCAAGTTGCGCTTGAACTCCCGCCAAGGTCACAGCCGGGGCCTGAAGGGGCGATGGCGCCGCTGTGCTGATGAATGAGGAAGCGGCCCACGGGAAGACCGAAGTGCAAAATGCGCTTCCATAAAATGGGCTCGAAGGAAGCTGGCACTCCGCGCTGAAATACTCGTAGAGGCCATAGAGCCCCAGTGCCCCCGCAAGCCACCAGAACCAATTCGGGACATTCATGCTGTTATCCTTTGCGTCCCGTGAAGCATAGAACCAACGGCCCAATTGTTTGCAGAGGAACGGGCGGATAGACTTGTAAGATGAAGTCTGAAGTGCTGGTAACAATCACGGATTCCGGCTCGCATGTCCTGATTCGAGCGGTCAGAGATCAGTACACCTTCACCATGACCCCGGAAGAGGCGTACAATCTCGCGCAACTGTTGAATAAGGGTGCGGACATATGCCTTGAAATGAATCGAAGGCCAAATTCCGCCAATGGATGACTGACATGTCTCAAGCGCGCGCTGGATGTAAAGCATGCTCACCATCCTCCATGAATCGCCCAGGTAGGCACGCGTGAAACCGCCAGAAAGCCCAAACCGGCGACCGCGAAGCTCACCCCGGAGCTTTGCACGGCGTTGAGGAAAGCCGAAAGCGTCATCAGCGGCAGTCCTTGGCTGGACATCCCCGGCGCGTTGGCAGTCCCTTGATTCAGACCGCTCGGGAAAAAGATCGCGTTCACATTGAGCGCTGGGCCGCCGGCCGAATTCCAAAGCGTATCCCACTGGTAGGCGTCCGCCTGCCCAGATTGCGCTTGGATGAAGGAATTGGAATTGGCTGCGGTTTGTATGGCCTGTTGAAGCGCCGCCAAAGTCTGGCTGGTAACGACTCCGGCGGCCGCTGATGGCACCGCCGTTGTGGTTGCCGCCACTGGCGTGGCAGTGGTTGCCGGAGTCGTTGTCGTTACCGGCGCAACTGCGGAAGCAACCGGCGTTCCGATCAGCATGTTGCACATACTGCCACCGTAAAAGCCCGACGTCGGGGATTCGCATTGTGAAGTGAACCACTCATAGGCCACATAGAGCGCCACGCCGAACAGGCCCAGGTAGATGAACTTGGAAGAGTCCATCAGTTCACCGCTTCTTTCTGCGCTGGCGGAGCGGGGAAGTTGAAGCCTCCGGCGAGACCGGGCTGGGTTTGCGTTGCCGGAACGGGCTCCGGTGCGGGCTGGGTGGGCGCGAACCAGGAATCCCAGTAGCCGTTTGCTTTGAGATACCAAAACACCAGACCGGCGGCCACAGCCACGCCACCCATGATGAGATAGTGCTTGGGAATGTGGATGTTCATGCGCGCCCCTTCGGCCAGGCGACAATTGCAACGGCCGCCAGCACTCCCACCGCGATGATTGGATTTTCGCCTATCCACGAATTCAGAAGGCACCAGGGCGAAGGCGGAGCTGGAAGCGGACCGAGCGTGGCCGTAATGTCCGGCAGTGGCTGAACCACATTCGCAGGCGTCAATGCAGGCAGCTTCGGTTGCACCTGCGGGGGAGCGGGAGCCGCAGTCGCAGGCTTCGGGCAGTTCAGGTAACTCGAAACCGGAGAGCATTGCGAGCTGGAACACGGGAACGCTCCCACCTGCCCCCAGCTTGAGCACCATTCGAGAGCCGCGATGTTGCCTGAATCCGCACCGCACTGGTATGGCAGGCAATCTCCTGAACCTGGAGCCTGGGTTTGGGGATTCGAGATCACCTTGCCGTTCACCAGGGTGATGGGCCCGGAGGTTATTTGACCGATTCCGATTCTCACCGGCGGCCTCCCATCATGCTCATGGCAAGCAGCACAAGCCCCACTCCTCCGGCAACTAGCGCCCAGTTTGGAATTCCATCGAAGGAAGTCTCGGTGAACCAGTTCGCCCCAGAGGTTGAAGTGCCGCTGCCTGTGCCGCTGCTGGTTCCGGCTGCTGGTGCGCTTGCGCCTGATCCAAATGGCGAAGGTGGAGATGGCGGAGGCGGAGTCGGAGTATTTTGCTGGATCTGTTGAGCCGCCGGTGTCCCTGCCGGAGGTGGCCCATAGACAGTGAAAAGTGTCGTATCGGGCGGGGAGGGCGGCGGGGGAGCCACAACCGGAACAGCCGTTGGAAACGCCTGGGGATTGGCAACCTGCGGGCTCACCATGCCAGTGCTCCACACGCTCGCAGGGAGGGAAGAGTAGTAAGCCAGCCATCGGGGATATGCCGCCGCGGCGCAGGATGCGCCGCCATCTCCGCAATCTGGCGGTGATGCCGCGTTGGGATCGCCGGATGAAATTTCCGCCTGGACTGCGCCGCAGTATTCCTGAGCGAGCTGGGTAACGATGTTTTGAGCAGCTTCGGCCGGTGAACCGCCGGTGATGTATAAGGCCGATAGCACCGCACCCGATGGCGAACCGGTGTTGAGCAGCATGGCGGCTTCCGCGGCGGATGGCAGACCGGCGAAAGCATTGGCGATGTACTGGGCGCACGTTGCCGCTCCGCCAGGTCCTTGCCCCATGCCGCTCCGGCGCGGTGCCGAAATCAACCGCAGCGTGGGTGTGGGATAGCGGTGAATGGATTGGATGGCGACTCTCATGCTTTGCCTCCGGTGAGGCTCATCACCCCAACCAGCACGGCCACAATGAGGACGATAGGCAGATAGTCTGTGGCCGCTGGGACCGGTGTCACCGATCCCGCCGCAGTTGTGGCCACACCACTTCCTCCCGGCGGAATATCGTTAACGATGGGATCGAGATAAGCCAGATTCCAGGTCCAGCACACCCCCACCGGATACGGGACTGAACAGTACGGCGGATATTCGTTGCCGGTGGTCAACCCGAAAGCGCAGGAGTTGCTTCCCACGTTCATGCCATTGCCGAATCTCGGCTGGATGCAATTCTGGCCAGCCATTCCCAAAGCCGGGTTGCCGCACGCCTGTTGAATCGTGGCGATAATCTGTTGAGCCGTGGCGATGGCGCTCTGTTGGTCGCCGGTGGTGCGGTTGGGGTTGCTGAAATAGATTTGATTGTTCTGCCGAAGGTAGGGCTCGGCCTCATTGACGATCGACGTTGCCTCCACGCAGGTTTGCCCGCAGCCCTGAAACAAACGCGAGACCGCACCCACCAGCTCGGCAATTCCGCCGGCCGCGGCCACCGCAGCACCGGCAATCGGACCAGCCGCCATTGTGACGCCCGACGAGGCAGACAACAGACCCGAGCCGATTTCGTTCGCCGTCTGCGACAATTCACCGGGAGCTTGGGCTTGCCCAAGTCCGGGACGCCATCGCGGCTCAAACGAATAGTAGGGCGACAGTTCCACGTTACTTCTTGCGCTTCGCTCGCTTCAGCTTTCTCAAATGCTTGTCTTCGACAATGACCTGTTCCACCACTCCATGTTTGTTGACTTTCACGCCGCGCACCGGGACCATGCGGCCGATCGGGAAGCTGGGAGCGGATGGGTTGGCGGTGCGCCGCCGGTGGTTCTTCGCCTTGCTCTTTCTCTTTTTCGCCATTACCGTTTCCTTTTGGCTTTGCGCCGATTCGATTTGGCCTTGACCGGTTTGCGCTTGGGCGTTTTCTTCGCGGACTTGCGGTTCTTGGCCTTGAGTTTGTCGCGCGCTTCCACGCCACGCCAGAAACCTTCGAGAAAATACTCTTTGGCCTCCACTCCTTTGCCGGAAACTGCGCCTGTGGGAGTGTAGGTTGCAGGTTTGCCGCTTTGAGCATTCCAGGCATCGGATGACTCCGAATACCGGCCAGAGAGACCGACACGGAAACCCTTGGACCGCCAACCCAGCCCGGAAGGATTCCGCCGGTTCCGTTTCGCTTTGGCCTTGCGCCTTTTCTTGGCGGCCGTCTTCTTGCGTTTCTTTTTTCCAAAGTCCAACGCATCGAGCAGAGGTCCGGCGGGAGTTTTATCGATGGCCTGTTGCAAAGGATCGGCTGCGTTGCGTTTCCGAGGCCGGACTTTACCAGTCACGGAAACCGTCACCGGCCGGGCTGAGATTACGTGAAGCTGGGGCATTGCTCTCCTATCTCCGATTCATGCTCGAAAACACAAACCACACCACGCCCACGCCCAGCAGCAAAGGCAAGTACGCACCAAAGTTAAAAGCTCCCGGTAGCGCGGCGCTTCCGACCAGTCCGCCGGCTGCATTCAAAATCTGACCGGTGGCCGGATTGTAAACCAGCGAAGTTCCCGGAACCGCATACGGCCCGGAGGCCGCAGTGATGCCGCGCGCCGCGGCTGCGGTTGCAATTCCGGCTGCGCTCAGAATCTGCGCGGTGGTGCTGGGCCCGCCAGTGGGCGCGAGACTTGGATTGGTGATGTAGGAATTAAGGGAGGTGCCTTGCTCGGCTTCGGTTCCTGCGCCCAGAATCGAGGTATCCGAAATGTTGGCCAGCGGAGTCGTGTAAGTCGCAGTAGAGTAAACGTTCCCGGTCAAGTTGGCCAAATCGGATGCGGAGGGAAGCGAGACAATCGGTGTTTCCGTGGGCGCGGTATACGTCAAGCCCGCGCTGAGATCAACGCCTGAGCCCGAATCGCCCGAAGCGTCCTGCCCCAGCCAACCCATGCCGGGCGGAATGAAGACTGCCTGCGGTACGGTGATCCTCATTTATATTTTGCCTCCGGTGAAGCACAGGACCAATGGTCCATGGCGTTTAGAGGAACGGGCGGGCAGAGGACCGCCAACGCCAAGCCGAAATCTTTCAAGCACACGCCGGAGGTAACGAAATAAGCTCACGCAGCTCGCCTCCACAATAGAAATCCTCCAGCACCCACAGCGAGCAGCAGTGGAAGAATCACCGATGGGCGAAGAGTTTCACCAGACACCGGCCACTCACGCTTGCGGCCCAAGTTGGGACATTCCCAGCCCATATAAGGACCGTGCGAAAGATCCATCGGAATTCGTTGGCCGTTCCAGTACGCCACCAAATAAACGTGGGTGAACTCCCAGGGCTTTTCCGGATCTGCGGACACGGTACACATGCAGCACGGAATTCCCAGCGCGCACAGCAGCGCGGCGCCGTACATGGTGAACCCGTCGCAATCTTCCACCGCCGTACCGCGCTCGATAAGCTGAGCCATGGACGCGGGCGGAATCATGGTCTCCACGATAGAGCGCTTGCGCGGATCGTCCACCGCCAATTGCTGGCCGGTATCGTAATCCTGCTGGAAACGGATGTGGGGTTTGATCGCTTCCCAAACTCCCTTGACAGGATGCCCATGGCCCAGTTCCAGTGCGTCTGCGGCTGCTTTTTGAACTTCCGGCGTGTAGCACTGGCATAAGGCCCAGCCCACCGCTTTGCGGATGGTCATGCGGACCTGAGCATCCGGCGCTTCGGGCATCGCTTCGAAACGATAAGCGGCTGGACCGCCGAAGGCAGGATGATACGCCGTGTCCATGGACCTTTGAGGTATCATCACATGGAAGACGTTGCGGACTCAAGCGAAAGCATATATATATACTAGTTGTCACCCTTCCCATGCCTTCTAAGCTACGGACTATAAAGGCCACGCTAAAGTTCCCCAAGGACTGCTCTTTCGAACCTCCCGAACATTACACGCTGCGCGATCCGCAAGGCGTTCCAGGCCGTTGTGCAGAGTTTTTCGCCTATTGGAAACGTATTGGGGGGACAGCCACAAATCCAAACCCGCGGGCGGAGCTACTCGAAGCGCGCTGGTACATCCACAAACCGAAAGTTCTCCTTACGCTGGTGCGGCCGGAGCGAAAAAACAATTGCCTGAAGATGTTGACCGGCCCTCTGTGGTTCGAGGAGCCAGAACAGTACATGACCGAAGTCCCCAAAAAGATGGGAAGCGGTTCGTGGCATGTCATTCTCAATGAGGCTGGTATCACGGGCGCGTTGGCTGAGTGTTACTTCGAGTCGGAGGACTACGATCTTTACCCGCCGCAAATCGACCTGAAGACGCTAGTGCGAAACGATCCGGTCAACGATGACTACATCCGGTGGCTGGCGGCAAAAGGAATCAAAACCCCTTGGGATAACCCCAATCAGGAGGAAGACGACATGGGATCTGACGCAGTGAAGACCGCTATGGAAGCGGTTACCACAATTTCAAAGAGCGCCATCGAAGCCAAAGAGCGTGAAGCCGACGCGCGCATCGAACTTGCCGAGGAACGGAACGAAAAGTTAGAAGAGCGGATCGAAGAGCTGAACGAAGCCGATCAGGACGAACAGCAGAGCATGGCCAATATTCAAGCTACGGCGATGACCGAATCGATGAAACTGGTCACGGGGACGGCGGAAAAGATGATTGACATGGTGACCAAGAATTCGGGCTCGCAGTTCGATCCGTTGAAGATCATGGAGAAGTCTCACGAATTCGCAAAGGACCTGGCGCAAGCCCGCGGGCCAGACCCGAGCATCGGTCAACTGGTCGAAGCCATCAAGGACCAGAACGCCAAAATGTTGACGCTCCAATCCCAGCAGATGGATTTCATGAGCCGCATGATCGGGATGACCAAGAACGCCGATGGCAGTTGGTCGGCGGGCCCCGCGGCCCAGCCGGGCGGACAGCTCACCGGCTTGGTGACCCAACTCGAAGGCGTGGAAAGGTTGGCTGGGTTACTGGGGTTCAATCGAAATAATCAGGTCACGCAGGCGCCGCCCGTGGAGCATGCGCCGCCGCGGCGGACCATGTGGGATGCCGTGGCCGACGCGGTGAGCAGCAACCCGGTGGCGACTCTCAGTCTGGTTACAACCGGGCTCACGCTGGTGGCCAACATCGTTTACAACCTGACTGCGGGGCGGAGCGGGCCGGTGAATCCGCAGGAAGCGGTAACTCGGGCCAATCAACAACCGATGCAGGCTCAGCCCAGTCCAGGACCAGCCGCCGCTCCCGGTTCACCCGGTAGCGCTTCTTCTGGAATGGACCCGAAGGACCCGCGCCGTTGGGCCGGTCTCCCGGCTTATTTGGAGCCGTCTTTGACTTCTCATCTGCTCGGACGCGATCAGGGCATGAACGGATTCACTTTCGCAGAGTATGTACTATCGGAATGTACAGGCGGCGCCCGCACTCCGCGGGGAAGGCAGTTTTACGATTCCATCCGGCAGAATCTGGGTCCAGCGCAGTTCGACAATCTGATGCGGTCCCATCCGCCGATCGCCAAACTGGCGCAGGAGAACCCGGACACGTTCTTGAACTTCGTCAAAGAGTTCTTTGGGTACGATGATTTCATGGCGTCCGAGGGTGGTAAGGCAGCAGCATGAGTTCTTCTTTATCTGATTCTTCTTTACCTGCCGGTGAGACAGAGAGAGAACGTCCCGCGCCGTCGATGGGAACGGGCGATGCTCAATGATTAGTGCAGA
>Ga0209415_10005456_pt1 | contig 22841 bp, 24 predicted proteins | sample PeaSoiSIISIP2007_FD_187696 | JGI IMG/M metagenome (GOLD analysis project Ga0209415, IMG submission 187696) | Peat soil microbial communities from Weissenstadt, Germany - SII-SIP-2007 (SPAdes) (version 2) | ecosystem: Environmental > Terrestrial > Soil > Wetlands > Peat | place: Germany... | reverse complement strand
CGGTCCCCGTCCCGGGCCCGGTGTTGGCGCCCACGGGTACCGAGGACGGTGCGTTGTGGGTGCGCTAGGCCGGCGCGCCCCGACGCCAGGTCCGGACCGCTCACGTCGGTCAGCACCGTAGGGGGGTCGTCATGGACGACATACCACCCGTCGTGATCGAAGGTGCCACCGTCATCGACGCCTTCCGTGCCAACGTGCGGAAGATCCCGGAGCACCCCGCCATGCGCCGCCGCACGCGCATGGGGTGGGAGACCCTCACCTGGGCCGACTACGGTCTCGCCGTCAACGAGGTCACCGCCGGGCTGGCAGAGCTCGGCATCGGACCCGGCGAGCGGGTCGCCATCTTGTCGGGCAACCGGGTCGAATGGCATCTGGCCGACCTCGGAGCACTTGCCAACGGTTGCGTGACCGTGCCGGTCTACCCCACCAGCTCCGCCCAGCAGGTGGGCTATGTCCTCGCCCACTGCGGGGCCCGGCTGTGCTTCGTGGAGAACAGCGAGCTGCTGGCGAAGGTGCTCGAGGTGCGAGACAGCCTGCCCAAGCTGGACCGGGTGGTGATCTTCGACGACGGCGAACGGCTGGACGATCCGTTCCAGGTCGGGTTCGCCGAGCTGCGTGCCATCGGGGCCGCCCGCCTGCAACGGGAGCCGGGGCTGGCCGAGGAGCGGGCGTCGGGTGTCGTCCCCGAGCAGCCCGCCACCTTCGTCTACACGAGCGGCACCACTGGCCCCCCCAAGGGGGCGATCCTGACGCACGGCAACATCATGTGGACGATCCGCAGCGCCGCCTCCATGGTCCACCTGGGGGCGGGCGAGCGGTTCCTGTCGTTCCTGCCCCTCAGCCACGTGGCCGAGCGCGGCATGAGCGAATTCGCCCCCATCACCATCGGCGGCGAGACCTGGTTCGCCCGCAGCCTGGCCACCGTCGCCGAGGACCTGCTCGACTGCCGGCCCACCGTCTTCTTCGCGGTGCCGCGGGTGTGGGAGAAGCTCCAGACGGCGGTGCTGGCCAAGATGGAGGACTCGCCGTGGCTCACGCGCCACGTCGTCGACCGTTACGTCGAGTTGGGCCGTCACCTCGAGGTCGAACGCGAGACGGGCAAGCGCGTGGCCCCTTGGGAGGCGTTGCCCCACACATTGCTCGACGTCGCCATCGGGGCGAGGATCCGTCAGGAGATCGGCCTCGACCGGGCCCACATCCTCATCACCGCGGCCGCCCCCATCCACCCCGACCTCGTCCGCTGGCTGCACGCCATCGGGCTCCCGGTCATCGAGCTCTACGGCCAGACGGAGGTGTGCGGGCCGACAACTTGCAACCCGCCTGAGGACAACCGCGTGGGCACGGTGGGACGCGCCCTGCCGGGGGTGCGGGTGCGCATCGCCGACGACGGGGAGATCCTGGTGCAGGGTGGAAACGTGTGCTCCGGGTACTTCAACGACCCGAAGGGCACCGCCGCGTTGATCGACAAAGAGGGGTGGATGCACTCGGGGGACCTGGGCACCCTCGACGACGACGGCTACCTCCGACTGACGGGCCGCAAGAAGGACCTCATCATCACCGCCGCCGGCCAGAACATCGCTCCGCAGGACATCGAGATGGAGCTCAAGAGCCATCCCCTCGTCGCCGAGGCCGTCGTCATCGGCGAGGGCCGGCGATACCTGACGGCGCTGCTGGCGCTCGACGCCGAAGCGCTCGCGGCGTGGGCGCACGAGCGGGGCAAGGTGGCGGGTTTCGAGAACCTCGCGGGTGACCCTGACCTCCGCGAGGAGATCGACACTCTCGTCGCCGAGGTCAATTCCGCCCGCTCCCGTGTGGAAGGGATCAGGCGGCACCGGATCCTGGCGCATGAGTTGACGGTGGCGGCAGGTGAGCTGACGCCGACGCTCAAGGTCAGGCGAACGGTGGTGTGCGAAGCGAACCAGGGGCTCATCGAAGACATGTACGCCGAGGACGCCTGAGCGAAGCCCTCTGAAACGTCAACGGCGACCTGCCCGTCGAACCGCCAGTTGCCCTCAGGGGCGGGAGGAGGCGAGGATCGTCGTGGTGCCATCCACGCCCCCGCTCCGAGAAGTCGACGTCCCCGTCGTGGGGCTGGCCCGCCTGCGGCCGCTCATCGGGGAAGGACGCTACGCCGACCTGATGGCCGAAGCGGCCCGCACCCGGGCCGCGCTGCGGGGATGCACCGTGTGGACTGTCAACTCGACGGCCACGGGCGGGGGGGTGGCCGAGATGCTGGAGGCGCTCGTCGGCTACATCCTCGGGGTCGGGGTGGCCGTGCGCTGGCTCGTCATCACGGGGGACTCGGAGTTCTTCTCGGTCACCAAGCGCCTCCACAACCGGCTCCACGGTGTTCCCGGTGACGGCGGACCCCTCGGCCGGGTCGAAGCCGCTGCCTACGAAGCCGTGGAGGCGGTCAACGCCGAGGCGATCGCCGCGCTGGTCCGGCCCGGTGACGTGGTCCTCCTCCACGATCCTCAGACCGCCGGGCTGGCTGCCCCGTTGAAGGCCACCGGCGCAGCCGTGCTGTGGCGGTGTCACGTCGGGACCGACGCCACCAACCCGTGGACCGAGGAGGCGTGGTCCTTCCTGCGCCCGTACCTGGCGGCCTGCGACGGGTTCGTCTTCTCGCGCCGCGAGTACGTGCCGGCCTGGGTGCCGATGGACCGGGTGTCGATCATCCCGCCCTCGATCGACCCGTTCTCCCCGAAGAACCAGGAGCTGTCGACAGGCGACGGTCTGCAGATCCTGGGTGCCATGGGGGTGCTCGACACCACCTCGACCGGGTCGGCGGTGTTCACCCGCCGCGACGGCGCCGCCGGCCACGTCACGCGGCGAGCGACGATGGTGGCCGAAGGGCCCCTCGACCCGGGCGCCCCCCTCGTCGTGCAGGTGTCGCGGTGGGACCGTCTGAAGGACATGGCCGGCGTCATGGCCGGATTCGCGGCGCGCGTACCGATCCGCAGCGACGTCCAGCTCGCCCTGGTGGGACCGGCGGTCGAGCACGTCAGTGACGACCCCGAGGGCCGCGAGGTCCTCGACGAATGCATCGAGGCCTGGAGCCTCCTACCTTCCGAGCAGCGGCGGCGGATCCGACTCGTGGTGCTCCCCATGGACGACCAGGACGAGAACGCGGCCATGGTCAACGCGCTGCAGCGTCATGCCACCGTGATCGTGCAGAAGAGCCTGGCCGAGGGCTTCGGCCTGACGGTGGCCGAGGGTATGTGGAAGGCGAAGGCGGTCGTGGCCTCGGCGGTGGGCGGCATCATCGAGCAGGTGGCGCCGGGGACCGGCGTGCTACTCGACGATCCCAGCAACCTGGACGGGTTCGGAGACGCGCTGGTGGCCCTCCTCGATCAGCCCGACGAGGTGGCGAGGCTGGGGGGGAATGCGCGCCGACACGTCCTGGAGAGCTTCGTCGGCGACAAGCACCTCATGCAGTACGGCGCATTGATGGAACGGTTGAAGGCGCCCTGAGCGCCTAGTTGGCTCGTCCCGCCGGAGAGCTGACGCGGGCCAGGTCGACAGCACCTCCGCCGGCAGGATCGCCGGTCCTGTCCAGTGGGAACCGCCGTCCGGTCACCACGTCCAGGCGCACGACGAACAGCTCGTCCCCGGGGGCAGGCACGAGGGGTGCCGGGCCGGCATCGGAGGTCGGCTGGGGTTCGGACTTCTCGAGTGCCGTAGCCAGGCCGCGCACGAGCACGCTCCAGGCCTCGCGGGCGTCACGGTCCACATGGTCGACCTCGAAGGCCACCAGCGTGCCGGGGATGACCTCTGCCAGGTGGCCCGAGCCGAGCCGCACGACGATCCGGTGTTCGTGGTACGTGAAGTTCACCGGCTGGATGATCGGTGCCTGCTCGGTGGAGACGGCCAAGCGCCCGGTCTGGCCTCTCTTGGCCGCCATGGCCAGCAACCTGACGCACTCGGCGAGGGGGAGCACTTCCGATCCGCGTTGGTCCGTCCACATAGGAAAATCGTGGCACGACTCGCCCGGCGTACCTAGGGCCATTGGTCCTTCCTCGACGACGCCTGACCGTCACGGTCCGGTCACGGTGTCCAAGAGCTCACTGAGGTCACCCACCACCACGTCCGCGCCCGCTTCGCTGAGTGCCGCCGGGGTCGCTCGCCGGGCCACCCCGACGACCAGTGCGAAACCGCCGGCATGCCCGGCCATGACCCCCGCCGGGGCGTCCTCCACGACGGCGGCCCGGGACGGTTCGGACCCCAGCTGGGAGGCGGCGTGGAGGAACGTGTCGGGGGCGGGTTTTCCGCGAAGGTGCTGTTCCCGTGCCACCCGGCCGTCCACCATGACGTCGAAGAGGTCGGTGATGTGGGCGGCGGCGAGCACAGCCGCACAATTCTCGCTCGCCGACACCACCGCCGTGCGGCGCCCGGCGGCGCGAAGCTGCTTGACGAGCGCAACCGATCCCGGGAAGACGGTCACCAGCCCGGCCAGGCTCTCGAGCACGAGCGCGTTCTTGCGATTGCCCACCCCGTCCACGGTCTCGCGGTCGGGGGGATCGGACAGACGGCCCTCGGGGAGCGTGATCCCCCGAGAGGCGAGAAAGTCCCTGACACCGTCGTAGCGCGGTTTGCCGTCGACGTAGCGTTCGTAGTCCTCCACCGGGTCGAACGGCGTGAACACCCCGCCCCCGTCCTCAGCCCTTCGGGCCAGCACCTCGTCGAAGGTCGTCTTCCAGGCCGCGGCGTGCACGCGTGCGGTATCGGTCAGCACCCCGTCGAGGTCGAAGAGCCACACGTCGATGGCGCGGGTATCGACGGCTCCGCGGGGTGCAGATCCGACGTCCGCTTCGCTTCGTTGCATTTCGGAGGCCCTACCCGTGGGAATGATCGACGTCCACACGCGGCAAGTCCTCTACCTCCTTCTTGGTGATGCTGAGCCGGATGCCGTCCTCGATCCGGGCCACGGCCCCGATGGGGATGGCCACTTCCCTTCGTCCCCACATGTGCCCTTCTTGGAGAAGGACATGGGTCACGTGGTGGTCGTCGGGGTCGATGACCAGCCCCTGGACTCGCCCGATCTCTCCGTCTGCGGCGTGCACCGGCTCGCCGCGGCGCAGGGCCACGTCGCCGGCGGGGATCCTGTCCACGACGAGGGGTAGCGTTTCGCCCACGCCCACGCCCGTGCTCACGCCCAGGCTGTAGTAGGGCCACGAGAGCACCTGTTGCGGACTGTAGCCCTCGAATGCACCCGTGTCGGGCAGGAACTGCATCTCCTCGGCACGTTCGAGCTTCTCGAAGTCCGCCGACGTGCACCGGAGCCGGACCACGTCCGTGGCGGCTTCGACGAGGTCGACCGGGACAAGTCGGCCGATCCCGAATCCGTGTTTGGGTTCGACCACGAGGTGGGTGACCACTCGCGCCACGGGATCGACGACGACTCGGGTCACCTTCCCACACGCGCCGTCGGTGCAGCGCGCTTCGGAACCGATCGTGAACTGCGTGGCCTGTGTCATGAACGCTCAACTCTCTCGGCCCCATGGCCCGACCGGCACCGGGACCGTGTTCCGGGCCGGGCAGGTGCCGCGCCGGTCAGCTGTCGATGTCGTAGGCGGTGGCGTGCTTGGGCTGGTAGAGGCCGAGCTCCCCGGCCCCGGGGATCCGCAGCCGGGTGAGCAGACCGAAGCCCTGGTTCTCGATGGGTGCGGTGAACTCGACACCCTTTCCCCTGAGATCGGCCACGGCGGCCTCGACGTCCTCACACATCAGGTACAGCTCGTGGTGCCCGCTGGGAGCACCGGTGTCGGGGGCGGCCGGGTGGATCCCGAGTTCCGCCGGGGGCAGCTTGAAGATGAGCCAGCCGCCGTGGACGTCGACATGGGGAAGTTCGAGCACGTCCCGCAAGAAGGCCCGGGCCTTTTCGGCATCCTCGGCATAGATGATGGCGTGCGTTCCGGTGATCACCGCCCCATGTTGCCACCGCCCCTTCCCCCGCTGCTCGGCCCACCCCCTGCGCCTTGCGTTCTTTGGCGCTTTCCCCTGCCTTCGTCGCGGAGAGGGTCGAGGCAGTCGAGGCGGGTCGAAACGGGTAGGAGAGGGTCGAGGCGGGTCGGATAGGGTCGAGGCGGGTCGAGGCGGGTCGAGGACACCGTCCAGGTGCCGTACGTGCCCAGTTTCCTGATGCACACGGCCATTTGGCCCTATCGCCGGTCCCGATCCGCAGGACAACCTTCAAGGAGACCCCGAGGGTTCCAGCGGGGCGGAGCGACACCGAAAGACCATTCCATGACGATCTCGACAGCGGCTGCTCTCACCTCCGGGGCGGCCGCGGTGTGGCCACGGTGACCCGGTGAGCTTCCTCGAGTTCGCGTTCTGGAACATCTGGTCCAGGAAGGCCAGGTCTCTCGGGTTGGTCCTGGCCATCGCCTTCGCGGTGATGACCGTCGTCACCCTGGCTGTCACGAGCAGCGGCCTCGAACAATCGGCGGCGGCCATCATCTCCATCGGCAAGGCCGACTTCACCGTGGCCCAGAAGGGTGCCGCCGACCTGCTGGCCAGCACGATCGACCAGGGCGAGCTCACCCGCCTGCAACAGGTCCCGGGCGTGGGCCGAACCGTCGGGGTGCTGGTGGAGACCGAGAATCTCGGCGCGGCGACCCCGGTGTTCATCGAGATCGGCATCGCCCCGTCCGATCTCGCCCCCTTCGGCGTGACGATCCTGGCCGGGCACGCCTACGGAGCCACCGCCACCGATCAGGTCCTGGTGGGTTGGCGTGCTGCGTCCACGTTCCATCTCCACGTCGGCTCGCGCTTCCACGCCAATGGCACCTGGAATACGGTCACCGGGATCTACTCCACCGGGAACAGTTTCGGTGACTCTGGCGCCATGTTCCCCTTGCCGGCCATCCAGGGTTACAACCGCGTCCCGGGGATCGTGACGATGGTGTTCGTGAAAGATGCCAAGGGGGTGGCCGCCGCGACGGTGGCCCACCGGATCGACGTCAACATGCCCGAGCTCACCACTATTCGGACTGCCTCCCAGTTCGGACGGGCTGACCGAAACCTCGTCTACCTCAAAGCCGCCGTGACCGGGAGCACCGTGCTCGCCGTGCTGATCGGCGCGGTCATCGTCGGCAACACGATGTTGTTGTCCGTCTTCGAACGGACCCGCGAGCTCGGGCTCCTGCGTGCCATCGGTTGGACCCGGCGTCGCATGGTGGCCCTGCTCCTCGGCGAGAACTTGGCCCTGGCCCTGCTCGGGGCGATCATCGGGGTGGTGCTCGCATTCGTGGTGACGAGCGGCCTCGAGCAGTTGCCCGCGCTCAAAGGAGTGCTCCACGCCAACTACACGTCGGGAGCGTTCGGGCGGGCGCTGTACACCGCAATGGGAATGACACTGATCGGCGGCCTGTATCCGGCCACGCGTGCGGCTCTGTTGTCACCGTTGAGGGCGCTCAGCTATGAGTAATCCGTCGACGCCGGCACCGGCACCGAGTCCGGCACCACTCGCCATCGAGCTTCGCGACGTCGTCAAGGTCTACGAGGGCGGTGTCAGAGCCCTCGATGGCGTGGATCTGGCCATCGAGGAGGGCGAGTTCGTTGCGATCACCGGGCCATCGGGCTGCGGGAAGTCCACCTTGCTGCATCTCGTGGCTGCGCTCGACACCCCCACGTCGGGTACGGTCCGCGTCAGCGGTCAGGACCTCAACCACATTCACGACATAAGCCGGTTCCGTCGCGAGCAGGTCGGCCTCGTCTTCCAGCTGCACAACCTCCTGCCCCAGGTGTCGGTACGTGCCAACATCGAGGTGGCGATGTTCGGCAGCCGGCGCTCTGCCCGCAGCCGCCGGGATCGCGCCTTGGAATTGGTCCAGGAGATGGATCTGGGGGGTCGCGAGGACAGGCTTCCCACTCGGCTGTCGGGGGGGGAGCGCCAGCGCGTGGCCATCGCCCGTGCCCTGGCCAACGAGCCGCGGCTCCTCCTCGCCGATGAGCCCACCGGAAACCTCGATGCCGCCTCGGTCGAGCGGATGTTGGGCGTGTTCGACCAGCTCCATGAGACCGGCGTGACGATGCTGCTCGTGACCCACGACCATTCCGTGGCCAAGGCAGCCCAGCGCACCGTGTACATGCGCGACGGTCGTATCGCCGAGAGCGTCGATGCCAGATAGGGGCTCCCAGGGAGTCGATCTCCTCACCACGGGCAACGCTGTTCCCGAGATCGAGGCGCCGGTCCGGTGAGAACCCCGGGCTCGTCACCACGACGCGGGCTCGTCCTGGCGGTGTTGTGCATCAGCCTCCTCATCGTCAGCCTCGACAACACGATCCTGAACGTTGCGTTGCCGACCATCGTCCGCACCATGCACGCGTCGTCGAGTCAACTGCAGTGGATCGTCGACGCCTACGCCGTGGTCTTCGCCGGCCTGCTGCTGGTCGCCGGCAGCCTGGGGGACCGCCTGGGGCGCAAGTGGGTCTTCATGGCCGGGCTGCTGGTCTTCGCGGCGGGATCGGCCACCTCCGCCTTCTCGGCGACCCCCGACCGTCTGATCGCGGCGCGCGCCTTCATGGGCATCGGCGCGGCGGCCATCATGCCGTCGACGCTGTCGATTCTCACCAACGTGTTCACCGAGGCGGAGAGCCGGGCCCGAGCCATCGGGTTCTGGTCCGGGACGACCGGACTTGGCGTTGCCGTCGGTCCGGTGGCGGGGGGATGGTTGCTGTCGCACTACTGGTGGGGGTCGGTCTTTCTGGTCAACGTACCCATCGCGCTGGGCGGGCTGTTGGCGGCGATGTGGGTGGTGCCCAACTCCAAGAACCCGGTCAGCAAGCGACCCGATCCCGTTGGTGCCGTGCTTTCCATCCTCGCCCTCGGCCTGCTCCTGTGGGGGATCATCGAGGCCCCGAATCGCACCTGGACGTCCCCCGTCGTTGTCGGGGCCATCGCCGGCGCCGGTGTCATCATCGCCGTGTTCATCTTGTGGGAGCGGCGGTCGACCCATCCCATGCTCATGCTGTCGTTCTTCGCCGCCCGACAATTCTCCGTGGCCATCGGGGCGATGGGGCTCGTGATCTTCGCCCTCATGGGCGGGCTCTTCGTGCTCACGCAGTACCTGCAATTCTCGCTGGGCTACAGCCCGCTTCAGACCGGCATACGGGTGGCGCCCATCGCCGCCGTGCTGCTCGTGGTGGCCCCACTTTCGACGGTGCTCGTCCGGTATGTGGGGAGGAAGCCCGTCGTGTTCACCGGGATGGGTCTCATCGCGCTCGGCCTCGGGCTTCTGTCCCTGGCCACGGTGCGCAGTACCTATGCCGACGTGCTCCCGGACTTCTTGCTCATGGGTATCGGCACGGGTCTGGCCTTCGCGCCGTGCACGGAGTCGGTCATGGGGACCCTGCCCCTGGAGCGGGCTGGTGTGGGCTCGGCCACCAACAGCGCCGCACTGCAGATCGGCGGTGCGCTCGGGGTGGGTGTCCTCGGCAGCCTGCTCGACACCCGATACCAGGATCGGTTGGCTCCGGTCCTCGCCCACTACCCCGTGCCGGGTTCGATCCTCAAACTGATCAACGGCTCCCTGGGTGGTGCCCTGGCCGTCGCCCAGCGCCTCGGCGGCCATCTGGGCGCTGATCTGGCCGGATTGGCGCGACGGTCGTTCGTGAGCGGGATGGGCCTGGCGGTCACGGTGGGGGCCGTCGTGGTCGGGTCCGCCGCCATCGGCGTCCTCGTCATGCTGCCCAACCGGGCCGCCCCAACTCCACCCCAAGCGGACCCAGGACGCGCTGAGGCGCCCGGCGAGGCGGTCCCTCAGGGCACCGGCATCCCCTGAGGTCCGATCGGGGCATCGCCGGCTGCCGCGGCGCCACCGCCGCCTCCGGTCACCTCAGCCCCGATCACGGAGTACGAGGACGGGGCAATGTGCGTTGGTCACGCAGTGCTCGCTCACCGATCCCAGCAACATGCCGGTGAACTCCCCGTGGCCCCGGCTGCCGACGACGAGAAGATCCGCACCCCGTGATGCTTCCACCAGTGCGGGCGCCGGGTGCCGCCGGACCACGACCGGACGGACGACGAGGCCGGGATGGTTTTCGCGCACGGTCTCGAGGACGTCGTCGAGGAGGGCTCGAGCGTCGGCCTCCGGGTTGTAGCCGTCGGGGACGACCAGAACCACCCCGTAGCTATTGGGCCACTCCCACGTCGTGATCACCTCGAGGTCTGAGCCGGTCAGCTCCGCCTGCCGTGCTGCCCAGTGCAGGGCGGCCAACGAGCATTTCGATCCGTCGACCCCGACGACGATTCGGTGGATGGGCTCTGCCTGCGCACCAGCCACCTCTGCCTCCTCTCCTAGCTTCGGGTCCGGTTCCGGATCTCACCGGAATGACACCGGCGGGGCGCCGCATGCGACGCCCCGCCGGTCATACAGGCGATAGCCCTTTCGGGCTCGCGCCCTGCGTCACACCATCGTCGGAGCCTTGTCGACGGCGTGCGCCTTGGGGAACTCCTGGTCCTCGGGCACCCGCCGCAAGTGAACCATTCCGAGCAGCGCGAGCACGAGCATGATGCCGGCCAGCACGAAGGACACGATCGATGCGACCAGGGCGATCTGGCCGAAGGTCGAGAAGGCGTACGCCTCGAGGAGCAGCCCTCGCAGTGTGGTGCCCTTGAAGACGGTGGCCACCTGGCCGGCGAGCTTGGCGTTGGTCGGGTCGGCGATGGACGCGGCGCTCAGTTGCGCGTAGGTCTGTCCTCCGCCGATCTCCTTGAGGTGCACGGCGATGAAGTCGTTGGCGTAAACCTCGGCCTGCGAGCCGGTGGTGAGCTCCTGCCCGGCGTACTGCGACACCGACGGGATCATACTGGGCGTGATCTCCGTGCCCACCTTGGCGTGGGCGAATGCTGACGCCGGTGGGAAGGTGATCTGCTGCTGGGCGAGCTGGTCGTGGACGTTGCTGTTGGCGAAGTTGTAGCCCCACAGCCCCAAGCCCCCGGCCGCGAGCAGTACGACGACAAGGACCGCGCCGCCCGCCGTGAGGATCATGTCGAACGTCTTGCGTCGCATGTCTGGCTCCTTTTCCGATGTTCGGTGTTTGGTTTGTCGGGCTCGGCACCCATGCCGGGCCTCCCAGGTCACGATGCCCGAACCGACGGGGTGCTCGGCAGAGTCAAAGGTCCCTGTGCGGGGTCCAAACGTCCCTGGTAGGGCGGTTGTCAGGGAATTTCGGGCGTGCTCGTGGGGCGACCCCGGGGGCCGGAGCCGACCTACTGCGAGATCGGCACTTCCCAGGTGAGCAACGTCCCGCCTCCGTCGCGGCTCTCGACGAGGAAGCGCCCGTGGAGCTTCTCCGCCCGGCGCCGGAGGTTGACGAGGCCGAGCCCACCGCCGGTCCTCTCGGTCTGTCGCAGACCGTGCCCGTTGTCGGTCACCTGGAGCTGACAGAGCCCGTCGCGCACGCGGACGATCACGGTGGCCTCGGTGGCTTGGGCGTGACGCCCGACGTTGGTCACCGCCTCCCGGACCGTCGCCGACAGGTGTTCGGCGAGCTCCTCGGACACGGCCGAGTCCACAGGGCCGTCGAACGACACCCGCACCTCGAAGCCGAGGACGGGGTCGAGATCGCGGACGAGAGCGAGAATTTCGTTCCGGACTCCTTGGTCGATGCCGGCCGATCCGAGCTCGTAGATGGTCGAGCGGACCTGCCGGATCGTGGCGTCGAGATCCGACACCGCGGACTTGAGTCGCTCCGCGATTCCCGCCGCCGCGGCGGCACCCGCCATGCTCTGCAAGGAGAGCGTCACGGCGAAGATCCGTTGGATCACCGTGTCGTGGAGGTCCCGTGCCACGCGGTCGCGGTCCTCGTAGACAGCCACCTCCTGCACCCGCTGATGGAGGCGGGCGTTCTGGATGGCGATGCCGGCGGCCAGGGCCAGGGCTGCCACCAGTGCCTCGTCGTCGGCGGTGAATTCGGACCAGCCGATCTTGTCGGTGAGATAGAGGTTGCCGTACACCTCGTCGCGCACCTTGATCGGTACCCCCAGGAACGAGGTCATGGGTGGATGGTTGGGGGGGAAGCCGTAGCGGTCAGGGTGGGATCCCATGTTGCTTATCCGCAACGGGTGTGGCTCGGTGATGAGCAGTCCGAGCACACCTCGGCCCGTGGGGCGGTCTCCGATCCGCCGTTCCTCGTCGGGCTCGAGCCCCGCGGTCAGGAATTCGGAGAGAGCGGTCCCTTCGTCGTTGAGGACGCCCAGCGCGCCGTAGCGGGCCCCCGCCATAGAGCGGGCCTCCTCGATCAGATGGCGCAACAGGACCGGTAACTCGAGATCCGCCTCGAGCAGAAGCGTCGCCTCGAGCACCCGGCGAAGCTTGGCAGGATCTTCGATCGCCCGGAATGGCACCGCCATCCAGCGTAGCGGGCTTGACCATCCGAGGGCTGCGCAGGCTCCCGGGCCACAATTGTCCTCGTCGTACGAGGCGACGGGATGGCGAGACGGGTTGCCTTGCCGTGGTTCACTTGGGAAGATGATCCGGTGAGCCTGCGCGTGTTCCTCCTCGACGATCACGAGGTCGTCCGAACCGGCCTGCGGTCGTTGCTCGAGGCGACCGACGACATTGTCGTCGTGGGTGAAGCCGGGACTGTGGCAGAGGCGTTGGCCCGGATCCCACCCACCCGTCCAGATGTTGCGATCCTCGATGTCCGTCTCCCGGACGGGAGCGGTGTCGAGGTTTGTCGAGAGGTCCGCTCGCGCCATCCGGAGATTGCGTGTGTGATGCTCACGTCCTACGCCGACGACGAGGCGCTCTTTGCCGCCATCATGGCGGGCGCCGCCGGCTACGTGTTGAAGCAGGTCGAGGGCACCAACCTCGTCGATGACGTCCGACGCGTGGCGGCGGGCCAGTCGTTGCTCGATCCGGTGATCACCGAGAGGGTGCTGACGCGGCTTCGCAAAGGCCCTGAGGAGGACCCCCGGCTCGCCAGTCTCACGGCCCAAGAACGCCGCATCCTGGATCTCATCGCCGAGGGGCAGACCAACCGCCAGATCGCCGGCGCCATGTACCTCGCCGAGAAGACGGTCAAGAACTACGTCTCCAACGTCTTGTCCAAGCTCGGCATGGAGCGGCGCACGCAAGCGGCAACCTATGCGGCGCGTCTTGACGAGCGATCGCAGCGATCCGGGCGCGACGACGCCTCGGGCACCTAGGGAGCCGCGTCCCCCCCTGCGTTCAGCAGGGCTCGGATCGCTCGGTGAGCTCGTCGAGCTCGATGAGCCGGTCCAGTCCCAGACCGCGAGCCTCGAGCGCACGCTCGAGGCGGTTCCGTTCGAGCTGCCGCTGGTCGAAATTGTTCAGGTCGAATTCGATCTCGAGACACCGGGCCAGCCCGATGAGAGCGATGTCGTAGGCCAATTGGTCGGCGAGCGCCCCCGCCGCCCAGTCCGAGCCTTTTCGCGTCCGCACGTCGGGCTCGAGTCGGCTTCGGTACGCAAGCAGCTTGGCCAGCGCTTCTCCGGTCGTCGGTTCGTCATCGGACCCTTCCGCCTGGTCGAGCGCGGCGCTCAGGAGTTGGCTGTAGATGGACATGGTCTCCTACTCTCGCGCCGCGCCAACACTTCGTGGGTCCGGCCCTCCGCCCCGATCAGCTCCGAGATCGAGGGCCATCTGCATACCTCCAGTGTCTCCTCGACCCCGTCCACCACGGAAGGGCCAGAGGTCCCAATCGGCCTGCAAGTGGGCCCTGAGAGATCCCGCGGCGTGGCGCCGCGGCGAGGGACGTGACGGGACCTTCGGCCCTGTCAGTGCGGGTTTGTACTCTGAATCATGGGAAGACACAGGCGGTTGCCTGTGGGACCGGAGAATCCGATGGGCCTGAGCGTCGCGGGTTTGGGAGGGGTGCACTCGGCCGAAGCCCACGACCAGCAGTCCAGATGAGCGCTCACGATCCTCTTGTGCGCGAGACGCACGTCTCGATCCTGTTGTTCCTCGGTGAGCGTGTGCTCAAACTGCGCAAACCGCTCCACTTGGACTTCGCCGACTTCTCGACCCTGTCGAATCGGGCCGAGGACTGCCGGCATGAGGTCGAGCTCAACCGCCGGTTGGCTCCCGACGTCTACTTGGGAGTGGCGGACGTCACGCTGGACGGTGAGACCCTCGATCACCTCGTCGTGATGCGCCGTCTTCCCGCCGAGCGCTCCCTTGCCCATCTGGCGCGCTCGGCGCCGGAGGCGCAGTGCGTGGCCGAGGTGCGAAGAGTGGCCCGCACCATGGCGGATTTCCATGCCCGGGCCGACCGTTCGACCGAGATCTCCGCCTGCGCCACCGTGAAGGAGGTCACGGGGCAGTTCGAAGCGAACGTGTCGGCCGTGGCCCCCTTCGTCGGCCCGGTACTCGACCGACATGCACACGACAGTGTGGTGTCGGCCGTGCGGCGCTACCTGGCGGGCCGCGCATCGCTGTTCTCGGCTCGCATCGCGGCTGGCCAGATCTGCGACGGCCACGGGGACCTTCTGGCCGACGACATCTACTGCCTCGAGGACGGTCCGAGGATCCTCGACTGCCTCGAGTTCGACGACCGCCTCCGCTTCGGGGACGTGGCGGCAGACGTGGCCTTTCTGGCCATGGACCTCGAGAGGCTCGGTGCCGACAGGGCATCGACGCAATTCGTGCGCGAGTACGAGGAGGCAGCCGAGGCGCCCATACCCCGGTCGTTGCTCCACCTCTACATCGCTCTGCGCGCCTATGTCCGCACGAAGGTCGCCTGCATCCGTCACGGACAGGGCGACCCCGCCGCGGCCCCTGAGGCGGTGCGCCTCCTGGAGCTCGCCCGGGCTCATCTCGAGCTCGGTCGGGTGCGTCTCGTACTCGTGGGGGGTCTGCCCGGCTCGGGCAAGTCGACCTTGGCGTCGCTGTTGGGAGAGGCACTCGGTGCGACCGTGCTCAGATCCGACGAGCTGCGACGGGGTAGTCCGGGACCGGAGCGCACGGGCCGTCAGGCAGAGGTGTTCGCCGGTGGGAGCTACACGCCGGAGAAGAAGCAGGAGGTCTACGACGCTCTCATCGAGACCGCAAGGCAGCACCTGGCCCTCGGCGAGTCGGTGATCCTCGATGCGTCGTGGATCGACGACTCCCACCGACGTCTGGCCCGGGAACTCTCGCAGGAGTCGATCGTCGATCTCACCGAACTGCACTGCACCGCCCCGGCGGCTGTCACCGAGCACCGCATCACCACGCGACTGTCCAACCAAGCTGGTCCGTCCGACGCCACGGTCGAGATCGGCCGGGCCATGGCTCGCACCGAAGCCCCGTGGCCGTCGGCCACGCCCATCGACACGACGCGGCCGCCCGGAGTCGTTCTGGCCGATGCCCTCCGCGCGCTGGGCGGCGGTCCCGACCGGCTGTAGGGCGACGGAGCCGACCGCGTGGAGTCAGACGCTACGCGTGCCAGCACCCTCGATGATCGTCGCCAACGTCGCCCCCCACGCTCGGGCCCGTTCGAGCTCGCCCGGCAGGAGGTGGCTCTTGTTGTCCACGAGGAAGCTCTCGGGTGGGGCGACCACGTCGAGCCCGAGGCGCACCAGGTGGCGGCGGACGGTCCTCGAAGCGCGCCCCGTGAAGAGGACCGGGGCCTTGATTCGGGTGTCGAAGGCTGCCGCCCTGGTGTCGGCACGACTGAGCGATGCCAGCCATTCCCGGACGCCGGGCCCGGTGTCCGCACCGGGCTCGAGCACCAGGTCGGTCCCCGGCTTGCCGGTACGCAAGGTGGCGCCCCTGCGGGTGGAAGGCCACGACATTCCCCATGCTTGTGTGGGCCCGCCCACGATGACGAGGTCGAAGCCATCGAGCGTGTCGGTGGCGTCGGCCACTCCCGCCACTGTCACGTCGGGCTTCGGACCCAGCCCCTCTGCGATCGCTTCTGCGACCATTCGGGTGCTCCCGAACATCGACTCGTAGACCACAAGCGCTCGCATGACGCCTCCTACTCGCTCGTGCCTCTGCTCCCAGCGTCCTATCGGGCTCGTCCACGTGCCAGGGGCGAAGGTCATTTCCGGTGGCGGCAGCCGATTTCTTGGGCCGATCGGCCCTACCCGACGCCTGCCTTCACCCCGCATCCTGGGAAAACACCTGTCGACTCAGAATGGGTCGGTCAGGTGAGTCGGCATCGCAATCACAGAGGAGCCTCTGAATGACCATTCGAGTCGGGATCAACGGTTTCGGTCGGACCGGCAGGGCCCTGTTCCGAGCGGCCCAGCGCCGCGAGCTCGACCTCGAGGTCGTGGCGGTCAACGACCTGGGCCCGTCCGAGGCGCTGGCCCGTCTCCTCGCTCGAGACTCTGTCTTCGGGAGATTCGACCAGTCGGTCACCACGTCGGGAAACGTCATGGTGGTCGGTGGCCGTCGGATCCTTCTGCCCGCCCAACGGGAGGTGAAGGCCCTGCCCTGGGCCGAGCTCGAGGTCGACGTGGTGGTGGAGTCCACCGGGCACTTCACGGCTCGCGAGGACGCGGCGGGCCACCTCGATGCCGGGGCCCCCCGAGTCGTCGTGTCCGCGCCATCCAAGGGTGCCGACGCGACCTTCGTCATGGGCGTGAACGACGACACCTTCGACCCGTCGAGCCACGTCGTCGTCTCCAACGCCTCGTGCACCACCAATTGCCTGGCTGTAATGGCCAAGGTCCTCGACGACGCCTTCGGGCTCGAGGAAGGCCTGATGACGACGGTGCACGCCTACACCGGCGATCAGCAACTGGTGGACGGGCTCCACAAGGACCCGAGGCGCGCTCGAGCCGCGGCGCTCAACATCGTCCCGACCACCACCGGGGCGGCCCGGGCGACCGGTCTCGTCCTGCCGGCGGTGCAGGACCGTCTCGACGGACTCGCTCTGCGGGTGCCGGTGCCCGACGGATCGATCACCGACCTCGTGGCCAACGTGGCGTCGAAGGTCACCGTTGCCCATGTCCAAGACGCCTACCGCGAGGCGGCCGCGGCGGCTCCGCTGGCGGGCCGTCTCGAATACGCCGAGGAGGCTCTGGTGTCGACCGACATCGTCGGTTCACCGGCCTCGTGCGTCTTCGACGCCGAGCTCACCATGGTCAAGGGGCGCATGGTGAAGGTGCTCGGGTGGTACGACAACGAGTGGGGCTACGCCAACCGGCTGGCAGAGTTGGCGGCAAAGGTCGGCGCGGCTCCCAAGGCGTGAGCGGCTCATGGACGCCCGAAAATGAGCTCGGAAGAGGCCCTCGAATGAGACGACCCGGGATCCCGCGCCACCGGTGCGAAGTCCGTCCACGGCGAGGACATCCGTGACCGTGCCCCGCCGCATCGTCGTCGGCGTCGACGGCTCCGAAGACTCGGGGCGCGCCCTGGGCTGGGCCGCGGCCCTGGTCGAGGGGTCTGGCGGAGAGGTGGTCGCCGTCCATGCCCTTGGCCTCTTGACCCACCTCGCCGACGATTCCGTGGTGCCATCAGCGGGTCACCGACAGGAGGTGGTCGGCAAGCTCGAGCGGGAGTGGTGTCGACCGCTCGTCGACGCATCGGTCGCTCACCGCTGCGTGGTGATCGACGGCGATCCCGTGACAGGTCTGCTCAGGGCGGCACACGAGCAGGACGCTGACCTGATCGTCGTGGGCCGTCGGGGCATCGGTGGCCCTTCCGGGCTGCTGCTCGGCAGCACCAGCCAACAGCTCGTGCACGAGGCGGACCTCCCGGTGATGGTCATTCCTCGCGATACACCGGCACAGGGCGGGCCCAGTCGATAGGAAAGCCCAGTCGTCGGGACAGCCCAGTCGTCGGGACAGCCCAGTCGTCAGGAAAGCCGACGCCCCGACCCTTTCAGGCCAGAGAGGGAGTTGATCGAGCTACCCGACCCGGCACGGCCGGGAGAGCTTCATCGCTCGCCTTGGTGGACCGACCGATGCTGTGTCAACCGGAGCACAGCACTCAGGACGTCGAGGGCCGAAGCAACTCCGACAGCGGCGTTGTCATCGACAACGGCGACGACATCGAGCTCGTACGCCGCCATCTCCTTGCCGACGTCGGCCGGGTGTTGCGTGCAGCTGACCGTCCTGGGCGTCGGGCGTGCGATCTCGCCCGCCCACACGGTGTCGGGGTCTGCGCCGCCCGCCACGGCCTCGATGACGTCCATTGCGGTCACGAACCCGGTGGGCCCGAGAGGGCTCTCCACCAGCACCGCTCCCAGGCCCGACTCCACCATCGCCTGTGTCACGGCGCGCAGGCTCACCAGCGCGCCGACGCGCGCCGGAATGCGGACGGGGATGCGAGGGGCCAGTTCCGAGCTGGGGTCCTCATCGGCCCCGGGGTCATCCTGGTGCACGGGCGCCCGGCGGTTCGCGCTCATGGCTGGGCCTCTGACACCGCTCCCCACGAGATCCGCCGTCCCGAGACGACGGTCGAAGGCACCCGTACCAGGAAGGAGTGCGGCCCGGGTGCCCACGCCCCGAGGGGCAGTCGTGCGGCCCGTTCGACGTCTCGGGCCTCGGTCACCAACTGCGCGACCCCGGTCACGAGGACGCTCCAACCGGTGTGGTACAGACCGTCGACACCGTCGGCCTCCACGCTGACCACCTGTCCCCGGACAGCCGCGTCGAGCTTGGAGCCCTTGTCGGTGGCGAAGACCACGTCCCCATCGAGCACCGACACGTTGACAGGTACGGCGACGGGAAGCCCGTGCACGCTCAGTACCACCCGGCCCACGCCGGCGTGGCCGAGGAGCTCGAGGCATTCGTGTCGCTCCAGCTCGACCAGGGCGAGAGCCGTCTCGTGCGTGGACGCTTGCTCCATGAACTCACTGTGCGCGCCGGTTTGGGGCGTCCACCAGGGCCCAACGGCCGTATTCACGATCCCGGTCGGCGCCGCCTGGTCCGGCTGTGGTCACGGATCCGTGCCGGACAGGAGCGTGGTCGGATCAGCCTGCCCTGATGACCCGGCCGGTGATCTTGCGCGGAATGATTTTGAGCCAGCGATCCGCCGGTGGCGGAGCCCAGGACTGGACGGTCAGCGAACGCAGGGCTTCGGAACGCTGATCGAGGGCAGAGGTGATGTCGGCACCGTATCCCTGGAGGAGCACGCTCCATCCCACCCCATTGTCCCAGTCGACGTGGTCGACTTCGAAGCTCACGGAATGGAGCGGCGCGTTCAGGGTCTTCGCCCCCTGGTTCGTCTGGAGCACGACGGTTTCGCCCTCCATGGCGAACTGCATGGGCAACACGATGGGAACGCCGTCGACCACCACGCCCAACCGGCCGAGGCGCTGTGTCGCCATCCGCGTCAGGCACTCGGCCCGCCCGAGCTCCTCAACGGTGTCCGCGTGCTCCATGTCCTACCCTCCTCGCACACCAGGAACCTGACCGGGACACCCGTGGATCGTGTCGCTCGTCGAGGATCTTATGTCGGCGTCGTGGGCCGGCCCTCTCGCCCACCTCCGACCCCGGCCACGAGACGAAGGGTCAAAGTGCCCTGGTGCCCGGGCCCGGGCGGCGCAATCCTCGCAGTAGGACTCTGTACGCGAGGCAGCCACCATGGCGAATGCGGGGAAGACGAGAAGCTCCATCCGGGTCGCCCGTATCGGGGGCATCGACATCCGGATGCACTGGACCTTCGTCATCCTGGTGGTGCTCGTGATGTGGCTGAACTCGGCCAACGGGGTGGGAACGGTCGTCGCCGGCTTGGTGTGGATCGTGGCGGTCTTCTCCTCGGTCCTGATCCACGAGTACGCCCATTGTGTGGTCGCCCGCCGACGTGGCGCGGTGGTCGAGGACATCCTGCTCCTTCCCATCGGGGGGATGTCCCAGCTCAAGAAGATGCCCGAGCGTCCCGCCGACGAGCTCGCCATCGCCATCGTCGGACCGCTCACGAGCCTGGGATTGGCCGTCCTGGCCGTTGCCGGGGGCCTCGCCGTCGGCGCTCACCTCTGGCCCCCCACGCTCTTCGCCGGCTCCTGGTTCGCGCGACTGGCGTGGCTGAACATCCTCTTGGGCGGGTTCAACTTGCTGCCCGCGCTCCCGATGGACGGTGGCAGGGTGCTGCGCGCCGAGCTCGAGCTGCGTCACGACCACCTCTGGGCCACGCGCCGGGCCGGACAGATCGCCCGGACCCTCGCCATGGTCATGGTCATCGGCGGCGTCTTCTACGACTTCTGGCTGGTCATCATCGGCATCTTCGTCTACCTGGGTGCCGGCGCCGAGGAGCAAGCGGCCCGGACACAAGCACACGGGTCGGCGAGGCCAAGACCAACGGCGCCACACGGGCCTGCCCCGGAGTGACCCGGAGCGGCGCCATGCGCCGGGACTCGCTCAGTGCCCCTGCTCGGGAGTAGCCCCTCTTCGTCGATGCTCCGTCGTGCTCCGCTCGACCCACGCTCCACGGGGGGCGATGAGGACCGGTGCGTCGTCCCCCAGGCGTACGCGGACGCTCGAGGTGCACGCCACGTGGACGGCGTCGTTCTGACACCGCAGTCGTACCCGGCGACCGTGCCAGTGCAGCGTGATGCGCAGCTCGTCCCAGCCCGACGGAATGTGAGGATCGACGACGAGCGCGTCGTCGTCGGGGCCCGTCACGCATACCCCGGCGAACCCGAACACCAGGGCCTGCCACAGCCCGCCGAGATCCGCCAGGTGCAGGCCGCCGGCGGTGCTGCCGGTCACGTCGTCGAGATCGATGTCCTGGGCTAGCTGGAGGAAGCCGACCGCCTCCTTGAGCCGCCCCGCCCTGGCCAGGATGCCGGCGTGTATGGCGGGTGACAGAGAGCTCCCGTGCGCAGTGCGCGGCAGATAGTGGTCCAAGTCGCGCTGCAGCGTCCCGTCTCGCAGGGCACCGGGGATCATGTGGTGTGCCATGAGCACGTCTGCCTGTTTGATGATCTGGGATCCCGCCACACGATCATGGCCCAGCACCATGTCGGCGAGGACGGGGATCGGACCGATGTCGTCGACGAGGAGCGGTTCCAGGGCGTCGTACCCCGCGAACTGCACGTATCGACCGGTCTCCGCGTTGAATCCGTCAGCAAGGGCGTGAGCCAATGACCGCCACCGTTGCGCTTCGACCTGTTCGGTCGGCGACGAGCCACGTTCGACGAGCTCCGCGGCGCGTTGCAGGTTCCAGGCCGCCATCAGGTTGGTGAACGCGTTGTCATCGACATCCTCGTGGTACTCGTCGGGTCCGATGACGCCGTCGATGTGACCCACCCCCTCCGAGTCGAGGCGGATTCGGCTTGCCCAGTACCGAGCGGTCTCGGTCAACAGGGGCCGGCCAGGGCCGTCGAGGAAGGCCCACCGGCCCGACCAGGCGGCGAGCTGCCAGGCAGCCCACGCCACGTCCGCGGTGATGTGCTCCTCGAGCTCCCCGGTGCGGATGGCCACGATGTGACCGTGTTCGTCGATCCCGCTCCTGGGTGTGACGTCGTTGCCACGAGATGCCGATTCCCAGGGAAAGCGCGCTCCGCTCCTGCCGAGTGAGGACGCGTTGTCCATGGCCGTCCCCAGCCTACGGATGCGGTACTCGAGGATGGCCCTCGCCGATGCCGGATGGGTGGCCGCCATCACCGGAAGCACGAACGCGTCCGAGTCCCAAAAGACGTGCCCCCCGTAGGCGGGACCGGTGAGGCCGCGGGGTCCCACGGCGGCTTCGCCCGCGTCGCTCACCGAGGCCATGAGGTGGAAGAGGGCCAGCCGGACCGCCCTGGTGAGCTCGGGGTCGCCGATCACCTCGATGTCGGCCTCGGCCCAGCGCGCCGCCCACGCCGACTTCTGCTCGGCGAGAAGCGCAGGCGCGTCGAGCACGGTCGGTTGCGTCGCCTCTTGTTGCGACCCGGACGGCACGGAGCCCTGCGTCTGTGGATCGCTCCGCACATACGAGCCGATGCGGACGAGCCCCAGAGTCCGTGGTCCTTCGACTCCGGCCGGTTGGGCCTGGCGCCACGTTTGCACGACAGTGGCCACCTGGTCGCCGAAGGTTGCTCGATCGGTGACGGATTCGGGTCCGACGGGCTCGAACAAGGTGGAGCGTCCCTCGGCGACGAGCACCGTGGTCCCGGGACGGGCGAGGCAGGCCCATCGGGCCGAGCACAACACGGACCCGTCCTGTGCATCCACGTTGCGCCACAGGACGCCCGAGCGCAGATCGAGGATGCGCGTGCCGACGGCGAGCGAACCCCGCAAGGGCAACGTCGTCCAGGTGGGGACGGTGAGCAACGCCTCGGAGCCGTCTGCCCGATGTTCGTAGACACCGGCGACATAGACGCCGGGCAGGGAGTCGATGCCTTCCTCCTCGAGACTTCCCCTCGTCCCGGTGATCCCGTCGGCGACCGTGAGCAGGCTCTCATGGACGCGATGCCTGCCGGGGTTCGTGTCGGTCACGATGAGCACCCACGGTGACGGCTCGGAGGTCGGAAGTTCGGACAGGACCTCAGCCACCTCGGTCGGCGGTGCTCCCTCACCTGCCTCGCCGGCCCGCAATGGCGGTGTCGGTCCATGCGCCATCACGGCGATGATACGGGCACCGTGACCGTGGGCCCGATGTCTTCGCCCTCGTCGGAGGAGGATTGGCGTCGCTCGGCCCACATGGGAGGAGCGTCGCACGACCGGACGCACGGGACCTAGGGCCTTTGGTCTTTCCTGGCCACCGCTCCGATGCGCGGCTCCGGGAGTCGGGCATGGGTCGGGATTTGACCACAGAGCGTGTGGGGAGGCACGAGAGGAGCGGGCTCACAGGCCGTTGCCAGGTTCACGAACAATCTCGGGTGCTGGAGCGGTTCCAGCAGTGCGAATGACTACTGTCGACGGGGCGGTTTCCTAGTACAGCCACACGGTTCACAGGCCACACGGTTCACAGGCCACACGGTTCACAGGCCACACGGTTCACAGGCCACACGGTTCA